>Ga0068860_100001618_pt1 | contig 24207 bp, 14 predicted proteins | sample KBSSwiS32_FD_66597 | JGI IMG/M metagenome (GOLD analysis project Ga0068860, IMG submission 66597) | Switchgrass rhizosphere microbial communities from Kellogg Biological Station, Michigan, USA - KBS Switchgrass S3-2 | ecosystem: Host-associated > Plants > Roots > Rhizosphere > Soil ...
CCAGGTCGAGGCGCATTGCGCCAAGAGCGGAATTCAGGTGGAGTGGAAAGACGGCGACCGGCTGCGCACCCGCGCGGTGCGCCCGGCCGTCTCCCGCCATCCGTACACCGGCGAGCTGGTCTGGTTCAACCACGCGACCTTCTTCAACGTCTCGACCATGGCGCCGATGGTCCGCGAGGCCCTGCTCGACGAGTTCGAGATCGAGGACCTGCCGACCCACACCTACTACGGGGACGGCTCGCCGATCGAGGAGGAGGCGCTCGACCATCTGCGCGCCTGTTACGACGCCGAGACGGTCAAGTTCCTCTGGGAGCCGGGCGACCTGCTGATGCTCGACAACATGCTCGCGTCCCACGGGCGCTCGACCTTCGAAGGGGAACGCAAAGTGCTGGTCGCAATGGCCGATCCCAAGAGCTGGTCCGAGCTGGCACCGGTGGATGGCGTCGCTGCGTCGGTCGGAGCGGCGTCCGTGCATGGCTGATCTACTCGCCCTTCTTGCGTTCCTCCGCCGCCTTTCGCGCGGCGTTCCTTTTGCGGGTCTCTTGATGGTCGGAGTCGTCCTCGCGGGGGTGCTAAGCGGTTTCGCGAATACGGCGCTCGTGGTCTCGATCAACACCGCGATCGCACGCGGCGGTCCTAATTCCGGCTTGGGGTGGCGGTTCATCGGGCTGTGCGCGCTGCTGCCGGTCTTCCGCATGGCGTCGCAGTTTCTCCTGATCCATCTGTCGCAGCGCAGCCTGCTCCAGGCGCGGCTGCAGTTGGCGCGGCGGATTTTGGCCGCGCCGTTGCGCCAGCTGGAAAACGTCGGCCCGCACCGGTTGATGACCGTTCTCACCAGCGACATCGGGCAGATCGTCGATGCGCTGTCGCAGCTGCCCATACTGTTCATGCACTTGGCGATCGTCCTCGGCTGCCTGGGGTATCTCGGGTGGCTGTCGCCTACGGCGCTGTCCTACGTCCTCCTGGTCATGATCTTCGGCGTCGCGACCTACCGCTTTCCGGTCGGCCGGGCAATGGTCTTTTTCGATCGCGTCCGCAAGGAGATGGACGGGGTGCTCAAGAACCTGCGAGCGCTCACCGAAGGGACCAAAGAGCTCAAGATGCACGGCCTGCGCCGCGAGTCGTACATGATGGACGTGGAGACCAACGCCCGGGCGCTCCAACGGGAAGCGCGCAAAGGCGGCCTCCTGTTCGCCCTGGCCGCGAGCTGGGGGCAGGTTCTCTTCTTCCTCCTGCTCGGTCTGATGGTATTCGTGGTGCCGAGAGGCCAGGAAATGCCGGCGGCGACCCTGGTCGGCATCGCGCTCGTCCTGTTTCAGCTGATGACCCCGCTCGAAGTGCTGCTCAACATGTTGCCGGTCCTCGGCCGTTCGGTCGTCTCGGCGCGCGCGGTCGAGCGATTGGGCCTGTCGCTCGCCCAAGAGGCGGGGGAGGCGCAGGGGCGCGCGCGCGGAGCGAAAGACCTCGATCGAGATTGGAGTTCGATCGAGCTGGACGGCCTTCGCCATACCTACCGCGCGGAAGGCGCAGGGGGAGAGAGCGAGAGCTTCACGCTCGGACCGGTCGACCTGTCGTTTTCACCCGGAGAGATCATCTTTCTGGTCGGCGGCAACGGCAGCGGCAAGACGACGCTGGCGAAGATCCTGCTCGGGCTCTATCCGCCGGAAGCGGGGGAGATTCGCTTCGCCGGCCGGCCGGTGACCGATGCCAATCGCGCCGAATACCGCGACCACTTCGCCGTGGTGTTCTCCGATTTCTTCCTGTTCGACCGGCTGGTCGGCGCCGGCGGCGGGGTCGACGAGCTGGACGCGGACGCCCTGCGCTACCTGGAGCGACTGCGGCTCGCCTCGAAGGTGCGGGTCGAAGGGGGCCGTCTGTCGACGATCGAGCTGTCGCAAGGGCAGAAGAAGCGGTTGGCGCTGCTCGCGGCCTACCTTGAAGATCGGCCGATCTACCTGTTCGACGAATGGGCCGCCGATCAAGACCCGTTCTTCAAACAGATCTTCTACCGCGAGCTGCTGCCGGAGCTGAAAAACCGCGGCAAGACAGTTTTCGTGATCAGTCACGACGACCACTATTACGACGTGGCCGATCGTCTGATCAAGCTCGACGCCGGCAAGGTCGAGTTCGACGTCCCGAAAATCGATCCCGCAGCGATGACCGCCTCCTTCGCCCGGACCGAGAGCGTCCGGGTCTGAGGCACGGACGGCAAGTAGGTTCGTTGGCCCCGCAGCGACTGGCCGCTGCCGAAGGCGCCCGAAGGAGCGAGGAGGCCAACGAAACCTCTTGCCGTCCCGAAACTCCGGGCCTGTTAGACTTCTTCGGTTCCGGGTCGTAATTTCCCTGCCGAAGGAGAGCCTCGCCATGACCGCACCGCGCCGCAAGATCCCCAGTGTCAATCTCGACGACTACCGCTCGGGCACGAGCGAGCAACGGGCGCGGATGGTCGAAACGCTCGGCGGCGGGCTGGTCGAGTTCGGCTTTCTGAACGTCGAGGCGCACGGCATCGAGCCGGCGCTGATCCGCCGGACCTACGACCTGTGGAAGCAGTTCTTCGAGCTGCCCGAAGAGGTCAAGAAGCGCTACGTCGGAGGCACCGGCGGAGCGCGCGGCTACACGCCGTTCGGCGTCGAGCACGCGAAGAACAACCCGACGCCCGATCTCAAAGAGTTCTACCACGTCGGCCAGGAGGCCGACTCCGCGGCGGCGCTGCCCGACGGGCATCCGGCCAAGGAGGTCTATCCGGCCAACGTCTGGCCCGAGGCGATCCCCGAGATTCACGAGCCGACGGTCCACCTGTTCCGCCGCCTGGAAGAAACCGCCGCGACGCTGCTCGAAGCGCTCGCCGAGTACTTCGACCTGCCGCGCCGCCAGTTCGCCGACATGGCGGTGAACGGCAACAGCCTCCTGCGCATCCTCCACTACCCCGCCGTGCCGAAAGGCATACCGGCCGGCGCGGTGCGTGCGGCGGCGCACGAGGACATCAACCTGATCACCCTGCTCTGCGAGGCGACCGACTCGGGGTTGGAGATCTTCACCCGCGAGGGCGAATGGATGGCGGTCGAGACTGGTCCCGGCGAGATCGTGGTCGACGCGGGCGACATGCTGTCGCGTCACCTGAACGAAGTGGTCCCCGCCACCACCCACCGGGTAGTCAACCCCGGCGACACCAGCCGCGAGCGCTACTCGATGCCGTTCTTCGTCCATCCCTACTCGAACGCCGACCTTACCGTCCATCCGCGCTTCGTGACCGAGGAACGTCCGGCCAAATATCCGCCGATCACCGCCGGCCAGTTCCTGGAACAGCGCCTGATCGAGATCGGGCTTAAAAAGTAGGGGCGGCTCGAAACGCCAAACGCCGAGGCCCGCCAGCGGACCTCGGCGTTTTGGGGCCGACGGTACGGTCTGGTTGCGGTTACTCCTCCGGAGCGTTGCAGTAGAGCGGCGACAGGATGCCGAGGGTGCAGCCGTCGAGGAAGTTGACGTTCAGCTCGTATTCCCCTTCCTCCTCCGAGGCGACCTCGAAGCAGTAGTCGCCGACCTCGACCGAGGTGGTGAAGACGTTGCCGCTTTCCCCGCCGAGCTCCTGCTCGACGTCGATCTGATCGATCTCCTCGGTGCCCGGGTTCCAGAAGTAGAGGTTGCCCGTGATCGCCACGCCCTTCGCGCCGAAGATGAGCAGGCCGGGCATGTTGTGACGGATCTTCACGACGTCGCTGTCCCACTCGTCGATCTCATGGGCGTACGACGACGAACTGGTGATGTTGTGGACCAGGCGGCTGCCGGTCGACCAATTGGCGAAAGCGTCGACGCAGGTCTCTGCATAGGCCGGTCGGGCGGGGGCGAAGGCGCAGAGGCCGAGCACGAGCAGCGCGGCGAAGAGGCGAAGCGAGAAGCGGTTACGGCGGGTTTCGGACAGGTGGATGGTGTTCGAAGACATGGAGTTCCCCTCGCGGGCCTTTTTGGGCTCCGCAGCAAAAACGTCAGTTGTTTGCGGTTTGGGGATCCCCGGATTTTGGTGGCGGTCCGCGTCCGCCTCCACACGCTTCTAACGCGCTGTTTTCAGAAATTGGCCGGATTGGCGACTTCGGGCGGCAAAAATGCCTCGCCTTCGTGATTGAATGGACACACTTTGAAGGGCGAGAGCGGAGGTCGCGGAGAGGTCGAATCGTCCCGAGTATTCACGGCCTACGTGCGCTCCTCCGACCCCGGGGATCGCGACGTGGCGCCGGTGCTGGCCGAGCTGCGCCGGGCGCTCCGCGCCGAGATCAAACGGCGAGGGCTGTGGGAGGTCTCGCCGAGCTACCTCGGCGTCTATGGCGCCGAGAGGTGGCACGGTGGGACGGTCGGCGATTTGGCCCACGGGCTCGGCGGCGGCCCGCTCGACGAGCTGCTCGCCGACTGCTTCAGCTACATCTTCGTCGACCGCCTGCGCTCTCTGTCGGCGCAACTGCAGGTGAAGGACGACATCGAGGGGCTGGTCTACTTGAACGTCCGGCATTTCGTCCACGAGCGCCAACGGGATTGCGATCCACTGGGCACGCGCGTTTTTCAGGTTCTGCACCGGGCGGTGCAGGCGGCGGTCGAGGCGGGCGAGCTGGAAATCCTCGCGGGCGATTCACGGATTCGCAACGACACCCTGTTGACCTTCGACGCGGGGAGCGAAGACGTCCCCGCCGACCGGCGCGCCGAGCGCATGGCCCGGCGCGTGGCGCGCTGGTGCGACGACCTTCTCCCCGACCTGGTGACCGCCACCGGCCGCCGCGAGGACCCCTTGGTCGAACGCCTGCGGGCGCGCCTGCCGGAGTTGTGGGACGACGGCTTCAACGTATTTCCGTTCCACGAGCTGATCGACCCCCTCAAGGCGGAGGTCCGCGGGCGGTGGGCGACGATCCTCGGCAACGCTCGCGAGCGGCTCGGGATCGCGGGCCCTTCCAGCGCGTCGCTCGCCGGCCGCTCCGAAGAGGGCGAGGCGGGAGATCCCGGCGAGCGTCTCGCGGTGGTCGATCCCGAGCCGTTGCCGGATCTTGCCTTCGAGCAGCGCGACCGTTTCCGCGCCTTGGTGGCCTGCGTGGTCCGCGCCCTCGCCCGGCTGCCGGCCGACGAGCGAAGCCGAAAAACGATTGAACGGCTCTGGGGATATCTGCGCGTCTGGGCGGCGGAAGGGGGGCTCGCGGGAGACCGCCTCCCCTCCTATCGGGAGCTGGCCTCCCGGCTCGGCCTCCCTCGCGACCGTATCCCCGGTGCCCTGGAGACGATCCGCGGTCTGATCGAAGAGTGCCGGGCGTCGCGACCGGGCTCCGTCGGCCGCGATTCGAGCCGGCCGGAGACCCCTCGCCCCGGTTCGCACTGACCGCTCAGAGGAAACGAGAGAGACGCCGCCATGTCGAATTCATCGACCCCCTCGGGAGAAGATCTCCGCGCCGTCTTGGAGCGCGAGCTGGAACAGCGCCGGGGCCGCGCGCCCGAGCCGGGCGAAATCTTCGTCCTCTCCGAAACCGCCGAGCTGCCGGTCGAATGGGCGCTGCTCGAAGCGCGGCCGAAAGCCTTTCTCGCGATCCCCGCCGACACCCAGCCGCTTGCCGGCAGCCGCGATTTCGCCCTGGGCGCCAACGTCCTTTCAGGCCCCTTGGTCCTCCGCTGCGGCCACGCCGCGGAGATCGCCGCCTCCCGCCTTCGCCCCGAGCTGCGCACCGGCCTGCTCGATCCCCACTCCCTCGCCGCCGCCCGATCGCTCCAAGCGGCCCTCGCCGCCGGGACCGCCGCGGAAGACCCCCTGGGCGAAGAGGTCGATCGCGACCCGGAGTATCGAGATTGGGTGGAAGAAGTGCTCGACCCGGCGCGGGCGGTGCTGGTGGGGTTGGGGGAGGGGGGAGGCCAAGGCACGAGCCGGGGGGCCGAAGTCATCCCCTTCGAGAACCCTCGGAGCAGGAAAAACGAACGCTCCATTCGCGGCCAGGGATCGACCTTTCGCCGCATCCTTCCCTGGCTGGTCGCCGCCAGCTTGGCAATTGCCTTAGGTTGGGAGCGTTGGGAGTTGCGCGAGGCGCTGAAGGCGATGTCAGAGGCGCAGTTCAATGAGCCAAGCCTGCCCCTCCCCGCGGGGACGGTCCGGGGTGAAATTGAATGGAAACTACCCCCGGCCAAGGGGATCCCGGGGGAAAGAATCCGCTTCTCGGGGTACGTTCCGGCCGATCTGGCCGGGCCGATGCCGATAGAGGTCGTCCTGCTGGACAAGCGCGACCAGGCGTTGGCCCGAAGCCCTGCCGAAACCTTAGAGCCCACAGCGGAGTGGTCTATTACGATCACACGATCGAAAGTACCGCCGGGACGGTACCGGGTTGAGCTGCAGAACTCTGCAAGGGAGGTTCTCACCTCCTGGGACATCCGCGTCGTCGAGACCACCCCGGCGCGATAACCCCACAATTCGAGCCATAGCGTGTCTTCGTAGGGCGGTCGCCGTTTCGGGATAGCGGGATTTTCTGCGAAGATCTCGTACTGCTGACCCTCCATTCGCTTTTTTCTCGCGTCTTCCTCGTGGAGTGACCTCCAGAGAGATCTGTGCGCGCTGGAAATGTAGCTCTGTAACCGTCTCGAAGAACAAACCGTGCGTCGCGACGAACGAAAAAACATCAGATCGCCCCGAGCGGGCCTTGCGCTGCTTTGCCTCCTTGCAATGGCGGGAAGTGGCTGCAAACGCGAACCGCCTACGGGGACGGAGGCGAAGAAGATGGATCCCACCCCGTTGACCCTTGAGCTTGGAGTGAAAAACCGGCGCCAACTGGCGCCAGGTGCCGCGGAAAGCACGACGCTGGATCTTTCAGCGGGAGAGCTCGTCCGAATCACCGCGCTACAGGACGGTCTCGACGTCGCTCTGCTCTGGTTTCCGCCCGGGGAAGAGAAGCCCGCTCTATTGGTCGACAGCCCGACTGGCAAGGAAAAGGCTGAGAGCCTGCTCGCGGTTGCCGCGGTCAGCGGGGTATATCGGCTAGAGATCAAGGCGGACGACGAGGGCAGCGCTTCAGGGCACTACGAGGTGACCCTCGAAGAGCGCCGGCCGGCGACCGAGAAGGATCGTCGCTCCGCCGATCTGCTGGCCCGTTTTGCGGCCGGGGAAGGTTTGCGGCGAGGTTCCGATTCGGAAGGGGCGCTCGCGGTCTATCAAGACCTCCTGCCGGTCGCGCGCGAGCTGGAAGACCGGTCGTGCGAGGCGACGCTGCTTTATCGCGTCGGGTGGATGGAAACGAATCTGAGTCACTGGGATCGCTCGTTCGAACCGTTCGAACAGGCGATTAGCTTGTTCGGTAGTCTCGGAGACCGATTCATGGAGGCCACCTCGCTCAACCGGTGCGGCGAGGCGTACCGGGTGCGGTTTCGGTTCGCGGAAGCCCAGGCGGCCCATCAACGAGCGCTCGATCTATTCAGGGGCGAGCAAGATGCCAAGGGGACGGTCAGCACGCTCATCAGCCTCGGCAACGATCAGCTCCAGGCCGGAGATCTCGACGAAGCGGCAGCGACGCTCAACGAGGCGAGCAAGTTGGCAGAGCGATTCTCCCTCCCCGACCTCGACGTACTAGCGCGCTCTGCCCTAGGCGAGCTTCTCGGTTCGCGCGGCGACTTGGTGAATGGGCGGATCGAGCTCGAATCCGCGGTAGACAAGGCGATGGCTCTGGGGCAGAACGAATGGGCCGCTCTTGCAATGCTCCCACTCGGCGAAATCGATTTGCGAGAGAACCGGTTGGCCGAAGCCAAAAAGCGCTACAACCAGGCGCTCGATATTTTTCGTACCCTTCAGAAGCCTCGCGGCGCGATGTCCGCCAGGCTTGGTCTCGGCGCGGCGTTCCTTCGTTCCAAAGAGCTTGAGCCTGCGCGCGAGCAGTTTGAAAAAGCGCGGAAGATCGCACGGCAACTCGGGGCGCTCGACGGCGAAGCGGTGTCGGCCATGAATTTCGGGCGCTACCACTACGAGCGCGGGGAAGACGTCCTTTCGGTGGGCGAGTACGAGCAGGCGATCGCGCTGTTTGAACGGCTCGGCAATGCGGCGGGAATGGCGGCGAACCGATTCGGCATCGCGCGATCGCTCTGCCGCGGCGGTCGGCTCGAGGAAGCACTTGGCAGGATCGACCAGTCCCTTGCGGGCATCGAAAATATGCGATCCGCGACGGCCAACTACGAGCTGCGCACCACTCACCTAGCGATCAAGCGAGAGTATGCGGAGCTGCAAGTCGAAATCCTCATGCGTATGTTCGAGAGAGACCGCGACTCGAAATACGCCGAGCGGGCGCTAGCGGCAACCGAGAAGGCACGCGCCCGCCAGCTGGTCGATCTGCTCGCCGACGCGCGGGTGCGGAAACCCGAGGTTGCGGGGCCGCTCGCCGCCGAGGAAGAGGATTTGCGCCAGAAAGTGGAAGGGCTCGAACAGCGGCGACCAGATCTAGACGAGAACGATGCCGAGCCGGCACTGATCGCCCGGCTGGCGGATGAAGAAGGGCGCCTTCTCGCTCGGATTGAGCAGCTCAAAGCGGAGGCTCGGCAAGCCAATCCTCGCTACTCGCAGCTCGAGCCGGCGCAGACGCTGGATGTCGCGGGGATGGAAAAGCAGCTCCAGAGCGGCGACGCCTTGCTCGTCTATTGGCTCGCGGAGCCGCGTAGCTTCCTTTGGGTGCTCTCGCGAGGGCGGAGCGATTCCTTCATCCTTCCTGCGAGGAGCAAGATCGCGCCGCTCGCCCGCCGCTACGTCGATCTCGTCTCCTCTCCGAATCCGCACGACCTCGACGCCGGAAGAGAGGCCGGTCGCGCGCTGGCCGATCAAATCCTTGCGCCCGCGCGCTTGGCGCTCGCCGGAACCCGTTGGATCGTGGTCGCCGACGGCGCGCTCCAGCGGGTGCCGTTCGCGGCACTGCCCAACCCGGCATCGCCGGCCGGTGTGCCGGTGCTCGAACGAATCGAAGTAGTCCACGTGCCCTCGGCGACGGTTCTCGAGGCGCTGCGATCCGGAAAGCGAAGAACCTACTCTCTCAACAGCTTGGCGCTCTTTGCGGATCCGGCTTTCGTCGTCGATGGACGCGGACATAGTTCGTTGCCCCCGCTGCCCAATACCCGCCTTGAGGCGGAGGCGATCACCAACCTGGCGGGGCCGCAGAGGCGAGTCGTTTCCGCTTTCGGCGTCGACGCGAACCGCGACGCGGCCTTGGGCTCGCATTTGAACGGATTTAAGGTCCTCCACTTCGCGACGCACGGCTCGGCGCACCCGGACCATCCCGAGCTATCGGGCCTTGAGCTTGCGCAGCTCGATGCCCAGGGACGCCGGATTGAAGGCGCCTTGCGCCTTCAGGACATTTACGGGCTCCACCTTGAAGCGGAGCTGGTGGTCCTCTCCGCCTGTAGCACGGGCATCGGTCCCGACGTGGCGGGCGAGGGACTCGCCAGCCTGGCGCGGGGATTTTTCTATGCCGGTTCGCCCCGGCTGGTCGTAAGCCTCTGGCCGGTGGAAGACAAGAGCACCGCCGAGTTGATGCGCCTCTTCTACGCCCAGCTTCTGCGCCAAAATCGCCCGCCTGCCCTCGCCTTGCGCGAAGCGCAGCGGGAGATGCGCAGCAACCCCGCCTATGCCGATCCCTATTATTGGGCGGGATTCGTCTTCCTCGGCGATTGGCGCACTGACCCGGAGCGTTGGCAGGGACCGATCGAAACGAAAGACGTCGGCGGCCCGTCGCCGACCGGTCATCCGCCGATTGATCTACCCGGGCCGCTGCCTGACGAGGTCGGAATCGAGGAGGAAGGTAGTCCCATCCGCCGTGGAGGAATCCTGTGAGCGAACCGCCCAAGCACAACGATCCATTCGTCGTGAGCACTGGTGTGGACGGAGAGACGGGGCGCTCCCTTCTGCCTCCCACAACTCCCGAGGCGCTCGGTCGCTTGGTCGCGGACATTCCGCCCGATGAAGAGCTGAGTCAGGCGCTCCAGGATTGGTGCGAAGGCAAGACGGTACGCGATCCGTTTCGTGCGCCCAGCACCGACGTCAAGTGCCCGACCGATCTCGCGGACGCCGGATGGGGTGTCATCTTCGCCGAGGACACCCCTGCCGGGGTGCGCCGGGCGTTAAGACCGCTCCTCGAGTTGCGCAGCGACCAAGCGAAGGAGAACTACTTCGAACTGACCTACGAAGCCCAGGACACTTTCCGGAGCTTCATGTCGCGCGTCGGATTCAAACCGGGGACTCAGCCCTCGCCGAACAAACTTCCCTACTACCTTCTATTGGTCGGCGATCCGGAAAAAATGCCGTTCGGATTTCAGCGTGAGCTCGACGTTCAGTTTGCCGTAGGGCGCCTGCATTTCGACGCTGAAGACCCGGAGAAACCGGACGTCGTTTTCCAAGCCTATAGAGCCTATGCCGATGCCGTGGTCGCCGCCGAAGAGGGGAAGCGACGCCGACGGAAGACGATCTTCTTCTCGGTCGAAAACCCGGGTGACGAGGCGACCGGGCGGGTGGCCGGCGAGCTCGTCGAGGAATTGGCGGGAGCCCTCCAAAAGAGCCGCCGCGAGTGGAGCCCGGAGGTCATCGGAGGGAAGGATGCGACCAAGGAACAGTTGCGCCGGCTTTTCCAGGGAGATAATCGCCGGCCTTCCTTCCTTTTCACCTCCAGCCACGGCCTGCGGTTTAGGAACGGCAAGGAGGAGCAAGCCAGAGCGCAGGGTGCCTTGGTCTGCCGCGACTGGGACAGTTCTGGGGCTGCGCCTCAGAGGGACCACTACTTCTCCGCCGCCGACGTCCCTGAAGACGCCGATCTGACGGGACTGATCACCTTCCATTTCGCCTGCTATAGCGCCGGCACACCGCAGTTCGACGAGTTCGGGGAACTCTCCGGAATCCGGGGAGAAATCGCGCCCCACCCATTCGTCGCCCGGTTGCCCCAAAAGCTTCTGGAGAAGGGCGCGCTCGCCGTGATCGGTCACATCGATCGAACCTGGACCTCGTCGTTCACTTGGAGGGAAGAGGGCGGGCATGTGCAGGTCTACAACGACATCCTCAAGCAGCTGATGGATGGTTTGCCGGTCGGCTGGGCGATGGAAGCCATGGGGGCCTATCACGGCTCTCTCGCGGCGAGCCTCAATGAGATGCGAGCGATGCTTCCTTTCCACAAGCCAGAGGATTACGCGATCTACGCCGACCTCTGGCGCGAGACCAACGACGCGCGGAACTTTGTGGTCCTGGGAGACCCCGCCGTCCGGCTCAACCTCGACTGACGCGCCGCTCTCCCGACACTTCGCGTTCGTGCGGTCCTCGCTCTTGCGCACGCCCGGATCTTTCTTTGATACCATCCGTACGTAACCCTCATGAGCGACACCACAGACTTTACCGAATTGCTCCACGAGTGGAGCCGGGGGGATGCCTCGGCTCTTGGGCAGCTCATTCCTCTGGTGTTCGAGGATCTGCGGGCGATGGCGCGGCGGCATTTGGCGCGGGAGCCTAGCGACCATACCCTGCAACCGACGGCTTTGGTCAGCGAGCTGTACCTTCGTCTGGTCGGGCAGACCCGGGTGCAGTGGCAGAATCGCCAGCAGTTTTTTGCCATCGCCGCGACTTTGATGCGGCGGATTCTGGTCGATCACGCCAAGGGCAAGCACGCGGAGAAGCGCGGCGGCAACATGCTGAAGGTACCGCTCGACGACGTGGACGGGGCGAAACTGGTCGCCGAAGCTCACGGAACCGATGTGGTGGCTCTTGACGAGGCGCTGGAAAAGCTCCGGAAATTGAATCCCCGGCAGGCGCAGATCGTCGACCTGCACTTCTATATGGGGCTCACCTTCGAGGAGATCGCCGAGGTCTTGGAAATCTCGGTGACCACGGTCAAGCGCGATTGGCAGATGGCGCGGCGCTTCCTGCTGCGCGAGATCACCCGCGATCTCGATCGCGAGTAAGCGTTCACTTTGGGACGAAGGGCGAGCTTTTTCACGGCTGCATTTCGCGTCTTTGAACAACCGGATTGGAATAGGTCGATGAGCCACAGCTCGATCCGGAAACTATTCATGATCGCGAGACTCGATACGTGACGCCCGAACGTTGGCAACTGACCCAGGATCTGCTCGAACAGGCTCTTGCGCTGGCGGAGCCGGAGCGCGCGGACTTTCTGGCTCGTTCGTGCGATGGCGACGAACCGCTCCTCAAAGAGATCGAGGAGCTGCTCGTAATCGACACGCATCTCGGCGATTTCATCGAGAAACCTCTGTTCGACGTGCATGGCGACCACGGCAGCCTCGCAGCCGGCGATCAGCTCGGTCCCTGGCGCATCGCGAGCGAGATCGGCCGGGGAGGCATGGGGGCGGTCTATCTCGCCGAGCGTGCCGACTCGACGTACGAGAAGAAGGTCGCGATCAAGCTGCTCAAGCGGGGCATGGACACCGATGAGCTGGTGCGCCGCTTCCGCAGCGAGCGGCGGATTCTCGCCCTTCTCGAACACCCGCACATCGCCCGCCTGCTGGACGGCGGCTCGACCGCCGACGGCCGGCCCTACCTGGTGATGGAGTACGTCGAGGGGCGGCCAATCGACGCCTGGTGCGTCGAGCAGTCGCTCTCGGTCGAAGATCGGCTGGTGCTGTTCGAGAAGGTCTGCCGCGCCGTCCATTTCGCCCACCGCAACCTGGTGGTCCACCGCGATTTGAAGCCGGGCAACATCCTGGTGGTCGCCGACGGCGAGCCGCGGCTGCTCGATTTCGGCATCGCCAAGCTCCTCGAAGGGGATTCCGAACCGTTCGCCACGGTGGCAGCGTTTCTGCCGATGACGCCCGAGTACGCAAGCCCGGAGCAGATCCGCGGCGAGCCGGTGACCACGGCGACCGACGTCTATTCGCTCGGCGTTCTGCTCTACCGCCTGCTCGCGGGCCGCTCGCCTTACCGGCCGGCGGTAGAAGGCCGCGCGGCGCTCGCGGAAGCGGTCTGCAACCAGGAGCCGCCGAAGCCCAGCACGGTGGTCGGAGCGCGGGCGAAAGCGGCGGAGGAGAAGGCGGAGAGCGCGGAAAGGGATCGCCACCTCGCGAAGCGACTGCGCGGCGATCTGGACACGATCGCCCAGAAGGCGCTCAGCAAAGAGCCGGCCCGGCGCTACGAATCGGCCGAACAGCTGGCGGCAGACGTACGCCGCCACCTTGACGGCTTGCCTGTCCTCGCTCGTCCATCCGGAGTTGGCTACCGAACGAGCAAGTTTGTGGGAAGGCACAGAATTGGTGTTGCCTTGGCGGCGGCGGCGCTTTTCGCGCTTATTGGTACTGCGAGTTGGGCGTTGGTTCAGAAAGCGAAAGCAGTTCGAGAACGGGATCGGGCGGAGAAGGCGCAGGACCAGGCGGAATGGGCGTCGAGCTTCATGACAGATGTTTTCGATTCCAACAGCCCCAGCGAGGCGCGTGGGCGCGAGATCAAAGCGATTGACCTCCTTGCCGCGGCTCGCAGGAAACTGGAAGTTCGCCAAGATCAACCGCTGCAGCGCGGCCAATTCTTCGCAACTCTGGGAAGGGTTTATAGCCAGCTCGGCCAATATGAGACGGCGAAAGCGCTATTCCTAAAAGCGACCCAGCTCTATGGCCAGGCTGGAGTGCAAGAAAGCCCGCAATACGCGGTGGCGACTCTAGGGCTTGCTCAAGCCGAAAGCGAGCTGGGCAACGACGACAGTGCCGAAAAGTTAATGAAGGAGGGGCTGGCTCTTCGAGGGACGCCGGGAGCCATCGGAAACACAGAGTACGCCGAGGCACTCAACAACTACGGCGGGCTGTTGTTGCATGCAAATCGGTTCCCTGAAGCGGAGACTCTCTTTAGAGGCGCCCTCGACATCAAGCAGAAACCCGGTCGATCGCGAGATCGTACCGTTGCGATCGCACTCGCAGGTCTTGGCGAGGTCCGATTAGGTCAGAAGGAATTCTCCGAGGCCGATCACTACTACCGCCAATCGCTGGACTTCCGGCGTCAAGTATTCGGCGAGCCTTCAGTGGAGGTAGCCAAGACGCTCAATAGCTGGGCAACCGTTCTCGAAAAGCTTCACAGGGATCACGACGCTGAAGGTCTCTATCTCCGTTCCATCGCGATGAGGCGCGAAGTACTTGGCCTCTCTCATCCAAAGCTCGCGCCCCCACTCAGTAACCTGGCTCGCTTCTATGAAGAGAGAGGCCAATGGGAGAAAGTCGAGATGCCCTATCGTGAGGTTGTCGGGATTTGCGAGAAAACCGGCAACGAGGATCGAAACTGTGGCATCTTCACCTCCCACTTGGCCGCTTTTCTGGCTGACCGGAAGCGCTGCGGTGAGGCGGAGCCTATGGCTGAAGAGGCGCTTTCGTTGCTGGAAGTCAAAGGGGGCGGCCAAGAAGCTGTTGCCGAGGCGCAAGGCGTACTTGGGGGCTGCCGAGCGGAGCGGAAGGACTTCGCGAGCGCCGAGCCGCTCCTGTTGCAAGCGATAGGCGGTCTGCCCAAGAATCCTACGCCGCTTGTCGAGAGTCGCATACGTACCCGCCTCGTCCGCCTCTACGAGGTCACAGGCAGGCCGGACCAAGCCGCGAAGTACCGGACTGCTGCGGCAAAGCCGGGCGCCTGAGCTTCGCTCTGGGCCGGTCCTGCCGGCCCGAGGATCAAAAATTCCTTTGTATTTCAGGGTTTTGACGTGGCGTCCGGCGCCGGTTGGCATTACTATCTGGACCTCGTGATCACGAGCGGCATTGAGTTAGCCGCTTTTCCGGGGTTCTGCCGAAGACGGTGTCGTCCGCGCCAGGTTCCCCGCGGACGTACCGATGCCCGGATTCCTCACCAGCCCAGCCGACGCTAAGATCCGCCGCTCCCGCGGGGGGCTCCTGCTTGCCGTGGTCGCGTCCGGTTTCTGCCTGGTGGCGCCCCTCCTCCGCGCCTCGCTCGCCACCGCTCCGGTCCGGCCGAGCGCGACCCAAGGCGGCAAATCGGCCGGAGCGGCTGCGGCTCCGGCCAAACCCGATCTGCATCCGAACCTGATGCTAATCACCGTCGATACCCTTCGCCCCGACGCTTTGGGCTGGGTCGCGGGTAAGAACGACACCCCGGCGTTCGACGCCTATGCGGCCGAGGGGGTGCGTTTTGCCGCGGCCGTGTCGCCCGTTCCGCTCACCCTGCCGGCGCATGCCTCGATCCTTTCCGGGCTCCTGCCGCGCCGGAGCGGCGTGCGCGACGAGGGCCAGCCCCTGCCCGCGGGCGTTCTCACCCTCGCGGAGCGGCTCGAACAGAACGGCTACTCGACGGCGGCGTTCGTCTCCGGCGCGCCTCTCGAATCGATCTACGGGCTCGATCGTGGTTTCGCGCTCTACGACGATCGGATGGCGGAGGGCGCCGCGGGGGCGGCCGAGCGGCGGGCGTTCGACACCACGACCGCGGCGCTCGCCTGGATCGCCACGGCGCGCTCACCCTGGTTCGTGTGGGTGCATTACTACGATGCGCACGACCCGTACGAGCCGCCGCAGAGCTTCCTCCGCCCCGGGCCGCGCGGGGCCTACGACGGAGAGGTCGCCTATATCGACGCCTGGCTGGGCCGGCTGCGCGCCGGGGTGCCGGCCACGGCATCCGCCAACCTGCTCACCGTCCTCGCCTCCGATCATGGCGAGGCGCTCGGCGAGCATCGCGAGAAGACCCACGGTTTGTTTCTCTATGACGCGACGACCGACGTGCCGTTGGTGTTCCATTTTCCGGGCCGCTTGAAGGCGGTCGCGAGCCGCGAGCCGGCTCGGCTGATCGACCTCGCGCCGACCTCGCTCGACCTGCTGGGGCTCGCTCCGCTGCCGGGAATCGACGGAATCAGCCTGCGTCCGCTGCTCGAAGGAAAGCCTCAGGCTGTGCCGGCCGCGTACCTGGAGACCCGCCAGCCCTGGAACCGCTTCGGCTGGGCGCCTTTGACGGCGCTGCGCGACGGAACTTGGAAGCTGATCGCGGCGCCACGCTCGGAGCTCTACGATCTGAACAAGGACGCGGGGGAGGGGACGAACCGGATCGACGCCGAGCATCCCGTCGCCGACCGGTTGACCGCGGCCTTGCGGGAGATCGAAAAGCGCCCAGCGGCGTCCGGCCGCGGCGTCGCGGTGTCAGAGGCGGCCCGTCGCGCGTTCGGCGAGCGGGGCGCGACGAAGAGCCTCGCGCCGCCACCGGGTCTACCCGATCCGAAAGACCGGCTCGAACTCCACGATCGGCTGGAAGCCGGAGAGGACGCGCTTCGCGAGGGGCGCTATGCGGCGGCGATCGCGGCGTTCGACGCGGTGCTCGGGGCCGAACCGACCAACCGATTCGCCGCGCTCCGCTCGGGCACCGCGCTGCTTCAGGCCGGACGCCTCGACGAGGCGGCGAAGCGTCTGACGCGCGCCGTCGAGCTCGATCCGGAGGGCGCGGAGGCGAGGTCCGCGCTGGCCACCGTCTTCTCCCGCCTGGGCCGCTTCCGTGCCGCGGCGCCGCAATGGCTGGAGTTGGCGAGGCGACAGCCGCGCCGCGTCGACGCCTGGTCGAATTTGGGTCTGGCGCTCGGCCGCACGGGAAATCCCGCCGATCTTGACCGGGCCGTTGCCGCGCTCGCCGAGGCGGCGCGGCTCGATCCTGGCAATCCGCGCCGCCGGAGCGATCTGGCGGATGCCCACTTGGCGCTCGCCCGTCGCGCGCTTGGCCAAGGGAACCGCAGCGCCGCGAATCGAGCGCTGATCTCGGCGGTCGAGATCGATCCCGGAGCTCGTAACCGGGCGGCCGCGGACCCGAAACTATCGGTTCTGGTCCGGTAGAAGAGGTAGCGGGCCTACGGCGCCTCGGCTCGCCGGGGCCGCTGTTTCGCCGAGATCGACTTGATGATCAAGAGATAGGGCTGAGCGGGGTCGAACGGTTTCTTGGCGTGCGCGACCGCGGTGGCCATCAGCTCCTGGATCTCCGGGCGATCGAGATCCTCGGCCTCGTCGAGCACGATATGACGGGCGACCGAGCCGCTGCCGGCAAGCAGCTTTTGCGGATCGGGGAGGGTCGCGGCCTGGAGGAAGAACAGGCTGACCCAGCGGGGATAGAGGGCGATCGAAAAGATCGCGTCGCCCGCCCGGTCGGTCGGGCTGAAACCGATCGCCAGGGCGTTGTAGTTGTCGTAGACCAGCTCGACCGCGCCGGGCAATCGGGCGCGCATGCGGGCCAGGACGTCGTGGGCGCGCTCGGCGATTTCGGGGCTGTACCTGGCGATGAATCCGGCGAGCTGTTCGGCTTCCGAGACGACGATTCGATCGGCCATGGGATTTTCCTCTCGAGTGGTCAAAAAATCGGCGTCAGCTACCGTTGGGTCGCGTGAAAAGAGTGTCTCGTTCGAGCAGCGGCCGGGTCGTCGCGTCGGCCCGTTCCCAGGCGCGACGGATGTGCCCGGCGCTCTCCGGCTCGTGCAACAGGACGGCGACCTCCGCCCGCTTGAACAGGGCCATCGGCAGGTCGGGGTGACCCGCTGGCAGGCGGCCGATCGCCCGGTCGAGCGCGTCGCGCGCCTCGACGAAGCGCCGGGCGGAAAGGTAGCAGACGCCCATTTCGAGGTCATGGCCGAAGCGGTCGCCTTCGAGCGACCGGGCGCGTTCGAACGCGTCGAGCGCGCCGGGCGTATCGCCGGTCGCCATGCGCAGAAGCCCCAGCCGGGCAAGCTCCGGCCCGGGCGCGCTCTTCTTGCCGATCACCTGTTCGAGCAGCCGCGCGGCCTCCGGGGCGTTCCCCTCGTGCTCGCGGATCGCGGCGAGCCCCTCGAGCACCGCGAGCCGGCCCGGGTCGGCGGCGAGCACGCTCGCGAGCAGCGGCGCCGCTTGAGCCTCGTGGCCGAAACGCAGCAGGTGGAGCCCCTCGTAGGCACGCAGGTCGAGCGAATCGGGGCGCAGGCGCCGGGCGGCCGCGAATTGCTCGGCGGCCTTTCCTTCCTTGCCGAGGATCGACCAGGCGACCGCGAGGCGCAGGCGGGCCGAGGCGTTGTTCGGATCTTTCGCCGCCACCCGTTCGAGCGGGGCAAGCGCCCCCGCATAATCCTCGCGGACGAACCGCGCGGACCCGAGGTCGAGATCGCGGAACAGCTCGGTCCGATCCTTCGGGTTCGGCGCGTCGGGGGCAAGCGCCGCGGGCGCATCACCTCCCGCAACGTAGCCGAGGCTGGCGAGGCGCTTCCGGTCTTCCTCCGAGAGGGAGGAATCGGATGCGGTGGGGGAGGTCGGGAGCTTCGCCAGGTAGTCGGAGAGCGCGGCGCGGACTTCACGTTTCGGCTCGGCTCGGCCGGCCAGATCGGTCCGCTCGTGCGGGTCTGACGCGAGGTCGTACACCTCGGTGACGCCCGAGCGGATCACCTTGATCCGATTCTCGATCGCCATCGCTTGCGGTTGCCAGCCGTAATCGAGGAACGGCATCATCGCCTCGCCGAGCACGATCTCCGGCTTCGGCGAGACGAGGCTCGCTTCCGCACCTGCCGCTTCGAGCCCGGCCCAGGCGACAATCGTGTCGAAGACGCGGCGGGTGGAGACCGGCTCGTCGCGAGTTCCCGGTCCGAGGCCCGCGCTTCCTGCGCTCCCGGCAACCACCAGCGGCACGCGCATCGTTCCCTGGTAGAGCAGATGGCCATGGAACGCCTCACCGTGCTCGCCACGCCCCTCGCCGTGGTCGCCGACCATGATCGCCCGCCAGCCGGTCGCCGCGGAACGTGTTTCGAAATCCGCGAGCAGGCGGCCCAACTCGTGATCCATCGCGGCGATCTCGCCCAGGTAAGGGTCCTTGGCGTAGCGCGAGCGGAACGGCTCCGGCGGCTCGTAGGGGTCGTGCGGATCGTAATAGTGGACCCAGAGGAAAAGAGGATGATCGGCCGCCGGGCCGTTCTTCTGGAGATAGGCGAGCGCGAGGTCGGTCGTCGCCTTAGCGGAGCGCTCGGCCTTCCCCGCGCCGAATTCGTCGTCGTACGTTTCGAATCCGGAGGCGAGACCGAAACCATGGGCGAGCGGAAATCCTGAGACGAACGCCGCCGTGCGGTAGCCCCCTTTCGCGAGCAGCTCGGCGAGCGGCTCGCGCCCGGGGGGCTCGGGCTGAAGCGTGCGGCCGTTTTCACGCACGCCGTGATCCTTCGGATACAGACCCGTGAGCATCGAGGCGTGGGCCGGAAACGTCTGCGGCGCGGTGGTGTAGGCCTGGGAGAAGCGGAGTCCGCGCGCGGCGAGCGCATCGAGGTTCGGCGTCTCGGGACCTTTCGACTCATAACCCACCGCGTCGGCGCGGGTGGTGTCCAGGGTGACGAGGAGGATCGAAGGGGGCACCGCCCCGCTCTTGGCCGTCGCCTCGGCGTTCGAGGACGAACCGGGCGAGCAGGCCAGTGGTGCGAGGGAAGCGAGGCAAAAGAGCGCGGTGGCGAGTCGTTTCATTTGCCGGATCGATCCTCGGCTCAGTATATGGCCCGTCGGACACTAGAATGCCCAACCGAAGAGCACATTACCGGGGTCGAACGCCCCGCCTGGAAAGGACTCGGACGCATGATCAGCCGCCGAGATTTCGCCGGTCTCCTCGCCGCACTGCCGCTTTCCGGTTTCGCTGCCGGCGCCCAGAAGAAGTCTGCCGCGCCGGCCGTTCCCGCCGCTACGAATCCCAAACCGACGATCAAGCCGCGCAAACTCTCGCCGGGCGATACGGTCGGCATGATCCTTCCCGCGACGCTCGAATTCACCCCGAGCATGATCGACCTGGGAATCGAGCAGCTCGAAGCGATCGGTTTCAAGGTCAAGCTGGGGGCCCATGCCCGCGACCGCTACGGCTCGTTCGCCGGCACCGACCAAAACCGCGCGGCGGACGTGAACGCGATGTTCGCCGACCCCGAGGTGAAAGGGATCATCTGCTACGCCGGAGGGTGGGGCACGCCGCGCCTCCTGCCGCTGCTCGATTTTGCGATGATCGCCAAGAACCCGAAGGTGTTGGTCGGCTACAGCGACATCACCGCCCTGTTGAACGCGATCCGCCAGGAAACGGGCCTCGTAACCTTCCATGGACCGATCGCGGGCTCGAACCTGCGCCCCTATTCGCTCGACCATCTGCGCCGCGCGGTCATGTCGACCGAGCCGCTCGGCCTGCTGGAGAACCCGGCGAAAGACGATGACGAGCTGGTGCCGCGCGCGTTCCGGTTTAGGAAGATCCGCGGCGGCCGCGCCCGCGGCCGGCTGGTGGGAGGCAACCTGACGCTCGTCTCGGCCCTCCAGGGGACCCCCTGGCAGATCGACACCCGCGGCGCGATCATCCTGCTCGAAGACGTCCACGAAGCCCCCTACCGGGTCGATCGCATGCTCACCCAGATCGCCCAGGGAGGAGCGTTCGCCCACGCCGCGGCCGTCGTCTTCGGCTACTGCACGGAATGCAACGCCGACGGCCCCGCCTCTTTCAGCATCGAGGAAATTCTCGACGACCATTTGGCGAACTTGGGCATTCCCGTTCTCACCGGCCTCGCCTTCGGCCATCTGCCCCAGATGCTCACCCTGCCTCTGGGTCTGGAGGCGGATCTGGACGTCGACGCCGGGACGATTTCGATCGGGGAGGCGGCGGTGGTGTAGGCCCGTCACATCCGCCGCACGGCATGTTATCGTCGCGGCAGTTTTTCGCTCTGGTCATTTCTCGCGCAGCTCGTCGGCGTTTTTCGCCGGCTCCGTCGGTTCCCCGCCCCGGCTCGAATTCCCTTGGCTCGCGGCGGAATCCGCCTCGGTGCCGCGCTCCGCTTTCGGCTTTGCGCAACAGGGGGTTCTCGATGAAGAAGTTCCTCGCAGTTCTCGTCGTCCTGACGGTCGCCTTCGGGTTCGGTTCCGCGGCGCGCGCGCAACAGACCGGTTCGATCGAGGGGAAGGTCACCTTGGCCGACGGCTCGGCGGTCGCCGGGGTCGCCGTCGAGGCCCGATCCGACGTGCTTCCGCAGCCGCGAACGACGACCACCTCGGCGAATGGCGAATACCGCCTGCCGCTGCTCCCTCCGGGCGCCTACGAGATCACCTACACGCTCGGCGACTTGGCGCCCGCGAACGAGAAGGCGTTGGTTCTCCTCCAGCAGACCACGGTCAAGAACGTCACGCTCTCGCCCGAGGCGGTGACCGAGGCGATCGAAGTCGTTGCCGAAGGAGCGCCGACGATCGACACCACCTCCTCCGAGCTCAAGACCGCGATCACCGGGGGGACGATCGACGCGCTGCCGGTCGGACAGGAATATCGCGACCTGGTCAAGCTGATTCCGGGCGTGCAATACACCGAGGACAACGTGCGCGGTCCGAGCGCCGGCGGCAGCGGCCAGGACAACGCCTACCAGTTCGACGGCGTGAACGTCGCCCTGCCGCTGTTCGGTACGCTGTCGGCCGAGCCTTCGTCGCACGACATCGACCAGATCGCGGTGGTCAAAGGCGGCGCAAACGCGGTCGATTTCAACAGGTCCGGCGGCTTCACCATCAACTCGGTGAGCAAGTCGGGCACCAACAGCTTCCACGGTCAGGCGAGCTATCAGGTTCAACCCAAGAGCACCACGAGCTCGCGCGAGAAGAGCGCGAACACCTCGGTGTTCGATGACGACAAGGACTGGGCGACGCTTTCGGCCGGCGGGCCGGTGGTGCGCGATCGCTTGTATTTCTACGGCTCGTATTACCGGCCGACGGCGCAGAGGGAAAACACCGCGAACGCCTACGGCTCGGTGCCGGACTTCAAAAGCACCCGCGACGAATACTTCGGCAAACTGTCGTACACGCCGCTGCCGAACGTTTCGCTCCACGGCAGCTACCGCGACTCCTCGCGCGAAAACAAGACCGCCTCGGTGGGCGCGTTCGCCGCGGCCTCGACGTCGCTGGGCGAAGAGGCGACGCTCGGCATCGCGATCGCCGAAGGATCGTGGATCTTGAACGACAAGAGCTTTGCCAGCTTCAAGTACACCGATTTCAAGAACGAGACCTCGTCGCGGCCGGACGTTCGGTTCGGCTTTACGCCCACTCCCGGCCAGCGCCTCGACCTTGCAAGCCTCGAAACTCAAGGCCTGTTCAACGTGCCGCTGCCTTTGGCCGGGCAGACCGCTTTCAACGCGTTCATCGCCCCGTTGATCCAGCGCTACGGATTCGACCGGAACGGCGTGCGGACGGGCGGCGGGCAGGTCGGCGGCGGCAGCACGGTGTCCGACGACGACTTCTTCCGCCAGAGTTATCAGGCAAGCTGGAACTACCTGTTCGGCGAGAAGGCGACCCACGAGATCCACCTCGGCTACAAGTATTCGAAGGACGAGGAGGATCTGCAGCGGACCAGCAACGGCTATGGCTCGATCACGGTTCCCGGCGGGCGCACCTCGTTCAACGGCAGGCCGGTGTTCTTCGAGGCGGCGGTCGATCAGATGGGCCTCCCGGGCGGCATTCCGCTGATCCATTCCGAGTTCGTCTCGCACAGCGTCGAGATCAACGACCAGATCCGGCTCGCCAACTGGACGTTCAACCTTGGGCTGCTCGCGAGCAACGACGTGTTCTACGGCCAGGGCCTGCGCGAGACCTCCGGCAATCTCTCCGGCTTTGCGCTCGCGCCGGGGAACAAGTACAAGATGTACGACATCGGCTTTTCCGACATGATCCAGCCGCGACTGGGTGCCACCTGGGCCTACAACGGGCGCGACACGATGTTCGTCAACTATGCGCGCTACAACCCGGCGGCCAGCTCGCTGCCTCGCGCCGCCGCTTGGGACCGCAACCTCGCGCGCACCATCCGCTTTTTCTTCGCCGCCGATGGCTCGTTCATTGGCAGCGACCCCCTCGCCTCCTCGTCGGGCAAGTTCTTTGACGACGACCTCGATCCGCGCCGAGTCGAGGAGTACCTGATCGGCACGTCGCGCCAGCTCTCGGCCCGCTGGGTCGGTCGGGTCCACGCCCGCTATCGCTACGCCAACAACTTCTGGGAAGACACCAACAACGACGCCCGGATCGCTTTCAACGCCCCGGCCGGGATTCCGCACGAGCTCTACGTGCCGAACCTGGCCGCCGTGCAGCGCGAGATCGGCGGTTCGTCGTACGTGATCGCCGAGCTCGACGGCGCGTTCACCAAGTATTACGAGGCGAGCGTCGAGAGCGAGTATCGCGGCAATAAGACCTACTTCCGCGGCTCCTACGTCTGGAGCCACTATTACGGCAACTTCGACCAGGACAACACCACGACTGAAAACGACCAGGCGATCTTCGTCGGCTCTTCCAATCTCGCCGACGGCGCCGGCCGCCAGCTGTGGGACAAGAAGTACGGCAACCTGCGCGGCGACCGGCGCCACCAGCTGAAGATCTACGGCTCCTACGACCTGGCCTGGAAGGCAAGCGTCGGCGCGTTTGCGATCTACCAGTCCGGCCAGCCCTGGGAGACCTGGGACGTCGAGGTCTATCGCTCGCTCACCACCAGCACCAGCGACGTGAACCGGAACGCCGAGCCGGCGGGATCGCACACCACCGACGACCACTACCAGATCGACCTGAACTACACGCAGAACTTCTCGTTCGGCCGCTACAACGTCCAACTGCGCGCCGACCTATTCAATGCCACGAACAACCAGACCGGCTATAACATCCAGAACCAGAAGCGCTTGGCAGGCTTCGGAACGCCGAAGACGTTCTACGACCCGAGACGGCTGCAATTGGGGGTTAAGTTCGAGTTCTAGCGGCACGCTTCGCCACGTGAAAAACGGCGCCCGGCCCTCTGGCCGCGGCGCCGTTTTGCGTTCTTTGGAGACCCCTGGAATTAGATTCGCCGCCGGCTTTGTTCACCTATGAAGCACGCAGTTTTTCCACCCCAGGAGGCACCTCATGTCCATTCGGCCCGTCAAACACATCTCCCGCTCCACCCCGACGATCGAGGGTGCGGGCGTCCATCTGCGCCGCGCCTTCGGCTTCGGCGAGACCGACGAAACCGACCCGTTCCTGCTGTTCGACGACTTTCGGAACGACCGCCCGGCCGACTACCAGGCGGGCTTTCCCTGGCATCCCCACCGGGGGATCGAGACGATCACCTACGTGCTCGCCGGTTCCGTCGATCATCGCGACAGTTTGGGCAACCAGGGATCGCTTGGGCCAGGCGACGTGCAATGGATGACCGCCGGTCGCGGCATCCTTCACCAGGAGATGCCGCAGGGCGACCGAAAAGGACGGATGCACGGCTTCCAGCTCTGGGCGAACCTCCCCTCGACGCTCAAGATGACCGCGCCGCGCTAT
>Ga0068860_100001620_pt1 | contig 24158 bp, 19 predicted proteins | sample KBSSwiS32_FD_66597 | JGI IMG/M metagenome (GOLD analysis project Ga0068860, IMG submission 66597) | Switchgrass rhizosphere microbial communities from Kellogg Biological Station, Michigan, USA - KBS Switchgrass S3-2 | ecosystem: Host-associated > Plants > Roots > Rhizosphere > Soil ...
GCACCAGGTCCGCCCCCAGATCCGCACGCGCCTGCCGCGCGGTGTTGACCACCCGCGTTGCGTTCCCGTGCACATCACCGACGAGCAGATCGAGCTGCGCGAGTGCAATCCTAAGTGACTCTTTCATAGGCAGCCGTCGGCGCCACCGCCGTTACGTCTATTCTTCCACGACTCAGCGGCGCTTGCTCTTCCCACGCGCACCCGAAGACTTTCCAGCCGCCTTCTTGCCCGCCTTCATCGGCACCTTCACCGCTTTCCCCCCCGCTGGGGATTCCCTCGCTGACCGCTCGGTCGCGGCCACCGGCTTCGCAGAAGTCTTCTTTTTCGCGGATGTCTTCTTTCCGGCGGTTTTAGCTGCAGCCCCAGCAGTCCTGGCTGCGGCGGCAGTCCTCGCAGCCGCGGTCTTACCGCCCGCCTTCTTCGCAGCAGCGGCAGCGCCCGACGAGCGCCCAGCTGCCTCCTTCTTCCGTGAAGCCACAGCCGGCTCGGCCGGCCGCGGTGGGCTACCCGCCGGATGCGCCAATTTGGCCGCCCGTGCGCGGCGCTTCCGCAGCAGCTCGTTCATTGCTGATCCAAGCTCGGCAGGCGATTTCACAGTCCTGACACCCGCCTCTTCGAAGGCAGCGTACTTGTCAGCAGCAGTACCCTTGCCCCCCGCGACGATGGCACCTGCATGGCCCATACGTTTTCCCGGAGGAGCCGTGACGCCCGCGATGTAAGCGACAACAGGCTTAGTCACAAACTTGCGGATGAACTCCGCAGCCGCCTCTTCGTCACTGCCACCGATCTCACCGACGAGGATGATCCCCTCAGTACGCGGGTCCCGCTCGAACAACTCCAGTACATCGATGAAATTCATCCCACGCACAGGGTCGCCGCCGATACCGACACACGTGCTCTGACCCAGCCCGATGTTAGTAGTCTGATAGACGGCCTCATACGTCAGCGTGCCGGAGCGCGAGACAATCCCCACAGCACCCTTCTTATGAATGAACCCCGGCATGATCCCGATCTTGCACTCTTCCGGCGTAATGACACCCGGACAATTCGGGCCCACCAGCCGCGTGCCCGCACCCGCGAGCACAGACTTCACCCGCACCATGTCATTGACCGGCACGCCCTCAGTGATACACACCACCAGCTCGATACCCGCATCAACAGCCTCGAGGATCGAATCCGCAGCCCCCGCGGCCGGCACATAAATCATGCTCGCTGTCGCGCCAGTCTCCCGCACCGCATCCTGCACCGTGTCGAACACGGGCTGACCCAGATGTGTCTGCCCACCGCGGCCCGGCGTGACACCGCCAACCAGCTTCGTTCCATACGCAAGCGCCTGCTCGGAGTGAAACGTACCCTGCTTGCCAGTGAAGCCCTGGCAGATGACTTTCGTATTCCTGTTGATCAAAATGCTCATTTAGCTCGCCTTCTTAGCAAGCGCGACAATCTTGCGCGCCGCGTCTGTCAAATCTGTAGCAGCCGTAATCGTCAGCCCGCTCGTGGCCAACAGCTCGCGCGCCTTGTCGGCATTCGTGCCCTCGAGCCGAACGACAACCGGCACCGTCACGCCGACATTCTTGACGGCGTTGATCACCCCGTCGGCGATCAAATCGCACCGCACGATACCGCCGAAAATGTTGACCAGCACCGCACGCACCTTGGGATTCGAGAGAATCAGCTGGAATGCCGCCGTCACCCGCTCACTGGTTGCGCCACCGCCCACATCGAGAAAGTTGGCTGGCTGCCCCCCGTGAAGCTTGATCAGGTCCATGGTCGCCATCGCAAGGCCTGCCCCGTTGACCATGCACGCGATATCCCCGTCGAGCGACACATAGTTGAGATCGTGCTCGCTGGCACGACGCTCCATCGGATCTTCCTGATTCGCATCGCGCAGCTTCGCGATGTCCGGATGGCGGAAAACAGCGTTGGCGTCGATGTTGATCTTGGCGTCGAGCGCCATCAGGCTGCCCGACTTCGTGACGATCAACGGGTTCACCTCGACGAGGCTTGCGTCCTTTTCCAGATAAAGCTTGTACAGTCCCATCGCCATCGCCTGGAACTCGGTAACCTGCGTGCCCTTCAGCCCCAAGCCAAACGCCAACTGCCGGCATTGATAACCCTGCAGCCCAGCGGCCGGATGAATATTCACCGTGAGGATCTGCTCAGGGGTCGACGCCGCAACCTCTTCAATGTCCATACCGCCCGCGGCCGAGGCGATCAGCGCGACTCGCCCGCGCTCGCGGTTCAACGTGAGAGACAAATAAATTTCACGCTCGATATCGGAGCCCGACTCGACGTACACATGCTCGACAGGCAGCCCCTCGGGTCCCGTCTGCTTGGTCACCAAATGAGTACCGAGCATGCCCTGAGCAGCAGAGCGCACCGTATCCAGGTCGCGCGCAACCTTGACACCGCCAGCCTTACCACGTCCGCCCGCATGCACCTGCGCCTTGACGACCCAGACGGATCCGCCAAGCGCCTCGGCAGCCTTGACCGCCTCCTCCGCGCTCGCCGCGACGCGGCCGGCGGGAACAGCAATTCCATAGTTCCGAAAGACGTCCTTGGCCTGATATTCGTGCAGATTCATTCGTTCGCCTCGGCTGCTCGCGCAAAACCGCCATTCTCGCGAAAAACCGCGGGACTGACCAGCAAAGTGATGAGCTGCGAATCCGTTCGCTTTTCGGTGGACGACAAGGTGGTACATTCGCCGCCGCCTACGGCGGGCGGCCCGACGGACACTATTCATGCGCTGCGCGCTGAGGCGCCCCCGACAACTTTCCTGCCCATTCCCTAAATCATGCCGGTGAACGCAGCGTCTGCACCCTCAGCTCCGACCGATCTCGCCTGGCGCGTCATCGGCCTCCTCAATCTGTACCGGCTGCTCGTTCCCCTGGTACTGATCGCAGTACAGGCACTCGCAGGACCTCAGTGGGCGCTCCTCGCCACCCACCCGCGGCTATTTCTCTCCTCATGCATTGCGTATCTCACGGCCGGCGTCCTCCTGATCATTGCGCGCCGCCTCGAATGGTCAAGTCTGCGCATCGTCGCACTGGTCAACTCCGGAGTAGACGCCGCCGCCATCGGACTGATCCTGTACGCCAGCGGTGGGGTATCGAGCGGACTCGGTATCCTCCTGGTTCTGCCCGTAGGCGCGATGGCGGTCCTGGCAGATCACCGCGACGCCTTCCTGCTCGCCGCTGTAGCCGCCATCGCCGTGCTCGCCCAACAGATCTTCGTCAACATCGACGGCGCCCCGAGTACGGACTACACGACCGCCGGTGTCCTGGGCGCCGTACTGTTCCTGATCGCGCTATCAGCGTGGCCGATCGCCAACCGGCTGCGTGAGAGCGAAGCGCTCGTACGCAGACAGGAAGTCGATCTCGCCAACCTCGCACAACTCTCGCAGTACATCATCCAGCACCTGCGCGAGAGCATTCTCGTCATCGATACCCACGACCGCATTCGCCTGATCAACGAGTCGGCCGCGCACATTCTGGGCGACACCAGCGCCGTCCCCGAGGCGCTGCTCGGCGAGGCCTCCCCGCGCCTGCTCTACCTGCTGGAGACCTGGCGCAAGAATCAAGACAACACTGCCGTGTTCCCCGCTCCTGATCAAACATTCGTGGCCGCCGACGGAGCGCGGGTCATGCGCGCCAATTTCGCGCCCCTGGGCGGCTCCAACCCGGCACCCGTCATCGTCTTCCTGGAGGACACGAGCCTGTTGGCCGAAAAGATCCAGCAGTCAAAGCTGGCCGCGTTGGGGCGCCTGAGCGCGAGCATTGCGCATGAGATCCGCAACCCCGTGGGTGCAATGAGCCATGCCGCGCAGCTGCTGGGTGAGTCGCCCACCGTCGGCGCAGACGAAAAGCGCTTGACCGAGATCATGCGCACCAATGCGGAGCGCGTGAGCACGATCATCAACAACGTTTTGAGCCTGTCGAAGCGCGAGGAAACCCGCGCGGAGACGCTCTCCCTGCAGGAGTGGACCGAAGAATTCCACGAGGAGTTTTGCGAAACGATGCAATTGCCGCGCGAACGGTTGCGCACCGACGCATTGTCCCCGGTCGAAGTGCGCGTCGATCCGTCACAGCTGCGCCAGATTGTCTGGAATCTGTGTGAAAACGCATTCAAGCACGGGGCAACGGATCGTCCCGAGGCGATCGTCGAGATCCGTCACGGACGATTGACTCCCACCGGACGCCCCTACCTGCAGGTCATGGACCGCGGAGCCGGCGTAAAGCCCGAGCACGCGGAACGGATCTTCGAGCCATTTTTCACTGGAGGACGTGGAACGGGTCTCGGTCTGTTCCTTGCGCGCGAGCTTGCCCAGACAAATGGAGCTACGCTCTTGTATGAACCCCGACACGGAGGCGGGAGCATCTTCCGATTGATATTCGCGGATCCGCGCCGGTGGGAGGTCTGATGAGTGTGACTGCTGCAAGTGCACGAGCCGCGAGCACCCGGCCAGTGGTACTCATCGTAGACGACGAGCCCGATCTGCTCGAGCTCGTCAGTCTCACCCTGAGCCGCATGAACCTCGACACGCGCACCGCGTCGGATGTCGGCACGGCCCGCCGGCTGCTGAAGAGCGAGCAGTTCGACCTGTGCCTGACCGACATGCGGCTTCCGGACGGGGACGGCCTCGACCTCGTAGCGTGGATCCAGGAGAACCGGTCCGATCTGCCCGTTGCCGTCATCACTGCACACGGCAACGTTGAATCCGCGGTCCGTGCGCTCAAGCTTGGCGCGTTCGACTTCGTCTCCAAGCCGCTGGACCTGGGCGTGTTGCGCAAACTGGTCGGCAGCGCCATCCGCCTCAGCGATCGTGCGGACATCGAGTCAGGCGCGGCCAACATCCGCGGCCCAAGCCTGATAGGCAGCTCGGACGCAATGGAGCAGCTGCGCGAAATGATTGCCCGTGTCGCGCGCAGCCAGGCGCCGGTCCACATCTTTGGAGAGTCTGGCACCGGCAAGGAGTTGGTCGCACGGCTGGTACACGCCAGCGGTTCACGTCGCGATGGACCATTCATCGCGGTCAACTGTGGGGCGATCCCCACCGAGCTCATGGAGAGCGAGCTCTTCGGTCACAAGCGCGGCAGCTTCACGGGAGCCGTCGCCGACAAGAAAGGACTCGTGCAAAGCGCCGAAGGTGGCACGCTGTTCCTGGATGAAGTCGCCGACCTGCCACTGCACATGCAGGTGAAGCTGCTGCGCGTGGTCCAGGAAAAAACCGTTCGCCCGGTCGGTGAATCGCACGAAGAAACCGTGGACGTGCGCATTCTCTCTGCCACGCACAAGAACCTCGCTGACCTCGTCGCTGACGGTCGATTTCGCGAGGACCTGTTCTATCGCATCAACGTCATCGAGCTCAGAGTCCCCTCGCTTCGCGAACGGACCGGCGACATTCCTGAACTGGCCGACACGATCCTGGGAAGGATGGGGCGGCGGATGGGAATCGACGCGCCCCAGATCGGCGAGGATGCTTTCCTGACGTTGCAGAGCTATCCGTTCCCCGGAAACGTGCGTGAGCTGGAAAACATCCTCGAGCGCGCCCTGACGCTATGCAACGCCGGTACGATCACGACGGAGCACATCAAGCTGCGTGCCGCCGCACGTCCGGTCACAGAACTGACCTCACCGTTATCCGCCCCTCCTGCCGCTGCCACAACTGCGGGAGGCTCAGCCGCTCTGGGCACTCAGCTCGAGGACATCGAGCGCGATGCCATCATCAAAGCCCTGGAAAAGACGCGCTACAACAAGACCGCTGCCGCCAAAGTGCTCGGGATGAGCTTTCGAGCCTTGCGCTACCGGATCAAGAAACTGGGCATCGAATAAGATGCGTATCCTGGTCGTCGAAGACAACGACCTGGTTGCGGACGCCATCGTGCGCGGGATGACGATGGCGGGTTTTGCGGTGGATAGGGCTCCCACGGCTGAAGCTGCCGGCAGCGCGCTTGCCACGGAGCACTTCGATCTCGCGGTCCTGGATATTGGATTACCCGGCGCCGATGGCCTCACTCTTTTGCGTCGCATAAGAGGCTCCGGCTCACAGCTTCCAGTCATGATTCTCACGGCGCGCGACACGCTGGCCATGAAGGTGGAGGCACTCGATCTCGGTGCGGATGATTTCCTCATGAAGCCGTTCGAGCAGGCGGAGCTCGCGGCCCGATGCCGCGCACTGATCCGACGCTCCAACTTGAGTGCCAGCGGCCAGTTGAGCCTGGGCAGGATACGTATCGACGTGACCGGCCGCCAACTCCAGATCGACAACGCCCTGGTTGATTTGACGGCTCGGGAGTGGCTCGTGTTGGAGTGCCTGGCACTGCACGCCGGGCGCGTTGTCTCCAAGGAGCGCCTGCAGCAGGCGATCGCCAACTGGGATCAGGTTCTTACGCCCAATGCAGTGGAGGTGTATGTCTCCCGGGTTCGCACCAAGTTGGCAGATGCGGCAGTCATCCGCACTGTGCGCGGTCTCGGGTATCGCCTCGATGAGCCTCGCGCCTGATTCAGCCACATCGATCCGGCGGCGCCTGCTGATTTTCCTGCTGCCGCCCCTGTTCGTGCTGATGCTCGCGGGCGTCTACACCAACTACCGGGCGGCAATGCTGTTCGTGCGACAAGCCTACGACAGGCGTCTGGCCGACTCCGCGCTCGCGCTGACGACGCACATCAAAATTGCTGATCGCGAGATCCTCGTTGACGCAGCGCCGCAAGCGCAACCGCCTGCACGCGCCGAGGGCGCCGCTCTTGCAGGCCCTTCTTACTACTCCATTCTCGGGCCGGGAGGCCGACTCCTCGCTGGCAATCCCCAGCTGCCCACCACGCAACCAGGCAGTACCAATCCCACCTACGCCGACGTTCGGCTTGGGACGCGTGACCTGCGTGTGGCCACCTATCGGATGAGCACGACCGTCGGCACGGTCACCATCAACGTGGCGGAGGCGAGCGATTCGCGCGCCCGCCCGGGCCACTTCATTCTTGCAAGCACCTGGCTCATGGATTTCATCCAGGTGGATGTCACTTTGCTGCTCGTGTGGGTTGCCGTGCACTTCGGCCTCAAGCCACTTACGGCTGTACGTCGGCAGATCGAGGCTCGCTCGGCGCGTGAGCTCCGTCCGCTCGACGTAGCAGCGGTGCCCGTGGAAGTTCGTCCGCTGGTCGACGCCCTCAATTTATTGTTCGAGATGCTTAGCGAAGCGGCGCATTCTCAGCGCCGATTCGTGGCCGACACAGCTCATCAGCTGCGCACGCCGATCACCGGGTTGCTCGGACACCTGGAGCTGCTCATGCGAGAGCCCGCCGCCGCGCCCCTGCAAAGCCGCCTCGCCGCATTGCACGATGAATTGACGCGCCTTGCACACTCCGCTAACCAACTCCTGGCCCTCGCTCGCGCGGATCCATCGGCAAACCTCGCGGACAAGTTCGAGCGCATTGAGCTGAAGCCCCTCGCCGAGAGAGTTCTCGAACAGCACTTTGACCGCTCGGTCGAGGGCGGAATCGATCTGGGTGCAGAAGCGCAGCCCGCGCGAGTCAACGGCAATCCCAGGCTGATCGAGGATCTGCTCGGTAATCTGGTGGACAACGCGCTCAGCTACACACCCAAGGGCGGCCGCGTCACGGTTCGGTCCGGAGTCCAAGACAGCAACCCGTACCTCGAGGTCGAAGACGACGGCCCTGGAATTCCCGAGGCCGAGCGGGTGCGAGTGCGGCAGCGATTCTATCGGCTACCCGGGACCCCGGGGCTCGGGTGCGGGTTGGGACTGGCGATCGTGGAGGAGATCTCGCAGCTGCACCGCGGGGCCCTCACGATCGAGGCGGGCGCGAACGGGCGTGGCACGAGAATCAGAGTGCAATTCCCTCCAATCGGTGCACGCCTGGTCGGCCAACCGGCACGCAAGCGCGAAACTGAGAACAGCGTCTCATCCTGAACATTCCGCGTCCCCGACGTTAGTCCCGCAGGGGAATCGTCAGCTTCGCGCAAGCTTGCCACCCTAACGTGGCCAGCCATGAATCAAACGCTGTCCAACAATCTATCGCCGCGGCGCGGCTATCCGCAGCGCCTCGCCTCAAGGATGGCGGGCGTCACGCTCATTGAGCTCATGACGAGCGTCTCGATCATCGCGATCCTGATGGCCCTCGCAGCGCCTTCGTACAAATATGTTACCAATGCCAATCGCCTGGCGGGCGAAGTGAATGACCTTCTCGGCGATATGCAATTCGCGCGGGGCGAAGCCATCAAAGAGGGCCAGACGGTCGTCATTTGCTCCTCGACGGATGGGGCAACGTGCTCCGGCAGTGTTGCCTGGAATACTGGCTGGATCGTGTTCTCCGATGTCAACAGAAATGCAACTGTGGATCCGGGGGAGACTGTCTGGCGCGTAAAGACTGCGTTCAACGGCTCAGACACGTTCAATGCCGACAACACCACCAGCGCCGTGAGCTTCAATCGGGAAGGGTTTGCACCCGGCGGCAATCTCGTCACGATCACCCTCCACGATTCGACCGCCGACTCGAAGTGGACTCGCTGCCTGAAGATCAACATGGTGGGCATGTTGACGACGACGCGATATTCGACACTGACGACACCAAGCTGGCCGGGGCCGTGCACATGAAATTCCTGCGCAATACGCCGCAACAACGGGGCTTCACGTTGCTCGAGGTGATGGTCTCGCTCATGATCATTTCGGTGGGACTGCTGGGTGTGGCGAAAATGCAGGCACTAGCCCTGACCAACACCAGCGTCGCCAGCATGCGCTCGCTTGCGGCCATCCAAGCCGCGAGTCTCGCCGCCACGATGCACGAGAACCGAGCCTACTGGACCTCCGCGGCTCCGGCGGCGAACGCAGGAGGAATCACGGTCACGGGCACCGGACCTGGATCGAGCCCGACCATTGTGGGGACCGGTTTAACGGCCGCCGTGGATTGCACGACGGGAACCGCGCCTTACTGCACGCCCGATCAACTGGCCGCTTACGATGTGCAGCAATGGGCGGCCGCGGTCAACTCCGTGTTGCCGAATTATTTCGCCACGATCACATGCAACGCGGCCTCACCGGTCAGCTGCACGGTCTCGATCACCTGGCAGGAGCGCGCCGTGGCCCTCAACACCGCCCAGGCAGCCACGACGTCCCTGCAAGCGCCCATTTACACCCTGTACGTAGAGCCATGAACAAATCACTCACGCACTTGAATCGGCGTGCTCCCTTTGCGCAGCGGGGCTTTACGCTGGTCGAAATTGCAATCGCGATGGTACTCGGACTGTTCCTGGTCGCCGGTGTCAGCACGATCGTGAGCGGCGTTCGGATCACCTCCGGCACTCAGAATCAGATGGCGCAGCTGCAGGACAACGAGCGTCTGGCCATGACTCTCATGACCGACGTAATCGAGGCCGCCGGCTACTATCCGGACCCGAGATCGTACAGTCTCCTGGATTTTCCGCTCTCGGGGACCCTTGCCAAAGGACAGTTCATGACGGGCACGACGGGGCCCGACACGATTACCGTCCGCTACGAGACTCTGCCGAATGACGGCGTGATCAATTGCCTCGGCGCCTCGAATCCTGCGGGTGGTGCCGCGTTGGTCTATACCAACACGTTCAGTGTGAACGCCGGACAACTGCAGTGCGCGGTCAACGGTGTGAACGGTGGAAACCCGGTAGCCCTGGTCGATGGCATACAGAGCATGACGATCTGGTACGGAGTGACTACCGCTCCGGCGACCCCCTCCCAAACCTGCACGGACAGCTACATGACGGCGGCCCAGGTCGAGGCAGGCGGCTACTGGAACAGCATCTGCTCCGTCAGGGTCACCCTGGTGTTTACCAACAAGATAAACCCAGCCAGCGGCCCGATTTCATTCAGCCGCGTGATCGCCGTGATGAAGACGGCCGGTGCCAACACATGAACCTGCATTTTCGCCCGCCTGCGCGTCAGCGCGGCATGGTAATGATTTCGGCCCTGTTGTTGTTGCTGGTTGCCACCATATTGGCGGCGACCATGTTTCGCAGCTTCGGCACCCAGGAGAAGATCGCGGGAAACCTGCGCGAGAAGGAACGAGCGATGCATGCTGCCGTGACGGCGCAGCAATATGCAGAATATCTTCTACAGAGCGCAGCACCGCCTGCCCCAGTGGTTTGTAACAGCCAGACCGACTCCACAGGCGTTGCCGTGGTGTGCTCGAACCCGATCCCCCTCCTCTCCATCCCGAACCCCGAGTCATGGCCCGGCTATTTCAGGTATGCCCCGCCCGACCCTGCCAGCACCACCGGCCAGAACATGAATGTGACGACGACGCCGGGAGTGGGGACTTACTACTCAAAGCCGGTCTTCTACATCTTTGATACCGGGCCAGCCCCAGCAAGCATGGGGGTTAACGGAGAGATCTACCGGATCGATGCGGCGGCTTCCGGAGGTACGGCAGATACGGTAGCCGTCGTAGAGAGCACCTACCTGGTGGTTCCGGGGAGCACAGGCGGCGGCGGCGGCGGCGGCGATACGGCCGGTGGCGGGTGACGCCATCCACGCCTGCTGTAATGGCGATCGATCGGCTGGACTCTTGAGACTAACTCCGCTTCTTTAACATTGATTCCAATGGCGAAGGATTACGATATGACGCGCGGCAAACTTCTCAAGCATGGCATCCTCGCGGTTGCAACGCTGCTCGTGGTTGCCGGACCGGTGGCAAGCCGCGCGCAGAGCAACATCAGCGAGGACTTCACTCACCCCACGACGACCAACTCGTGGTACTTCTTCAATGGCGCCTGCCTCACAGCCGGAACCGGAACGAGCGTGGGGGCCAATCCCGGAACGGTCCCTTCGTGCCTGAGCATTGCAGGTTCCTACTACAAGGAGACTCTCGTGGGCGGCGAGAAGGGCTTTCTGGGCTCGGCCGCCGCCCCGGCCACTGCCGATTCGGATGGGAACGGCGCTCTGCGCTTCACCAACGGCTACCCTGGCGGCTATCACCAGAACGGCGCAATCGTCTCAGCCGGCACGCCGTTTCCGACGGGCGCGGGAGTACAGGTCACTTTCAAAACCGTCACCTATAAAGGCGATTCGAAGGGAGCCGCGGGAGACGGTGCCGACGGCATCAGCTTCTATCTGATGGATGGCAGCAAACCCGCTGGCATCGGCGCGTGGGGTGGCAGCTTGGGCTACTCGTGCTCCAATTCCAATTCGCCCTACGACGGCCTCGTAGGCGGATATATCGGACTCGGAATCGACGAGTACGGCAACTTTTTGAACGGAACGAGCAACACTCTGGGCGAGACTGGCACCTCGGCGACCAGCGACAACACGGCGACGGGTGGTGGGTATCAGCCCGGTCGCATCGGCCTACGTGGTGCTGGCAGCATATCGTTTGCAGGTCTCTCGGCAGCGTATGGAACAAACCTCGGCTCAAGCAGCCCTTACTATCCGGCTTCACTGGCCACCACGTGCAGCAATGGCGGTGTCTTCAACACCATCACGAATTCGTGCGGCACTACGTGCTCCGTTGGCTCGTACAACTCCAGCACAAATAAGTGCGATTCGTGCCCGGCGGGCTCGACCTTCTACCCGGGCACGAACACTTGCAATTCGTGCGCCAGCGGAACGTATGACGTCAACACGAACTCCTGCAGTCCCGCTTACACCTGCCCCAATGGCTCGACCTACATCGCCAGCACGAACAGCTGCACGCCGCAGTGCTCGGCCGGCTCGTTCAATTCCGGCACGGCCATGTGCAACGTATGCGCCTCCGGCAGCACGTTTGACCTGACCCACGGAACGAGTGGCAAGCCATGCGCTTCATGCAGCAAGGGCGGCGCATACAACACCACCAACGGAAGTTGCAGTAAGGGCTCCTTGTCCTGGGCCGTATGGCAGTCGGCGTCGACTGCCAACACGCCCACTGCGATCGCCCCGACGACGAAAAGTCCTACGTCAAGCACGCCCAGTACCGGCATACCCGTTTCGCTGCTCGCCGTGCAGAACACGTGCAAGACCGGACATCTGTTCAATTACAGCTCACCGAACAGTCCGACGGATGTGGGCACGGCCACTCTTGACAACACCGCGAACACCAAAGGGATATTGGACTACGCGGCGATTCCCGGTGCCTACAAAGTCCTGACGGGCACCACGATAGCCAACGAAAGCGCCGTAACGCGCAACGACGCGAACGTGATCGCCTACAAATTGAAGATCACGCAGGACGGCTTGTTGAGCTTCTCGTACAGCTATAACGGCGGCGCTTATCAATCCGTCATCGCCAAGCAGGACATCAAGTCGTCGAATGGACCGTTGCCCAGCAGTTTCAAATTCGGGTTCGCTGGCTCCACCGGCGGAAGCACTAACATTCACGAGATTCTGTGCTTTCAGGCCACGCCGTCCGATCAGGCGGCGACCTCGATCGGCCTGAACGCCAAGCAAGCCGCAAAGATTGCGAGCGGCACCCAGGCGTACCTGGCCTACTACTACCCCAGCAACTGGACTGGCAGACTCACTGCGAACGACCTGCTGTTCGATCCGACCACCGAGATCCTGAGCATCAGCAACACCGCCAATTGGGACGCTTCATGCGTCTTGACGGGCGTGGCAACGGGACAGACGTGCCCGACAACCGGCGTCGCCGGCATGACGAATGCCCAGACGAACCGGGCGATTTTGAGCTGGGATGGCACGCAAGGTATTCCGTTTCAGTGGTCAAATCTCTCCGCCGCACAGCAGGCCGCGCTGGATAGTGGCGATGCGAGCTCGACCAACCAGAATCGGCTGAAGTACCTGCGCGGCGATCGAACCAACGAAGTAGATATGAACGGGGTCGGCTTGTTTCGCCCGCGCGAGAGCGTGTTGGCCGACATCGTAGACTCGAGCCCGACCTGGGTGGGCCCACCCAGTGCGCCCTATGCCACGAGTTTGAGCGATGCGCTGTATCCGACCGCCACCGTGCCGGAAAACAACGGCACCCAGAGCTACGCGCAGTTCAAGTCCACAGCGGGAACCCGGCAGAACGTCGTCTATGTTGGAGCCAATGATGGCTTGCTGCATGGCTTCAGGGCCGGCGCTTACGACGGCAACAACAACTACGTCAACAACGCCACGACGCCCAACGACGGCGCGGAGGTTCTGGCCTACATGCCGGGGGCCATCATCGGTGGCACGCGGGTCACCTCTGGAGGGACGACCACGTCCGCGACGGACACGATCCACGGAACCGATCCGACCAACAGCAACGCGGTCGACCCGCTTCTGGACTACGCGAACACCCAATATGGACACAACTTCTTTGTCAATGGGACGCCGGGCACGGGTGACCTTTTCTACAACAAAACCTGGCACACGTGGCTGGTCGGCGGGCTCGGGGCCGGTGGGGCCGCGATCTATGCACTCGATGTGACTGATCCGAGCAAATTCAGCGAGAGCAATGCCGCAAACCTGGTGATCGGCGAATGGACAGCTGCATCGCTCAGCTGCTCGGGCAACGCCACCTGCGGGGCAAACCTGGGCGACACTTACGGGCAGCCGGTCATCCGCCGGCTCCACAACGGGACGTGGGGTGTCATTTTCGGCAACGGCTTCAACAGCCGCAGCGGCGACGCCGGAATTTTCGTGATGAGCGTCGATTCTTCCACCGGAGCCACGACCTCCTATTACCTGAGTACCGGCACGAAAAATAACGGGATTGCTTACGTCTACCCGGCGGACCTGGACGGCGACCTGATCACCGACTTTATTTACGCCGGCGACCTCCAGGGGAACCTCTGGCGCTTCGACCTGAGCTCCTCTACGCCGGCCACCTGGGCGGCCTCGACTTCGATTTCACTGCTGTACACAACCGACGCCGGTCAGCCGATCACGACCAAGCCGGTGGTGTGGATCACGGCGCCGGCAACTGCAGGCGGCCCGCGCCGGTTGATGGTGGATTTTGGAACGGGTCGCAAGACCCCGATTACGAACTCGTCACCCACTCAATACCAGAGCGGCACCGAGTCTCTGTACGGAATCTGGGACTGGAACATGGACGACTGGAACTCCAAGTCGTCAATCAAATTCTACAGTCTGACTGCTCCGCAGACCGTCAGTCTGGTGACGCAGACCCTTACCACACAGGCAAGCGGTGAAATGGACGGCAGCGAAAATCCCGTTTGCTGGAAGGGCACAACCACGTGTGGCAGCGCTGCGAGTGCGAACCAGGACTTCGGCTGGTCCCTGGACCTGCCGGGCCCGTACGAGCAGGTCATCTTCAATCCCATCGCATACAAGGGCGCCTTCCTCGTCAACACGCTGATTCCGAGTAACAACTCGATCAAGAGTTGCTCGATCAATACGGAGACCGGTAACACGATTGCGATTTCCGTGACGACGGGCGGAGCGATTCCCAACCTGTTTCCGGGTTACCGCGATGCCGTCGGGTTTCGAACCGATGGCAGCGGCAGCGTAACGAGCGTGAATGCAGGTGGGAAGGATTACCTGATCACCCAGTCGAGCGACGGACCCGGGCAGAAGCCATCCAAGGTCTGCGACGCTCCGTGGCACTGGTCGAACGGCGCCTGTACGATCCGGCCCGACTTCGGCGGATCGGGAACGGGACCGAGCGGCAAGCGTCTGACGTGGATCAAGAAGCGCTAACAGGCAGTACCATGGCAACAACACGACCTTCATTGCTCCCCCGGCGCCGCCAAGGCTTCACACTGATCGAACTGATGATCACAGTAGCCATCGTGGCGATTCTGGCCATGATTGCCGCTCCGGTATTCAACAAGCAGATTCGTAAGTCGCGCCGTACAGAGGCCCGAACCACGCTGCTCGACCTCGCGGCCCGAGCAGAGCGCCTGTACAGCACCACTAACACGTATTGGGGTACTACCACAGCCAACAAGCTGCTTCCGCCGGACCTCGGCTACTCGGGCAACGGGGGCGCATGGCCGATAACCACGTCCAGCGGTTACTACACAATCGCTCTCAGCAACAACACCACCGGGACGGCGTTTACTTTCACCGCGACGCCGGCGGGCGCACAGGCGAGCGATACGGAATGCGCCACCTTCTCGGTGGACAACACCGGGAACCAGACGGCGACCGATCCCAAGTGTTGGAAGTAAGATAACCCCCGCCCCGCGGGCACGATTGCGCCAACGCCCGGCTCCCACCCCAACAACTTGGACGTGGGAGCGGGCCGTGCCTCAACTTTCCGCTCCCTCAGCTCCCCTGATTGGCGCAGCCACGCGTACGTATGATGCCCGGCACATCGCACCCGCTGCTGTGTTGCACCGCCGGTCGCCCGACCCGCGATCCCAGATCGCACCTGAGCTGCATCGCAGCCTGACAACCGGCGTCACTTTGTGACGTTCAAATCAACGTCCGTCGTCAGCCCCTGACGCAACTAAGTCAAATTTCCTGCCCCGCAATATCCTATAAATATTTTTAAATTCAATAACTTACACACTCAGAGGTGATTTGGCATGGCCCATGCACCACTACTCTCGCAGGCGCCCTTTTGCGCCGCTTGAAGTTCAACATCCGATTACTCCTAGGAGTCTCTTACAATGAAGTCTGTGCAAAAGGGTTTCACCCTGATCGAATTGATGATCGTGATCGCGATCATCGGCATCCTGGCGGCGATCGCGCTGCCTGCTTACCAGGACTACACGATTCGCGCGAAGGTTTCTGAGCTCGTGGTCAAGGCCGATGCCTGTAAGACCTCGGTGGCGGAATACTATCAGTCACAGGGCGTACTTCCACCCACCATCGCCGATGCTGGATGTACGGGGACCGCGACCCAATATTCTGGGGTAATGACTGTCACCAATGGTGTAATCACGGTTCCAGTAGCCAATCTTCCTGCAGCGGCTGGGAATTTCATCCTGAAGCCGACCGCAGGTGCCACCACAGATCTGCCGTTGTCCTGGGCGTGCAATAAGACTATCGCTGGCACAGACATCCCTACAAAATATCTGCCTGCCAACTGCCGCGGATAGTTGAGAGTTCCCGGTTGGGCATTGGCCAGCAATGCCCCCGACAGCTAGAGAAGCCCCTCTTCGGAGGGGCTTCGTCTTTTTGGGAAACGAGTCACGTAGACGTAATGGCGGGGTATGCGACGATCTGCGGGCCGTTTGACAATTACCTCGGTCGCCTTCTGCAGTACACTTCAGACTCTGGGGTCTAATCGCTTCTCACAAGTCCATGAATGATAACGCTTCTTTAGCGCTTGGAGGCCCGCGCTCCGGGCTGGGTGGTCTCCCTCAGCGCCTCGTCCAGGACGGGGTCGTCGAGGAAGCTGCCATGCTCGAGGCGGTGAATGTCGCCCGCGAGCGCAAGATGAGTGTTGTCACGCAGCTTGTTTCGAGCGGCGCGGCAAATGCCCGCGACATCGCAGTCGCGGCCTCTAACGAGTTTGGCGTACCGCTATGTGATCTCGACGCGGTCAATCCCGACCTCGAAACCGTTCGGCTCGTCAGCGACAAGCTGCTCGCCAAGCATCGCGTCCTGCCGATCTTTCGCCGCGGCAAGCGCCTGTTTCTCGCCGTTGCCGATCCGACCAATCTGCACGCGATCGATGAGATCAAGTTTCAGACGAGCCTGGGAATCGAAGCCGTCGTCGTCGAAGACGACAAGCTGCAGAAGGCCATCGACAAGACCCTCGAGCAGGTTGACAACCAGATGTCGGCCTTCTCCGAAGAGGAAGGCATCGACCTCGAGTCACTGGAAGTCAGCGGTGGCGACGAGAGCCCCGACGACAAAGTCAGCCGCGATGACGTCGAGGACGCGCCGATTGTCCGTTTTGTCAACAAGGTCATGCTGGATGCCATTCGCCGTGGTGCATCGGACATCCACTTCGAGCCCTACGAAAAGATTTACCGCGTCCGATTGCGCATGGACGGTGTGCTGAAAGAGCTGGCACAGCCGCCCGTACAGCTCGCACAAAAGCTATCGGCTCGCCTGAAGGTGATGGCGCGTCTGGACATCGCCGAGCGGCGCGTCCCGCAGGACGGCCGCATCAAGATGAAGTTATCGAAGAACCGCGCCATCGACTTCCGCGTGAGCACGTGCCCAACGTTATTCGGCGAGAAGATCGTGATGCGTATTCTCGATCCCGCACAGGCGGCACTCGGGATCGACTCGCTCGGGTATGAGCCTTTTCAGAAGGACCTGTACACCAAATTCCTGGCGAAGCCGCAGGGCATGATCCTCGTGACCGGCCCGACAGGCAGCGGCAAGACCGTGTCGCTCTATACCGGACTTCACATCCTCAATCGCGAGGACACGAACATCTCGACGGCCGAGGATCCGGCCGAAATCAACCTTCCGGGCGTCAACCAGGTCAACGTCAATAACAAAGTCGGGCTGACGTTCGCCGCGGCCATGCGCGCATTTCTGCGCCAGGACCCTGACGTCATCATGGTCGGTGAGATTCGTGACCTCGAGACCGCGGAGATCGCTATTAAGGCGGCCCAGACAGGCCACCTCGTTCTTTCCACCCTGCATACGAACGATGCACCGCAGACTCTGACTCGTCTGATAGACATGGGTGTGAAGCCGTACGCGATTGCGACGTCAGTGAGCCTGATCATTGCTCAGCGTCTCGCACGACGATTGTGCTCGCAGTGCAAACAACCGATGGACATTCCCAAGGAAGCCCTCCTCAAGGAGGGCTATTCCGAAGCCGACATTGCCAGTGGCATCAAGATTTTCATCCCCAAGGGATGCCCGAATTGCACGGATGGCTACAAGGGCCGCGTGGGTATTTACCAAGTGCTACCGGTAACTGACTCCATTGCGCGCATCATTCTCGCGGGCGGCAGCGCCGTCGACATTGGTCAGCAGGCGGCAAAGGAGGGCGTATGGGATCTGCGGCGCGCCGGTCTCGAGAAGGTCAAGGCGGGCCTGACGAGCCTCGAGGAAGTAAACAGCGTCACCATTGAGTGACGCAGGGAATAGCAGCACATGGCACAGGCAGCAACCACCACCGTCCGCACAATCAAACGTGACGTGCCCTATGCATGGGAGGGCAAAGACAAGCGCGGCACGCGCGTCAAGGGAAAGAGTCTCGCCCCGGATGAGACCACTTTGCGCGCCGAGTTGCGCCGTCAGGGCATTGCACCATCGAGAATCCGCAAACAGTCCCAAGCATTCAAGAGCGGCGGCAAGCCCAATCCGGGAGACATAGCCGTTTTCAGCCGCCAGCTCGCAACGATGCTGGCGGCGGGCATCCCAATGGTGCAGTCGTTCGAGATCCTGGGCAACGGGCACGAAAAGCCCTCGATGCAGAAGCTGATACTCGACATCAAAGCCGACGTCGAGGGCGGTACATCGCTGCACGAGTCACTCGCAAAACACCCGCTTTATTTCGATGATCTGTTCGTGAACCTGGTCCAGTCCGGCGAGCAGGCTGGCGCACTCGAAACTCTGCTCGACAAGATCGCCACCTACAAAGAGAAGAGCGAGGCCCTCAAGAAGAAGGTCAAGAAAGCCCTGTTTTACCCTGCGGCCGTGCTGGCCGTTGCGGTCATCGTCACGATCGTCCTGCTGGTGTTCGTCATCCCGCAGTTCGAGAGTGTTTTCAAATCATTCGGCGCCGACCTGCCGGCATTCACGCTGATGGTGATCGGGCTGTCGAAGTTCGTACAGTCGTCGGGAGTCTACATCGCGATCGTGGCGGCAGGAGGCGTGTACACGTTCTTCTATTTCTACAAGCGCTCCAGGGCGATGCGCGAGTTCCTGGACCGCACGAGCCTGAAGATTCCTGTGATTGGGCCCATTTTGAACAAGGCGGCAATTGCTCGCTACGCACGCACGCTCGCCACCATGTTCGCCGCTGGCGTTCCGTTGGTGGAAGCCCTCGAGTCGGTGGCAGGAGCCACTGGCAACATCGTGTACGAGAATGGTGTGCTGAAAATGCGCGATGAAGTCGCGACCGGCCAGCGTCTACAGCGCGCGATGGAAGCCACCGGCCTCTTTCCAAACATGGTGGTCCAGATGATCGCGGTCGGCGAGGAATCGGGCTCTCTCGACGAAATGGCCGGCAAGGTGGCCACGTTCTACGAGGCTGAGGTCGACAACGCGGTCGATGCCATGTCGAGCCTCCTGGAGCCGCTCATCATGGTGGTCCTCGGCGTGCTCGTCGGCGGCCTGGTAGTCGCGATGTACCTCCCCATCTTCAAATTGGGCGCGGTCGTCTGACGAGGCTCCCGCGACCCGGCGCACCTAAAACGCCGCGCCCCGCGCGGCGTTTTCTTTGGAGGTAAAGCAAAAAAATGTCCGCCCTCGACCTCTTGGCCTCCTCTGCGGCTTTCTTCACCGTCACTTGCCTGCTGCTGGGCCTGATAGTGGGAAGTTTCCTAAATGTCGTTGTCTACAGGGTGCCGGTCATGTTGGACCGGCAGTGGCGCGAACAATGCGCAGAGCTCGGCGCCGACACCAACGCTGCGCCTGCTTCCAAGCCCGCCGAGCGCTTCAATCTGATCGTGCCTCGTTCCGCCTGCCCCTCCTGTAAGGCGCCGATCACGGCTTTGCAAAACGTTCCGGTGCTGAGCTACGTATTCCTCAAAGGCCGCTGCGGTCATTGCAGCGCGCCAATCGGCATTCGATACCCCCTCGTGGAGGCGCTCACCGGCGTGCTTTCGGCGGCCGTGGCCTGGAAGTACGGCTACGGGTGGCCAACGCTGGCCGCCCTGCTGCTGACGTGGTTCCTGATCGCCCTGACCTTCATCGACATCGACCACCAGCTGCTCCCGGACAATATGACCTTGCCACTCGTCTGGCTCGGCTTGTTTCTGAGCCTGTATGGTCCACAGCCGGGAAACGCCCCCATCCCTGTGGATATGCATTCCAGCATTGTCGGCGCCTTGGCCGGTTACCTGAGCCTCTGGAGCGTCTATCATCTGTTCCGTCTGCTCACCGGCAAGGAAGGGATGGGTTACGGCGATTTCAAGCTTTTTGCGGCGCTTGGCGCCTGGATGGGCTGGAAGATGCTGCTGCCGATCATCCTGATAGCCGCTGCCGTCGGAGCTGCCTCGGGCATAGCTCTGATAGCATTCCGCGGTCGCAGCCGATCAGTGCCCATCGCATTTGGTCCTTTTCTGGCCGCGGCCGGCTGGCTCATGCTGATGTTCGGCCACGAGCTGGTCACCTCGTACCTGAATCTCTACGTGCCACGGCAGTGAGTTTGAGTTTTTGAGTCAGCTATGAGCTCGCCAAATCACACCCCCTTCCCACGAGCGTAAATCCATGAGCGCCAGACCGTTTCGCGTGGGTCTCACGGGCGGCATCGCCAGCGGCAAATCCACGGCGGCCAAATTCTTCGGAGCGCTGGGCGTTCCGATCATCGACACCGATCAGCTGGCCCGTGACGTCGTCGAACCCGGGCAACCTCCGCTTGAGCGGTTGGTAGAGCGATTCGGTCCCTCGATCCTCACACCTGACGGACATCTAGACCGCCCGGTGCTACGCACGATAGCGTTCTCGGATGCGAAAGCCCGCGCGGACCTTGAGGCGCTGCTCCATCCGGCGATCGGCGCGGCTGCGGAAGCCCGATCGGCCGACGCCGGTGGCATCTACCAGATCCTCGTCATCCCCTTGCTCGTCGAGAAGAGCCTGGGCACCCAGCTCGATCGCGTGCTGGTCGTCGACTGCGAGGAGGAATTGCAGATCCGCCGGCTCCAGGCCCGCGACGGCTCAACGCTCGAACAAGCACGTGCCATTTTGAATGCACAGACCTCACGCAGCGCCCGCCTCAAAGCGGCGCACGACGTCATCAAGAACGACGGCGACATGAGCGCCGTGCGCGATCAGGTGGCGGCGCTACACACCCGCTACCTCGAGTTGGCACAACAAGCACGGACTTGAGCGGATTCTTTGCGCCACGGCAGCCTTGAGGGCCGCCGTTTGCGTGCGTACCGTTTACGCGCGGTTCACACGTCAAGCACAATACGCGAATGACGCAATCCGACATAACGGAGCCTGGGGAATCTACCGAGCCCCAGGAAGAATCCGGGACTCTGGTCTTTGAGCAGCCGCTGAACGAGCGGATGCGCACCTTCCTGCGGCTGGATTTCCTCTACAACCAGGCGCTCTATCACACCGAAATGGCCAGCCAGTGGGGCAGCCGTGCAGCGATGGGCAGCCTGATCGACATCCTGGCCATTACGACGCGCGGCGACGTCCGCTCAGATGTGCTCAAGGAGCTCGAGCGGCATCTGTCCACGCTGACCGAATTTCAGTCGAAGCCCGGGGTCGATCCCGAGCGTTTGCGCACGTTGATAGCGAATCTTCAGCGCCTGCGAGGCGAGTTGATGAACGCCGGCTCCGCCTTCCTGCAACCGCTGCGGGATTCGGAGTTTCTCAGCGCCATCAAGCACCGCAGCGCCATTCCCGGTGGCACCTGCGAGTTCGACCTGCCCGATTACTATTACTGGCTCGCTCAACCCGAGGAGCCGAGAACGCGGACTTTCAACCAGTGGCTCGGGATGCTGCGACCGCTCTGCGATGCCATCGCGGAATTGCTGTGGCTCACGCGCCAAAACGGCCGAACGCGGGAGGAAACGGCGGCAGCCGGTCTCTTCCACATCACCTTCGAACGTGACAACTCGGTTCAGCTGCTACGAATTTCGTTGCCGACGAGCCTGGGAATGTATCCGGAGATCAGCGGTAGCCACTACCGCTGCAGCGTGCGATTTTTGAAATGGAACGGCTTGACCTCACGTCCAACGCAAACGGAGGAGGACGTACCGTTCATTCTGAGCTGCTGCGCGTAAGATGAGTCCCGCACGCGTAAAGTGTCCGACGTGCAAGCGCGAGATCGACTGGCTGGCGTCACCCTTCCGCCCTTTCTGCAGCGAGCGCTGCCGCCTCATCGATCTGGGGGCATGGCTTTCAGAAAAGCACGCAATTCCGGGCGGCGATACAACCTTGGAAACAGATCCGGAATCGGAAAAAACAGATCCGTTGCAATGATCGGTCTCGCAGTCAGTCAACCGGCAGGATCGACTTTATCTGCAATGTCTCGAGATCAAAGACCGCCAGCGCCCGCAAGCTCTTGCCCGTCAGCAGCAGCGTGCTCGACTGATTGGTTGGCAGGCCTGACCGGGCCATCCGATCTTTGAGTGCCTGTTGCTGCCCCTTGGAGAAGATACGTAACTGATCGACCGACTTGAGTTGCTTGCGCAAGCCGGGCAATCCCTGCGCCCAGGGTTTGAAATATCTCGGCATCTGGACGAGATCCGGACCATTGCCAGTCACGGCTGCAATAGCGATCCGGGCACCCTCGATCGGGTCCGTTGGCCCGGCAACCCAGATCCAACGAGGCAGACTGTACCAATGTGGCGCGAAGTCCGGGTTTTCCTTGCGAGCGAGCTCAATCTCGGCCGCTTGCAACTCCGAAGCCTGCACGAGCTCCACCTTGTCGTTGCAGAACGTGTAGTAAAGCGGCCGTCCGTACCACAGCGTCCCTACGCCGTATATTAACGCTACCAACTGCACAACGACGATCACCGCGATATCCCGCGCCAATTCGCGACGCGGCTTGCCGGGGTTCGCGATCATCAGTGTCAGCAGCGGACCCAGCGTCAAGTCGACGCCCGCCAGGATGGCCGCCACATGCACCACTTCGGTGAGGTACCAGCCAGGCCAGCGATACCAGCCCAGATAGAGCCCACCCAACATCAGCGCCAGCACAGTGGCACTGCCCAACAAATGCAAGCCGAACGCTTTGAGCCGGAACCTCATAGGCCGCTCCTCAAGCCCCACACCGACTAACCCTCTTTCAGATCCAACAGCGGACCGATGAACTTCCTGTAGTTACGCCAGCGCTGTACAGAGTCCTTGTAAATCCGCTGGCGCACCTGCCAGTAACTAGCCGTCACCACCGCACGCTTCGTACTGTGGAAATCCAGGCACCGCGGATCCCATTCGAGACCGACAAACTCGAGAATCCTGCGCGTCCATCCCTCCTGATCGGCAACCAGTCCGGCGTAAGGCACATCCAGAATCGTCCCCTGCGGCAATACAGCACGCCAATGCGCCATTAGGCGCTGATGCTCCCGGTAGTAGTGCGCCAGGTCCGATAAATCCATCGTGAAATTCAGATTTGCCGGGAACTGCTGGAAATAACAAGACAGGCACGTGTCGATCGGGTCGCGTTGCATGTAGATGATACGGGCATTTGGGAATACAGAGTGAATCACTCCCAAATAGTCGCAGTTGAAGGGCGCCTTATCGACGATACGCAGTGCATCACGGGAATAACCGCTTAGAGCACGCAGATATCCTTCGGCAAGTTCTTTCCTGATCCCTTCGCCGAGCAGTTCCCGCCGCACGAGGGCGTCGTGTTTGCGTACCGCTGCATTCCAAAACGTCAGCTCTCCCGCACCGGCCGCCGCGGGATGCGAAGCGATGATCTGCTCGGCGAGCGAGGTGCCGGAACGTGCCATGCCAACCACGAAGACGGGCTTCGTAGACGCAGAGGCACCCTCTGCACGAGAAATAGCCTCGCGGGTATAAACGCGAATCAGGTCATCGACGAAGCCCGTGCGTAGGGCGGGTTTGTATTCTTCGGCAAGCGTCTTCAGCAGCTCGTTGGCGCGTTCGAAGCTCTTGAAGGCTCGCTCGAATTGCGCGACATCATCGAAATACTTTCCAATTGCAAAGCGCAGATTAGCTTCCTCGAAGGGCCTGATCCCGCTCGCCGCGATTTCCTCCGCGCGGCTCAGCCAGGCGCCGTCAGTGGACGTCATTCTGCGAATGCCAGCCAAAGCTGCACAAGCGCTTGGCGTGTTCGGATTGACATCGAGCGCGCGGTTGAACAGGGTTTCGGCCTCGTCGAAGCGCCCCTCCGTCCGGGCGATGAGTCCCAAGCCAACCAATGCCTCAGCATGCCGCGGCGCGAGCCGCACGACTTTCTCCAATTGGCCCTGAGCCTCCTGCAGGAGGCCCAGTTGAACGAGGGTTAAACCCAGATTGCACCGGTGATCCAGCGCGGTGGCATTGGACTTCAGGGCACGCCGCAGCGAGTTTTCGGCTTGAAAGAACTGGCCCGTCGCCAGATACAGGGCGCCCAGATTCCCGTGTGCGTCCGGATGGTTCGGCTCCTTCCCGATCGCCTTGCGAAATTGACTTTCTGCCTCCTGGTAGTGGCCCAGGTTGAAAAGAGCCGATCCGAGCCTGTTGAGAACATCGGCATGAGGG
>Ga0068860_100001621_pt1 | contig 24149 bp, 43 predicted proteins | sample KBSSwiS32_FD_66597 | JGI IMG/M metagenome (GOLD analysis project Ga0068860, IMG submission 66597) | Switchgrass rhizosphere microbial communities from Kellogg Biological Station, Michigan, USA - KBS Switchgrass S3-2 | ecosystem: Host-associated > Plants > Roots > Rhizosphere > Soil ...
GCACGCGTTCGGGATGACGCCTGACGGCACGTACGATCCGGCCAAGCGGCCCGCCAAGCTCGTGTTGTTCGAGCGCGTCTACGGCGGCCGTGCCCGGATCACCATGACCGAGCGCGACGTGCCCGCGGCGATGGCGCTCGGGCTCCGCGCCGCGCTGAAAGATCGCCTCGCGTTCGTCGAGGCGGAGCTGCGCGCGGCCGGCGTGGAGTTCGACGAGTGAGCGCGGCGTTGAATGTGGGCGATCCCGTGACATGTGTTGTGCTCGACTCTGACCGCGTCGCGCATCTTCTTTGCCGTTGCATCGACCACATCAAGGCACCGGTCTTCCACACCAGCCCGTTCACATACAGCGTGAGCGACGAAGGCAGAACATTGGCGCGCGGATGGAACAGCGAAAGCGGCACGTGCCCTGGAAGCAGCTGTGATATTGGAGCGCACGGCGTGAAGGTCGGCGATCACGTCACGATCGTTGTTACGGAGCCACTGACCCGAGGCACGTGTGTTGTTGAAGCCGTAGTTCGTTTTGCTTTCACCGTAACCGCGGCGTTCAATGCAGATGCGCTTGGGGAGAATTGGGCTTTCTTGCACGCTGACGAAGGCAGAACGTGGGCGCGCGGGTGGGGCACCGAAGCTGCGCGTGCGTTGCGTGCCGCCGACACCCTCATGCGAGAAGACATGCCGCTCGTCATCGAGACTGACACGTGGGGACCTGGCGGCTTCTGATGGCGAAGCATCACAACCTTCGGCCTGGCGACGAGATCTCCGTGCGCGGCGTGTGGCACGGAGGCCGCAACGTGTTTCCCGCGCGCGTCGGCAAGCACTACGGGCGGCGGCGCGTCGTCTACAACATCCGTGGTGCAGGTGCGGTCGCTGCTCGACAAGGCCGCGTGAACACCAACGACGAGGGCATGACGTGGTGTCGCGGCTGGGATGGCGAAGCCGTGCGCGCGTTGCAGGCCGTGGCGGCGCTCGACGGGGAGGGAGAGCGCATCGAATACCCGACGATGACCTATTCGATGCGCGTGTCCGTGCCTGTTGTCGTCGCACCGTGGGTGTCTTCCTCTTCCACCGTGCTCATCCCCAACCCCCAGAGCATGACCGCTTCGAACACCGGTGTGAGGAACATCGCGAGCACGGCGGCGCCGACGAGCCCGAGCCAGCGCGACACGCCCTCCACGGGGTGAACGCCGGCGGCCGACACGCCGAGCCCGAGCCAGAAGCCCGAACAGCTCGGGCAGCGCAGGAGCGCGTCGAGCGCCTTCGGAGCCCGCGACCAGATAGGCTGGGTGATCGCGGCGCGCGACATGAGCCAGTGGATCGCCGCCGTGGCGATGCCGAGTAGGACGAGCTGGGAAAGGTTCAGAGTCACTTTTTCCTCGCAGCGCACCACAGGATCAAATTCGTGCGCGCGCCGGCGGTGATCGGCTTGGCGCGATGAATGTGTTTTCCTCGGTGCACGATCGCTTGCCCCACACGGTGTTCGAGCGTGAACACAGGCTTCTTACCCGCCTTGTCGTAGAAGACAAGCTCGCCGCTTTCCCACTTGGTGCCGAGACATAGGTTCAGCGTGACGTCGCTTGAATCGTCGTGCGCGGCGAGCGCCCGCTGCTTGTCCATCTCGTAGTCGACGATGAAGGCGTAGGGGTTGGCTTTCAAGCGCACGCCCTCGTAGTGGCCGTGCACGATCGGCTCGACATACCAGCGCTGTAGCTCGGCCATGCGCTCGCGTGCTTCGGCGCCGCTCAGCGTAAGGCCGTACTTGTTCATCGAATTCGGTGCAGGTGCACCTCGCGTGCGTGCACGACACGCCGTGATCAGCTGTAACAGCGAAGTGCATTCGTCGCGTGGCACGCGGAACGTGAACACGCTTGGATAGACTTCGCGCGGCCGGCTCATCTTCGCCTCCGCCACCACCGTACCGTGCGCGCGACCATCTCCGCGACCACGAAGAGCGCCACTATGCCCGCGACGATGCGCGAACCCGTGTCGGTGAAGAGTTGCACCCCTCAGCCCCGACGCATCCGGTTCTGGAAGTCCTGCACGGCGATCGTCGGCTGCCATCGCCCGCACGTGGCCATCGCGTCGGACAAGATCGCGTCGCGCTTGCACCACCCGAAGTTCTTCGGGTCGAGGCGCAACGACACGCGACCTGGGAAGTCTTTTGCTATCGGTGTTTTGAACGAGCCATCCGGCTGGATCTCCAAGCCCTTCGCCAGCGCGTACTCGATCACCTTGCGCTTGTCGGCGCCCTCCCAGCTCTTGCACATGGCGCACGGGCGCGCTTCAAGCCCGGTGGCCATCTCGATGTGCCCGGCGGCATCGCGATCACCGTCGCCGCCGTGAACCGTGATGGACTGCCAGCAGGTGCCGACGGTGCCCGCGGCAGCACATGCACCGCACGGGTCCGGCACGTGATCGTCGTGGCCACAGGCTGAGCAGCTCAAGACGCCAGAATGCCGTGCTGAGGGTCCAGCGTCAAGCGAATGGCTCTTGACGGCGAGGCGACCGTGCCGTGTAGTAACACCCCATGGCCGTCTCCACGCTTGAGCCGCTCCTGAAGTCCGCCCCGGACGCATCGAAGATCAACAGCTTTACCGGCTGCATCGTCACCGTGACGAAGCACCAGAACGCGCGGAACACGCCCGGCGTCTCCGTCGTGGCGACGCAGACGATGTCGAAGGAGCAGGTCTACGGTCTTCAGGTCGAGCTGCCACTGAAGCACGGCCCGGGGTACTACCGCTTCGACGTGGTGGACGCTGGGGGCTCGGGCGAGGACAAGTGGATGGTGAAGCTCGGCCCGGATCAACCGCAGGAGTTCTCCCCGATGCCAGGACAACAGGGTCCCACACTTCCTCCCGCAGGCTTGCCGCCGACAGGCGAAGGCGTCGTACACCTCGGCCACGGGTTCTTTTACAACCCGGTGATGCACACTCTCACGACGCCGTGGCGCAAGATCTACAACTGGAACGAAGGCGATCCGTTCCCCGAGCAGCCGCCTGCTGCCGCCGCGCACCTCCAGGCCGTTCCCGCCAACGCCACGCCGTGGAACTGGCCGCCGCAGCAGGGCGGCTGGGGCGGCTACCCCGTGCAGGACGATTCGACGAAGCGTCTCGAAGCGCAGCTCGCCGAGGAGCGCCGCCAGCGCGCCGAAGAAACCCTACGCCACGAAATGCGTGCGCAGGCCGAGGCGACGGAGCGCCGCATGGAGCAACAGCAGCAGCGCTTCGAGGCGCTCATCAAGGAGATCACGGCGAAGCCGACCGGCCCGAGCCCGGAGCAGCTGCGGCTGGAGCGTCAGCTCGAAGACGAGAAGCACCGCCGTGAGGAAGCCGAGCGTGAGGCTCGCCGGCGCGAGGAGGAGCAGCGCCGCGAGGAGCGCCACCGCATCGAGTTGCAGGCCATCAACGACAAGTTCGAGCGGCTGATGCGCGACGCAGCCCCGAAGACCGATCCGATGATGCCGATGCTGATGCAGATGTTCACGCAGCAGCAGGCCGGAGCGATGGAGGCGGTGAAGTCGATCCAGAGCGCGATGTCCACGGCGTCACTGGCGTCGGAGCGGCAGACGCAGCAGATGCTGCAGCAGCTCTCCAGCTCCGTGATGTCGCCGATGCAGATCGCGCAGCTCATGCAGCAGTCGCAGGGCGCCGGCGCGGAGGGCGCGCGCGCGCTCGTCTCCGCCATGCGCGAGGCGATGGACACGCAGAAGGTCGTGTTCCAGCAGTTGCTCGACGTCGCCGGCGAGGGCAACCAGCCCGCGTGGGTGAGCGTGGCGTCGCAGGCGCTCGAAAAGGCCAGCGTGATCGGCACGGCGCTCGCCGAGCGGTCGGAGCGCATGGCGCAGCAGCCCGTCGTGCAGCAGCGGCCGGTGTACGTGCAGCGGCCGATGCCCGCAACGGCGAACGGCGTGGCGCGCACGGCAGGCGGTGGCATCCCGCAGCCCGCGATGACCACGGGCGCACCGGCGATCGCGCCGCAGCCCCCGCAGCAGGACGCCAACGATACCGGCGTTCGCCCGCCCGGCACGGAGTTCGACGCGGCGAAAAACGAGTTCGTGCTCTCCAACGGCCAGCGGATCTCGCATGCCGACGTGACGCGCGACGGGTGGCGCAGGTCGCTCGCCGAGCTGCAGAAGCGGGCGGCGCACACGTTCCCGCCGGCGCCGCTACCTGAGACGCCTGCCGTTGCACCGCCCGTCGTCGTGGCGCCCGCCGTCGTGTCGTTCCCCCCCGCGGCGACAGCACCGGTGCAGTTCAACGGCGCGCCGGTTGAAGTGGCGCCTGCACCAGCCCCGAAGGCGAAGGGCAAGCGCGGGAAGACGAAGGGCACCGAGCCCGTGGTGTACACGGTCCGGGACATCGGCGATCGCGATCCTGCAGAGGTTCGCGAGGCGATCGCGCCGTGGAGCGACGACATCCTGTTCGGCCCGTACTTGCTGCCGTACGTGCAACAGCTGCGCGCCACGGATCCGCTACTGGACCCGGCGGATGTGGCGAAGGCCGTGATCGAGGCGCGCGTGAAGCTCGGTGCTGCAGGCCAGACGCCGCCAGCGCTGGAGTTGTTCGACGCGAAGCAGTTCGAGGTGCTCGCCTACCGCCTGTTCCCCGGCGTGGACGAGCAGTACCTGATCTCCGTGGTCGAAGCTCTCGAAGAGGCGACGGGGACGACGGACGAGGACGAAGAGGAGGACGAGAGCGACGAGTAACTGCTGCGGGGAGGGTGGATTGGTTCCCGAGCGGGCCTCATAAGCCCGCCCACGCCGGATCGACGCCGGCCCCCGCTACTACACCAAGTTGACACGCGCGCCGAGCCAGGCGTACGCTCCTGGCATGGCACGACGGAAGCGACGGAAGAAGTTCCTGGGGCTCTTCGGCTCGCGACGCAAGAGCCGGCGCGGCGGCAAGATGGCCGCGCGCATGCGCAACAAGCCTGCGGCCTGCAAGAAGGAGCTGGGCGAGTGCATGCGCGCTCGGCGCGGCCCCGGCCGGTGCATGAAGCAGTACCACGCCTGCGGGTAGCGGAGGCTGTTGGTGAAGCAGCGGCGCGTCTGCCTGGCATCAGGCTACAAGTACGAGTACGAAGGCGGCGCACGCGGCCGATGGAAGACGTCGCGCGATGACAGCTGGGACACGGTCATGGCGAAGGCCGTGTGCGGCAAGCTCGTCGGACACCGGCGCATCGACGGCGCGAACGTGACGGTGGTGCGCGCGGGGAGGAAGCTCTACGCGGCGACGCACGCGACGCGGGGGCTGCCGGCTGACCGAGCGCGGAAGGGATCGCGGTTCGTCTGATGGCCCGCCGTCGCATCTCCCGCGCCGATGCCTGCAACATCCTCGCGCGCGTCGGCGTGCAAGCCGCCGAGGACTTCCACGCGCTGTCCACCTCGAAGGTGAGCGCGCTCGTGGATGAGGCGCGACGCGTGGGCTACCGCAAGTCGAAGAGCGCGCCGGGCTCGCGCGGCCGGATGTTCCACCAGTATCTGCAGAGGCTCTGCCGCTGATGCCGGCCAAGCGTGCCGCCTCCTGTGTCACCCGAGCGACGCTGCCGCGCTACTCGGAGGCCCGCGGGTGGCGCGGTGGCGTGAAGAACGTGCTCTACGCGATCACGGACCGCCGCACTGGGAAGACGATCGTTCGTCCGCGGGAGCACATGCGCGGCGTGGGCCCCGAGGTCACCATGCGTGTTGCGTCGCGCGCCGAGGCCGAGCAACACTGGCAGCACCCGCTCCACACCGGGTGGAAGGTAAAGTGCCGATGACGACCAACACAGCGATCTTCGCCGGCTTCGGGCTCGCCCTCGGCGCCGTCGCGGTTGGTGTCTGGGGCGCGAAGGGCACGCGCGGGCTGAACGGTGCCTCCGGCCGCCGGGGCTTGCGCGGACCGCACGAGGTGCGTGAGCTGCAGCTCTTCTGTGAGAACGACGGCGATCTCTACCGCCAGCAGGTGCAGCCGATCGAGAAGAACCTGGCGAAGAAGATCACCAAGGGCATCTTCGACAAGACGAAGGCCGTGAAGCTCTGGGGCTACCTCGCGGACAACTGCGCGCGGAAGTACGCCAAGGAGTTCGGCGACGGATCGCCCTGGCACAAGATGTTCTCGACGGCCGACCGCCGCGAGGTGGCCAAGGCGTTCAACGAGAGCTTCATGCGCGAGAACGGCGTGGGGTGATGGCCCGGCGCACGAAACGCTACCAGCGACGCCGGACGGCCGCCGCGGGTCGGATCCAGAAAGTGCGCCAGGCGCTCCGCGCTGGAGATTGCGACCGAGCGCTGAACGCCTTCAAGCGCGCCGAGATGGAAGGTGATTTCGTGCACACGAAGATGTCGAACGCGGCCGGACGGCGCGGCACGCGCACCATTCTCGTGAAGGCGTATGCGGCATGCCTTGCGCGGCAAGGCCAACGTTCGTACCTGACGGGCGCGCGCCGCCGGAAGCACCGCTGAAGCTCCCGCCCTACCTCACAGCGGTCGAGCGCGAGCTGGCGGAGGCCGAGCGCCGCCGGGGTCCTACCGAGCGCCGTGAGCCTCGCGTGGGGGTGTTCCCGAAGGATCGCCGGCGCGGCTTCCGCATCGCGAAGCTGCGCCACCGGTGAACGCCTTTGGCTTCCACCCCGGCTGAGCGTGCACCACCAGCGTGCGCCCGTTTGCCGGCTTGAGGAGCGTGGCCCACTCGCCGTCGATGCGGACCACCCATAGGCAAGGGTCGATGCGCGGCGTGTAGTCCCATTCGAGCGCACGCACGGTGGTTCGGCACACGTCGACGTCGGTGGCCTCGTCGCACCACTCCAGCCCGAACGTGCTCGCCCACAGCACGGCCTGGTCGTCGTGGCGCTGGATGCAGGCCGCGTCGTCAATCGCGCACTCGTAGGCGATCGGATGCGGAGGTGGCGGGTTGTACGGGTGCGGAGGCGCGGGCACGAACGGCGCCGGTGCTGTGGACGTGCAGCTGCAGTCCGGCTTGAAGTAGGGGATCGGGTCGGGCGGGAAAGCGGCGAGCAGGAGCAGCAACCAGGTCATGACACCGCCCGCCTCTCCTGCATCTTCCGCAGCCCCTCACGCACGAGCAGCTCCACCGGCTGCGCCGTGTCCATCTCCTGCACGAACGCCTCGAACTCGAACGGCTTGTACCCCAGCCCCTTCATGGCCGCGCGCACCCGCTCGCGCATCATCCGATCCTGTGGCGCCTCGACCGGCGGCGCCGCCACGACCGCGGGAGCGTGCACGACGGCCTGCCGCAGCTGCCGCCGGCGCTCCCGGCGCGCCTCCCGGCGATCCTCGCGCACGCGTGTCATCCAGCGGACCACGGCGCCCGGCGGGACGAGGTAGATGGCCGCGATCGCCACCAGCGTGGTGCAGAGGATCACCAGACCACCCAGGCCGACGAAGCGGAGCACGAGGTGGCTGACGAGCTTGCCGGCGGCGCCGCAGGATGAGCCCGCAGCGAAGAAGAGGGCGAGCGCGAGGAGTAGGAGCCCACGGACCGGACGATGTTGGCGTTTCATCGGTGTGTTCCTTTCGTGCTGGACATCCAGCATACCCCGTGCCAGCTATCGGCCGCCAGTTTTCGCACGGCGTCCTATCGGTGTGGCGCGCGGACCACACGTGCAGGTCACGCAGTGCTTCTCCGGCACATGCGCCAGGATCGTGGTGAGCTGGTTGGCCGATGCCCCGAGTGCCAGCGCGGCACAGAAGCTACGGAACGTCTCGGGCACCTCTGCGAGCCGGCGCGCCGCTCCAGGAAAGCTGTAGTGCAACGTGCGCGGTAGGTGCATCCGGGCGGCTTCTACCGCGCGCAGATCGGCGTGGACGGCAGGCGTCACCCACACCTCGGGCGCGCCACGATTTCCGATTGGTCGGGTGTTCGCCAGCCGATATGTGTGCCCGAGCGCCTGCAGCGCGGCCTCGATGCCTGGACGTGTGGAGGCGATGGCAAGAGCGCGTGCATCAACCGGAACCTTTCCGCCGTAGCCGAGCGCGATCGTGTTCTCGCTACGCACTGGCACGAGCCCTTCGGCGCGCAGCTTCGCTTCGATCTCGCCGGAGTAGTCGACCGCGCGTCTCATTTGAGCAGCGCCTGCGCGGCGTAGCGATGGCGGAACATCGTCGCGCCGATCTCGGTGAACTCGACGTGATAGAGCCGCGGGCCTGTGCCACGATAGGCGTACTTGTACTCGTGCCGTTTTGCTTCGTGTCTGTCTTCTGTCACGCGGCCATCGTATAGCGCGTCGAGGTGCGCGCATGGGTTGCCTTTGATTCCGGCAGCTACCAGCGCTTCTGGCACGTCTATTGTCCATCCACTACACGAGCATGAAATGCGCCTGTTGTGCCCGATCGTGATCGAGTGGCAGCGCGTTCCACGCTCATCCAGCACGCCGTGCATCCGTGGGCCGAACACGCGTGCGACGAGCCCGTGCTTCACGGCACCAGAACCTTCACCACGATCTCATCACCGGCCTGCAGCGCGTTCCAGCGCTGCACCTCCATGTCGAACTCCAGCACCGTACCGCACAAGCTGCACAGGTGCCGTCCGCGCGCGACGGCCGCGCCACAGCGCGCGCACATCCACGTCCGCCGTACCAGTGCACGTAGCCACCGGATCACGACGGCACCTCGCGTAGGCTGCCCACGACACGCGCGATCTCCTCCTCCAGCTCGGCGTCTGGCAGCCAACGTGGATCGTTCTTCGCCAGGATGGGGCCGCAGCAGGGGCAGAGCGGATGCGCGCACCAGCCACCGAGCCACGAGCACGCGTGATTGGCTGGCAGCGGCGGCATCTCGTACGCCGGCGTGGTCTTGCCATGCGTGCCGACCTCGAAATCGATCTCTACTGAGTCATCGTCGTCAACGGACATAACGGTTACCCCCCGGGAATGAGCCACCACACCAACCAAGGCAGAACGAGCGCGGCGAGGAAAAGGAGCGCGAGGCGCATCAACGGTCCTCCGTTGCAGCGGGTGCACCTGGTTTCCTGTTTGCGCGGCGGGCACGAATCACAGCCGCCTTAGCTCGATGTGCGTTGGCCTGCCGAATGTGCTCGTTCGCCGAGATCTCCAGGACGCACGCGGTGCAGTAGTTGTTCCAGTGATGCTGCACGGAACCGCGACCGTTCGTCCACACCGACACCGTCACGCGGCGTTCAACTGGACAGCGGTTACACCGCTTGACGGCGCTGTACTTGTGCGCCTGGTACTCGAACGGCTTCTCACACGTGCTGCACTTGCCTTTGATCACGCCCGTGCGAGCGTTGACGACGACGCGTGCGCTGGTGGGGCGGTCATGGCCTTGGCAGTGGTAGTTGGGGCAGCGCCGGTGGGACTTCTCGATGGTCCACTTGCGGCGCTCTTCCGTCGGGTTGTCGATGGTGGCCATTAGCGTTTGCTCACGTGCACGTAGGGGACCAAGCCCTTGCGCAGCGGATACGAGCGGCTCGGCGCGTGGAAGGCACGGGCCCAGTCGGATTGCTTGAAGTCGCGCCGGCCGATCCAGCCGTCAGCACCGCACGCGCAACCAACGCTGATCGCTGGCGGGCAGAGTGCCGTGCTGTAGACGCGCCACTTGTGCGTGTGCTTGGTTTTCACGTTGTCACCTCAATGGCCTTCACGCCCTTCAGGTCGCGCGGCCGTGTCGTCAGTAAGATGAAGAACCGCGCGCCACACTTCCGGCAGTCCCACACGGACTCGGCGAGCTTGCCGCCCTTGGCGAGCGGCTCGGTGCAGTTGGGGCACTTCATGACGGTGTCTCGCGATCGCACGGCCAGCAGCGGGTCAACGAGACGAACGTGCCGCTGGTGGTGCCGCATGTAGCGCAGCGGGCGTGCTTGAGCGCCTCGGCCAGATCGTCGTCGTTCAGGTTGTTCAAGTCGAGCGCGGGCATCATGTCGCGCCAGATCAGCCCGCAGTAGTACCCGATGTCCCATTCGATGTCGCAGCGGTCGTACGTCGCACAGCGCCACAAGTAGAGCAGCTTGAGGTACGCGTTAGTTGCGCTGATGGCCATCAGACGTACCTCCACCCTTCGGTGATCTCCGTGGCGGTGAAGCGCGGTGTGCTCTCGCGCATCACTGCCCCGCGCACGCCGGCGCCCGCGTTCCCGGGGATCGCACACGACTTGCGGATGTGATCGATGGCCTCTTCCGCCGTGGCGCCGAGGCTCACGGCCGTCTGCGTGCGCTGGATGGTGGCGAACGTGACGAGCCAGAGCTTGATCCTGGCCGGCGGCTGCACGGGCGCCGTGGTGAACCGTGCGGCCATCCCGCCATCCTGGTGCGTGTACAGCTCGACCAGACCACGGGCTTCGAGCGCCTTGAGCGTGCTGGCCGCGATGTCCTCACCGCGCGATGCGCAGCCGGGCACGACGTACGTGCCGGCGGCGGCGAAACCTTCGGTGCGGATGATGTCGAGCACCCGCTGCATCTGGTGGGTGAGTTTCATTGGCGTGTCCTCCAGCCCGATCTCCTCTGCACTTCGCGTGCCTACGTCTTCACGCCTAGGATCTCCAGCAGCGCCACCCGCGCGCGCTCGACGCCATCCACCTGCCGGCCTGGGTACGCGTTCCCGCAGTAGAGCTGGATTCCTTCACCCTCACGCCACTGAATGCAGGCGTATCGGCCCCGATAGATCGCTTCGAGGCGCCACACCGGCAGCCACGTGGTGCCCCACGTGTAGTCCGGCTTCGCGCGCGGCGCCTCGAAGCGGGTCGTGACCTCGGGCAAGAAAGTGTGGCGAGCGAGCTGTTCAACAGGGTTGAGGGCGCGGTTCATGGCGTCCCTTTCCACTGCGTCACACGAAAACCTGCGGCGCGCTTCTGGGCGGCGTACGTGTCCGCCTGCGCTTGCGTGTCGAAACGGTCGCGGCCCGCTTCATCGGGCCCGAGAATCGCAACGAAGAACAGTCCGGCAGGCGCCGGCGGTGCCACCACGCGGTTCTCCGGCCGGCAGGTCGGCTTGTCGAGCGCGATGGCCGCCACGTCACGGATGACCCCGTGGTGCGAGTCCGTGGGGAATCCGGCGCACTCCATGTAGATGCGTTCGAGCGCCGACCGCATTCCGTTGTAGGTAATCATCAGGCTACACCGGTTCGTCGTTGCACAGCTCTTCGCAGAGCTTGCTGACGAGCGTCTCCACGGCGTTGTCGAGCTTAGCGCTGACGAGCTTCACCGCAGCGGCCTTGAACGCGGCGGCAGGCACGAGCATTTCGGTGGTGACGACGTTCCCGCGGCCATTGCGATCGATCAGGCTGACGGTTACGTTGCCCGACCAGTCGCCGTGATGGTGGAGGACGCCCCCCTTGAATTTGGTCGAATGCACGATTGGTCCTTTCGTTTTTGGTTCCGCCCGCGACCGCCGCGCACTTCGAACTTCTGTGCGCGGCGGTCACGTGGCGAAAATTCACACCGTGGCGCCCGAGGCCGCCGTGAGGATCTTCACGTTGACGGGCTCGTCGTCGTCCGGGTCGTCCGAGCCGTCCCACAGAACCCGCACGATATGAGGCTCGTACCGCAACGTCGCTACGATCCGGCCCTGTCGGCCATCGTGTGCGTGCTGCACGCGTGTGTCCACGATGAGCGCAGGCGCAGGATGCGGAAAGTACGGCTCGTCGCCATCCGCGAGCGCTTGCACAGGCAACCACTCGATGGCCGGCGTGATCTGCCCGTTCGGTGCGCTGAAGATGACCTCCACGGAGACGATGCACCCTTCGGCGCCCATGTCGGCTTTCCCGGTGGTCGTCACCGGCACGGTGAAGGCGTGACCGACCGGCTCCCCGGCGCTGGTGACGGGTCGAAGAAAGGCGGTGAGGTGCTGGATGCGAACTCGGGTCTGGCTCATTGGCGTGTCCTCCCGCGAGGTGGCCTTTGCAAGCCTGGCGCCAGGTAGTCGGGCGCCGTCGGATGGACTTCGTCCCACGTGCGCTGGCACTTCCCGTAGCACCGAAAGCGCCCACGCATCGGGCGGCCGAAGTTGGTCAGTTGCTTAGCCGGGCCGCCGCAGCGACGACACGGAATCTTTGCCGGCTTGGGCATGGCGTTTTCCTTTCTTCCCGCGCCGCGCCTGGCGCCCACCGAACCGTGAGCGCCAGGCACGTGCCACTGGTTCACACCGTGACGCTGGCGAGCGCCTCCTCACGCGTGATCACCCGGTCGCGGCGCCAGCAGTGCCCCCCAGGAGCCGTCTCGACGTACGTGACGAACGGCGCGTCCGGGTAGGCCACCAGCGAGATCGCGTCGAAGGCCGAGTACCCCGGCATGTGGTAGCGCCAGCCCCTGCGGGAGCACCCGGGGATGCCCGCGTCCCACACGACGCTGAGAACGCGCTGGTTCTCGTGCGCCATCGGGTTGTAGGCCCACGCCCCGGCGTGCGCCACAGGGGCCTTGTAGGGCAGCCCCACGTGGACGCGGCGGAGCCACTCCGAACCGCGCGTGGAGTCGTAGGCGACGTCGAGAGCGATACCGGCGGTGGCGAACTCTTCCGGGGTGCGGCCGTTCATGTTGGGCATTGGCGTGTCCTCCTGATGCTAGCTGTCCAGCAGGAGGCGTGCCAAGCCTACTCCAGCTCCTCCAGCACGTGCTTGGCGATCTCGGGCCAGTTGACGGCCGCCAGCGCATGGCCGAGCAGGTCGGCCCAGACCGTGCCGCCTAGCTCCGGGGCCTTCTCGGTGAGCCACGCTTCGAGCCCCTTGGCCAGCGTCGACACCTCGTGCTCCTCGGGCGTCTGCAGCGGCTCGCAGGCCGCCGTCATCAGCACCGAGCAGTTCTCACAGATGCTGAGCGCGGCGTTGTCGGCCAGCACGTGTGCCCCGCCATCACAGGCGTGCGCGTCCTTGTGTATCCCCTTGGCCCGCCGGCGGGACTCCCGGTAAAGGGGCTCGTCGTTGTCGATCCAGAGGGCAACGGCCCACGTGGGGTAGTTGGTCCAGCCGTTGTAGGTGGTGTCGGTGGTGGTCATTTGGCTAGCCCACATACTCGCCGGACAAAACGATAGCCGGCAGGGTGCTCTGTGCGGGGGACGCCGCGCAGGCGGAAACGGTGGACCAGCCCTCGTAGTACGAGAACATGACCGGCATGTCGCCGGGAAGAGCAGCGAGCTGATCGATCAGCTCTTGCACCGTCAGCGTGTCACAACCATCGATCTTTTTCATTGGCGTGTCTCCTTGCGCAGGCTCTTCTGCAGCTACTGTGCCGCTCGCGCCGTCCGCATGCGGTCCTGCAGCTCGGTGGTGATCTCGCCCGCCCACACCAGCAGCCCCCGCTGCAGCTGGCACAGGTAATCGTCGCTGGCCCCTGCCATCGAGCCCAGCCGGGCGGCAGCGATGCGCTCGTGCGCCTCGGCCGCGGTCTGGTTCGCCGGTGGAGGCGGTGCCGAAACCGACTCGCCGACGTCGCAGGCGACCAGGATGTGGGTCATCTCAGCTGCGGTTTTGGCGTTGCTGCGTGCTGCCGCCACCGCGGCGCGCAGCGCGGCTGACACGGGCTCGGGCTCCAGCTCGTCCATCTGGATCAAGCTGAACGCGAAGTCGAACGCCGTGCCGTCCTCCCACAGGGCACGAACGCTTGCGCGAGCACAGCGGTTGGCTGGCACCGTCTTGACCGCTATCTGCGCGCAGACGTTGGCGCGGCCCCATGCGGCGGGTCCGGCGAACGTCCACATGCGGCCATCGAACGTGAAATCGATTTTGGCAACCTTGATCATTGGCGTGTCTCCCTTCCTGCCAGCTGTCCAGCATACCCCATGCCATCCTGCCCGATCGAGCCGCCTGGCCCCCTTAGCCCGACCGTGGCGTTTTCACCTCACCTACCTGCGCCACACCCTGTGACGTCACCGATACACCCTCAGGAGCCTATCCTTCTATCGCGCAAGCCTCGATCCGCCTCCGATCGTCTCGGCACGCGGTATGCTGGATGTCCAGCACGAAAGCGAGACACGCCAAATGGCCATCATCCGGCTGATCTGCACCGACACCGAACGCTGCTCGTTCCACGAGGATGGGGCCGACGTCGAGGAGAAGTGCCCTGGGGAGTGCTCCACGGCAGAATGCTGCTTCGAGGGTGTCGAGGAGATCGACGACGAGCTGTACTGCGCGACGTGTGTGGCGCGGAAAAGGAGGACGAACTGATGCGCCGCGAGAACGAATACTGGAAACGCTGGAAGCGCTTGCTCGACGCGGGGGAGTGCCATCCACTACTCGTGCTACGCGCGCTGGCGTATGCGGTGCGCAACCGGAAGGCCGATCTGTTCGACGAGAGCTGCCGCATGATGCTAGGGCTCTCGCCCATCGTAAGCTGGCGCAAGCACGGAGGCACAGGACCGGTTACGGATGCTGTTCTGCGCGACATGGCTCCTGCGTACTCGCAGGCACTTCAGGCGCTCCGTGAGCACGGCCCGGAGGCGGCGCTGAAGGTTGCAGAGGCGTGGTGGCCGAGCAACACCGTGAACGAGGCGCCCGTATCTAAAGTTCACACTCCGCCGAAAGGCTGAAGCGGCGCGGGCGGCACGCGAATTGCAGAAGCCCCCGCCGAACCGTTCAACCCAAACAAAGGAAACACGCCAATGCTCACCGATGTTCTCCGCGCCGCTTTTTACATCCCGATGCCCGAGGGCCACAAGGGTGCGCCGGTTCTCCTCTGGGGCAGGTCCGGCATCGGCAAGACTGCCGTTGCGCGCGCCGCCGCCAACGCCTGCGGGCTCTACCACTACCGCCTCGCGCCCAGCGAGCGCGGCGAGGGACAATTTGGCGTGGTCCCGGTTCCGGGCTCGGACGGCTACCTCCACTACCCCCCGCCGGTCTGGGCGCAGGACGTGGACGCCCGCCCCAGCCTGCTCTTCCTCGATGAGGTCGACTCGGTGCCGCTCGCGCTGCAGCCCCCGCTCCTCGGGATGGTGCAGCTGCGCATCCTCGGCAGCCACCAGTTCGCGAAGAGCACCCGCGTGATGGCGGCGGCGAACGGCGTCACGGGGACGTGGGAGCTGCGCCCCGACATCCTGAACCGGTTCTGCCACCTGGAGTTCGAGGGCTACAGCGCCGAAGAGTGGACCGGCGCGCTGCTCGGCGGATTCGCCGCGGAGGCTACCACGGGCGCCAACACCGCTGCCGACATCGAGGCGCGCGTGGACGCCGCGTGGCCCGGCGCGGTCGCCAAGGCGCGCGGCATGGTGTCGGGCTTCATCACCAGGCGCCCCGAGCTGCTCGACAAGAGGCCCGCGAAGGGTTCGACGGACAGGGCGTTCCCGACGCCGCGCACGTGTGAGTACGCGTCGCTGGCGATCGCCGCTGCCGATGTGCACGGGCTCTCCGAGTCTGACGCCGACACGCTGATCGCCGGCTTCGTCGGGCTCGGCTGGGTGAGCGAGTACCGCAAGTGGTCGCTCGACGCGGATCTCCCGGACCCGGCGGCGTTCCTCGACGGCAAGGCCAAGTTCGTTCACGACCACCGGCGGCTCGATCGCACGCTCGCGCATCTCGGTGCGTGCGCCGCCACGATCATCCCCGAAAAGTCGGTGCGCCGGCAGGACCGTGGCGAGGTGCTCGTCAAATTCCTCGACACGCTGATGGAGGACGCCGCCGATCTCGTGGTTCCCGTGGCGCGCCAGATCATCAAGGCCGGTGCCATCAAGATGGGCGCGAACTCGGCGTGGGTGAAGCTCGGTGGTGGCAAGAACCGCATCCTCGACATGCTGACCGCCGCGGGGCTGCGATGACCGCCACCGCTGCTGCAGCTCCGACGCTACCCGTGCGGCAGAATCTCGCCGCCGCGATCCTTCGCGTGGTGGACTCCCGCACGGGCTGGGCGCCCTACTTCGGCGCCGTTCTGCGTGGTCTCGTTCGCCGCGAGATGCCCGAGGCGATGGTCGAGGCGATGCGTGCCGAAGGGATGGCGCCGACGCTCGCCGTGACGGAAGACGGCATCCTGTTCTGGGCGGCGGAGTTCGTGCGCACCACGCCGACCGAGACGCTCGCGCTCGGGCTCATCCACGAGTGCATGCACGTCGTGCTCAAGCACCACGAGCGTTGCCGGGCGCTGCGCGTGCCGCAGGAGATGCGGCGGCTGGCCAACCTAGCCGAGGACGCGTGCATCAACGAGGAGATCCGCAAGCTCAAGCAGCCGCCGGAGACCTGGTGCTATCCGGAGACGCTGCACCAGCCGCTCGGGCTCACGTTCGAGGAGCGGTATCGCCTGATCGAGAAGAACACCGTGACGATCAAGGTCCCGCGCTGTGGTGGCGGCGGGTGCGGCAGCTGCTCGGGCAATTCCGCGCCGGGTGAACCTCCGCCGGGCAAGAAGGACGGCGAAGGCGGCGGCGAGGGCCGGTCCAAGGCGGAGATGGACCGGATCCGCCGCGAGGTCGCGCAGGCGGTGCAGGCGCAGGAGGCGCGTGACAGCCAGAGCCGAGGGTTCCTGCCAGCGTCGCTCGCCCGCTGGGCGGAGGAGTTCCTCGCGCCTCCGCAGGTGCCGTGGCAAGACAAGCTCGCGTCGGTGGTGCGCGCGGCGGTGGCGTATCGGCCCGGCGCCGTCGATTTTGACTGGTCGAAGCCGTCGAGGCGGCAGGGCGGTCTCGGCTACGGCGTCGGCGTCCCGATCGTGCCGAGCTACCGTGCGCCGGTGCCACAGGTGGGGGTGCTGATCGATCTGTCGGGCTCGATGTCCAGGGCGCGTGTGAAGGCCGCTACGAGCGAGCTGCAGGGCATTCTCGCCGCCGTCAACGCCACGGTCACGGTGTGCACCGTGGACGCGGAGCTGCAGGGCATCAAGGAGTGCCGGTCGCTGGCCGACGCCGCGGAGATCTTCACGGGCGGCGGCAGCACGATCCTCACGCCGGGCTTCGAGGCCCTGTCGGCGCGGCAACCGAAGATCGAGCTGGTCGTGGTGCTGACCGACGCGGAGATCGGTGACGGGTACCCGGACGTCGAGCCGCACTACCGGGTGGTCTGGTGCGTGTGCGGCAACCGCGTGGCGTTCAAGCCGCGCTACGGCGAGGTGATCCACGTGGAGGCCCCGCAGTGAACACGCTGGGGTTCGACGCCGTGCTCGAAATCCGCAAGACCGGGATCTGCCCGGTCTGCAAAGAGCACGGCGTCGATCCACGAGGCATCGGCGGACACGTGCGGGGGGCTCGGCACAAGGCGTACGCGAACATGGCGGAGCTGCGTGCGCGTGGGCTGGTTAGGGTGAGCGGATCAGCGGCGGATCGCTGGACGCTTCCGATCCTGCGCGCCGCTGACGTCCCGTTGGTTGAAGGCGTCGAGTCCGTGACGCTGCATGCGGGGTCTCTGGCGGTGTACGGACGGAGCCGAAAACCAGCTGTGACGGTGCACCGGGGCACCTTCTGCGACGCTGCTATAGCAGCGCTCGTGCGTCAGGTAGTAGCTTTCCACGTCCCTGACACCCTCAAGCTCATGCTCGAAGCGCTCATGCGCCTGCCCGAGGCACGTCGCGTGCAGTGGCTCCGATCGGCAGCTGCCGCCATCGCGCTCGACGCCGATCCGCTGCCGGTGTTCGATGCGTTGCTGGGCGAACGCGGGGAGAAGCTGGCGGCGCGGCGCAAGCAGTACCACGAGGAGAAGAACACGTGAACACCATCGACAAGCTCCTGAAGCAGCTGCGGCGCGCGTACGTGAAGCTGCCGGCGACCGCGGACCGACCCGTAGCCCGCCGTAACGCCCGCGCACGCGTGCTCGCGCAGCTCCGCAAGATGCGCGCGCTCATCGACGAGGAGTTCCCCGCGATCATCAAGCGCGGGAAGGTGAAGCGGCTGAAGACACCGGAAGGGCGGCAAGAACGCATCGAGCGCGCGGGCTGGGTGTTCGAGTCCTCCGCGGACGCCGTGGTTCACTACGCAGCGGCCGGCGTTCCCGTGCGGCGGGTAGCGGGGTGCGCGTACATTCCGGAGTGGGCGCGCGCGATCGGCCCTCTGCACCCGAGTGCGTTGCGCGCCGCCAAGAAGAACCGCCAGCTGCAGCGCGCCCGTGTCGCTGCCGCCACACTGTTGCGTGATGAGATCACCACAGCGCTCATCGAACCGAAGACGGCGCGCTGGAAACCGCTGGCACATAACGTGAAGAGCTGAAGCCTCGAAGCCGTTCAACTCCAACAAGGAAACACGCCATGAACATGCAACAGCAGTCGCCGAATCATCGACACCAGAACCTCGTCGTCACCAAGGAGGCCGAAGGCGTCGCCGGCGCCGTCTCCTACTGGCGCCTCAGCGGCACCATCAGCCTCGTCAAGCTCGCCGAGAAGTGGACCGAGCAGGGGCTGGCCGTCGACCAGCTGCCGACGCCCACCAGCGAGATCGTCGCCTGCGGCCGAGCAGTCGCCGACCAGCAGACCCACCGCAACGCGCAGGGGAAGCGGCGCTTCGTGACCACCCTGGCCCGGCAGGGGGCATGGGCCATCGTCGAAGAGACGGTGATCCCGGCGCCGCGCGACAAGGACGGCAAGGTGATCGGGGAGGACTCGCCCCCGACGTACCGCCGGCTGGTGCAGGTGGCGTTCCGCGAGAACAAGATTCCCGCCGTGACCGCGGTCGAGGCCACTGACAGTGAGCACGGACTCATCGAGCGAACACTGGAGACGTCGGTGCAGCACCACCTCGGCGCCATCGACTCGAACGACATCTCCAGCTGGCTCGTGCGGCATGCACGCAAGCTCGGCGCCGTCGCCCTCCGCGACAGCGGCGGCATCTACTTCGTGCCGCGCACCAACGTGGAGATCTGGCGCAAGATCGCCACCGCGGTCGAGGCGGCCAGCTCGCACCTCGTGTTCCGCATCCCGGCCATGCGCAACGACGAGGCCGTGGCGGCCATCCTGGACGCGGTCATCACGGAAGCGCGCGACGCCGCGCAGGGGATCGAGGCGGAGCTGCAGGGTGGGAATCTCGGCAAGCGAGCGCTGGCGACGCGCACGGCGACGTGCGAGGCCGTGCTCGCGAAGGTGGCGGCCTACGAAGAGCTGCTGGGCGTCAGCATGGACACCATCAAGACGCGCGTTGAGGTACTGCGGTCGGACATCACGGCGGCGGCGCTCGTGACCAGCGACGAGGAGGTGCAGTAAGATAGAGGATTCGCGCGAATACGAAGAGCCTGCCCCCTCCGCCCTCCCCCCTCGTCCCCCCGCTCTTCGTGTTCGCTCCGGCGGAGGCGCCGGGATTCTGGGGCCTCTTTCGGTTCGTCGCGCAGCGGGAGTCGGTGGGCGGCATTGGCGTGTTTCCTCGCCGACTCCCGCGCGCGGCGGATACGGAACAAACCTTTTTCGTTCGAATCGGGAGGATAGTGTGATGGAAACGACAAGCACGGTACGAGAACAGTTGAAAGCGGATCCGCGCGTCGAGATCGCGCACGTCGGAGGCCCCGCGATCGTGTGGGTCACGTGCAAGGTCTCACGCGTAGGCGAAGCTGGCTTCGAGTGGGTGAACCAGGCGGCGCAGACGCTAGGCGAACTCGCCGCCGGGTTCATGCCTTACGAAAAGCAGGGGAAATTCTGGCGGCTGCCCGGGGCGGAGAGCCCGCGTGCCACCGAGATCGTCGAGGCCGGCGCGAGCACGCACGAGCAGCGTTTGATCGCGAAGCAGCACCTCGACTGGACGACGCTCGTCGACAGGCTGATCGAGAACAACGTCATCACGGAAGCGGATCGCGAAGTCGCCGACAGCGTGGCCAAGGAAGCGCAAGCGCTTCACGATGCGCACGTCCGCGAGACCAACCTGCTGGTGTTCGGGCTGTAAGGAGGTTCTATCATGCGCGCTCTTCTGCAACTGATGGCCATCACGGTAGGGTTTGTGGTGATTGTCTCGGCGATTCTCACCGGGTGCACGGACGCCAACCATTTCGGCGCATACGATGCCTACGCTGACGACGTCGGTGCTCCGGTTCGTGGCCATCCAGACGGCGGCAGCACGGATGCAACGCTGCCACTGGACACCGCCGTGGCGCCTGATGCCGCTGACGCGCCCCCGACGCGGCCTCTAGGCTCCGGCTGCACGGAGAACGGTCAGTGCGGCAGCGGCGTGTGCACGCGTGAGGAAGGCGCTTCGGCTGGCATGTGCTGCGACCGGCCCAACGACTCGTGCAACACGTGCGTCGGCGGCTACGTGGTACCGGCGGGCGACAACATCCCGTGCGGCGGCGGAACGTGCTACGACAGCGGCATGATCGACAACCACTACTGCGCGCAGGGGGCGTGCGTGGTGAAGGCGATCGACTGCTGCCAGGGCTGTAGCGGCCAGACGCTCACCGCGGGCTGCTACATGCAGAGCGACGGCACGGCAGCGTGCGGGTGCTTCGCGAAGGCCGGTTCGTTCTGTAAGGGCTAGACGAGATTCCCCAGTGACACGCCCGCCTGGTGGAACATCGGGTCGCGCAGCATCGCCTTGAACGCGTTGTGATCTGGGTGACCAGGCAGGTGCACCGCTCGCTGGCGGTACTCCTCCGGTGAGAAGGTCTTCCAGTCGTTGATCCCCATGAAGTAGACGTGCGTGGCGTTCACGATGCTGGCCAGCAAAAGAAAAGCGTGCATCTCGGTCCAGTTGTTCTGCTGTACAACAAACGAGAGCTGCAGACGGAGAACGGGGCGCAGCCCTGCGATGAAGGCCAAGTTTGCACAGAGCGTCGTCCAGTCTCCCCTGCGGTTCACCGCGTAGGTCTCGGCGCATGCGGCGTCCACCGACACCTCGACTTCGCGCACGCGTTCACGTATGGGCCCGAGCGCCTGCCAGTTCTCTTTCGTGAACAAGAGCCCGTTCGTGTGGAGCTTGACCGCGAGCCGTGGGTACTTCGCCGGGTCGATCGAGCGCAACAGCTCGCGGTACGTGGCGCTCGCGAAGGGGTCACCGCTACCGGTCACGTAGAGCTGGTCCACACGCGGCAGCAGCTCGATCACGCGTGTCTGGACGCGTGCCAGATGGCGGCGCTCGATGTCGCTGGCGACGATGTGCTCCGTTCGACAGCTCGGGCACGCCAGGTTGCAGGTCTTGTCGTAGGCGAGGTTGAGCACGGGGATCCGGGGCAGCATGACCGGCAGCTTGATCGTCTTCTTGAGCACGTGCACAGGCCCCGTGGCGTCCGCGAGCCACGGACAACCGGTGCAGAAGCGAAAGCTCCCGTCGATGATCGAGTTCCGGATCTCGTTTGCACCTTCGCCGTTCCACGCGTCTTCATCGTCGACGTGCCCCGCCGGCGTGGGCATCCACTGCGGGCAGCACAGGTGCACGTTCCCGTTCGGCACGATCTCCATGTGCTCGAACGGCTTGAGGCAGAACTTCACCTCCGTAGCCGCCACGCCAGCTCGATCGCCGGCCGCGCATCCGCGATGGTGTGGCCCCGTCCGGCGAGCGTCTCGCGGTAGACCGTGGTGTGCAGGTTCTCGAAGCCCGTGGTGAAGTCGATCTCGCGCCCGTTAGCAACAAGGCGGCGCGCGGCAGTCTCACCACTTATGGATAGGCGGAACTTCACCCGCGCGTGTTCGAGTCGGATCTGTCCCGTGTGCTCGCGCTTCTCCTCGTCGTAGTCGTCCCAGGTGATCTCGTCGAACATCAACGTCTTGGGTGGCGGTCCCCAGATCCACACGAGCAGGTCGAGCATGTGGATTCCGATGTTCACGATGAGCCCACCGGACTTCGCCGGATCGCCCTTCCACGTATGGTCATACCAGCGCCCGCGAGGAGTGACGTAGACAAGCTCGACGTCATCGATGTAGGGGAGATGTGCACGCGCCTTCCGGTCTTCGTGCAACTCCTGCAGCTGCGGCATGTGGCGCAGCTGCAGCACGGTGAACACCCGCGGCTTGTGCGCGTCGAACGGCGCTGGTTTGTACTGGTTGAAAAGCCCCGCCTCGGCCAGCCGCGCTTCGGCGCCATACAGCTCGTCCAGGTTCGCCGGCGTCAGCACCAGCGGCTTCTCGCAGAGCACCTGTGCACCGACGTTCAACCCCATTCGGATGTGCGTGTCATGAAGGTAGTTCGGCGAGCACACGACGAGCCAGTCGAGAGGCTTGGTGTGGGCCATCTTCGCTAGGTGGCGCTCGAAGCGCTCGGGCGCCGTGAAGAAGTCCGCGTTCCGGAAGCCGTAGCGGTCGAGCACACCGACGGAATCGTGCGGGTCGAGCGCGGCGACAAGCTCTCCGCCGACGTCGCGGATGGCCTGCAGGTGGCGGGGGGCGACGAAGCCGGCGGCTCCTACGAGGGCGAAGGTGGTCATGCGCGGAGCATGCCTTGACACTCTGCCAGCTGTCCAGCATCATCCGATTCTATGCTCACGCAGCTCGCGATTCTCATCCACGCTGTGATCACTTTCAGCGGACTGTACCTCGTCTGGCGATCGCTGGAAATCAGTCGCCGGGAGCGAAACGCGGACTTCGCGGCTGATCAAGAAGCGCTGGAAAAAGAACGCGTCGAGCGCACGGAGAACACGGCACGGATCGATCAAGCCATGGCAGAGCTGCGCAACCTGGCAGGCGGCGCCAGCGTCGTGGCGGACGCAAAACTGCTCGAAGGGCTCAAGACGCTTGGTATCCATTCGGCGAAATGCCACAGGTGCCACGCGCTCATGCTGGAGCGCGACGCCGATCCACCGCTGCTGTGCGCGAAGTGTGGCGGAGCACCCGTCTGATGACCCGCGACGAGTTCGTGTCCAAGGCCGTGCGCAAGGCTGAGCGCCGGCTCGGTCTCCCCGAGGGCTGGTGGGGAACGTATGAGCGTGTGCACGCACCGAACGGTCACGCCTCCGTGCGCTGGAGTCCGATCGGCAGATGGCGGATCTACGGCTTGACCGGCGCGTTCATCAGCACGCACGACTCGCGCGCGTACGCGGTCAAAAAGCTCGTCCGTCTCATCGACGAGCCGCGCTTCGATCGGCCGTTTCCTGGACCGCAGCGACGCAAGCCAAGAAAGTAGCCCCCATGCATTTCATCTTCCTCGATTCCACGGCCGTCGCCGATCACGGACCAGGCGAGCCCGCGCACTTCTCCCGTCCGCTCATCAAGCGCCTCGTCGAGCAGGGGCACACCGCGACCATCCACGGCGACTTCGACGCCCACGCGTGTGCCGAAGCCGACGTGGTGATCACCGAGTGGTGCAACGAGCTGGCGTTCGCTGCCGCACGCTCGGGAGCGTGCAAGCGCCTCGTGATCCGCATGCGCGGCTACGACGTGTGGGGTCCGCTCGACAAGCTCGCGTGGGAGAACGTCGACGCGCTCGTGTACGAGAGTCCGTTCTTGCGGGAGTTGGTGGAGCAGGAGCGGCTGCCCGCGCTGCGGGGGTTCCGCTCACACGTGATCCCGAGCGGCGTGGACCTCGAACGGTTCAAGTTCAAGGTGCGCAAGGCTGGCTGCACGGTGGCGCTCGTAGCACGCACGACTGCCGACAAAGGCTATCAGCTTGCGGTGGAGTGGGCGTGTCAGCAGTTTGACCCTGCGTTTCACCTCCACATCACCACGGCGCTTGGCGAGCAGAACCCGCGGCTCGTGCGCTACTTGCAGTACGTGAAGCCCGCCAACGTCACGATCCACGGCGACATCGATCCCGCCACGTGGCTCGATGAAGTCGACGCGAGCTACATCCTGTCGACGTCGATCTGGGAGACACTCGGCTACTCCATCGCGGAGGGGATGGCGATGGGCTGCAAGCCGCTCATCCACGCAGCTCCGGGGACGTCGACGAACTGGCCCGAGAAATGGCTGTGGGGAACGCTGAAGCAGTTGAATGCCCGCATGGCCCCGGCGGGTGGTGGCTTCGACTCCCACGAATACCGCGCCTACGTCGAACAGCATCTCGACGCCGCGAAGCTCTCGCAGCAGTTCATCGATCTCGTGCTGCAGCTGCCCGCCCGCACGCCGCAGCCCCCGGACATCTCCTACGAGATGGTGGGCGCGCAGCAAGCGCTCGCGGCCAACCGGTTCGACATCGCTGAGCCGCTGATCACCGAGATTCGTCAGCGCCTGCCGTCGGGTCCCGCGTACGGCGATGACCGTGCGGCGCTCGCGCTCGGGCTCGCGCAGGGGTACTACCGCGCCGGCAAGCTCGACGAGGCCGCGGTGTGGGCACTGCGGAGCCTGCAGGATGGCGCGCGGACACCAGCGATGCTGCTGCTGGGCGAGACCGAGGTGGAGCGGGGACACGTTGAGGAAGGCGTGCACTGGTACGAGGCGGCACTTGCGCTCAACCCCG
>Ga0068860_100001624_pt1 | contig 24125 bp, 20 predicted proteins | sample KBSSwiS32_FD_66597 | JGI IMG/M metagenome (GOLD analysis project Ga0068860, IMG submission 66597) | Switchgrass rhizosphere microbial communities from Kellogg Biological Station, Michigan, USA - KBS Switchgrass S3-2 | ecosystem: Host-associated > Plants > Roots > Rhizosphere > Soil ...
GCGCCGTACACCGCCGCCGCGATCGACGCCTGGAAGGTCGGCGCGAACGCGACCAGCACCGGCACCGCGCCCAGGACCACGAAGAAGCCGTACTGGTGGCTGACCCCGCGGTAGAGCGGCTTTCCGGCGGGCGCGGCGATCGTCTCGAGCATAGGCGGAGGAGCATGGACGCGGTGCATCACGCGAGTGTCACGACTGCTCGCTCAAGCTCCAGGGCGGGGCCGCTGAATACGAACTCGACGCCGACACGTTCGAGATCCTCCACCGCGAACGCATGGAATGAGCGGCCGCGCGCGACTCACCCGGCGAAGATGCTCCGGCGCTCGTCGAGGAGGGCGCGGAGCATGCCCTCGATGGCGCCGCGCGTGTCGTCCACCAGCGGCTGGACCACGGACGGGTCGTCCGCGGAGGCGTCGCCGGTGGCGCCAGGGCGGAGCGGCTCGCCGAAGCGGATGGTCCACTTGGCCGGCAGCGGCGGCGGGGTGACCGGCCAGTAGGGCAGCCCCAGGAAGTTGGTGGGGAGCTTGGCGAGGAGCGGCCAGGACTCCTCGGCGCCCACGATGGCCACCGGGATGATCGGCATGCCGGAGCGCACCGAGAGCTTGGCGAAGCCGCCGCGGCCCAGGCGCTTGAGCTGGTAGCGCTGCGAGAACGGCTTGCCGATGCCCTGGATGCCCTCCGGGAAGACGATCACCGGGCGGCGCTCCTCGAGGAGGCGGAAGGCGTTCTCCGGACAAGCGCGGACCGCCCCCATCCGGTTGAACAGGGTCCCCAGGTACGGCGTGTCGAAGATCTGGTCCTCCACCAACCAGCGCGCCTCCGGGAGGTCCGGGCGCTCGCGCTGGAGGGCCTGGCGGAGGACCGGGCCGTCCGCGGGGATGGCGCCGGAGTGGTTGCCGACGAGGATCGCGCCGCCCTCGGGGATGTGGTCCGCGCCGACGACCGAGACGCGCCAGTAGCGGTCGTAGAGGAAGTCGGAGATGGGCTGGAACGTCTCCACCAGCTCGGCGTCCTTGCCGTAGACGTCCACGTCGGCGCCGCCGGCGATGCCCAGGGCCGTCTTCACCGCCGACTTCAGGGCGGAGGCGGCCTTCATCACCGGCCCCAGCCCCGCGCCGGAGAAGGCCTGCGAGGCCACCGCGCGGGCGAGCTGGATCGAGGTCATCGCGGTGGCGAACACCGCGGCGGCCGGGCTGCTGGCCGGCGGCGGAGGCCCTTCGGGCAGATCGACCTCGGCCGGGATGGGTCTGGCCGCGGCTTTCGCCGGGGCAGGCCCGCGGTCGTCCTCTCGCCGCTCGGCGCGCTCGACCCCGTTCGCCTTGGACCGAACCCGCGCCGGTTCAGGCTCCTCGTCGGCGTCGGCGTCGGCGTCCGCCCGCGGCGCCTTCTTCTTCTTGGTGCGCGCGGGCCGCGTCGTCACCCGGTGCACCTCCCCGCCGCCGGGCGTGCTGCCACCCCCGCGGCCGCGGCGGACCTCGCCGCCGCCGGGCGTGAGCCCGACGGGAGCGGCGCCTTCCACCACCTCGCCACCCGCGGGCGTGCGCCCGCTGAGCTGCCCCCGTCCCCCTGCCCCTCGCTTGCGAACTGGGCCCTTGGGCACCGTTAACCCTCCCTCAGCGCCGCGACGGCCTCGCGGGCGTGGTGTTGAGGCGTGAAACCGAGCTCTTCGCGCGCGCGCCGCCCATCCGCCACCCACGAGTAGTGGGGATAGCTCAGCAGCGACGTGTGCAGCGGCCAAGTGCCGGAAGTGTTGAGAAAGCGAAGCGTGGACCGCAGCAGGGACGACGGCAGCGGCACGGGGAACGCCCCGGCCCCCCGCACCATGGCGGAGAAGGGCAGCACTCCCTCCCCCGTCACGTTGAAGGTCCCCGACCGCTTGGCGTCCAGCGCCAGGTGGAGCGCCCGCGCGGCGTCGCGCTCGTGCAGCGCCTGCCACAGCGGGTCCCGCCCCAGCACGGTGGGGACCAGCCGCCGCTTGAGCAGCCGCGTCGCCGGGTTGTCCACCGACGGCCCCAGGATGGGCGCGAACCTCAGCACCACCGTCACCACCTCCGGGTGGCCCTGCCGGAAGCCCGCCACCTGCTCCTCGACCTGCACCTTGTCGCCGACGAAGCGGCTGGGCGGGCACCCGTGCAGCGGCGCGTCCTCGCTCAGCAGGGCGGGATGATCGCCGCGCGCGCCGTACAGCAGCGTGAAGGACCCCACCACCACCTTGGGCACCTGCGCCTGCGCCACCGCGGACAGCACGCGCATGGTGCCCGCCACCTCCAGCTCGTGGGCGTGGGCGGAGATCCGCGTCCGGGAGAGGTCCAGCGCCAGGTGGTAGAGCGCGTCCACCGGCCGCTCCTCCAGCGCGGCGCGCAGGTCCGCCTCGGAGCCGTAGTCGGTGAGGTCCACCCGCCGGAACTGCACCTTGGGTGCGTCCCTGGGCATGGCCGCGTCCAGCGCCAGGACGGACTCCACCCGCGGGTCGGCGGCGAGCAACGGCAACAGGAGCTTGCCCAGGTCCGCGTTCGCGCCGGTGACCGCGACGCGCAGTGCTCTCTCCGGCCGCGCCATGTCCGCGGGCGTGATAGCGCACTGGCCAGCGCGGCGCCATCTCCGCTATTGGGGACTCCACGTGTCGACCGTCGCGGTCCTCCCCGAGGAGCTGGTCAACAAGATCGCCGCGGGCGAGGTGGTGGAGCGACCGGCCTCGGTGGTGAAGGAGCTGTGCGAGAACGCGCTCGACGCCGGGGCGCGCGCCATCCGGGTGCGCCTGGAGGGCGGCGGCTCGAGGCGGATCGAGGTGGCGGACGACGGCGCCGGGATGTCGCGCCAGGACGCCGCCGCCGCGCTCCAGCGGCACGCCACCAGCAAGCTGCGCACGGTGGAGGACCTGTTCGAGATCCGCACCATGGGCTTCCGCGGCGAGGCGCTCCCCGCCATCGCCTCCGTGTCGCGCTTCCAGCTCACCACCTCCGAGCCCGGCGCGCCGGAGGGCACCCGGGTCACCGTGGAGGGCGGCGCCGGCCTGAGCGTGGAGGCCGCCCCGCCGATCGGCGGCACCACCGTGGTGGTCGAGGACCTCTTCTTCAACACCCCCGCGCGAAGGAAGTTCATGAAGCGCGAGGAGACGGAGGTCCGCCACTGCCTGGACGCGGCGCTGCGGCTGTGCCTGGCGCACCCGGAGGTCGCGTTCCACGTCGAGCACGAGGGCCGGGCGCTCCTCTCCGCGCCCGCCTCCCCGGACGACCTGGGCGACCGGGTGGTGGCGGCGCTGGGCCGCGAGGTGCTGGGCCGGCTGCTCCCGGTGGACGAGCGCCGCCTGGGGCTGCGCGTGCGCGGCTTCATCGCCTCGCCGGAGCTGAGCCAGAGCTCCGCGCGCGCGGTCTACACCTTCGTCAACCGCCGCTACGTGCGCGACCGCGGGCTGAACCACGCGCTCCAGCGGGCCCTGGCCGACGCGCTGGCGCCCGGCCAGCACCCGCTGGCGGTCCTCTCCATCGAGCTGGACCCGCGGCAGGTGGACGTGAACGTGCACCCGCAGAAGATCGAGGTGCGCTTCGCGGATCCCACGGCCGTGCAGGACGCGCTGGCCGCGGGCGTGCGCCGGGCGCTGCGGGCCCCGGGCGCGCCGGGACAAGCGCCGGCCCAGCCGCCGCCGACGCCGGACTACGCGAGCGCGGTGGAGCGCTTCCTCTCCCGCGCGCAGGGAGGGTTGCTGGCGGACTGGAGCCCGCCGCCCGGCGAGTCCCCGTCATTCGGCCAGGCCCGTCCGGACGTGAACGCGGCGCCGCCGCCGGGCTTCTACGGGCGGCTGCGCCCGCTGGGGACGCTGGGGGGCCGTTTCTGGGTCTGCGAGGGCGGCGGCGGCAGCCTGGTGGTCCTGGACCCGCACGCCGCTCGCGAACGCGCCCACCTCTCGCGCTTCGCCCAGGCGCTGGAGCGTCCGGCCGGCGCGGTCCCGGAGGGCTCCCTCTTCGCCGCCCAGGTCACGGTCCGGCGCGAGGTGTTCGCCCGGGTGCTGGCGCACGCGGAGGTGCTGGGGCGGCTGGGGTTGTCGCTGGAGCCGTTCGGCGACGGGACGGTGGCGGTGCGGGCGCTCCCGCCGGGCCTGGAGCGCGCGAACGTGGCGGAGCTTTTGGAGGCGCTGGCGCCGGTGCTCCCGCCGCCGTCCACCGCCCCCACGCTGGCCTCCTACGGCGCGGCCCTGCGCGCGCTGGCGTGCCGGGCCGCGGCGGCGCCGGAGTCGAACCTGGAGACGGAGCGGCGGGCGCTGTTCGACGCCCTGGACGCGGCGGACTTCGACGTCCCGGCGGAGCACCCCACCATCGTGGTGCTGGACGTGCCGTTGCTGGAGCTGGACCGGAAGGCGCGCTGATCAGCGCTGCTCGCCCGACGGGTGCAGCACCCTCGCCGCGACCGCGCGCGCCGACGCGCCCGTCCGCGCCTGGGTGAACGCGGCCAGCCACCCACCCACGGCCGCCAGCGCCAACCCCCACCGCAGCCACCGCCACGCCCCGCCCGCCCGCTTCCCCTGCCGCTCGAGCGCGGACATGGGCCGCGGCTCGTTCGCGGGCGCGAACATCGGCCCCAGGGCCGCGGCCGCCTCGGCGGGCGCGATGGGGTACATCTGCTTGGTGTGGTGGTCCTTCTCGTCCAGCGGCGCGTCCAGCGGCGTGATCTTCGGCAGCGCCGGCTCCGGCGCCCGCACCGGCCGCCCGTCCATCCCCTCCAGCGTCTCCGGCGGCCCCTTCCGCTGGATGGCCTTGGTCACCAGGTGATGGACCAGGGCCGTGGCCTTGGGAGTGAGGTAGATGAACCGCACGCCGAAGCCCGGGCACCACGGGTAGGTCCGGAACGCGCTCCCCCGCACCCACCGCACCTCCGCCTCGGCGAGCAGCAGCGGCCGCCCCTTCACGTCCAGCGCGATCCGCACCCGCGTCCCCACCGGCGGCGCCTGGAGCGCGTAGACGAACATCCCGCCCAGCGAGAGGTTGGTGGCGTGGGCGCGCAGCGTCACGTCCGGCCGGTTCGCCACCTGCACCTGCAGCGGGTACATGAACATCACCCGGCGTCCCCGGAACCGCGGCCGGACGGGGACGTTCGGGGCGACCTGCGACGAGCTGGGCTGGGTTTCGACCTGGGGGTCCATGAGCGACCCACAAGCTAGGGACGCGCCCGCCGGAGGGAAGCCCATCCCCCCCGCCGCCGGCCCCCCAAACGTCTACGCGCTGACCTTGTTGCGGCCGGTGCTCTTGGACTCGTACAGCTTGGCGTCCGCCGCCCGAACCACGTCCGCCGGCTCCCGCTGCGTGCCGGTGAGCGCGGCCACCCCGGCGGAGATGGTGACCGGGATGCGCTGGTTGTCGAACTCGAACTTCTGGGCCTCCACCAGCTTCCGCGCCTTCTCCGCCATGGCGGCGGCGCCCTTGAGGTCCACCTCCGGCAACAGCAGCGCGAACTCCTCGCCGCCGTAGCGGGCGAACACGTCCTCCCGCCGGATGCGGTTCTTGATGGTCGAGGCGAGCGCCTTGAGCACCGTGTCCCCCGCCAGGTGCCCGTAGTTGTCGTTGATCTGCTTGAAGTGGTCGATGTCGATCAGCACCAGCGACATCTCGCGGCCGTACCGGTTGCAGCGGGAGATCTCCCGCTCCAGCGCCTCCTCGAAGAAGCGCCGGTTGGAGATCTGCGTCAGCCCGTCCATCGTGGTCAGCTTGTAGATCTCGTCGTGGTACGCCGCCTCGATGTTCCCGCCGCCGATGAACTTGAAGATCGTCCGGCCGATCTTCACCAGGTCCCCGTTGCGGAGCTGGAAGTCGCCGGTGACCAGCTCGTCGTTGACGTAGGTCCCGTTGGTGGACCCCATGTCGCGAATGGAGATCTGCCCCGCCTTGTTGGTGAGGGCGGCATGGTTCCTACTGACCGACTCCTGGTCCACCTGGATGTCGGCCTTCGACGAGCGCCCGACCACCGTCTCCAGGCGGTTGAGGTCGTGCTTCCGTCCCAGGTCCATCCCGTAGATCACGACCAGCGCCGCGGCCATGTCCACCGGCCGCTCGCTGATCTTCGAGATGACGGTGACCACGGTCTTCGTCTTGGCCACGGACCCTCGGACTCTAGCATGCGGCTATCATCGGGCGCGGTGGCGCGGCGCGATCTCCAGAGCCTCAAGACGCTCCTCCCCGACGTGCTGGGGAAGCTCTCCCGCGAGTCGGGCCGCGCCCGGCACCTCCAGCCGCTGTGGCGCGAAGCGGTGGGCGACGCCATCGCCCGGTCCTCCACGCCGGTGGCCCTGGAGAACGGCACCCTGGTCGTCTCCGTCGTCTCCCAGGAGTGGGCCCGGGAGCTGGAGCGCCAGGCCGGGGAGATCGTCAGCCGCCTCCAGCAGCGCCTGGGAAAGGACGTCGTGACCTCTTTGCGCGCCACGGTGGCCGGGACGTGATCGCCGCCCTCGCCGCCCTCACCGCCCTCCTCCTCGCCGCCGCCCCCGCCGACGCCGTCACCCTGGAACGGGAGGCGGCCTCCCACGTCCGCCGCGAGTTCGAGCGCGTGGGCCGCGCCGCCCCCGCCCAGGACGCCTCCCTCCAGGTCGCGGCGCGCGCGCTGGCGCGGGAGGCGCTGGCCTCCGGGGCCGACCGCGCCGCCGACTTCCTGGAGATCTCCGCCCTGGTCTCCGACGCCGGCGGGGCGGACCCCACCCCGCGCGCGGTGGTGATCCGCGCCACCCCGCCCGAGTTCGCCCTGGAGAGCTTCCAGAAGCGCAAGGACTTCAACGAGGAGCCCGCCTCGCACCTGGGCGTGGGCGCCGCCGTCTCCGGCGACAACGCGGTGCTGGTGGCCCTGCTGGCGGACCGCCGCGCCGCGCTCCGCCCCTTCCCGCGCGTCCTCCCCCGCGCCGGCCTCTCCCAGGCGCTGTGCGGCGAGCTGTACGGGGGCCTGGGCCAGCCGGAGGTGTTCGTCACCCGCCCCTCCGGCAGCGTGGACAAGGTCCCCCTCTCCCGGCAGTCCGGCGCCAGCTTCTGCGCCACCGTCCCCTTCCCCACCGCGGGCCGCCACGCGGTGGAGGTGATCGCCCGCGGCTCGCGCGGCCCGGAGGTGGTGCTGCAGCTCTACGTGGACGCCGGGGTGCCCCGCCGCGAGGGGCGCGCCGCCCAGGCCCCGGAGCCGGCCACCGCGGACCTCTCCCGCGAGGCCATCACCCAGCGCATCAACGCGCTCCGCAAGGCGCAGGGGGCCGCTCCGCTCCGGCCCGACGCCAAGCTGGACGCGGTGGCCCAGGCCTACGCGGACCGGATGCTGCGCGAGCACTTCTTCGCCCACGTCTCCCCCTCAGGCGACGACCTCAAGGCCCGCCTCTCCGGCGCCGGCTACGCGTACGTGCACGCCGGCGAGAACCTGGGGCTGGCGTCGGGGCCGCTGGGCGCCCACTTCGCCATCGAGCACAGCCCCGGCCACCGGATGAACCTCCTCACGCCGGACTACACGGCGGTGGGCATTGGCGTGGCCTGGGACCGGGACCCGGAGCGCGCCCAGGTGCTGGTGGTGGAGGTGCTGGCGCTGCCCTCCTCGCCGCTGCTGGCCCAGAACCCGCTGGAGGCCGCCTACCGGGCCCTGGAGAAGTTCCGGTCGGAGGGGCACCTGCCCCCGCTCAAGCGGTCCGAGGCGCTGGAGCGGATCGCCGCCTCCCACGTCCGCCAGGCGCTGCGCCAGGACGCCCCCAGCGCCAAGCTGCCCGGCTCCGAGGTGCACGACCGGGTGTTCGACGCGCTGGGCGGGGTGAAGACGGCGACGGTGGACGTGTACGTGGCGGACGACCCGTCGGCCATCCCCAGGTCGCGAGGCGTGGCGGACGCCCGGAACGACTGGGTGGGCGTGGGGGCGGTCCAGGGGGACTCCCCGACCTTCGGCAAACAGAAGTACTGGGTGGTGGTGATCTACGCCTCGACGCACTGACGGGCTCGGCTAGACTCCGGTCCGTGCCTTCCCCGGCGCGGATCCTGGCGGTCGACGACGACGCCACCTTCCTCAAGATCGTCGAGGACCACCTGGTCGCCGCCGGGATGGAGGTCCATACGCTGCGGGAGCCGACCCGCGCGGTTCCGGAGGCCAAGGCCTTCGCCCCCAACCTGATCCTGATGGACCGGGCGATGAAGGTGCTCACCGGGGGCGAGGTGCTCCGCTCGCTGCGGGCCTTCTCGGAGACCGCGTTCATCCCCGTGGCCTTCATCGTCTCCGACCCCGGCGAGCGCGAGCTGATCCGCTCCATCCAGGCCGGCGCGGTGGACGTGATGCACAAGCCCTTCGGCCCCGAGCACGTCAACCGCATCCGCTCCCTCCTCATCGAGCTCCAGCAGCGACCCGGCCCGGTGGCGGTGACCCGCGAGGAGGAGATCGCCCGCAACTTCGTCGACTTCGCCCGCCGCACGCAGCTGCACGGCACCCTGGTGGTGAACCGGGGCACGCCCTTCGAGGGCCGGGTGGTCTTCCAGGCCGGCAAGCTGCTGCGCGCCGACTACGGGCCGCTGGCGGGCGTGGACGCCATCCGGGAGCTGCTGCTTTTGGAGGACGGGGTGTTCGAGCTGGACGGCACCATCGACCGCCCGCCGGTGCGCGTGGCGGAGAACGCCCGCGACGGGCTGCCGCAGGCGGTGACGCCCATCCCCGGCAACCCGAGCGAGGTGAAGCCGCGCCTGCTGGTGGTGGACGACGAGCCCCACCTGCGCCGGCTGTTCGCCACCCAGCTGTCCAAGGCGGGCTTCGACGTGGAGCTGGCGGGCGACGGGCAGGAGGCGGTGACCATGGCCCTGGCCACCCCGTTCGACACGGTCATCGCGGACCTCAACATGCCGCAGATGGACGGCTGGGAGATGCTGAAGATCCTCAAGCAGGACCACCGCACCCGCGAGGTGCCGGTGATCTTCCTCTCCGCCCACGAGGACTACCGGGAGACGCTCAAGGCCGCCCGCGCCGGCGCCCACGACTACCTGGCCAAGACCGGCCGCTCCGAGCACGTCGTCCAGAGCGCCCTGGGGGTCATCACCCCCCGCCTGGAGGCCCTGTTCGAGCTGGTGGTCCAGCAGCCGATGAAGGTGCGGGTGCAGCTCCTCGGCCTGCAGTGGTTCCTGCGGGCGATCACCCGCATCAACGGCACCGGGCTGCTGGAGCTGGGCGACGAGTGGGGCCGCTACAGCCTGGCGGTGGAGAACGGCCAGCCCCTCTGGGCGTCCGCGGACATGAAGAAGCGCCGGGCGGACGGGGTGGCGGCCTTCGCGGCCATGCTGGTGGCCCGCTTCCCGCAGGGCATGTACACGCCGGGGCCGCCCATCGACGACGTCGGCGCGGAGCCCCTGGGCATGTCGATGGAGAACCTGATCCAGCGCACGTGCGAGAAGCTCAACAACCTGGAGAACCGCCTCACCGCGGCCAAGCTCGCGCAGGCCACCAGCTTCGAGGTGGACCACGAGCTGTACGACCTGTACCGGAAGATCGCCAGCGACAAGCGGGTGGAGCTGGCGCGGGCGGTCTGCGAGCAGCAGATCCCCGCGTCCGACCTGCCGGCGGCGGTGAGGCTGCCGGCGGATCAGGTCACGGAGGGACTCCGCGACCTGCTGCGCCGCGGGGTGATCCGCTTCCCGGCCTAGCGCTAGATCGCGCGGCGCTGGGTGGCGTAGGCCTCGATGCCCATCTGCGGCGCCGTGCTCATGGCGTACAGCGGGCACTTCAGGCAGGTGAAGCTCTGCCAGCCGCGACGGACCGCCTCGTCGAGGCAGTTGTCGTAGTGCACGCAGTTCAGGTTCCGGTGGGTCTCAACGCCCGCCCGCTTCGGTCCAGCCTCAGGGTTGATCGTCTGAGGCAGATCAGTCGGAAACGGCTTCATAAGAATTGCGTCCCCTCCCAAAGCAGCTTCTGTTCCCCCAAAAGCGCCGCGTGTTTAGGTCGTCTCGCGTTCGAATGTCAAACGTACCTTTGGTACGTGCGCGCGGAATCGCGGAAGCTTGCGTAGAGTTGGTGTCCCGGATGCGCTCCCGAACCCATCTCCCCTGCCTCGCCGCCCTGCTGATCGCCGGCGCCGCGGGCGCGCAGTCCGAGGAGACTCTGGCCGCGCTGCGGGCCCACCGCACCGACGTGGCGGCGCGCGCGGAGGCGGAGCTGCAAGCTGCCGAACAGGCGCATGGCCCGGACGTCCCCTCGCTTTCCTTGCTGGTAGGCTTTTTACGACTTTCGTCGGGAGACGCCGCGGGGAGCGCGCAGCAGCTGCTGAAGGAGGCCGCGCCGCCGCTGCTGTCCGCCTACCACAATTACTACCTGGGCGAAGCGCTCTTCTACTCGGGGCAGAAGACCGCCGCGGCGGAGCGCTTCGAGGCCGCCGCCAACTACGGCCCGCCCTCGCTCCAGGCGCGGGCGCGGGCCCGGCTGGGGGAGTCGCTTTTGGGGGCCGGGGACGCCCGCGGCGCCCTGTTGGCCCTGGACGAGGCGCTGAAGGACCTGGGCTCGCCGTCCCTCCTCTTCCAGCGCGCGCAGGCCAAGGAGGCGCTGGGCGACGCGGCGGGCGCGCAGGAGGACCTCAAGCGGCTGTCGGTGGAGTTCCCGCTCCACCCGTACGCCACGAACGGGCTGCCCTTCACCTTCGAGGAGCGGCTGCGGCGCGCGCGGGCCCTGGCGGAGGTGAAGCCCCGGGACGCGCTGGAGGAGGTGGACCAGATCCTGGCGCGGAAGCTGGCCCGCGGGCGCCCGGCGCAGGCCCGGGTGGCGCTGGTGGCCGCGCACGCGCTCCGGGCGCTGGGCATCGAGGACGAGATGGACGCCCAGATCGCGCTGGCGGCCAAGGGCCCGCCCGAGGTCGCCGCCGAGGCGCTCCTCATCCGCGCCCGCCGCCAGCTCAAGGGCGACGACAACCAGAAGACGCGGGCGCTGATGCAGGAGGTGGTGGCCGCGGGGCCGCGCACCACCGCCGGCGAGGAGGCCGCCTACTTCGTGGGCTGGCTGTCCCTGCGGGACGACCGCTTCGACGAGGCGGCCAAGGGCTTCGACGCGTACCTCAAGCGCTTCCCGCGCTCGCACCGCCGGGACGAGGTGCAATGGTTCCGCGCGCTGGCGCTGCTGCGGCTCTCGCGCTTCGCGGACGCCAAGGTCGCCGCGCTGGCGCTGGTGCAGTCCTCGCCGCGCTCGCAGCTGGTGCCGCAGGCGCTGTACTGGTCGGCGCGGGCCTCGCAGCTGGGGGGCGCCGCGGCCGACGACGTGGCGCCGGACTTCCAGCGGGTGCTGGACGAGTTCCCCGCCAGCTTCTACGCGCTGCTCGCCCGCGCCCGCCTCCAGGAGCTGGGCCGCCCCTCCACCACCGGGCTCCCCGCCATCGGCCCCGCGCCCGCGGCGGCGCCCCTGCCGTCGTCGCTGGAGGTGGTGCGGGCGCTGCAGAAGGCCGGCCTGCTCCAGGACGCGGAGGCGGAGGCGGAGTCCCTGGCGAGGGTCGTCCGCGGCGGCGACCGCGCGATGGAGCTGGGCACCGCGCTGCAGGGCCTGGGCTACTACGGCGTGGCGTACGCGGTGGCCAACCGCTGGCTGTGGGGCCCCGCCTTCACCGAACGCAAGCCGGAGGCGCTGGCCCTCTTCTACCCGCGCGCCTTCGAGCCGTGGGTGGTGGCGCAGGCCAAGGCCCGCGGGACGGACCCGTACCTGCTGTGGGCGGTGATGCGGAGGGAGAGCGCCTTCAAGCCCGGCGAGGCGAGCGGCGCCAACGCGCGCGGGCTGATGCAGATCGTCCCACCCACCGCCACCCAGATCGCCCGCGAGCTGTCGATGCGCGCCCCGGACGCGGACGAGCTGTACCTGCCGGAGCTGAACATCCAGCTCGCGGCCTGGTACCTGGCCGCGCTGCAGAAGCGCTTCCAGCACCCGGTGCTGGTGGCCGCCGCCTACAACGCCGGCCCGCGGTCGGTGCTCCGCTGGACCCAGGAGAAGGGCAACCTCCCCCTGGACCTGTTCGTGGAGACCATGGCCTACCGCGAGACGCGCGGGTACGTGCGGCAGGTGGTGGCCGACCTGCTCAACTACCACGCGCTCTACGAGCCCAAGGCGGCGCCGGGCGCGGCCGACCTGGCGCTGGCGCTGCCCAAGCCGCTCGAGGCGGGCGTCAGCTTCTAAAAGCTACTGGAGCCAGCCGCCCTGCCGGAGGTCGGATTCGAAGGACGGCCCGTCCACCTGGTCGTACGACACCGGATCGATGTGGCCGGCCTCGTCCTTCATGAACTGCCACAGGTAGACGTGGCCCACGCCCAGGCCCTCGAGGTGGCGGAGCCAGCCATCGAGGTTGGAGGCGTCGCGGTACTGGCCCTGGTCCATGGCGAACTCGCCGACGTTGACCGGCTTCCCGGCGGCCTGGGCGAACGAGAGCCACTCGCGGAAGGCGTTGTACTCGTCCTTGTACGGACCGGTCGCCGCCTGGTCCACCGGGCAGTTCGGGTACATGTGGATGGAGACCACGTCCACCGCGCGGACGATCTGCCGCATGGCGGCCTGCGCGGCGGGGTCCTGGTACGAGCCGCAGGCCTGCGGCACCAGCTCCGCGGAGATCTTGATCCGGTTCGGCCGCGCGGCGGCCCGCATCTCCCCCACCATCCCCACGTACCAGTTGCCGAACTCCGCCGGCTGGTTGGGCGCCTGCATCTCGTTGCCCAACGACCACACGATGTTCGAGTGGCCCTTGTTCTGGCCGATGATGGTCTGGATGTTCTGGCGGATGGTGCCCTCCGCGTTCTTGTAGTTCTGCAGGTCGGTGTTGTTGTGGCCGTCGTAGAGGTCGACGGTGATCGACATCCCGCGGTCCTGCGCCATGCTCGCGATCGCGTCCACCTTGTTGGCCATGTCCGCCGGGCTGCCGCCGAGGTCCGTGGCCCACACGCGCACGTTGGTGATGCCGGCGGCCTTGAGCCGGTCGAGGTCCTTGGCGGCCTCGTCCGCGTTGAAGACCATGCCGCCCGGCGTCCACACCATGCCGATGTCGGTGTAGTTCGCCTCGACGAAGCCGACCCGCGGCTGGCCGGTGGCGTTCGCGCCGCCGGTCGCCGGGCTGCCCGAGGCGCCACCCGAGGCGCTCGCCGGGGCCTGCAGGCCCACGTACTGCGCGCTGACCCAGACCTGGTTGCTGGAGGGCGGGACGGTGACCTTCACGAAGCCGTTGACCACCTGCCCGTCGACCACCTGCAGCGGGGTCCCGGCGCGCACGGCGCCCACCGGGCGGTTGCCGGTGCTCGGGTCGCCGCGGAGGTTCAGCCCCGCCTGCGCGTAGACGGTCTGGCCGGGCTGGAAGCCGCCTGCCAGTTGCATCTGCTGCACCTGCGGCGCGATGCCGGCCGCGTAGGTCTTCCTGGTGGACGGGGCGTCCGGGGAGCCCAGCTTCTGGAGCATCACCGCTCGCGCCTGGACGGAGGTCCGGTCGAAGCTGGCCTGCGGTGCGGGGGCGGGCGCGGGCGCCGGCTTCGCCGCGGGCGGAGGCGGCTTGGCGGGCGGAGGGGGTGGAGGCTTCGGCGGGTCGAATTTTTCGGGGATCAGGGCCATGACGATCCGCGGACACGCGGCCCCGAATTTCGGATGCATTCCGCCTGATCGACCTGCAATTCCTAGTACTTATGGCAGAGGAACTCGTCCCGGCGCTGGGCGAGGTCCTTCCAGATCGCCTCCGACGTGGGCCTGGGCGAGGCCAGGACCAGCGCCGCGCGCTTGCCGGCCACCGGGCAGTCCCAGACCCAGACCTCCAGGTTGAGCGTGAGCGGCTTGCCGGTGGCGAAGGCGTCGTACAGGTCGGCGGTGCCGGCGAAGGCCTGGACGTTGTGGCCCTCCTTGGCGGGCGCGCCGGACGAGGGGCGCATGGTCACCCGGAAGCGGCCGGCGTCGATCTTCCGGCCCTTCTCCTTGGAGACCTCGGTGATGAGGCCCTGGAAGTACGACAGCAGCGACCGCTCCAGCTCCGCTTGGCCGAGGGCGGGCTCGCCCTTCAGCCACCAGGCGAAGGCGTAGGACCAGTAACCGGGCGCCTCCGGCTTGAACATGCCGGGGGCGAACCGGATCTCCTCCACGCCCTCGAGGCGGATGTCCGGGGCGAAGTCCAGGGGGAACGGGATGGTCTCCGTCCTCCACCCCTCCGGCTTGGGCCACTCGAACGTGGCGGCGGGCTCGGGGGCCTCGTCGCGCTCGGGCTCGGCGGCGTCCGGCTTGGGGGCGGCGGTCTGGCATCCGGCGGCGAGGGCCAGCGCGGCGGTCAACAGGGCGGCGGCCCGGGCGGTATCGGTCATCCGTTCGTTCAATCAGAAGGGGCCGCCGGTGGAAAGCACTCGTGGTGTGGTATGGCTGTCGGTACGGGGAGGGCCTCGTGACCCCTGACGAGTTCCGACGCGCCGGCCACGCGCTGATCGACTGGATCGCCGACTACCGCTCCCGGATGGAGTCCTTGCCGGTGATGAGCCAGGTGAAGCCTGGCGAGATCCGCGCCCGCTTCCCCAAGGAGCCGCCCCAGGAGGGCGCGCCGCTGGAGCAGCTGCTGGGGCCGCTGGAGCGGGACGTGCTCCCCGGCATCACCCACTGGAACCACCCCCGCTTCTTCGCCTACTTCCCCGGGAACGCGGCGCTGCCGGGCGTGCTGGCGGACCTCGCGGCGGCGGGGCTGGGGCCGCAGGGCATGAGCTGGCAGACCAGCCCCGCGGCCACCGAGGTGGAGGAGGTGGTGCTGGACTGGCTGCGCCAGATGGTCGGCCTGCCGGACGCCTTCACCGGCGTCATCCAGGACACCGCCTCCACCGCCACCCTGGTGGCGTTGCTGTGCGCGCGCGAGCGGTCCACCGACTACGGGCAGACGCGCGGGGGCCTGCAGGAGGTGAAGGCGCCGCTGGCGGTCTACGCGTCGGAGCAGGCGCACAGCTCGGTGGAGAAGGCGGCGCTGCTGGCCGGCTTCGGGCGCGCGTGCATGCGCTCCATCGAGACGGACGCCGACCACGCGATGAAGGCCGACGCGCTGGTCGCGGCGATGGAGGACGACGCCGCCCACGGGCTGAAGCCCTGCGCGGTGGTGGCCACCTGCGGCAGCACCGCCACCACGGCCATGGACCCCATCGCCCGCATCGCCGGGGCGGCGAAGAAGGCCGGCGCCTGGCTCCACGTGGACGCCGCCATGGCCGGCAGCGCGATGATCGTCCCCGAGTGCCGCCCGCTGTGGCAGGGGGTGGAGGCGGCGGATTCGCTGGTGTTCAACCCGCACAAGTGGCTGGGCACGGGGATGGAGTGCTCGGCGTACTATGTGCGCGACCCGCAGCACCTGGTGCGGGTGATGTCCACCAACCCCAGCTACCTGCGCACCGCCCACGAGGGGGAGGTGAAGAACTTCCGGGACTGGGGGATCCAGCTCGGCCGGCGGTTCCGGGCGCTCAAGCTGTGGTTCCTCATCCACGAGCAGGGCGTGAGGGGGCTGCAGGCGCGGATCCGGCGGGACCTGGAGCACGCGCAGTGGCTGAAGGCGCAGGTGGACGCGGCGAAGGACTGGGAGCGGGTCGCGCCGGTGCAGCTGCAGACCGTCTGCGTCCGCCACCTCCTGCCCGGCCGCGACCCGGCGGCGGTGGACGTCCACAACCTGGGCATCGCCCAGCGGGTGAACGCCTCCGGGGTCGCCTACGTCACGCCGGCGGTGCTCAAGGGCCAGCAGATGATCCGCGTCTCCATCGGCGCGGTGGCCACCGAGCGCCAGCACGTGGAGCAGGTCTGGGCCGCGCTCCAGCAGGCCGCGCGCGCGTAGCCCCCCGCGGCAGGGGGGACGCCACTGGCGGCCGGCTTGGCCGGCTGGACCTCCAGCTCAGTCCGGCGGCTTCACCTGGATGATCTTCACTCCGGTCTGGAGCCGCTTGGGCACGCCGGTGGGCTTGGGGAGCGCGCGGGAGTGCACGCAGCGCGCGCCCAGGGTGGGCGTCCGGTCCTCGGGGGCGCTGGAGGCGCGCTCGGAGGGGCCGTCGAAGGAGGCGTTGGTGGTCCAGGTCTCCACCGCGCCGCCCAGGTCGCACAGGCCGAAGGGGTTGTCCCGCCCGGTGCCGCGGCACAGGAGCTGGGGGTGGGGTTCGCCCCTGGCGCTGCGGTCCAGGAGCGACCGCTCCGCGTCCGTGGGCAGGCGGGCGGAGCGCCAGGTGCAGTACGCCGAGGCGTCCACCCAGCGCAGGCACTTCACCGGCTCGTCCGGCTCGCCGACGGCGCAGAGCGGGTCGTCGGTGGCGATCGTCTCGCACGCGTGCGCGGCGACGCAGCGGGCGTACTCCTCCGCGGTCACCGCGCGCTGGTCCACCTCGAAGGGTTCGACCTCCACCCTCGCCTCGTCCAGCTCCACGTTGCCGCCGGCCACGGTCACGCGCGTCGCGCACGCGAGCGCCAGCACGACCACCACCGCTGACCATCTCATCGCCGCGCGAGCGTAGCCGAGGATCGCTGCCGCGACGGGTCGCGGCGACGCAGCCAGCGGTCCGCTCCACGCGCGAGCGTGCACCCTCACTCAGCAGCGCTTCAAAGCGCGCGGCGCCCCACCCAGGACTCACACGACGCGCGCGCAGCGCGCCCCTCACCCGCCCAGCGCGGCGCACGCCACGGCCAGCCGGCCGGCGAACGCGGCGTTGTTCTCCAGCAGCGCCAGGTTGGCCCTCATCGTCCGGCCGCCGGACCTCCGGCTCAGCTCCGACAGCAGGAACGGCGTGAGCGCCTTGCCCCGCACGTCCCGCGCGTCCGCCTCGGCAAGCGCGGCGTGCATGTGCTTCTCCAGCTCCGTGGAGGGCAGCGCGGTGTCCGCCGGGGGCGGCAGGGCCAGCACCAGCCCGCCCTGCTGGAGCTCGCCGAAGCGGATGGAGAGCAGCCGCGCCGCGTCCTCCGGCCCCTCCACCCGCTGCTCCAGGACCAGGCCCGAGGTGCGGCAGAAGAAGGACGGGAAGTCGTTGGTGCCCACGCCCACCACCGGGACGGAGAGCGCCTCCAGCGCCTCCAGCGTCTTGGGCAGGTCCAGCACCGACTTGGCGCCGGCGCAGATCACCGCCACCGGGAACCTCGAGAGCGCCAGCAGGTCCTGCGACAGGTCCAGGGTCTCCGCCACGCCGCGGTGCACCCCGCCGATGCCCCCGGTGGCGAACACCCGGATGCCCGCGCGGGCGGCGATCTCCATCGTCGCGGAGACCGTGGTCCCGCCGGTCCTCAACCCCGCGATGGCCGGCGCCAGGTCGCGCGAGCCAATCTTCATCACCCGCTCGCCGCCCGAGGCCAGCCGCTCCAGCTCCGGCCCGGAGAGGCCCACCCTCACCTGGCCGTCGATCACCGCCAGCGCCGCCGGCACCGCGCCCGCCCGCCGGACGGCCTCCTCGCACGCGCGGGCCGCCTCCAGGTTGTGCGGCGGAGGCAGCCCCTGGGCCACCACCGACGTCTCCAGCGCCACCAGCGGCGCGCGACGGTCCAGCGCCCGCTGCACCTCTTCACCGTAGAGCAGACGCACCGCCCAGTGCTCCGCTAGTCCGCCGAGCCGGCCTGGGAGGACGGGGGGCGCTGGCCGCGGATCTTCTGCACCACCAGCCCGTAGTCCTCGATCTTCTTGTCCAGGGTGGGCCGGCTGATCCCGAGGATGGCGGCGGCGCGGATCTTCTTCCCGCGCGCCTCGCGGAGCGCCTCGGAGATGGCCTCCCGCTCCAGGGTGGCGATCATCTCGTCCAGGCTGCGGACCTTCTCCACCGACCCCTGCTGGATCTCCGGCGGGAGCTTGGTGGCCGGGATCTCCGCCCCCGGGTAGAGCAGCGCCAGGTGCTCCGCCACCAGCTTCACCTCGCGGACGTTGCGCGGCCAGGCGTAGCTGGCCATCAGCCGCCGGCTCTCCGGGGTGAGCGTGGGCGGGGCCACGTGGCCGGCCTTGGCGCCCGCCTGGGCGAAGTGGTCGAACAGGGGCCCCACGTCGGCGGAGCGGGTCCGCAGCGGCGCGATCTCGATCTCCGTGGCGGAGAGGATGCGCGACAGCTCCGGGTCGAACTGCCCCTTCTGCGCCAGCCCGGTCAGCGCCTGCGTGGACGTGGCCAGGAACCGGATCACCAGCGGCTCCTCGTCCGTCTGCTGGCCGGAGGCGTTCTTGCTGATCCACCGCCCCAGCCGCTCCGCCGAGGACCGCGCCAGCGAGTCCACGTGCTTGAGCAGCAGCGTGCCGCCGTTGGCGCGCACCAGCGCCGAGTTGGGCGGCAGCGGCGTCCCCACCGGCGCGGACTGCCGGCCGAACAGCTCCTCCTCCACGTTGGCCTGGCGGCAGTCGACCACGATCCACGGCGCCAGCGACCGGGGCCCCAGCCCGTGGATGGTCTCCGCCAGGGCCGTCTTGCCCGTCCCCAGCTCGCCGATGACCACCACCGACCCCTCGGCGGCCGAGGCGCGACGGGCGTCCTCCACGGCCTTGCGGAAGGTCTTGGACGCGCCCACCAGCACGCCGCCCGAAGGCCGGCCCCCGGACCGCCCGCGCACCGACTTGAGCGCCTCGCCGGCGATGCGGCCCAGGGCCACCGCCAGCGCGCGCTCGGGCTCCTCGAAGGCCTTCTCGCGCTCGGCGTAGATCAGCCCCACCACCGCGCCGCCGGAGGCGATCATCGGCACGCAGATCACCCCCGACCCCATCCCCACCTCGCGCTGGTTGAGCGCCGCCTGCGCCAGCACGCGCGGGACCTCGGCGGTCCGGGTGCCGAACACGGACGCGGTGAGCAACCCTTCGGTCTGGGAGATCAGCGCCGCGCCCTTGTCCGCCTGCAGGTCGCGGGCGATCTCCTCGGTCACGCACTCCAGCACCCGCGCCTCGCTGGACGCCGACAGCAGCGCCACCGACAGCTGGTAGAGCGCGGCCTCCGTCCCCGCCTTGGGCAGCAGGTGGTCGATCAGCACCCGGCTGACGTTCTGCACCTCGCGCTCGGTGAACACCGCCTTGGTCGGCGGGTCGAACAGCGCGTTGGTGTCCCCCACCTGCACCTGGTCGCCGGGGGCGAGCGTGATCTCGGTGGCGATCTTCTCCCCGTTGACCTGCGTCCCGTTGCGCGAGCCGAGGTCGGAGATGACCGCCTTGCCGTCCGCCACCGCGATGCGCGCGTGCCGGCGCGAGACCTTGACGTCGTCCAGCGGAATCTCGCAGGAGGGCGACCGGCCGAGCACCGCCTCCGCGCCCAACTCGTACCGCCGACCCGCGGAGGGACCCGTCAATAGCAGGAGCGAAGGCATGCGGGCGGGCAGGATAGAAGGTTCTTTACAACTGTCAAACGGTCTGACCTGCAAGGCCGCGAGGCCCCAGGGAATCGGCCGTTTACGAAGGACGTTCGGCCACCAGCAGCTCCATCATCTCCTCCTCCTCGAGCGTCCGCCCGTCCCGCCCCACGGCGATGGCCTCGATGTCGGATTCCTCGATCTCGACGTGGGCGCCCTTCCGCCACTCGGTGGTGTGCATGGCGCCGTCCACCAGCTTGGCGATGACCTTCCCCTCCTCCCAGTGGGCGACCTCGGCCCAGAGGTGTTCGACGACCGGTTCGGTCTCCGGGTGGACCAGGAACGGGCCGCGGACGAGGAAGGTGAGCGGCTCCATCAGCCCCTTGCGCATGTAGCGCGCCTTGAAGGCCGGGAGCAGGCGCTGCGCCTGGGTCTTCAGCTCCTCGGTCTTCTCCGGGTCCTCCTCCTCGAAGCGCTCGCGGTACGGGCGGAGGATCTCGGAGATGTTGTGGCGGCCCTCGGGGGAGACCACGGTGAAGAACAGCCCCTCGTGGCCCTCGAACAGCTCCAGGTCCAGGCCCATCAGGCTCACGCGCGCCTCGTCCGAGGGGACGACCATGAAGCCGCCGCCGTTGGAGGTCTCCACCATCGCGCGCTCGGGCGGGCCCTGGCCGAAGGCCATGTCGGTGCACAGCTCGTGGAGGAACGCCTCCGCCGGGAGCAGGTCCGCCTCGGCGAGGTGGAAGATCTCCACGTCCCGCTGCCCGAACTTCTCCATCCCGTGCGAGTGCACCCACAGCGGGGTCTCGCCGGTGGTGGCCTCCACCGCGTGGAGGTTGACGTGGTCGCGGATGTCGAAGTCCAGCTCGGTGATGTCGGTGACGTCGCCGCCGTCGTGGAGCTTGAAGGCGGTGAGGTCCAAAAGCACGCCCTCCACGTGCTCCATCAGCGTCCGCGCGCACCACAGCGCCTCGAACACCGCCACCGAGGGCTGCGGGTGGCCGGGCTCGAAGGAGAGGCGGTAGAAGCCCCGCGCCTGGTTGAAGAGGGCCTTGGCCTCGTCGCTGCCGGTGATCAGGTCGGGCGACCAGCCCAGCGGCTGCGCTCGCGCCTCGAAGCGGACGGTGAGCTCCACCTCCTCGGCGGAGAGGACGAACGCCCGGCCCTCGTCCTGGGGGGTGACCTTCACGTTCTCCGATTCGAAGGACGAGCGGATCTCCTCGATCGACACCGGAGCGTCCGCCACGGTGGCGAGGATATACGTCTCCCTCACAGGTGCTTCTCGATCTGCCGGAAGAGGTCCACGCGGTCCACGAGGTCTGTGAGGTAATCCAGCTTGTCGGTGGAGAGGACCAGCACCGGGGACAAGTTGTAGTCCCGGAACCACTCCTCATACAACGCGTTGAGCCGCTTCAGGTACGCCAGTGGAATGCTCTGCTCCATCTCCCGCCCGCGGATCCGGATCCGCTGCCGCAGCGTCCGCACCGGGCACTTCAGGTAGATCATCAGGTCCGGCGGCTGGAGCACCTTCACGATCGCCGCGTACAGCTCCCGGTAGGTGGTGAAGTCGCGCGAGTCGATGAACCGCTGCCGGTGGAGGTTCTTGCAGAAGATCTCCGCGTCCTCGTAGATGGTCCGGTCCTGGATGACCGTCCCGCTCTCCTTCTCCAGCTCCCGGTGGAGGCGGAACTTGTGGGTGAGGAAGTAGATCTGGGACCGGAAGGCCCACTTCTTCATGTCCCGGTAGAAGTCGGCCAGGTACGGGTTGGTGTCGTTGGGCTCGAAGAACGGCTTCAGCTCGTACTTCCGGCAAAGGAAGGACGTCAGCTCGGTCTTCCCGGCGCCGATGTTTCCGGCGATGGCGATGAACTTCTTCCGCGACACGCGAGCGGTTCCTTTAGCATGGCGGCGATGCTGAGAATCGCGATCGCGACGGCCGCCGCGCTGACGTTCCTGGCCGGGTGCCAGGAACCGGGGACGGCGGAGATCGCCCGCGGGAACGTGCTCGCCTCGCGGGGGCAGTACGAAGAGGCCATCACCTCGTACAAGGCCGCCGCCGCCGCCGCCCCGAAGAGCGCCCGCCCGCTGGAGCTGCTGGGCCACCTGCTGGCGGACCGGGGCCGGGGCGCCGAGGCGCGGGAGGCCTACCGGCAGGCGGTGCAGCTGCAGCCGGCCGACTCCCTGGAGGCCCGCCTGGGGCTGGCCAAGCTGGACGCCGCGGAGGGCAAGCTGGACGAGGCCGTCGCCGAGCTGACCTCCGTGCTGGAGCAGCAGAAGGGCAACCTGTTCGCCCTCCTCTCCCGCGCGCAGCTGGAGCTCAAGCGCGGCAAGCCCGGGGACGTGGAGGCGGCGCTCCAGGACACCGCCCAGGCGATGATGGTGGACCAGAAGAACGCGGCGGTCCTCTACACGCGCGGGCTGGCCTTCCTCGCCGCCAGCCAGCCGGGCCAGGCGGCGGAGGCGTTCGCATTGTTGGAAAAGGCACATCCGAAGTCGCCGCTGTGGGCGTACGGGCAGGCCAAGGTGGCCATGGCGAAGGGCGACCAGGCCGGCGCGCTGGACGGGCTGCGCCAGGCGCGCGAGCGGGCGGCCCCGGAGTCGGGCTGGAGCGCCCAGGACGTGCGCAAGGACCCGGCCTTCGCCCCGCTGAAGGACGACCCGGCGTTCGCCGCCGCGCTGGGGGAGACCGGAAAATGAGGCAGATCGCCCGGAACCTGTGGGTCATCCTCGTCCTCGTGGTGTGGCTGCTCGTCTGCTTCGCCGCGACGATGCTGTTGATGCTGGTCACGCTGAACGTGGGCATCAGCATCTGGATGGCGCGCAGGGTCTGGTCGCCGGTGCTGGTGTGGTCCGCCGGGTCGACGCTGGAGGTCCATGGGGTGGAGAACGTGGACCCCAAGCGACCCACCATCTACGTCTCCAACCACCAGAGCGCCGCGGACATCCCGGTGCTCTTCATGGCCATCCCCGCCGACCTGCGCTTCGTGGCCAAGAAGTCGCTCTCCTACGTGCCGGTGCTGGGCTGGTACATGCTGCTCGCCGGCTACGTGTTCGTGGACCGCGGCAACAGGACCAAGGCCATCGCTTCGCTGGAGCGCGCGGCGGAGAAGATCCGCAAGGGGATCAGCCTGATCATGTACGCGGAGGGCACCCGCTCCGAGGACGGGCGCATCCTCCCGTTCAAGAAGGGCCCCTTCGCGCTGGCGCTCAAGTCGGGCGTGGCGGTGTGCCCGGTCACCATCGAGGGCACCGGCCGGATGATGCCCAAGGGCCGCTGGCACATCACCCCCACCAGGCTGAAGGTGAAGATTGGCAAGCCCATCGACACCTCGAAGTACGCCTCCGACGACCGCGAGCGGCTGATCCGCGACGTGCGCGCGGTGATCGTCCAGCAGAGCCTGGACCTGGGCGGACCTGGCGGCATGCCGGGCGAGGACGTGGCGGAGGCCGGCATGGAGGGCATCGGCCGGCCCAGCGCGCGGGAGTAGCCGTCAGCGGAGCACGCCCACCGCGGTCCAGGCGTCCTTCACCTTCTGCACCTCGGGCGAGGTCGCGCCGTACAGGTCGGTCGCGGCGCGGAGGGTCGCCGCCCGCGCGCCTGAGAAGTTGGTGTTGGGCGTCATGTAGTTGGTGAGCGCCTGGCCGAAGATCTTCAGGCCCTTCTCGATGCCGATCCCGCCCTGCACGCCGCGGCCGGAGGTGCGGTTCGTCCCGCCGTTGGCCAGCAGGTAGAAGGCGTTGTTGGCGATGCCGGACGAGAAGTGCACGTCCATGCCGGGCCGGTAGCGCGAGTAGTGGTCGACGCTGCGGCCGTCGGAGGTGGGGTTGCTCATGGAGCGCAAGCCGTTGGGCTTGAAGGCGCTCTCGCCGATGGTCCAGTTCGCCTTCACGTTGGGGTTCTTCTGCGAGGCGTACCACTCCACGCCGGTGCCCATGATGTCGCTGAAGGCCTCGTTCAGGCCGCCCGACTCGCCGGAGTAGACCAGCCCGGCGGTGCGCTCGGTCAGGCCGTGGGTGATCTCGTGGCCGGCGATGTCCAGGGTGGTGAGCGGGGAGACGCGGCCGTCTCCGTCGCCGTAGTCCATCTGCCGCCCGTTCCACTGGGCGTTCACCCAGTTGTTCCCCAGGTGGACGTTGTTCACCAGCTTCTCGCCGCGGCCGTCGATGCTGTTCCGGCCGAGGACGTCCTTGAGGAAGTCGTAGGTCATGGTGGCGCCGTACTGCGCGTCCACCGCGCCGCGCTGGCGGGGGGAGTCCATCGACTCGCCGAAGCGGCCGTTGTTGTCGGTGATCGCCACCGACCCGGCGTCGGACTGGCGGTTCTGCGCGTCGCGCGTCTCCACGCCGCCGCCGCGCGTCGGGTCGGCGAGGACGTGCTGGCCGTTCGGGAGCCTGGTGGTGGTGAGGTCCACCGTGCCCGAGTACATCGTCCGGTCGTCGGCGCCGGTGCTGGCCGGGGTGCCCTGCCCCGCCGCGGGGCCGCCCGGACGCGGGAACGGCGACGGGCGCGGCTGCTGCGGGAACTGGGGGAACGCGGCCGCCTGCTGCGGCCGCTCCTCCAGCCGCGGGTCCTGGAAGCCGCCCAGGGCGTTCCACGACTTCGCCACCTGCCCCGTCTCCCCGTCCACCAGGTAGTTCATCCGCCGCGCCAGGCCCGGCCCGGAGAGGTCCGCCATCTCCACGTGGTAGCCGGAGCGGTAGCTCCCCTGGTCATCCTGGAAGACCACCTTCTCCACGGACGGCTTCTCGTCGGGCGCCTGGCCGAAGGACTCGCGCGCCGCGGACTCCGCCTGCTCCGGAGACAGCTTCGCCTGGCCGCCCAGGCCCGCCGGGATGGGCGCCGACTCGCCGGTGACAGAGGTCAGCGCGCCGCCCCGGTCGAGGTGGCCGATCCGCTGCTCGCCGAAGACCTT
>Ga0068860_100001626_pt1 | contig 24104 bp, 20 predicted proteins | sample KBSSwiS32_FD_66597 | JGI IMG/M metagenome (GOLD analysis project Ga0068860, IMG submission 66597) | Switchgrass rhizosphere microbial communities from Kellogg Biological Station, Michigan, USA - KBS Switchgrass S3-2 | ecosystem: Host-associated > Plants > Roots > Rhizosphere > Soil ...
AAATGGCATGCACCCGGGCTGTTTGATAAAATCACCGGAGAGATATACAAGAAAAAATATGAAGTTCCGCAGCCACCGAAATACCAGGACGTATTCGGTCGAACAATAATTGAACTTGCGGATAAAAATAAAAAAATATTTGGCGTAACACCAGCCATGCCGAGCGGCTCTTCATTGAAATTTATGATGGACGAGATGCCTGATCGTGCATTTGATGTAGGCATTTGCGAACAACATGCTGTTACACTCAGTGCAGGAATGGCTACGCAGGGAATGAAAGTATTTTGCAACATCTATTCTTCGTTTATGCAACGCGCATACGACCAGGTAATACATGATGTAGCGATTCAGAATTTACCGGTGGTATTTTGTCTTGATCGCGCGGGATTGGTTGGTGAAGATGGACCGACACATCATGGTGCATATGATCTCGCGTACATGCGCTGCATTCCGAATATGGTTGTAAGCGCCCCAATGAATGAATCGGAGTTGCGCAATTTAATGTACACCGCGCAACTGGATTCAACGGATCATCCAATTGTAATACGTTATCCACGTGGAGAAGGTGTGATGCCTGAATGGAGAACTCCGATGCAGGAAATTGGTATTGGTAAGGGAAGAAGATTGAAAGATGGTGAGGATATCGCGATTCTTTCTCTCGGTCATCCAGGAAATTTCGCACAGGCGGCGATTCGCGAATTGAGAACCGACGGCCTGAATCCGGCACACTATGATATGCGATTTGTTAAACCGCTCGATGAAGAATTACTACATGAAGTATTTAGGAAATTTGATCGCATTATCACGTTGGAAGATGGCTGCATCACCGGTGGTTTTGGAAGCGCTATTTTAGAATTTATGACAGCAAACGACTATCACGCCAATATAAAAATGCTCGGAATTCCCGATCGTGTAATCGAGCATGGATCCCCCAAAGAACTACAAAGAGAATGCGGTTTTGACACGCAGGGAATTGTGGCCGCTGTGAGAGAGATGATGAAGGATAAGATTAAAGTTTTAGGATAATTCTTCAGAGGTACGAGGTAACGGATATTTTTTTCCAGAAATTTAGCTGAGAGACAAAGATCATTCTTCTTCCATCGCAGATGCAAGTTAGAGAACCGCACGTTTAGAAAAACAAACGGTTAAAATGAAAAAGTGCCGGCTTGATTGCCGACACTTTTATTCAGTGAAACATCTTTTCTGTCCATTCTCCTCTTTGGATCGAATCATGAATTTCATTGATACACTTGTCATGAATACTTTTGGAATTTTAGAGAAGTCATATATTCATCAAGCTTATCAGGTCTACAATTCATTGGTTTTTGTCAGCACTGCGTTTTACTTTTGAATCTTCAATGTCCGTTTTCTTTTTGTCAAGATCCATTTTTTGGGCGTCAATCTGAGTTTGTATGGCCAAAAGACGACTGTCTATTTTTGATTTTTTCTTTTGCAAATCGGCCTGCTCACTTAATAATTTCTGATAATCATTTTCTGATTTGCTTTGACTGCTAACCTGCTTTGTAATATCTACATCCGCAAAATGATTGTTAGCATCCTGTACAAACGAATTAAGAAACGCAACTACATTCTGGGTAATGGAGCTATCTTCTTCTTTGTTGGCAAAATGATCATATCCCTTCGATACTGCCATATATACCACGCTCGTGTTATTTGGTCCCCCTTCAACTTTGGTATAAATATCGATTTTCTCTTTACTGATTTCCGATAAAACAACACCCTTATAAGTACCGGATCCTTTTACGATTTTCTCATTCAATCCTGCTCGTTGAAGTTTTTGTTGCAATGCATCCGTTGCAATATTAACAGGTTGATTTATTTCTATCATGACAGCATCGCGATTTTGATTTTCTATCATTGTCGACATTGGCTTGGCTTGTGCCAAAAGCGTTGCACCTATCAACACCGAAGCCCCGGTGAGCAAAACAGCTCTGAATCTTTTCATAACTTAATTATTTAAATTGATTTCCGTTTTTAACGACGTTTTGTTCTGCAATCGCTAACTAACAGGACACAAAGATCGTTCAAATAAAACCGCTTATGTTATACAACTCTTCCTATTCATTACATCATTCACACATCAATTTCTGTTTTGCTCGTGAATATTTTTTCATCTTCGATGGAATTTTTTTCCGGTATATATCCGAATCGTGTGTATGATTTTCTGATCCATCCGGATTTATTTGATGGATTATATTCTTCTTCATGCCACTCCACGATTCTCGGAATGGAAGCGACTCTCTTATTTGTTTTAAACATTTATTCGGAGGTTTTACGTATGGCCAAACTTTGATTGTACTCGATAACAGTATGCAACACTCGCAACTTCTCAGCAATTTTACTTTTAAATGAATTATTCATTCGGACTTTTTTTGCTTCTTCAAATGCATTTTCATACAGAATTAAAGCTTCTTTCAATCGACCGCAGTTTTCGTTTTTCAGCGCTTCCATATACAATTCAACAGAACTCCTTGATTTTGCAGAAGAGGATATGTAAATAAAAAGAAGAATCATTCCTGCTACAAAGAATAAGACGAGATAGAAATACACGGGCATATGAAGTTTGTTGAGTTTAGTTTAAAAATGATTTCTTTCGGTACGTTATCCCCGTGGCAAATACAATCATTCCGATAACGAGAATGAGATGAATTAGACCGCCTTCAGCATAGCCGAAATAGCCGGTTGACCATCCCAGAATTAATATGAACGCAAGAAAATAATGTGTTTGGCGCATGAATATTTTTTTATGAAGTGTTAAATTGGTTAACATACTTGTCTTAGACTTTTTCTACTCATATCCGCTCTTTATTACGGTTAAAATCATTTTGAACCGGCAGTTTGGTTTTGTGAAGCTCGCCGTGTGTGCAGGTACGACGATCCCATCTCCTGCTTTCAAAAAAAACGAGATTGCATCAATTACAAATTCAACCTCTCCATCGATGATCTGTACAAAGTTGTCGTAAGGGGACGTTTTCTGCCGCAGACCCTCTCCAATGTCGAATGACATGACGCTAATATTCCCTGTCGGTTTACTTAGTATTGACTTTATGAACGCACCATTCGCCATGTATTCTATGGTGTCAGCAATAGGAAACACGACTGACTTCTCAAAAGGGCAACTATCCAACTTCAAATTGATGCTCGCGTTTGACATGATAATGATTGAATCGAAATGAATTGATAAGATGGACAAGCCGGGGCATTTCACCAAATTAAATATGAATGCAGAGTCTGGAGAATATGAAGGTCCCGATTCCGGGGCAAAGTTGCATTAAGTTACGAGAACAAATGTTATACAATAATGACAATAACTTGCATGATTCACGCATTCACAGATCTTTTATGCTTCTGGCAAAAACTAAAAAGCCATTAAACATCTTCGAGACCGTCACGTTTTTTATGCTTTATCTTTTTAAAGAATGAAGGAGTAAGACCGGTCATCTTCTTAAACTGGTTGGATAAATGAGCGACGCTGCTGTAGTGCATTTTCCAAGCAATCTCAGTAATATTTAGTTCATCGTAAATGAGCAATTCTTTTACTCGCTCGATTTTGTGTGAAATGAGAAAATGCTCAATGGTAATGCCCTGCGTTTCGGAAAAAAGATTGGCCAGATAAGTATAATCGAGATTTAACTTGGCACTCAGATAATCGGAAAAATTTACTTCCAATGGCTCATCCGCATAGTGCACTAATTCCACTATAATATTTTTTATTTTTTCGATGAGAATGCTTTTCTTGTCTTCCATCAACTCAATTCCCGATTTTTTTAATGCGGCGTTCAGCGCCTGCCATTGTTCGGGTGAAATTTGCTCCTCAATCTCCGCTTCCCCCAACTCCACAGTTTTATAATGCAGGCCGAATTTTTCCAGTTCTGTTTTCACAAGCATTTTACATCGGATACTCACCATATATTTTAGATAAAGCTTCATGTTAAACCGTATTAATCCTCACTTCGACAATTCAATGAACGACGTTTGACCTATTCCAAACGATATATGCTGTGACCGGCGTAAATTGGCACCAAAGAAAAGCCAACAAAGATAACACAATGTACGTTGCTGATGAAAACCGTTGATTTCACGCATTTCCATCAGTGTTTCCATTGTTAAATTTTGTTAACACATTTTTCTAAAATCACAAACGGTTGATGCACTAATTCACAGAATAAGAAAATATCAATTACCAGAATCTGTTTTAATTAATAAAAGGCGTATTGTGGTTTAATACAGTTACATTACATGCAATGCAGATTATTCTATTTGCAGATAAATAATAAATATGTCAAATATTGTAGAAGTTGTTGTGGCCGACAAAAACCTAGCCACGATGTTGAGAACTGTGAAGGCAGCAGGATTGGAAACTGAATTAAGTAAAGCCGGACCTTTTACGGTGTTTGCTCCAACTGATATGGCATTTGGAAAATTAGCGCAGGGTCAGTTGACTGACTGGCTAAAGCCTGAAAACAAAGCAAGGCTCGCAACTATCCTCAACTATCACGTTGTTGAAGGGAAAAAAGAATTTAAAGATTTCAAAGATGGCCAAAAGTTAAAGACCATCAGCGGCAAAGAGCTTAATGTAAAAGTAAGTAACGGTGATGTTACCATTAATGGATCAACAGTTATGGGAAGGGACAGCCAGGCAGCAAATGGAGTTGTTCATTCACTCGACAGAGTAATGATCGCAACATAAACAACTGTGACCGACGCATAATAATAAAGCCGCCGGATTTGCCGGCGGCTTTTTATTTTTAAAAACCAGCTATTAAGAATCAAGATAAAATTTATGTAGCGATCGCAAGAGCTTTTTTCATCGTATATTTCAATGTGCCTATGAATTAAATTAATAAGTGGCGAGCGGCCTGGTACATGCACGTACGTCAGCCACTCGCCACTTATCAGAAAGTCTCCCCCAATCATTGCATTTTTGGCAATCCAATATCATCAACCTAATAAATCATCTCTTCAATCTTCTTCGGCGATTCCTTAACAGAAATTAAGAGTCTCCGTGCTACAGCCTTTGCAGAGTCAGAATTTTGACCAGTAATAATAGTTCCATCAACAATAACATGGCTTATAAAATCCGGACCTTTGCTATATGCTGCACCGAGAGAAATTAGTTTGGATTCAAGAAGAAATGGTATTAGGTTGGTGGCACCAGAAACTTGCTCTTCACTGTTGCTGTAAGCCGTCAGTCGCCTGTCTCTCACGAGTGGCTCGCCCATCCGGTTCTTAACTGACAATAGTCCGGCCACACCATGGCACACCGCACCAATAAATTTATGCTGGCGATGAAAATCCTCCAACAAATTCTTTAATGATTCGTTCTCCGTGAAATCCCATAAAGGACCATGTCCGCCGAGAAGAAGTACAAAGTTAAAATCCGATGCAGTTTGTGCACCGATCTTCTGCGAATGGGTCAGCAGTAACATTGCTTCCTGATCGTTTCGAAAACGTTTTGATGATGAAGTCGATATGATGATAGATTCACTTCTCGGATCCAGAGGCACTTTGCCACCATCTGGAGATGCCACTGTAATCATTGCGCCCGCTTCTTTGAAAACATAATATGGCCCCACAATTTCTTCTAACCAGAGTCCTGTCTTCCGATTGCTATTAATCATCTCCGAATGAGACGTTGCTATGATCAGGATTTTTAGTGGCTCCATATTATTTTGTTGGTTGTTTTAAGATATTACAAAAAGTATTTTACGTGTGAAGTAGTACTTACAAACGGGTTCAAATTATTTTACGGCCCCTTAAAATTCTCACAATGAGGATAACTAATGGCAGGACAAGTAAAATGTGAATAGGTCCACCTGCCGCATACCCAAAAAATCCGACAGCCCAGGAAATTAGTAATACAACAGCGACAACATAAAGAATATTTCCCATACTATATTTTTTTGACGGACTAATGAATAACGGTTTATGATTTTCTGAAGAGATGCAATTGCAAAACAAATCCCGAATTAACTATTTTATATTCTCTATTGATTTTGCGATCTCATTGACATCATTTTCGAATCTTTGCTTGAAAGTAGTAAAAGGCTCACTTTTACCATCTTCGTAATGAGCCAGCCTGTTTTTCAGATTATCATTTTTTTCGGACATTTCCGCAACTGCTTTCCGATATACGATCTTCATATCGGTGCTCCTTAAAGCGATACTTGCCTGAAGACTTACCAGGTTTTTCTTATTGCTCATAATCTTCGCTTCTGATTCATCTTTAAATTTTTGCCATTGGTCCATAGAAATACGTTTCAAATTTTCCAGAGAATCTTTTTCGGATTCGCTTAAGGAAGTTTTTGCCTCCACCACATTTTCTTTGCCTCCCGCCTCGTCGCCTTCCAGTTTTTCTGTAGCAGTATTACAAGAGAAAATTGTAATTGAAAAAAATAGAATGCTTAACAGTTTTGAAATTAAAACTTTCATTGAATAAATATTTAAACCCACGATAGACAGCTGGGAAATTCAGTTGTTACAACAAGGCAATGATCTTATGCAATTCTTCTTTTGTCTTAGTAAGTCTGACCTGAAGTTTTTCCGACATAATTGAATTGTCGCCTATTTCAAACATTGCATACCTGTTTGTAATAACTTCAAATTTTAGTTTGAGCTCTTTTTCAGCTGTTTTGCAATTGTGCTTTTCCTGATCTGAAGTTGACATTTTCTTAAATTTTTGTATTAGCGGACGACTAACTTGCAAAGGTCCGATTATCGAAAGGAAAACTATTACATAACTATCCAAATAAGTTGCATTATTCACACATCTCGCTTCAGAACTGAAAATCCAGACCATGAATGTGTTTATAAAGATGTACCCGCGTCGATCCCCGGAAGACCAGGCTACTCCTTCTTGATTCGGGACCAGATGCAACTTGATTTCAACCAACTACCCGGGTTCACTATGGCAATGATCCGAAACCAATCAACTACCAAAACAGCTAAACCCAATGTTTCCTGCGTACCTAAAGTCAAAATATGGACACGCTTTTTTTTATCACGATTAATTAACTGTAAATTTAATTACTGATAAAACTCCAACCTGGCCAAAAACTTCCCGTTTATTGTCAACCGTGCTTTTGCTGGCAATAATTTCCACAAGCTTACCCTCATGGATACACGAAAAATAAAACATGCGCCAGGGTCTGATTATATTTCTCCTGACAACTGTGTTTTGCGATATCTGCTTGTCGCAGCAATATCCTTTTGTTCAATATACTCCAAAAGACGGGCTTGTAAATAATCGCGCGCGATTTATGTTCCAGGATAGCAAGGGCCTGTTATACATTGGCACGTACGGCGGATTTAGCGTATACGACGGTTCGCGATTCATGAATTATACCATCAAGGATGGTCTCGCGACCAGTTTGATTAATGATATAATCCAGCTCGGCGATGATTCGATATGGATCGTTCCAAATGTTGCCAGGTTACAGTGCCTGACAAAGGGCCATATCGTAGACATCAAAACAACCGATGGCTTTTGTCCAAATATTTACAAACTCATTAAGTGTGCTGATGGCTCTTTATTCGCGCTGGCGGATGAAGGATTATTCAGGTTTGAAAAAAACAGATTTTCAAAGATTGATCTCAAGGACAGTCATGGAAATGATGGCGGAGGTTATTTTTCAAACGGTCTCGAAGTGAATAACAAATTGTATTTGGTTACCGATATTAATGTGCAAACGGATGGTGGACCGGGGCGAATCGTAGTTTATGACATAAAAACCAAAATAACTGCATTCACAAAGCCCATTTCCGCGTACCACATTGCGGCGTCGCTGGACAATGATATTTTCGTCGGCACAAGTAATGGATTAAAAAAAATTGATGAGAAAGCCTTATCGAAAAATCAACTTGATTTTAGCGATCTGCCTCGCATTTATCGTTCCGCCGAGAAACTACCTTCAGGATATTTGTACTTCGACAGGCAAAAAAATTTATGGATATCGAGCTCACTCGGATTAGTAAGGATCGACTCGGCCGGTCAATATAAATTGTTCACTGTTGAGAATGGGTTACCCGCAAATAATATCACATCCGTTTTCCAAGACAATGAAAACACCATGTGGTTCACAAATGATCAAAACGGAATAAGTAAATTGACGCAATTGCAGTTTGAGTATTTAACGGAGATAAAAAAAGATTTTTATGCGGTTGATGCAGAAGTTACAAATAATTCCGATAGTGTTTGGTTCCTCAATTCCGAAGACAAGGTGTTATTGCGTTATAAAAATGTAGAGCAGGAATTTCAGTTTGAACACCCGGTAATAAGTCCACAGGCAAGATTTTTTGTCCATAACGAAAGCAGATATTATCTGTCGGATATGTTCGATGTTTACGAATGTCATTTCACTCCCGGGAATAAAATTCACCTCACCAAATTATATACCGATACTAACCGGAATACAAATCTTGCTATTAGCTGTCTGAAACCTGACGGCTATGGAAACGTAATCGCGTCGTCAGGGAACTTAATTGTCATCATGCCTGATAAAAAAATTATTAGCTATCCGCTCGACTATTTAGCAGACGAATTTGATCTGACCCCCGATAAGAAACTTTGGGTGATTACACGAACAAACAAATTATACCTATTTAAAATTCACCCCGAGGATCCGGACCACTATCTTGAGTTGATCAGCAAATTTGATAAGCAACTTCCAAAAATGAGTCCACGTTCTCTTTGTACAGATAAAAATGGAAATTTGTGGATTGGCACCAGGGAGGATGGACTATTCTGTCTTTTTTTTGACCGAAACAACTTGCGTTCATATAAACAATATACTGTGAACGAAGGGTTGTCCGACAACTTCATTTCTTATCTCCATTTTGACAATGCAAATAAAATTTGGGCCTGCTCTCCTGACGGCCTCGATCAAATCGATCTAAATGATAAAAACGCCTTTATTGAAAATATCACTCTCAGTAACAACCTGTACAAGCGTATTGGTAAAATTCAAACTACACATCAGGGCGTTCACTGGGTCATAACCGCCGGAAGCGTAATAAAAATAGACCCGGAAAATTCGAATGACAACCAAGCCCAGCCGAAAATTATTTTCTCCGAAGTAAAAGAAGGTTTGAGTAAAATTGATTATGACGCAGGATTATCTTCTTTCTCTTACAAAAAAAACAATATCAGTTTCGCGTTGGCGGTTCCAAGTTTTATTGATGAAAAACAAACGAGGTTCAGTTACTTGCTTGAAGGCGCGGCAAATAAATCCTGGAGTGCTCCATCGACTCAAAGCCTCGTTAACTTCGTTAACCTTTCCCCAGGAAAATATATATTCAAGGCAAAAGCGATTTTTATCAATCATCGTTATCCTGAGTCGCAGATCTCTTACTCATTTATCATTCTTCCTCCATGGTGGCAAACCTGGTGGTTCCGATCGATAAGCCTTTTTCTTACAACGATGGCATTAGCGGTAATTATTCGAAATTATTACCGAAGAAAATTGCATCAGCAGCAGTTAATTCTGGAAAAACAGCAGGCGATTGAAAAAGAAAGAACTCGCATCGCAACGGATATGCATGATGATCTCGGCGCCGGTCTTTCTACCATACGGTTTCTCAGCGAAAAAGTAAAACGAAATACATTTAGCGAAGTTACAAGGGACGATGTCGACAAAATGCAATCTGCATCAAACGAGCTTATTGATAAAATGAATGAGATTATCTGGTCGATGAATGAAAAAAATGATTCGTTGGAGCAGCTTGTTTTTTATACGCGTTCTTATGCAATGGAATACTGTGAGAACAATATTTTATCGTGCGAAATTAGTTTACCCGAAATAATTCCCCAGGTTGTTGTAAGTGGAGAAATGAGAAGGAATATTTTTCTGACGGTGAAAGAAAGTTTGCACAATATCGTAAAACATGCAAACGCAAAGAATGTAAATATTTCAATTGATATCTCCGACAAAATTGATATCGCAGTTCAGGATGATGGACAAGGACTGATTCATGGCCATCGTGTTCAAAGCGGTAATGGATTAAAAAATATGCGCAAACGAATCGAATCAATCGGCGGATGTATTGATTTTAAAAATGAAAAGGGGATGACGGTGATGTTGAGTGTCCCTCTGGGCAGATCATCGGCACTCCCCCAGGACTATCTCTAGTAAAGAAAAACTTCTATAACATTCATTCTATTGCCTCCGGTTTGGTGTGGCAGTAATTTTATAATATGAAACCCATCAAAATCTGCATTGTGGAAGACCTGAAAGAAATCAGGGAAGGATTAGTATCACTGCTATCTCTCGATGAGCGTTTTGAAATGCTAAAAGCTTTTTCCGATGCGGAAAGCGCGGCTAAAGAATTAATGCAATGGCAACCTGACGTGGTGATCATGGATATCAATTTGCCTGGAATGAATGGCATTGAGTGCATCAAAAAAGTAAAATTGTCTTGCCCCAATACGCAGTTCATCATGTTCACTATTTATGAAAATGACGAAAAAGTTTTTGAAGCATTAGTTGCCGGCGCATCTGGTTATATGCTAAAGAAAACGCCCTTGTCAAAGATCATTGAATCATTAATAGAATTGCATGAAGGCGGTGCGCCGATGAGTATGCAGATCGCACGAAAAGTGATTGACAAAATGCGGCGTAACGAGTCTCCATCTCTAAATGAAGATTTGACCACGAGGGAAAATGAAGTGCTGCAATGTTTGGCAAAGGGATGGTTGTATAAAGAAATTGGCATCAAGTTAAATATCTCCATGGGTACGGTTCGTCAACACATTCATAATATCTACGAGAAATTGCACGTGCAAAACCGGACGGAGGCATTGAATAAGGCGTTTAAGAAGTAGACGAAGTTGATTGGTAAGTTTTGTTTCATACAAAGGCATAGAGTACCACAAAGACTTGCGTTATCACTTTGTGGTACTTTGTGCCTTTGTGTGAAACAAAACCTACCGATCAACGTATAACAAACATCCTATTGACAAAGGGCAAGAGTGCATCGTAGTTTTGGGAAAATAACCAACATGTCTCCCCGAGCCTTAGTCCTGCGACTGCTATTCATCATTTCATTTTCCGGTTTGCTTTTTTGTTGCGTAAAAACAAGTGCGCCTTCCGGCAATAATAATCCACCTCCCAATCCACAAGATGTAAAACCGGAACCAACTGCCGTTGGCACGCCTGTGGGAACTTTAGTAAGTCAAACCATCGGACCGAATGGAGGTAGCATTGTTTCTGATGATGGTGTTGCCGAAGTAATAATACCGGCAAATGCTCTCAGCGCGAATACAACAATCGGAATTCAGTCGATCACTAACAATTGTCCGGGAGGAACTCCTAACGCGTATCGCTTTACCCCAAATGGTTTGCACTTTGATCAGAATGTTACGGTAAAATTTCATTATACGGATCAGCTATTAAAGAGTACGCTTGCGGATCTTATGGGAATTGCATACCAGGATTCCACGGGCGCGTGGTGGAGATTTAAAGAAGTTTCAAATGACTCTATAAACAAAGTAATATCTGCATCTACGAATCATTTTACGGATTACACGCAATTCTTGTTTATGCAGATCACTCCCTCCTATGCGGTTCGACAAACAAATAAGACACTGGATTTGCTAGTCACCTTGGTTTACGCAGATGATGACGAACTCGTACCACTTCCGGGTACGGTTGATCCGCAACCGTCCGTGGTTCCGGTTATTGTTTATAAAAACGGCAAGTGCAACTGGTCCATAAATGGTGGAATAGCGGGAGACTACGGAAGTTTTATAACGGATAATGGAAGGCTTGCGATAACTTACAAGGCGCCGGGAAGTGTTCCATCGAGCAATAATCCTGTTGCAATTTCTGCAAACATTGACATGGGGGGAATGAAATACATGGGGAAGAAATTTAATAAAACGGTTTTGGTCTCTTCTGTAAAGATTGGAAGTTTTTCGTATGACGTCGATGTAGATGTAACGATTATTAAAGCTAGTGAGGTTTACAATGATACTTACAATGATGGTGCAAGTTTTGAAGTTGATGTCGATGAGCACAATTTAATTTCTATTCCAATCGCGGTGAATCGTGAACCAACTGTAACACCTCCGTCTGGTCACAATGCAACTACTACTGCGACCTGGATACCTGATAAAACCGGGATTACAAATATTACAGGAGGCTTTGGAGTTTTTGCCAACGACACGTTAGGAATCCTTCTCACGAATGATGGCGCTGTAACGCCGAGCTGGCATATACACGACGAAATACTTGGCGACTATGACGACAACGGTGAATCGATACAGGGCTTTCCGGGTGCGCTCTCATTCCCGGCACGAGATACGGTTCAACATCTCTATTTTACTAATGGAACCGCTGCAATACGAGGTACGCTTAGCATGACAATCACCATAACTCCAAAATAATTTATGTTCATGAATCAATATCGCTAACCACTAAACCTTTTATATGAAAATAAAGTACTTTCTGCTGGTTGCATTTGCCTCGTGTCTGTTCCTTACAACATTCGCGCAGACTGATTCCGTTGTAGCAAACAAAACTCCATCGCATGCAAACAAAAACAACCAGGTAAAAAACGGATTTGGCATTAAAGCCGGACTTAACTACGCCAATGTCACAAATCTATCTTCGATTAATGGTAGTAGTGAGACTGGTTTTAACGCCGGAGTATTCTTTGGAATCTTCAACCAGGGTGTCTTCGGATCCCGAACCGAATTGTTATATAGCCAGCAAGGTTATGGGTATTCTTCTGACACATCCAAGGGAACTGTCAAATTAAATTATATCATGCTTGTGCAGATGATGGGAATTAATATTTCACGATACGTCCAAATTCAAATCGGTGGACAAATGGGATATTTGTTGACCGCAAATGTGAAGCAACAACAATCTACCGGCTATGAACAAGTAGATAAAATTCTTGACACCTATAATCGATTTGATTATGGTTTGGCCGGTGGATTGGAAGTTCATCCGTTCTCCGGATTTATGATTGGTGCGCGATATACCTACAGCTTTTCCAATTTGTACAAGGATGTAACGTCGGAAGCCATCAATAACCCATCGTATGTTCCGACCGTCAGTATGAATTTCAAAAATAATGTGATTCAACTATTCGTCGGCTATCGTTTTTAATCCTTCTATATGCCTATGCTCTTATGTGGTCAAAAAATATTTACCACATAAGAGCATAGGCACATGGTAAAATACACGCCTTTGTCCTCTTTTCGTTCTATGTAAACTATCTGTAGTGGCAATTGCTTACATTTAGTTAGCAATTAGCTGCCATGCGCCGCGTCTTTCTTTATACTAACCTTATAGTTTCCCTTTCTCTATTTCACCCGGGATTTGCGCAAAAATTCAACCCGTTCTATAATTTTAAACAGCTGAATGTCGAAAATGGACTTGCACAAAATGTGGTATATCATTTTTTGCAAGACAGTCGTGGTTATATGTGGCTCGGAACACGAAATGGCATCAGTCTCTTTGACGGCATTCGAACCAAAAATTTTCTACATGATGATCATCAGCCGGCATCAATTTCCGGAAATTTTATCACACGCATCATCGAAGATGCAAACCATAAAATTTGGATAGGAACAAACGCGGGCATCGATCAGTACGATGAAAAACAAAATGCGTTTCATCACTATGGAATAGAAAGATCCGACGGCAAATTGTATGACACATATTGCGTGCCATTGGGGTTCATCAATGATCATGAATTGTTCCTTATAGAAACAGAGTCGAAGGCAATCAGGGCCTTTAATATAAAAACGAAAAAGTTTAGATTCATCTGTTCAACCAATGCGGTGGATGGAACTATTTATTGTAAACCGGATTCAGATACGGTTCACTTCTGGAGCTACCTGAGCATTGGAACGACTCACTTGGCGTTTAAAAATGATTCTCTTATTGCGCAGAGACATTTTTTTGAAAATAATAGAACGATCGATGCTGATTCTTCTCTTTTGATTTATCACGTATTTATACAATCTGATTCAATTGTGTGGCTATCCACCGCAAAGGGATTGATTGAATTGAACACGATTACGAATACCCATCATGTTTATGATAACCTCGCAGGACAGTCCGTTAAAGAAATACGCTTTGCCAGGTTATCTTCAGGTGGTTTGTTATGGGTAAGTACAGGCGGATCAGGCATTTTCACATTTGATATTAAAACAAAAAAGTTCATTGACAATTTTAGAAATGACGCATTGGATCCATACAGCATTTGCAGTAACAATATTGTGTCGCTATATTTTGACGTATCCGGTAATATATGGTGTGGAAGCTACGGTGACGGAGCGAGCTACGCCAATGTACGCAATAATTACTTTTCAAAATTTCTGTCCAAACATGAAATGCAACATTGGAAGGAACAGAATGGAGTGCGCTGGGTAGGCGAAGATGCAAAAGAAAATGTGTGGTGCATTTTGCAAAATATACTGGGTGTTTGGGAGCTCGATAGCACCTTGCGGGTGAAAGCATATCACAAACCAGTTAGTGAGGATGGCAAAGCGTTAGACATCGCCATTCATCAAATGTTATTTGATGGAGAGTCGCTCGCATGGTGCACATCCAACAAAGGCCTGTTTCTCTACAATACACAAACCAATAGAATCCGCGAGGTGAGGTACCCAGTTTTTTCCGATGAATTGTTCGGAAGCAATTGGTCAACTGTAATGATTCGTTTGCATGATAATTCAATCCTGTTTTCAACAATGAGTGGATTATATCGAATCCATTCACGAGATGGAAAAGAAATAGTTGAGCCGTTTTCTTCCATCAATAAAAAAGAATTCAAAAGTTTTGATTTGATTTACGAAGACAGTGAAAGAAATATTTATGTCAAGGATATTGGGGAGAATTTATACGTACTCAAAGATTCCGCTTCAACCGGAAATTACATCATCGCCAAGCAATTCGATTTTCCTGCAGATGTTACCGAGTTTACAGAAGATAAAACTGAAGTATACATGGCAACCGGCTCAGGTCTTTTTCTTCTCAATAAGAAAAACGAAACACTGAAAAAATCTCCGATCAATGAACAAATGCCATTTTCAGCCATTGCAAATGTATTGGTGGAAGGAGGTAAGATCTGGCTTTTTGGTGACAAGGGGTTATACTGCTTTGACCGATCAAAAAATAATGGACGATTATTTACGGCTGAAGATGGATTACCAGCGAACAAGTTTTATGAATTCTGTATGATGACAACTTCGTCCGGCAGATGTTTAGCGGGAACGAACAATGGGCTTCTTGCTTTTTACCCTTCTGCAGTCAACGATACGATTCATCCGCCAAGACCGCAGATCATTAATATGTTTGTGAACGATTCTGCAAATGGATTTCTACCAAATGCCCAGGAAAACGCCGCAGTCACGCTCTCACATGATCAAAATACATTTTCATTTGATTTTTCATGTATCAGCTTTCAACACGCGGAAGCTTGTACATATTTATATAAGCTTGACCACTTCGACGAAAAGTGGATCGCTGGTGGGAACACGCATTATACCAGGTACAGCAAAATTCCGCCCGGCAAGTATATTTTTCAATTAAAAGTGATTGATCCGAGCGGAAAGGAAAGTCCGTTTACGAAAACGATGGATATCACAATTACGAAGGCATTTTGGCAAACAACTACATTTAAAATAATATCAGCGGTTATATTGGCGGCCATCATTTTACTTTTGATAAAATCATATTTACGAACTCGCATACAAAAACATCAGCGCGCATTTGAAAAACAACAGGCGATAGAAAAAGAAAGAACAAGAATTGCAACCGATATGCATGACGATCTCGGCGCAGGATTGTCCAGGATAAAATTCCTCAGTGAAACGATTGGTATCAAAAAACAATTACAGCAGCCGGTTGAAGAAGAGATCACAAGTATCAGTGGATATGCAAATGAAATGATCGGGAAAATGGGTGAGATCATTTGGGCGTTGAATGAAAAAAATGATTCATTAAGTGATCTGTTATCGTATACGAGGTCGTATGCGGTAGAATATCTGCTGACGAATGGTATTGAATCACACGTTAACGCACCGGCTGTATTCCCTTCGATCTTTGTAAGTGGAGAGTTTCGCCGAAATGTTTACCTGAGTATAAAGGAGGCATTACATAACGTGGTAAAGCATGCACAGGCGACGAGGGTAATCATTACCATTGAGATCAATAAATACTTGCAAATATCCATACAGGATGATGGTGTAGGGTTTGACGTCAACAACAAACGGCCGTTTAGCAATGGGATCAGCAACATGCAAAAAAGAATGAAAGATATCGGTGGTAACTTGGAGATCATACAAAAAAATGGAACACTTGTCGTATTGACCACTCCGTTGCCTTGATAACTTTTATTCTATTGTCTTATAAGAAAAATCGTTTTACTTTTCAATTTGATCAATGCCTATCTCACTTGTTATAATAGAAGATTTGGATGAAGTACGCGAGGGATTGAAAAATTTTCTCGCGCTCAGTCCTGACTTTCAAGTTCTCGGTACTTATAAAACAGCCGAGCATGCCATTGAGATGATTCCATCGTTGCAGCCTGATATTGCTATTATGGATATCAATCTGCCAGGAATGAGTGGAATTGATTGTACACGTATACTTAAGAAAAAAAATATCCGTACCCAATTTATGATGTTTACGGTCTACGAAAATGACGAAAAAGTTTTCGAGGCACTGAAGGCTGGAGCTACGGGATATCTTTTAAAAAATACAGGATTGGTTCATATCATTGAGTCATTGAAAGAACTACACGAAGGTGGTTCACCGATGAGTGCGAATATTGCAAGGAAGCTTGTGAAAAATTTCCAGCAACGATCGGATCATGAACCGACTTCCCATTTAGAGGTGCTGTCAGTGCGGGAAAATGAAGTATTGCAATTGCTCGCACACGGATTATTATATAAAGAGATCGCTGATCAATTACAAATATCTACAAGTACGGTGCGCCAGCATATCCATCGCATCTACGAAAAATTGCACGTGCAAAATCGAACAGAGGCAATTAATAAAGCCTACAAAAAAAATTAATTAGTGCTTTTAAGTATGAAAGTTACTTCCCATTGAGTAGTATTAGCACATTCGTTCTATTGACTTACGAAATCAGCCACTGTAGTTTTATCGGAAATTTTGCACGATGAAAAACATCCAGATTTGTGTTCTCTCTTTATTTTTGATTCTCTGTCTCTATTGTTGCAAGAAAACAAATTCTTCCTCGAACGGAAACAATAGTAATAATAATCAAAATGACAAGCCGACTGCAACGGCAGTCGGAACTCCTGCCGGCCCAAAGACAAGTAAACTGATTTCAAAAACCGGCGGTAGCATTACGAGTGACGACGGATTGATCGAATTAGAATTTCCCAACGGCGCATTGGCAAATGACGATACGATTACGATTCAGCCAATCACAAATAACTGTCCCGGTGGAAGTAATATAGCATATCGCCTCGGCCCTGAAGGTCAAAAATTCGATCAGCCGGTGACACTTAAATTTCATTACAGCGATTCCGCTTTACAATCGACACTATCGCAATTCATGTTAATTGCATTCCAGGACAGCAGCGGTATCTGGATTGTAAATGACAACATCACCAATGATACTGTACAACATGTGATTTCCGGAAAAATTCATCATTTCAGTGACTGGACTCAGGTGGATGAAGTTGCAATAACGCCGGGCTCGGCAACAATAAAAAAAGGTGAAAGTATAACGCTGTCGATACTTAATACCAAAGTGGTCGATTTGAATCTGACGCCTGAAAGTGCTGCTGCAAATGGGGGCTACGCGCTGTTAAAAGGTAATAGCTCGACATGGGCAGTCAATGGAATTACAAATGGAAACTCCGAAGTAGGGACTATCACCGTGAATCCCGATGTTTCTCCATTATACGATTTTGCCAAATATACCGCTCCTAACACCACTCCATCACCAGATAAAAATCCTGTTCTGGTATCAGCTGAATTTAATCAAAAAATGGCGATGCCTGACAACAAGGGTAGCCTCACTTCATCCAACAAGGTTATACTTTATGCCCATATCAAGATTGTTGACGGCGGTTATCATGTGGAAATTAATTTCGAAGTGGATACGCTAAATCAGGCATACGCGATTTGGAGTTGGAAGGACGAAGGAAGTTTTGATGTGGTACTTTCCGGCACCAAGGGATCCGTAACAAACATACATAATTCAGAAGCCGTGATTGGTCTCGTGTCTAACAACGGCACTTGCACCTCCACAGTAAGCGCGCCCGGTAATGGTCCCATCAATATAGTTGATTCGAGTGTTGTTGCTATAAATCCAGCGGTCAACAATGTAAATATCATTTTTAATTCACTTGATCAAAGTAATTATATACACGATCCGATTTGGAGTTATTCATGTCCTAACAATGATACCGGTCAAATTGGTGGTGGTTCAGGTCCTCCATTTCCAGCTTACATTCAATTTAATTTGACAGATTCAACCCAAACGTTACATACAGGACAATACACCATTGTAGTAACGCCGATAAAGTAAGCAATAAGCAAATAAGTCAGAGATAGTAACAAAGGCGATCCCTCCGTACCCTCATCGTACCAGATCAACGTCGATCCATATGCGCAGGTACAAACACTTAATAGAACTCATTATCATAACATCTTTATCTGTTCCTGTACACTCTCAACCATGTGCAATCAATCATGATCTGATGAGCGTAACCGGAATCTGGAAAAAAGTTGACGACTTCACTGAGCCTGGAAAAAATTGCAAGGCAGAAATGAAGGCCGAAATCTATAAAAGGTTAGATGGAATTCAACACATCATTCAGTCAGCTTACTCTCAACCCAAAGGATCGGAAGTCCGTTGGAAACGGAATATCATGGGACACCCACTCGGCCGAAGCAATTGTGCCACCTATTCGCTCGGTGTTATGATGTTTGAGAATTATTGCGATGTTGCGGATCATAAAATAAAATATGAAGATGAGACGGATAATCTGCTTGACGTATATGTGAACTTTCCGAATGGATACTTTGTCTTTGATACTTCTATGAAAGTTGGTCATATGTATGTTGCGGAGATGTATCCAAGAGTCGGAAAAATCAAAGACGTTGATCTGTTCCAAACTTCGCTGGTCAGAGGCAATTCCAGGTTCATAATTGTTTCAAGACACGGCCAGCTGCCTTATATACCTCTAACAAGAAGGCAATATCTCAATACGTTAAAAACAAAATTTCAGAATGAAAAAAAATGGATGATTGAAAGATCGTTTAGTTCTGCAAAAAATGATGCGGATAAACTAAGAGCTGAACAATATTGGAAAAGCCAGTATGATCCAAAAATAAATCGGATCGACGACTATCTTTTGAATACTATCGATGAAGATTTGAATCAGCTTGCTTTCGTGAAAGACATGCAAGATTTCAAAAAATTTTATACTGAACAAGAAGGAGGCAGGATGCCTGTTATAGTTAACAAAGATTATTTTAATGAGACGCTTGATCCATTTGCGCCACAATTTTTATTGATGAGATGGGAATGGAATGATGGGGAAGGTCCGCCTGGCGGTTTACTCAAACCGAAACCGCCTGATATGAATATCTGTTGCCGGATATCAAAATATTATAAAGAAAGTATTGAGAAAAATCTTGACATCGACGCCCTGAGGCAGATGTTGGATAAGTAGAACCGAATATAGCGGGATTTACTTTTTGCACTTTTAAATTGTCTTTGTATGAAACCATTTACCATTTGCCTTATCCTTTTTGTATGGTTGCACACTTTGGCCGCACAGACAAAAACTGCAGATACCAATCAACCACCGGATCCAAAATTTATCAATCACGTTTATTACTATGTTGGTGATTCGTTATCTGATTTGGAACAAGCCACCGCACGAATGGTGAACAAAACAAAAGCATTCGGGTACGGCGGAAGTGAAACGGATTACGAAATAGAAGGAGAAAAATCTCCGATTCGCGTAAGTACAAAAAATGAAATCCGATTTGTTGTCAAGATGGGTACGGGAATGATGGATCCATCGATGATGATCCGGTTGTACAGATTACGCTCAGCTAAAAACAAACGGGAGGCAGTTCTCGATAGTCAGAGCGGATACTATGGCAAATCGAAAAAAACTGGTGACAGTGAAATCACATTTAACATACAAAAGTCTGGCACCGATCTTTTTATTATCACACCATCATCAACATTGAGTTCCGGAGAATATGGATTTGTAAACATGATGATGTCAAGTGCCAGCGGAAGAAAGATGTCATTCACTATGTTTTCATTCGGTATTGATCCATAACCTATATGGATAACCGTATTTTTTGGACTGCTTCCATTAACCGGACATTAACCATTTATAACCACCTGAGGCGCTGATTTGTATACTTTCCTTCAGTTGATTTTCGTTTTACCGGGAAATATTCTTTATTGACCGTTAAACTCCGCCTTTCGTTTTCGGTCTTACAAAGGATAATTAAAAAACAGACAAATCAACTTTATGAAAAAGAAATTATTCTCTGCTACATTAGTTCTCGCTTTTATTGGCATCACTTCTGTAGCATCAGCTCAAACAGCAACTCCGAATGTCACAAAGCGCCAGGAAAATCAACAGGCGCGCATTGCGCAAGGTGTTAAGAGTGGTCAATTGACCGCAAAAGAAACTGAACATCTTGAAGCAAGAGAAGCAAAAATTCAGCACGACAAAAAAGTTGCTAAATCAGACGGTACAGTAACGCCTGCTGAAAGAGCAAAACTTCAACGTGAAGAAAATCACACAAGCCGCGCGATCTATCGTCAGAAACATGATGCGCAAAAGAGATAACAGCTTTTTCTGCATTATACCTAACAAAACATCTCCGGTGACGTAATGTCCCGGAGTTTTTTTTATCCCTTTAACAAAGTTTTACCGGGGCTTCAATATGGATAAGCCCTCGTGGTACATCCTGTAAGTATCCTAATGACTATGTATGAAATTCCGTCTGCATTTCATGCTACTTACATTCGCATTTGTATTGTATTCCACATTTACTCATTCTTCCGATTGCAAAAAATATAAGCGCCACAATTATGTTTTAATTGATGAGCCCGGCGCAAAAGAAAAATCGAGGATTTTACAAAAGGCCTTGCTGGCAAAAGAATTCGTAAAAGAAAAGAAGTTCAACGATCAATTCTGTTTTTTAATTGATATGGATGTTCCGTCTGGTAAGAAGCGATTTTTTGTTTACGATTTAAAAATGGATTCGATCATTGCATGTGGCATGGTCGCCCATGGCCATTGCCGAACATCGTTTTTAGTCAAGGCACAATTTTCAAATTCAAAACAAAGTTGTTGTACCGCCTTGGGAAAATACAAGATTGGAGAACGCTACAATGGTCAATTTGGACAAGCTTACAAGTTATATGGATTGGATGTTTCTAACTCTAATGCCTACGTGCGTAACATAGTATTGCATTCGTATTCGTGTGTTCCGGAAAATGAAACAGGGCCTTTTCCAATTTGCAACAGTAGCGGTTGCCCGATGCTATCTCCCACATTTCTGAAAACAGTACAATCTTATTTGGATTCAACCCGTAGACCCGTCTTATTATGGATATTTAATTAATGCTATTTCCACCCGCCGCCCAGTGAGCGATATAGATCGACAAGAGAATTCAAATGTTGACGTTTTAAATCAGCAACCTGGAGTTGGCTTTGTAATGCGGTTGCCTGCGCAGTGATCACTTCGAGATAATTAGCCATGCCATTTTTAAACAACATCCGTGCATTGCGTGTCGCATTCAGCAAAGTATCTGCGCGTGCTGATGCGATATCGCGTTGTTCTCTCAATTTTTCAACGCGAATCAAGGCATCGGAAACTTCACCAACCGCGTTCAGAACTGCCTGTCTGAATTGACTCACAGATCTCTCACGATCAATTTTAGCCAATTCATATTGCGTTTTGAGTTGTCGTCTTTGAAATATCGGTTGTGTGATAGATGCGCTGGCTAGCCCAAATAGCGAAGCCGGAATATTAAACCAATTTGTAACCTTGAAAGAATTTACACCCCCAGTCGCAGTGATAGCTAATGTCGGATACATATTTGCCTGGGCAATGCCAACTCTTGCATTGGCTTCCTGTAGCGCCAATTCGTTTGCCCGAACATCCGGGCGCAAGCTCACCATTTCTGCAGGAACACCAGTCGAAAAAATTTCGTTCACATGAAATTCACTGATGGTTTCATTTCGGTTAATCGCCGACGGTAGTTCGCCTGAAAGAACGCGTAGTGCATTTTCCTGCACAGCTATGTCCTGCTCCAATGCCGGAATAAGCAAAGCCGCCGCCAATTTCTGCGCGTCTGCCTGTTCAATTGCCAGGGATGTTGCCTGGCCGGCATCAAATTGTAACCTGATAATGCGAACTGTGCTATCATCTAACACATAATTCTTTTTCGCTACTTCCAGTTGCGCATCTAATGCAAGCAGATTGTAATAACCTTGCGCAACGTCAGCTACAAGTCTTGTCTGCACTGCTTTCCTTACTTCCGCCGTTTGTATATAGTTGTAAAGCGCTGCCTCTTTTTGTCGACGGATTTTTCCCCAAATATCTGCTTCCCATGCGATCGCAATATTTGCATTGTAATCTTCGACATGCTTGGTTCCTAAAAATTGTCCGGCGTTCAATCCGTTCAAACTATTATCGGATGGCCTGTTGGAGGCAACGGCAATTTGTCCGCTAACGGTTGGCCATTGCCCAAGTCTCGCTTGCCGCAATACCTGTTGCGCGCTCTGAATGTTCTTCATTGCAATCATCATATCGAAATTTTTCGCAACGGCACTGTCGATCAATTCCTGCAATGTTGTATCAGTAAAAAATTTTTTCCATGGAATATTTGCTATGCTGCTGTCAACACGAATTGTTGAATTCCTGTATTGATCCGGCAACTCCAATGGTGGCCTGGAATAATTTTGTCCAACCTTGCATGCGTGCATGATCGTTATCCCTGCCAGTAAAATAATCCCGGTAATATATTTCTTTGACATCATCTATTTCTATTTGTTTGGGATTGGTTGAGGTTCCACAATTGGCAATTCACCATATCCCTTTTGAGCTGGCGTCCTTAATTTGGCAGGACCAGATACTTTTTCCTGCAGATGTTGAAATATGATAAATAAAACGGGTACAATGAAAATTCCAAGTAAAACGCCTGATAACATTCCCCCGGCAGTGCCAATGCTGATGGAATGATTTCCCAGCGCGGATGCCCCAGCCGCATACATCAACGGAATTAAACCAACGATAAAAGCAAATGATGTCATCAATATGGGTCGCAATCGAAGAGATGCCCCTTCAAGAGCAGACGATACAAGTGAGTTGCCGGCTTTCCTCCGTTGCAAAGCAAATTCCACAATAAGGATCGCATTCTTCGCTAAGAGCCCAATCAACATGATCAATCCGACCTGTACATAAATATTGTTGTCGATTCCGGCAATTCTGATCGCTACAAAAACTCCCAGCACACCAGTCGGAATGGAAAGCATCACCGCGAGTGGAAGAATGTAACTTTCATATTGTGCCGACAAAAGGAAATATACAAATACAAATGAAAGCGCAAATATGAGGATCATTTGATTGCCCGATTCTTTTTCTTCTTTGCTGAGTCCTGTCCATTCATAACTAAATCCCTGCGGTAATTTTTTTGCGGCAACTCGTTCCACGGCCTGCATAGCATCACCTGTACTGTATCCTGGTTTCGGCGTCGCATTAATATTGATCGCATTGAACATGTTATAGCGACTGATGGCTTCTGGTCCATACACATGCTTCAATTGGACGAGCGTATTCACAGGCACCATCATCCCCTGGTCATTCTTGACAAATATCCCGTCCAGTGATGCAGGCTCAGAACGATACGGAATATCTGCCTGCATGTACACGCGATAATACTTTCCAAATCGATTGAAATCGGTTGCCTGCATACTTCCATAATACGTTTGCAATGTCATCATCAGGTCCCTAACGCTTACGCCTAACTGCTTTGCCTTGATATTGTCAACTTGCAATTCCAGTTGGGGAAAATCAGTTTTGAAAAGGGTGAACGCAGAACCC
>Ga0068860_100001627_pt1 | contig 24099 bp, 25 predicted proteins | sample KBSSwiS32_FD_66597 | JGI IMG/M metagenome (GOLD analysis project Ga0068860, IMG submission 66597) | Switchgrass rhizosphere microbial communities from Kellogg Biological Station, Michigan, USA - KBS Switchgrass S3-2 | ecosystem: Host-associated > Plants > Roots > Rhizosphere > Soil ...
CACCGAGGTCGATGCCAGTGATCCTGGCACGCTCATCGACAGCGCTGCCAAGGCCATGCTCAGCGACCTCGACGCGCACCGCGCGGAATATCGCAAGGACCCGGCCAAGATCAATGCGCTAGTCGACCGGGTGCTGTTGCCACATTTCGACACCGACTACTCTGCGCGCCTGGTGCTGGGAAAGCACTGGACCACGGCCACCGCCGAGCAGCGTCAGAAGTTCGTGTCGGGGTTCTATCACTCGCTGCTCAACAACTACGGCGCGGCGCTGCTCGATTTCACGGGCGATCGGCTCAAGGTTTTTCCCTACAAGGGCGAGCCCGGAGCCACGATGGCCACGGTGCGCACCCTGGTGCGCAAGGACGATGGCAGCACGGTCGCGGTGAACTACAGCCTGCATCGCACCGACAAGGGCTGGATGGCCTGGGACGTCATCATCGAGGGCATCAGCTATGTAAAGAGCTTCCGCGATGACTTCGGCGCCGAGATCGACAAGAACGGATTGGACGCACTGATTGGCCGGCTCGAAAAGCAGGGCCCCACGAAGTGAGCGCTGCGCCGCAAGCCGTGAACAGCGCCGCCGGCGTCCTCAGGGAAGTGGGCGAAGGGCATTTTCGGCTCGAGGGCGCGGTCACTATGCCCACGGTTACGGCGCTTAGGGCCGAGGGCTTGCGCGCGTTTGCCCACGGCAAAGGCGCCATCGAAGTCGATCTTCGCGGCGTAGGCCGCGCCGACAGCGGCGCGCTGGCTTTGCTTGTCGACTGGCTGGCCTGGGCTCGCTCGGCCAAACGAGAGCTCAAATTTCTGGAACCGCCCGCCACGTTGCTGGCACTGGCACGCCTCAGTGATGTCGAGGAATTGCTGCTCGGCACCCACGCGAAGCCGACCAACTGATCATTTAGCCGGCGGTTCGGTCGGCGGCTGGGTCGGTGGCTCGGACGGTGGTTCTGGATCCTCGATGCCCGGATCTTCGATGGAAGTATCCGATTCGGGTTCGCCGTCTCGCACCAAGTACTGCCGTCGCTGTATCCACGCATTGCGTATGAACGCATAGGGATCGAAGGTCCGATCAAGCGCCGCGTCTAGATCCAGCAGGCTCGCGCGCGTCTCGATCTTGTCTATACCCCATATGCCCCAGTTCACGTAAGGGTTGGAGATATAGTGGCGCGCATCGGTGTAATCGTCCGCAAGGCGGGCCGGCGCGTCCCGCACGCTTGAAGGGCCGAAGATGGGCAGCATGATGTACGGGCCGGCTGGCACGCCCCATTTGCCCAGCGTCTGGCCGAAATCCTCATCGTGACGCTCGAGCCCGGCTTTGGTGGCCGGATCAAAGAAGCCAAAACCAAACACCGTGTTGATCACCAGCCGCGTGAAATCGTGCCCGCCCTGTGCGAACTTGCCCTGCAGCAGGTCATTGATGATGGTGCCAGGATAGCCGAGGTTGTTGGCGAAGTTGCTGATCCCGCGCCGCACCGGCACCGGCATGACCGCCTTCCACGCGCGCGCGGTCGGCCGGAAAATGGCCTTGTCCAGACCGTTGTTGAACCCGTAGATGCTGCGGTTGGCGCGCTCGAAGGGATCGCGCGGATCGGCCTTGCCGTTGGGAAGTGTCGCGCAGCCGCTTAGCAAAAAAAACGCGGCCGTGGCCGCAATTGTGACGCCAAACCTCATCGGATTATTCTACATCTTCACTGGCCGGCATCATGGACTTCACGCTGTTCCCGCATCCATTCGCGGATTTCATCGAGGCGGGCGCGGAACCTCTGGCGTTGCACCGAAGTGAGGTTGGGCGAGGCGAGCGCCAGTTCGAGCTGTTGGTTAGCGAGTGCTAAGTCACCGTTGCTGATGTGGTATTCCGCCATGTAGTAGGAGGCATCCCCGGTATCCCCCGCGGCACTGGCGGCCAGTGCGGTCAGCCGGATCTGCTCGGGCGTCGGTTGCGTGTTATTGAAGACATCGAGCAGCATCAGATGCGCCTGGCGGGCATGGCCGGTCTGCATAAGAGTGTCCGCGTAGCGCACCGCCACGGGCACGTTACGCGGAAACAGGGCCATGGCGTGCTCAAAGTTGGCCAGCGCCGCGGTCGACTGATGGTCGGCTTGCAACGCCTGGCCCAGCGCCGTATAGAGCGCCGTGATCTGCGGATACTTGTCCAGCAGCTGGCGCAGGGTGACGGCCGCCGCACCGGCCTGGCCGCCCTGGGTCTGCGCGATGGCCTCGCCGTAGCGTTCAGGATCGGACAGCGCCCGGTGGTCGCGCAGTTGCGCGTAGTACACCATCATGTCTCGGTCCGGCGGTGCCACCAGGACGCGCAGCCGCTCGCGCATCCACGGATAGAGAATGGATTCGTGCACTGGATTGTGCGCGTACTGTCCGGCACGCGCGCGCGCCTCGGCGGTGCGATCGCGCGTGACCGGGTGGTTGCGCAGCATGTCGAGGGGCCCTGCGGTCTCAGGGTCGCCGAGGCGGCGCGACATGGACTCGAAGGTGCTGGCCATCGCGCTGGCATCGAAGCCGGCACCCGCGAGCAGGCCAATGCCGACGCGATCCGCTTCGGATTCCTCGCCGCGCGTGAAGTTCATGGCCTGCTGCAGGGCCACGCCCTGTCCCATGGCGATCGCACCTTCCATAGCTGCGCCACCGGCGCCCGAGACCGCACCAATCAGCACGGCGGCCAGCATGGCCGCGGTCGAGGCCAGCGACATTTTGCTCTGCGCCATAATGCCGCGCGCGATGTGACGCTGGCGCACGTGCGCGGTTTCGTGGGCCAGTACCGCGGCGAGCTCGGACTCGTTCTTTGTCAAGAGCACCAGGGCGGAATTGATGCAGATAAAGCCACCGAAGGTGGCAAACGCGTTGATCTCGTCCGACCGAAGAATGTAATACGAAAAATTCTGGTCGTCGTCGCGTGCCTGGGCGGCCAGTCGGGAGCCTAGATTCTGGATGTAATCAGTCAGCTCGGGATCCTCGAGGACCAGGCCCTGGGCACGCAATTGGTGCATGGCCATCAGGCCGATCTGAAACTCGTCCGTCTTGCTGAGTATCGCGTTCTCAGGCGATCCCATGTCGGGCAGCTGACTGGCAACTGACTGAGTGTCCTCGGCGGCGTAGGCGCCGAGCGTCAGGGCGAGACCGACTAGCAGGGCGGAAAGTGCCCCGACGAGCCGCGAAGCTGGAAAGTGGCCGCTGAACATCGGGATTTCGACCGGCGCGCGCAACCGAGGTTCCTTAAAGCTGCTCGGAGGCGAAATCGGCCAGGCGCGAGCGCTCACCGCGCACCAGGGTGATATGGCCGGAGTGTGTCCAGCCGCGAAAGCGGTTGACTACGTACGTCAGGCCGGAGGTCGTCTCGGTGAGGTAGGGCGTGTCGATCTGCGCGATGTTGCCCAGCGCCACCAGCTTGCTGCCGGGCCCAGCGCGCGTGATCAGCGCCTTCATCTGCTTGGGCGTTAGGTTCTGCGCCTCATCGAGAATGATGTAGCGATTCAGGAACGTGCGCCCGCGCATGTAGTTAATTGCGCGAAGCTTGATCCGGTTACGCAGCAGGTCGTTGGTCGCCGCGCGCCCCCAATTGCCACCTTCCTCGCTGCGCGTCAGCACTTCGAGGTTATCCATCAGGGCCCCCATCCAGGGCTCCATCTTTTCTTCCTCGGTGCCCGGCAGAAAGCCTATGTCCTCACCCAGTGGGATCGTCACCCGCGTCATGATGATCTCGGCGTAGCGGTTGCGCTCCATGGTCTGCACCAGGCCGGCGGCCAGTGCCAGCAGGGTCTTGCCGGTGCCGGCCGGGCCGAGGATCGTGACGCAGTCAATTTCGGGATCGAGCAGCAGGTTGAGGGCAAAGTTCTGTTCGCGATTGCGTGCAGTTATGCCCCAAACACTGTGGCGGTCGGAGCGGAAATCGCGCACCAGCTCGAGCGTAGCCGTACCCTGCTGCAATTTGCGCACCATGGCTTCGATGCCGACCGAACTGTCTTCATACACAAACTCATTGACGTGCCAATCGGCCACCGCCGGTCCGCTCAACTCATAGCAGGTACGCTCGCCGGCTTTCCAGGAACGCATGTCCCGACCATGCTGCTCCCAGAAATCGGCCGGCAGTCGCGTGGTCCCGGTGTACAGGACATCGGCATCCTCGATGGTCTTGTCGCTGTAGTAATCCTCGGCGTGCACGCCGACCACGGCCGCCTTGATGCGCAGATTGATGTCTTTGGAAACCAGCACAACCCGGGTCGGAGCCAGCTGCTTCTGCAGCGCCAACGTCTGCCCAAGGATCAGGTTGTCGACGCCCAGTCCCGGTAAGTGATCCGGCAGGCCGCTGCCCAGATCGCGCGTCTGAAAGAAAAGTCGGCCGACCGCCGGAGTTTTGCCGTGATTGTCGGTGCGTGCGCCGGGAATGGGCAGCCCGGCGTCGATTTGTTCCTTGGTGACGCCACGGATCATGTCGTCCAGAAAGCGGCTCGCCTGGCGGGTGTTGCGCGAGGCCTCGGACATGCCTTTCTTGTTGGCGTCGAGTTCCTCGAGCACCACCATCGGCAGATACACATCGTGTTCCGCGAACCGAAAGATCGCGGTGGGATCGTGCATCAGCACGTTGGTGTCAAGGACGAACAGCCGCTTGGCGCGAGTCTTCACAGCAGCTTGGCCGCCTCCAGCACCTCGGCCGCATGTCCGCTGACTTTGACCTTGCGCCACTCGCGCTGCAGCTTCCCGGCGGCATCGAGCAGGAAGGTGCTGCGCACGATGCCCAACACCTTGCGGCCGTACATGTTCTTTTCGTGGATCACATCGAAGAGCTTGCAGGCCGCTCCGTCTTCGTCGACCAATAATTCAAAGCCCAGCTCGTACTGCCGGCAGAACTTTTCGTGCGCTGCCATGCTGTCGCGCGAAATACCGCACACGCGCACGCCTGCGCGGCGAAAGGAAGGCAGCAGGCGCTGAAAATCCTGCGCCTCGAGGGTGCAGCCTGGTGTGTTGTCGCGCGGATAGAAATACAGTACCAGGGGTTTGCCGCGCGCGGCGCGCAACCGGAAGTCTTTGCCGGCGGTCGAGGGCAGCGAAAAATCAGGCGCCGCCTTGCCGAGTGCGGGGGCGCTCATGACTTGACGGGCTCGAGAATCGCATCGAGGTTCATAGTGTCGCAATAGTCCATGAACTCCTCGCGCAGCTGCGACACGTGGTGACGCGCCGGAACATTGATGGTCATCTGCACCGCGAACATCGGCGCGCCGGTGTGGGCCGCCGCATATCCGCGGGTGGCTACCTCGCAGATGTCAATATTTCGGGTGGCAAAAAAGCCGGACAAGCCGGCCACGATACCGGTCTGGTCGATGCTGACGATGTCGATGGAGTAGGGCACCATTTCCTTGCGGCTGGCGCGCGCTTCCGTGCGCCGCAAGTGCACGCTCAAGGTGCCGGCCTCCGCCAGCCGGCCGAGTTCCGACTCGATCCGCGCCAGGGTGTGCCAGTTGCCGGTGACCAGCAAAAGCATGGCAAATTCGCCGCCCAGAGCAGCCATGCGGCTCTCGGCGATATTTCCACCGCAATCGGTGATCACACGCGTGAAATCGTGCACCATGCCGGTCCGATCGCTGCCGATGGCCGACACGGCGAGATGCTGCTTTCCTGGCGCGATTTGGTCACTCACGGCGCCGAGTGTACCGGTTTCCGGGGCTTGCTTCAGGTCACGCTGGATGCGTAACATCGCGCCCCCGCCGCGGTAATCGTGCCGCGGCCGAGCACGCCGCGGGATTTCATGTTTTCAGGCAGTCTGGTCGCACTTGTCACGCCGATGCTTGAGGACGGCGCGCTCGACCTCGAGGCCTGGGACCGGCTGCTGGACCTGCATCTGCGCAGCGGCACTGCCGCCGTTGTGGTCGGCGGCAGCACCGGGGAATCGGTGAGTCTGACGGATGCAGAACACGACTGGCTGCTGGCGCAGGCGCGCAGGCGCTGCGCCGGGCGCATGGCGGTGATTGCAGGAGTGGGCGGCAGCAGCACGGCGGCGGTCGCGCGCCGGGTGCAATCACTGGCGCATTCCAAGGTCGATGCCCTGCTGGTGGTCACGCCGGCGTACAACCGCCCCACCCAAGAGGGCTTGTTTCGGCACTTTGCGGCAGTGGCCGATGCGGCTCGGGCGCCGGTGTTGCTGTATAACGTGCCCAGCCGCACGGCGGTGGATCTTCTGCCCGGCACCGTGGCGCGTCTTGCCGAACTTCGGGCGATTGTTGGCATCAAAGAGGCGGTCGGCGATTTGGATCGCATCCGCGCGTTGCTGGCGGTGCTGCCGGCCCAGTTCTCGGTGCTGTCTGGGGATGATGCCACGGCCTGCGAGTCGGTCCTGAACGGTGCGCATGGAGTGATTTCAGTGACCGCCAACGTGCGTCCGGCCGAGGTGGCTGCAGTGATGGCGGCGGCTGGCAGAGGCGACAGGGATGTGGCCCTGGCACTTGATGCGCCATTGATGTCTTTGCATCGTGATTTGTCTGTAGAACCGAATCCTATTCCTGTCAAATGGGCGCTGGCTGAAATGAAGTTGATCAACCCGGGAATTCGCTTGCCGCTGACTTGGCTAAGTGCAGCCGCGCAGACGCGGGTGCGCAGCGCGCTGCACGCCGCGGAGCCAGTCCTCGCGCAGTCTCGGGCGCGCAGCGCATGAAACATCCAATCGTGCAGAGGCTGGGCGCCGCCCTGGGCGCGCTGTGGCTGATAGCGGCGGGTGGCTGCGCCTCATTTCACCACAGCAAGACCAAGAAGCCGCACTGCCCGGAGCCGGCCATCAGCAGCGATGTGAAAAACATGCCACCGCTCCGTGTGCCAACTGGGCTCGATGCGCCCGACACCCGCAATGCCATCAAGGTGCCAACGCTGACCGAACCCGAGGTTGCGCGCTTGGACAGTGAACCCTGCCTGTCCTCGCCGCCAAGCTTTGGCAAGCAGCTGGCCGCCTACACCGGCCCGAGTTCGAAGCAGAAGGGCCAGTGGGATTGGTACGTCAATGGCGGTGCCGCATTTCCGATGGGCAAGTCGTCGAGTCTGCTGAACACCGGCTGGACCCTTGGGGGCGGCGTGAGCTACAAGACCGGGCCCGTGAGCAAGTTTTCGTGGATGCTGGATGTCAGTTATTCGGACTTCAATGCTTCTTATAATCTGATCAGCCTTGGGCAGCAGAAGGTCTTGTACAGCATCGATGGCGGCACCGGCGATGTCTGGGCAGTGACGGCCAAAGGGAAGTACACCACACAGCTGACCTCCAACCTGTTCGGCTACGCCGCGCTCGGACTGGGTGCTTACAAGCAGTCCTTGAAACTGACGGAATCGGCACTGGTGGGCACCGTGGTTTGCGACTGGTGGGGTTACTGCTATACGGTTGCGCACGAAGGCGACGTGGTTATCGCAAGCCGGAGCACAACCAAGCTGGGTTGGACGGCGGCACTCGGCCTGGAAATACCGGTGCGCAGCGGGCGTTCGGCGTGGTTCTTCGAAACCGGCTACACCAGCGTGCAGGGCCATAACTCGATTCAGTTCTTGCCGCTGCAGGTCGGGTACCGCTTCTGACCGATTCGCAGAGCACTTGCGCACCGCTGCCACACTAGCGAGTGTTCGAGCGGGCGTCACGGCGTTGCATTTGCACCCTGACCCGCGCAAGCCCGGGTGCGAGGCCTTGCTACAATGAGCACTTGTACATATTAGGAAGTACTTTCGAAATACACTGTAACCTATTGATAGGAGAGGTGGCCGAGCGGTCGAAGGCGCTGGACTGGAATTCCAGTAACATCTTCACGGGTGTTCGTGGGTTCGAATCCCACCCTCTCCGCCACCAGACTATGGTGGTCCGCGCCGGTTCCTTCGCGACAACGAGCCGCCAACCCCGTCAGGCCCGGAAGGGAGCAGCGGTAACGGCCACGTAGTGCGCCGAAGACCGGCCGGCGCGGGCTGCCTCCCTGGTGTAGCAACTTAGTCTGAGCTTTAGAGGATCCATGGCCTATACCGCGCTAGCGCGCAAATGGCGGCCGCGTCGCTTCTCCGAGATGGTCGGCCAGGAGCACGTGCTGCGATCGCTGAGCAACGCGCTCGGCAGCGGGCGCGTGCACCACGCGTTTTTATTTGCGGGCACGCGCGGTGTGGGCAAGACCACGGTGGCACGGATTCTGGCGAAGTGCCTCAACTGCGAGCGCGGCGTGAGCGCCGAGCCCTGCCTGGAGTGCAGCAGCTGCCGCGAAATTGAAGCAGGGCGCAGCGTGGACCTAATCGAGGTTGACGCCGCTTCCCGCACCAAGGTCGATGATACCCGCGAGCTGCTCGACAACGTCCAGTACGCGCCTACCCGCAGCCGGTTCAAGGTGTACCTGATCGACGAGGTGCACATGCTGAGCGCCAATTCCTTTAATGCGCTGCTCAAGACCTTGGAAGAGCCGCCGCCACACGTGAAATTCTTGTTCGCCACCACGGATCCGCAGAAGTTGCCGGTGACCGTGCTGTCGCGCTGCCTGCAGTTCAACCTCAAGCGCCTGAGCGTGCCGCTGATCGCTGCCCGCCTTGCGGAAATACTGGACGCCGAACAACTCGCCTACGAGCCTGCCGCCTTGCAGCTGCTGGCGCAGGCCGCCGACGGCAGCATGCGCGATGCGCTGTCGCTGCTTGATCAGCTGTTGGCCTTCGGCAATGGCAGCGCCAAGGAGGCCGAGGCGCGTGCAATGCTGGGCACCGTTACCCGCGATCATGTCGAGCGCATGACTCGGGCGCTGGCGCGCGCTGATGCTGGCGCGCTGCTGGACGCGGCGCGGGAGCTCGAAGAGTTTTCCCCGGACTTTGGTCAGCTGCTGGATCAGATGGCGGCCCTCCTCGAGCGCGTGGCTCTGCAGCAGCTGCTACCCGACTATGCTGGGGATGATTACTTCGCGTCCTCGCTACTGCAGGAACTGGCCGCCGCAATCAGTCCGGAGGACGTGCAGCTGTACTACCAGACGGCGATCCTCGGCCGGCGAGATTTGGCCCTGGCACCGGATCCGCGCTCTGGCTTTCGCATGACTCTGATCCGCATGCTGGCTTTCAGGCCGGAGGCATTGAGCCCGACAGGCAACGTCGGTGCGCGCCCGGCGCCGGAGGCGGTGGTTACTGCGGTTGCCAGCAGCGGCGGCGCGGCGGCGCCGATGGCGAGCACCGAGTGGGGCAATGTGGTCGCGGCACTCGATCTGGATGGCCCCACTCGCATGCTGGCGCAAAACTGCGCCATGGTGTCCCACACGCCCGGCCTGCTGCGACTGGTTCTTGATGCGCGCAACGCCAGTGCCCGTACGCGCGGACGCGAAGAGAAACTTGCGCAGGCTCTCAGCCGCTATTTTGGCGAGACCCTGCACCTGGAGATCGCGGCCGGAACCATCGCCGCCGAAACTCCGGCACAGGCCGGCGAGCGCGCCAATCAGGAAGCGCTCGGCACGGCACGTGCCGCGCTGGCTGCGGAACCCACGGTGCAGGCCTTGCAGCAGCACTTTGGCGCCACCATCAATCCGGATTCGGTGCGGCCGCGCAAGCCGGCCTGAAGCTCAAGAACGCGGAAAACTTAAGGAGGCTGCTGTGGCCAATATGGGCAACATGATGAAGCAGGCGCAGGCGCTGCAGGCCAATATGCAAAAGGCCCAGGCCGAGATTGCCGCGCTGGAAGTTACCGGAGAGGCCGGCGGGGGCATGGTGAAGATCACCATCAATGGGCGCCACGAGGCCCGACGGGTGCAGATCGAACCGGCGGTGTTTGGCGATGACCGCGAGATGCTCGAGGATCTGCTGGCGGCGGCCTTCAACGATGCCGTGCACAAGCTCGAGGCAGCGAGCCAGGCGAAGATGTCCGGCCTTATGGGTGGCCTGAAGCTACCACCCGGCATGAAGTTGCCCTTCTGATGCAACATTCGCCGGCACTGGCGGCGCTCATCGAGGCGCTGCGTGCGCTGCCGGGCGTGGGGCCGAAGAGCGCGCAACGCATGGCCTTCCACCTGCTGCAGGACGCTCGCCCAGCGGCACAGGCGCTCAGCGGCGCCCTGGAGCGCGCGCTCGAGCGGGTCAATCGCTGCCGACAATGCCGCATGCTCACTGAAGATGAGCTCTGCGACATCTGCGCGAATGCTCAGCGCGATCCGGGCCTGCTGTGCGTGGTTGAATCTCCGGCCGACGTGGTGGCGATCGAACAGTCAGGTGGCTATCGCGGTCGATACTTTGTGCTCATGGGTCACCTTTCACCGCTCGATGGGATCGGTCCGGAGCAGCTCGGTGGCGCGCAGTTCACGGCGCTGTTGGCGGCCGGGCAGGTACGCGAGGTCATATTGGCCACCAACTCCACGGTCGAGGGCGAGGCCACCGCGCACTTTTTGGCGCAACTGGTGCGCCAGCGCGGCATTACGGTCAGTCGCATTGCCCACGGCGTGCCGATGGGCGGCGAACTTGAATATATCGACGGCAGTACGCTGGTCCACGCAATGACGGGCCGCCAGCCGCTGTAAGCCCGGCGGTGCTCAGGCGCCCACTGGTAAATCTCAAGAACGAGGGTAGGGCACACGATCCAGCAGACGCTGGCGCAGGCGCCGCAGGCGTCGGTAGCTTTCGTAGCGCCGCGCGCTGATCGCGCCGGTGGTGACGGCATCGCGCACCGCGCATTCAGGCTCCTTGAGGTGCGCGCAATCGGCGAACCGGCAACCGTCGGCGTACCGGGCGAGTTCGGCAAAGCCCAGCGTGCGGGCATTGAGCATGTCCGCCGCGGGCGCGAAGTCACGCACGCCTGGTGAATCGATCAGCGAGCCGCCGGCAGGCAGGGCATAGAGCTGGGCCGCACTCGTGGTGTGACGGCCCTCATCGCCCTTGAGCAGCTCACCAACCGTTGCGGCCGTTCCGGGTATCAGCTCGCGCAGCAGCGAGGACTTGCCGACGCCCGACTGGCCCACGAGCATCACCGTCTCACCCTGCAATTTTGCGGCGAGGGCGGAAATTCCGGCGCCCGATTGAGCGCTGCAGCTGAGCGCCTCGCAGCCGATCGCCGTCAAGTGCTCGAGTTCCTGCTGCAACTCTGCGCTGGACGGCTGGTCGCACTTGTTAGCCAATAGCACCGTTCTGAGGCCGGCGCTATCGGCCGCCGCCAGATAGCGATCGACCAGAAACAGATCCGGCCGCGGGCGCGGTGCCACGACAATGACCAGCATGGTCAGGTTTGCGGCCACCAGCTCGGCACGACCGCGGGCATTGCTCCGATACAGCGCGCTGCGGCGCGGTGCCACATCACGGATCTGCCACTGGGCATGCTGCTCATCGCGCACGCACATCACCTCATCGCCACACACAAACTGCAACTCGCGGCCGCTGGCCCTAGCGAGTGCTTCCGCGCCACCCGGCAGGCGCACGCGGGCGCTGGGCCCGTGTGCAACCAGCACCGTGGCCAAACAGTCCGCGGCTGCGTGTCCGTTATCGGCGACGGGTGCATTGCTCACCCTGCTATGATGCCTTAACCGGAAGGAGTCAGACATTTGGCGGAGAAGGACCGGCTGATCTGGATCGATCTTGAGATGACGGGCTTGCGCCCCGATCACGACAGCATCATAGAGATGGCGACGGTTGTGACCGACCGCGAACTCAATGTCATCGCCGATGGCCCTGAATTGGCCATTCACCAGAGCGAGGCGGTGCTGGCGCAGATGGACGCCTGGAATCAGCGCCAGCACGGCGGCAGCGGGCTTATTGAGCGCGTGCGCGCCAGTCAGACGGGCGTGGCAGCGGCGGAGCAGCAAACGCTCGCCTTCCTAGCGGCGCACGTCGAGGCCGGGGCCTCGCCAATGTGCGGCAACAGCATTTGTCAGGACCGGCGTTTCCTGGCGCGCTGGATGCCGGCGCTCGAGGCATTTTTTCATTACCGCAACATTGACGTCAGCACTCTGAAGGAACTGGCGTCGCGCTGGCATCCACACCTGAGCAGCGGACTTGTCAAGCGGTCGGCGCATCTGGCGCGCGCCGACATCTATGAATCAATCGCCGAGCTTCGTTATTACCGGGAGCGGCTGTTCGTCAAGAGCGCGTGACGCAGTTCGCGGCTCATCCAAGCGGCAGTGGCCTACGCGCAGCGCGTGCTATATTCGGAGCCGTGATAGCCGAATGCAATTTGGTGGTGCCTTGGCGCACGCGGCCACGCAGTTTCGTGGCGCTGATGAGCCTCTACGAGAGCAATTATCTGCGTCTCGCGCAACTTGCCGGCGATCTGCGCTCGCTTCCGGAACGCAGCGTCTCGCGGGTGACCGGAGATTGCACCCTGCTGTTATGCGTTTGTGAACGCGCCCGCTACACCTGCGAACTGCTTCTCACCTACCTGCTGCCGACGGTCCGGCCCCCGCTGCAACTCGAGCGCGTGCCCAATCTGCGGTTGCGCCTGTACCACGATGCCCGCCTTCTGGAGGCCCGCGGGGCCGGAGAAGTTGCCCCGGAACGTGAACTGCATCGGTGTTGGCAGCGCAACATGATGGTAAATAAGTGGCTGGAATACTGCGCGGAGCGGGGTCATGAATTCGTCCGCGGCGCTGGAGACCATCGGTCCGGCTGACTCTCCATCGCCCACGCGCCCACTGGCGCAAATGATGCAACGCCTAAGGCAGCTCGGCTTCCTGCACGTGGCGCTCAAGGATCCAAATGCGGTGCCCGAAGACGGGCGCGTCATGCATTTGTTCCGCAATCGCCTGGAGTTGAAGAAGTCCTTCAGCCAGGCGCTCGAGGAAGTGCAGCGTCTCAAGGACCGGGTCAAACAGCAGGAGGGCGCAACCGCCCGGGTGCAGGAACTGCTCAAGGACCTGGAGCGCCGCCTGGCCCAGCCTGCCAGCGGCTATCAGTCGCTGGTTTTCTACCAGCTCAAGGAGCTCTGGTCTCTTGGCCAGCGCTTGTTGCAACAGTTTGTATCAGAACTTGAGTCGCAGCAGGTGGAACGCGAGCGCCGCAATTTCTTTGCGGAATTCAATCGCCGCCAGTTCGCCCAGCGCCAAAATATCGAAGCCGACTACCTGAAGGCGGAGGGCGCGGCGGCAGCCGCCCGCGCCCGGGTCGGGGAAATTGAACGCCGCCTGCTGGGGCTGCAACGCTTCTGGCACTACTTCATGCGCCGCGCTGTGCAGCAGGAACTTCACAGCGCCAGTATTCAGGTTCTCCTGAGCGATCAAGCGCTGTCCGAGGCGCGCGCGGCGCGCGATGCGCTGGAAGGCGAGCTGCCAAATTTCTCCGGAGTCTCGATCGACTCGCGACGCGCGATCAATCTGGCGGCGGTCGCCTACGCCCAGGTGTTGCGCGAACGCCTGACCGGCACCGGGCTGTTTGAGCCCACGCAGCGCGCCAGCGGCCGGCGAGAGCCAGCGGCCGATGATTACGGCACCCGCAAGGAGTGCGAGCGCATGATGAGCGATATACAGCGGGCGCGGGTGCTGCTGGAACAGCGCGGCGACGTGCTGGGCGAGATCCGGACGCGCGCCGATGCGCTGCGGCGAATGGCCCGCTACCGTGCCGACAGCGACTCAGTCCCGGAACCGGCCAGCCTGGCCGAAGGTGATGTCAGCTCCTCGACCCAGGTGCTGGTCGAAGACTGCTGGGAAATCTACCGAGTCCTACTGCGCTGAGGCGCGAGCGGCAGCGGTCGTAACCTCTGGATTGCTGACGCTCGAGAGCGCAAGTTGCGCAGCGATGCGCGCGGTCTCCGCCAGGATCACATCGGGCTGATCGTCGGCTGGTGCATCACTGAGTGCTTTGAGCGCGGGCAGGCCGTCCGCGGCCCGGCGGGAATTCTCGCGCGCGAGCGCTTCCTGTTCCTGCGCCGTGCGCTCGTGCTGGCGCTCCGCCAGGTTGAGCGACAGGGCGTGGTCCTTGCGGGTTTCCTCGAGCGAGTTGAGCGATGCCACCAGCCACTGGTAGTCGGCGTCGCGCGCCGAGTGCGCATGCTGTTCCTTCGCGAGCGTCTGCACGGTGCCCGCCAGGGGCGCATCGGCGCGGAACGGCACCGCCGCAATGCGGTCCCAGGGCAGCGGGAAGTCCAGTGAGCTCTCGCCGACATCCTTGGTATTGATGCGCGCGGGCAATTCGATGTCCGGTTGCACGCCGCGCAGCTGCGTGCTCTCGCCCGTGATGCGATAGAACTTGCCAATCGTGACGGTCAGCTGACCTTCGGTCGACTGGCGCGACCAGCGGTCGAGCGGAATCAGGTTCTGCACCGTGCCCTTGCCAAAGGTGGTCTGGCCCACGACCAGCCCGCGGTGGTAGTCCTGTATGGCCGCCGCGAATATTTCCGACGCCGACGCGCTGGTGCGATCGACCAGCACGGCTAGGGGGCCGGAGTAGGCTATGCCCGGTTCCGGATCCTGCAGTACCTCGATGCTGCCATCGGTAGTCTTGAGCTGCACGATCGGGCCGTGATCGATAAACAGGCCGCTGAGCGCGGTGGCCTCCGGCAGGTAGCCGCCGCCATCGCCGCGCAGATCGAGCACCAGCGCATCCAGAGGTCCCTGGGCCTGCAATTCGCCGATGAGCCGGCGTACATCGCGCGCGGTGGTGCGATAGTTGGCATCTCCTGCGCTGCGTGCGTCGTTGTCCTCGTAAAAGCCAGGTACCGTTATTACACCGACCCGCATGTTGCGTTCGCCGATGCGCACGGTGCGCGATTCCTTCTTCGCGGCCTGATTCTCCAGCGTTACCTTGCCGCGCGTCAGTGCGACAACCTTAAGATCTGTGCCTGGCGCCGCTCCGGCCGGCAGGATCTGCAGGCGCACCTCGGTGTCGCCCTTGCCGCGGATGAGCTGCACCACATCGTCCAGTCGCCAGCCGACCACATCGGTGAGCGCGCCACTGTTGCCTTGTCCGACCGCCAGGATCCTGTCATTGGGCTTGAGGGTGTTGGCCGCCGCCGCCGGGCCGCCTGGGAGCAGGGCGCTGATCGTGACGTAGTCATCGACCAGCTGTAGCGAAGCACCGATGCCCTCGTAGCTCAGGCTCATCTGGATGCGATATTCCTCCGAGCTGCGCGGGGAGAAGTAGTTCGAGTGCGGATCGTAGACCGCGGCGTAGGCGTTCATCAGTGATTCGAACACATCGTCCGCACTCACCTGGCCCACGCGTGCGAGCAGTCGCCCGTAGCGCTTGCGCAGAACGTCGGCCGCCTCGGGCCAGGTCTTGCCCGTCAGCATCAACGACAGCGCATCGTTCTTGACCCGCTGGCGCCACAGCTCGTTGAGCTCAGCCGTATCCTTCGGCCACGCGGCATTGTCCCTGTCAAAGTCGTAGCTTTCCTTGAGCGTCCAGTCGGGCTCGGTAGCCAACAGGCTGATGGCGTACTGCATGCGTTCGCGGTTGCGCTGTTGCAGGCGCGCGAAGATTAGGTAGGCCGGATCGAGCTGCCCGGTGTGAATCATGTCATCGAAGCTGTTGCGCCACTGCTGCATGGCGGCGATGTCGGCGGCCTCAAAATAGCTGTGCTGGCCGTCGAGCTGGACCAGATAGTGATCGAAAACCTGCCCGGAGAATTCCTTGTCGATGCGCCGCCCGCTATAGTGGGCCTGCTCGAGAATGCTGGCGATCCGTGGGGCCAGCAGCTGCTGGCGTGCGGTCGGCTGAATTGCGCCGGTCGGCAGACGCACGGAGGTGATCGACGTCCCCGTCGAGCCGGTGGCCGCCAGCAATAGCAGGCAGGCGCCTGTCAGTGCGATCGGCGTGAGGGCTCGGTGTAGGACGCTTGCGATTCTCGACATCAGGCCGGCGGCTCCATGGGCTGGATTGCGCTTGGACAAGTCTGACAGCTTTGGTGTTCCTAGGGCAGTCATGAGAAGCAATAACTGTGGAATCGGACGCCCAGGAGGGGTGTGGTGAAGCCTCTGACCGTGCTGTTAGGCATCATTACGGGCTCCGCGGTGGCCCTGGCCGTGGCGCTGGGCATGACCGGCGTGGTTTTTCTGCTGCTGCCGGAATACTCCGCCCGACTTGCCAGTGAGCAGACGCCGCTCCTTAAGGGACTAGCCTGGAGTTGGTCGCTGGCTCTCGTTGCGGCGGCCAGTTTCGTTGGGGAACTAAAGCGCAAAACCTGGCGGCGGCCGGCGCAGGCGCTGCTGGTACTGATTCTGATGCTGTTGGCTTGGCGGTTTTGGCCTGCCTGAATCGCTGTGGTCTTTAAGGAGCTCTGCTAGCGGTCGCGTTTGGTGCCCCAGACCGAGGCTCGACGGCGGTCGCGGCGGCTGTTGTAGGGGTCTGCCCCCGTGCTTTGACCGGCCAGTGTCACACGGGAAGTCACCAGTGCTTGTCTTATGTGGCCGATCATGGCCGGGCGGATCCCCGAGTCGCCCGGAGAAACGACGGTATCCTCAGCGGTTACATAATCGGTTTTGGTGTCCAATGGCTCTGGCATTCGGCGCACGAGGGCAGTGGCTAAAGATTGCCTGTGCCGGGATTGCTTCAACAGTCCGCCGGGGCGACCTTGAGGGCGCGAAATGTGACGGACCCCACGTTTTTGAAGCGGCCGTCAGCGCCGAAACCAGAGGCGCAATCCTCGCAATAGCCACACGGCCAGATAGGGGCCCAGGGCGACCAGCCAGTAGGCCAGCGAGCCGTGGGCCAGCTCGACAAAGTAGTCCTTGAGTAAGCTCCCCAGCCCGCCGTTGGTGTAATGACCAAGTTCCGCCGCGCCTACGATCCAGATCAGCACCGGCATCACCAACAGTCCCAGCGCGAGGCACAACGCAAGCGTCAGCAGTTCGCGCTGCGGGCCGCGCGTGCGCCGGTAACGACGCCAGTAATGCAACGCTGAATGCATTCCACCTCTCTTTGGGCTGCGAGCGGGAGTGCGACAGCCGTTGTGGGCATAATAGCGCCCATGAGCAAACTTCGCGTAGCAGTCGTGGGGGTGGGGTACCTCGGCCGGTTTCATGCGCAGAAGTACGCCGCGCTTGCTGAGTGCGAACTGGTAGCAGTCGCTGACAGCAGCGTGGAGGTGGGTGCGGCGCTGGCCCAAGAACTCGGCACGCGGTCAGTCACCGATTATCGCGATTTGCTCGGCAAGATCGATGCCGTCAGCATTGCCACACCGACTGCTAGCCATTTCGAGATTGCGCAACGCTTCCTGCAGGCGGGCGTGCACGTGCTGGTCGAAAAGCCCATCACCGAATCGGTCGAGCAGGCCCAGCAACTGATTGCGAGTGCACGTTCGGCGGGGCGCGTCTTGCAGGTCGGCCATTTGGAGCGCTTCAACCCGGCGATCCTGGCGGCCGAGCCGCAGCTGAGCACGCCGCGATTTATCGAGTGCCATCGCCTGGCGCCGTTTCGCGAGCGCGGGACCGATGTGAACGTGGTGCTCGACCTGATGATTCACGACCTCGATCTGGTGCAGAGTATCGTCGGCGGTGAGATCGCCACGATCGATGCGGTCGGCACGCCCGTGTTCTCCAACGAGATCGACATCGCCAATGCGCGAATCCGCTTTGCCAATGGCTGCGTGGTCAATGCCACCGCCAGCCGGGTGAGCCTGAAGACGGAACGCAAGATGCGCCTCTTCCAGGACGATGCCTATATGTCGCTCGACCTGCAGCAAAAGATCCTGACTGTCATCCGCAAGCAGAGCGTGCCGGTGGATGATGCGCGCCTGCCGGTGAGCATCAATGAGCAATCGTTCGAGCCAGGCGATGCCCTGCGCGCCGAAATCGAGGCCTTCCTCGCCAGCTGTCGCGGCGAGCGCCGTGTGGTGGTGAGCGGGGAGGATGGCATGCACGCGCTGCAGACTGCCGTGGCGATCGCCGCGGCCGTGCATGCATCTATGCCGAAAGTCGGCCCGGGTGTAAACGCCCAGGCCACTTGAATGCAGTGCAGTATTGCAACGATTTGCAGCACCAACAGTAACAAACCTATACTTTTCGAAAGGCATGCTGTGAGCGGCGTGCCAGGGGACAGTTGGGGAAATCGATGGCGGCGATCACGGGCGGTGAGCGTGGTGATCCGGTTCCGGCGCGCACGCGCGCACGCGCGCGGCGAGCGGACCCGGAACGCATCGAGCGTGCAGCGGACGCGCGCGTGGACCTTGCATGTTTGCCGCGTCTGTTGGCCTTCAACCTGCGACGTGCGCACCAAAGCGCTTGGCGTCAATACGTCGCCGTAATCGGCGAGAACAATATCCGGCCGGGACTGTTCAGCCTGCTGGTGCTTGTGGGCGCCAATCCGGGCATTGCCCAGATCGAACTCGGCACGCATCTGGGCATCGACAAGGCCAGCGTGGTCGCCTTGCTTGACCGGCTGGAGAAGGTTGGATTGCTCGAACGCCTGCGCTGCACGCGCGATCGACGGCGACAGGGCATATACCTGACCACTCGCGGCGGCGAGGCACTCGACTCGCTACTCTCGGCCGTGCGAACCCTCGAGCGGCGCATGGCCAGCCGGTTCACGCGCGCGGAATTCGATCTGTTGCTCTCGTTCCTGCGCCGCCTCTATGCCTAGGATGGCAACGAAAACCCGCGCGGCCGCGCTTGGTCGTCCCTTTAAGTAGTGCCGTAGGACTCGCAGCGATGCTCAGCTCCATCGCCCTGATCAGCGCGGGCGCGGCCGCCGGCGCGGTGCTGCGCTGGCTTTTGGGTTTGGGGCTCAATGAGCTGTTTCCGGCCATGCCGTTGGGGACGCTGGCGGCCAATCTGATAGGCGGTTATCTGGTTGGAGTGGCCATAGAGGCGCTGTCAGGACCGTTGGTGCTGGCGCCGGAACTCCGGCTGCTGATCATCACCGGCTTTCTGGGCGGGTTGACCACGTTTTCCACTTTTTCCGCCGAGGTGACTCAGATGCTGCAGCAGGGTCGCGTCGCCATGGCCGGCGCGGCTATCGCCGCGCACGTGTGCGGCTCGGTCGTCTTGACGGTTCTGGGTATCGCCACCGTCGTCATGGTGCGCCGCTATTCCTGAAGTAGGCGCCGCTGCTGGAAATTAAGGCGTCGTTTCGAGTTGGGCATCCAGGCTGATCTGCGCCTTTAAGACCTTCGAAACCGGGCAATTGACCTTGGCGTCGGCGGCAATGGCTCCGAATTTCTCCGCAGAAATGTCCGGCACGCTGGCGCGCAATTCAAGGTGCGAGGCGGTGATCGTCCAGGAACCCTGCACCTGCTCGAGGCTGACCGTGGCCTGGGTGGACAGGCGCGTCGGCTTAAAGCCGCCGCGCGTAAGCGCTGCGCATACCGCCATGGTGAAGCATCCTGCATGCGCGGCGCCGATCAGCTCCTCGGGATTGGTTCCCGGCGCCTCCTCAAAACGGTTCGCGAAGGAATAGGGCACCTGCTCGAGCGCGCCACTGTGGGTTGTCAATGACCCATCACCGGTGCGCAGATCACCGAACCATACAGCCGAGGCAGATCGTTTCATGGTGATACCCTTAGGCGAGCAGCTGGTCGATGGCGGCACCCAGCTGAGCCATGGGCACACCACCGGTCCTGACTACCGCGTCGTTGAAATCTGCGAGCTTGAATTTGTCAGCGCGCTGCGCCTGCAGACGCTCGCGCTGCTTGAGAATTTCGTTGTGGCCCACCTTGTATCCGCAGGCCTGGCCCGGGGAGGCGCAGTAACGGTCGATCTCACTGGTCATCGCCTCGCGTCCGCGACCGGTCTCGGCGACGAGGAACTGGATGGCCTGTTCGCGGGTCCAGCGCATCGCGTGCAGCCCCGTGTCGACCACCATGCGACAGGCCCGGAACTGTTGCCCCTGCAGGTAGCCGATCTGCCCGTACGGGTCATTGGTGTAGTAGCCCAGCTCATCGACCAGCTGCTCGGAGTACAGCGCCCAGCCTTCGACGTACGCGTTGAAGCTCATCAGCTGCGAGATCAGCGGAATGTCGTCGTGGTGTTCAGCCAGGAAGGCGCCTTGCCAGGCGTGGCCCGGAATGCCTTCGTGCGCCGTGAGCGTCGGGATCTGATATTTCGGCCACAGCGCGGTGGACTTGAGATTGATGTAGTAGATCGCAGGCCTGACCCCGTCGAGAGAGGCCGGATTCATGTAGCCGAGCGCCGCGCCATCCTCAATGTCCGGTGGCACGCGCTTGACCATGAGCGGCGCCTTCATGCCGAGGTTCGAGAATTTCGGAATCAGCGCACGTGTGGCTGCCATGCGATCGTTGCAGTAGTCCAATAGCTGCTGGCGGCCGCCGTCAGTGTCTGCCACCAGCTGCTTGGGGTCGGCATTGAGCGCACGGCAGCGTTCACCGACGCTTCCCTGGGTGTGTCCCTGTGACTTGAATACGGTGTCCATGCGCGCCTGGATGGCGCGATTTTGTTCCAAGCCGATCTTGTGAATCTCATCGGCGCTCATCTCGGTCGTGGTGCCGAGCTTGAGCGCCCAGCGGTAATAGGCCTCGCCGTCCGGCAATCGGTAGATGCCGGCCGTGTCGGGGGCATGCGCAGTGGCCTTGCCGAATGCGGCGATCTGCCGGTCGAGGGCGGGGTACACCTCGGCCTGCACCAGCTTGGCCACGCGCGCCTGCCAATCCCCGGCAACGCCTGCGGCCTTGGCGCGCGTCGCCAGTGATTTGACCAGGGGTTGCTCGGCCGCCGCCGTGCCCCGAAAGCGCTTTCGCACGCCGAGCGCATTGGCGGCGATGAAATTCGGCGGCATGACCCCGCGGCCCGCGTGCGCGGCGATTCTTGCCGATTCCTGGTCAAGCATGCGCGCCAGGCCGCGCACGCGCTCGAGGTAGGCTTCGGCATCGGCGCTGTCTGCGATCTGATGATGGGTGTTGAGGAACTCCGGGATCCGCGTCACGGCGCCGTTTTGCTGGCTGACCACGTAGGGCGGACCGCTCCCGTTGAAGCCACAGCCGGTGGCGCCATAAAAGAATTTTGCCCCGGCGCTGGCCATGGTTGCGGAGTAGCGAACCGACTCGTAATTGATCCGATCGACTGCCGCAAGCTGCGCGGCATCGATCTTGCTCAGACGGGCCAGCATGGAATTGATCTGGCTCACCCAGCGTGAGCGACCCGCTTCCGACTCGTCATCAAGCCGCGCTTTGAGTGACCGATGCTCGCCGCGATCGACACCCAGACCGGTCGCCGTCTCAGGCTCGAGTTGTAGGATCTCCTCGGCGAAGGCCGCCAGAGTCGCCGCAAGCGGGCTCGCGCTTGGCGCAGTCGCACCGGCGGCAAGGACGTAGCGGGGCAGGGAGGCGGCGACCGCCGCGGCCAGCGACAGCGCGAGCATTTCCCGTCGATCGATCAATTCAGCATTTTTTTTCATGTTTCGCTCGTGCAGTCTCTGCGGCATGATACGCACACCACTGTGCGCGAGCCTAGTGCTGCGCAATTGAGGGAAGCTGATGAGTATTGCAGTCGTAACCGGAGCCGCGCAAGGCGTGGGTCTGGCCACCGCCACTGTCCTGGCGAATGAGGGGCACGAGGTCGTGCTGACCGACATGCAGCCCCTGGATGCAACGATCGCACGGCTGCGCTCGATGCAATGCAAGGTGCACGGCGTTTGCGGCGACGTGTCTCAGGAGTCCTTCGCGCGTCACCTGGCCTCGCAGTTGCAGGCCTCACACGGTGGCGTCGACGTGCTGGTTAACAACGCCGGCATCAGCATGATTGCTGCCGCCGAGGACACGACCAGCGATCAATGGCAACGCGTCATGGCGGTGAACCTGCTGGGACCCTTTCTCATGTGCAAATACCTGGGAGCGCTAATGCTCGCAAGGCGGCACGGCAGCATTATTAATGTGGCATCGATCGCGGGCCTGTCGGGGGTCAGCCATCGCAGTGCCTACAACGCATCCAAGCACGGCCTGATAGGCCTGACGCGCACCCTGGCCGCCGAATGGGGCGCACGAGGCGTACGCGTCAACGCGGTGTGCCCGGGATGGATCAAGACGGACATGGACGATGCCGCGCAGGCGCAAGGGTTGTATGCCGACAGCGATATCGTCAATCGCGTGCCCATGGCGCGATTTGCGCAAGCCGGTGATGTGGCGGCGACGATCGCCTTTCTGGCCGACGATGCGAGAAGCGCTTTCATAAATGGCGTGAGCCTGCCGGTCGACGGTGGCTGGACGGCCGATGGCAGCTGGGAGTCGCTGCGGCTTAAGACCCGCCCTTCCTAGGCGTCGGCCTCCAGTGAGGCGCGATACTGTTCGGCAGTACTTAAGAACTGGCGCGTATAACTGGACTGCACCCAGATCGCAAAGCCGTCGGCGGCGCGCATCAAAATCGCCGGACAGTCGAACAGCGTCACCGCAGCGCAGTCCCGCTGCTCCAGCACCATATGCCAGTTGATGGTGCACGCCAGCAGGCGCGCAGCTCCCGGTCCTAAGATCCGCAGCGTGTCCCACTTGCCGGTGACCTCCACCATGATTCCGGTCCCGGCCTGCTGCGCTTCGGCCAGGAGGGAGAGCGTCCCGGCGTCCGGCGTGGGTGCCAACCAGCGGCCGGGTGCGTAGTGCATCAACACCGGTGCGGCACCCACGGTGCGCACCGTGCCCGGACTTCCCGGCCAAAGCGCGCCTTGCTGCAGCGCTGACCCATCGTAGGACGCAAATTCATAGGCGATCGCGCCTGCGGCGTGTTCGATGCGGCAATGATCGTGATTCTCGCTCATGAGTCCTCGCCTGCCTTAGATCTTCATGCGCGTGCCAGCCGGATCAAAGTGCCCCGGTGGAACCGTGCGGACCGCGGTGTCGGCTCCTCGCAGCGGGTCGCGCGCCGTAAGCATCGCGCCGTCGCCGGCGATCGTGCGCGCCACCAGCGCCAGGCCCAGCCATTCGCCGAGCGTCGGGCTGAACACGCTCGAGGTGATATGGCCGCAGGGCTGCGTTGCCGAATCCGCGCTCGTCAGTTGCGCGCCGCCGAGGAAACGCGCCTGTCCATCGAGCGCACGCACTCCCACCAGGCGTGGCCGCGTGGGCTCGTGAAAGGCCGGGCGTTCGAGCAGTTCGCGGCCGAGGCAGGGATTGCCCAGTCGCACCAGCGCCTCCATTCCCAGATCGTAGGGCGTGGTCTGGCCGTTGATCTCGGCGCTGACCAGATAACCCTTTTCGACGCGCAGAATATCGAGCGCATCGATCCCGTAGGGCTCGAGGCCTTCTGAGCGCAGAGCTTCCCAGACGCGCACGGCCGCCGCGGGCCGGCAATGCAACTCGTAGGCCAGTTCGCCCGAAAATCCCGCACGCAACACCCGCAGCTCGCCGCCGAGGAAGGTCCCGTCGGCAAAGTCCATGTGCGTGAGGCGGGTCAAGGCCTCGGCCCAGCTCTCTCCCAGCACACGCTGCAGAGTCGCGCGGCTCAAGGGTCCGGCCACAGCGATGGCGGCCCAGGCCTCGGTCACATCAGTGATCGCAACAGCGCGCCCCGCCCATTCCGTGGCTCGATAATGTTCAAAGTGGGACAGCATGTGGGTACCGTGCCCGGAGCTGGTGGTGGCGATGAAGCGGTCAGCGGCGGTACGCAACACCAGGCCATCGTCGAGCACCATGCCATCTTCCCGCAGGTTCACCATGTATTTGCTGCGGCCCACCTTGATCGTGCTCGCCCTCGTCAGATACATGAAATCAAGGAACGCGGCGGCATCCGCGCCTGCCACCTCGAGCTTGCCGAGCGTCGAACCATCGGCAATGCCTCCCTCGGTGCGCACACGCCGGGCCTCGACGACGGCGGCGCTGGCGGCCTCGCTGCCGTTCGTGGCGAAATAGCGCGGCCGCATCCAAAGGCCCATCGGCTCGAGCATCCCGCCGTGTGCCTGATGCCACTCGTGGAGCGGTGTCTGGCGAGCGAGCTTGTAGGCCGCGCCCATGTGATAGCCGGCGATCGACTGCATCGTGACCGGCTCGTAAGGCGGCCGGGGGCGGCTGATGCCGACCTGCACGAGCGTGTCGCCCTTGAGTTCCGCCACGATCGCCGCGCCCAGCAGCCCTCCGGTGCGGCCCTGATCGGTGCCCACGCCAAGCGTGGTGTAGCGCTTGAGATGCTCGATGTCGCTGAAGCCTTCAGCCAGGGCGGTGCGCAGATCGGCGACCGTCACGTCATTTTGCATATCGATGAACTGGCGTTTTTCCTCGGCGCGATTGGCGGGCGCGCGCGTGAAACTCACCAGTTGCGGCGACGTATCGCC
>Ga0068860_100001628_pt1 | contig 24094 bp, 15 predicted proteins | sample KBSSwiS32_FD_66597 | JGI IMG/M metagenome (GOLD analysis project Ga0068860, IMG submission 66597) | Switchgrass rhizosphere microbial communities from Kellogg Biological Station, Michigan, USA - KBS Switchgrass S3-2 | ecosystem: Host-associated > Plants > Roots > Rhizosphere > Soil ...
GCCGGTATCATCTGTCATACGTTTCACGTGTTCCAGTGAAAACGGCGGCAATATGAGGGGATCGAGCGCGGGTTCCTTTTTGGGAGATTGCCATGCCTGCTGGTGAAGGATAACCTTACTGAGCGCCAGGTATTTTTTTCCAATCTTGGGCCAGGTAATTTCAAAACCATGTGCCAATGCGCTGGCACGGAGATCCTCCATAACTTCTTCATGGTCCAGCAAATCAAGCAATATAGAGGATAGCTGGCTGTGATCATTAAAATCGAAGAGGCGACCGCGCCCGTCTGCCAGGATCTCAGATGCATGCCAGTAAGGTGTTGATACCACTGCGCAGCCCGCTCCTACTGCATACGATAATGTACCACTGGTAATCTGCGCTTCATTTAAGTAAGGAGTAATGTAGATATCCGTTGCCGATAGATATTTGAATAATTTTTTCTGACTAACAAATTCATTCATGAAAAGAACATGCTTCTCCAGCTGCAGGCGTTTCACCAGTTGAAGCAGGTAAATACGGTATTCTTCGCCCGAATGCCGCAAAACCGCAGGATGCGTTTTGCCCAATACAATATAAATCACTTCGGGATGTTTGGCCACTACAGCGGGCAATGCTTTTATTACCGTTTCAATTCCTTTATTGCGCCCTATCAGGCCAAAAGTGAGTAATACCTTTTTATTCTCCAGTTTAAATTCTTTTTTAGAAATATCCTGGTCAAACTGGAGATCAGGCACGCCATGCGAAATAATCTTTATTTTCTCTTTTGGGATATTATATATTTCGGTAAGGAATTCGTGGGCTTTATTTGTCATCACCACGGTGCGTGCGGCCATCTTGCTTATCTCGGTTAAGATGGCCTTTTCATTATACGAAGGTGTTTTTAATACCGTATGAAAAACGGCCATAAAAGGAATTTCCAACCGGTGCAACAATGGCAGAATATAGATACCGCTCTGGCCGCCAAATATGCCAAATTCATGTTCGAGAATACAAATGTCGGCACCACTTCGGTTTATAAACTTGGCGGCTTCAATGTAATCTGTTTGCTGGTTCTGGCGGATAGTAAAGACCACTTCTTCCGGATAATCATACGTGTTTTCATGATCACTAACGGCAATCACCATTCCTTCGTGGTTGCCGTCATTTATCATAGCCATAAATTTATTATTGGTAAATGTTCCAATGCCACACTCACGCGGTGGATAAGTTCCGATAAAAGCTATCTTCATAATCACTGTTTTAGGAGGCAGCACTGAAACAATGTCAATGCTGCAATTGAAAAAAATATTAATGCGTCAATTAATTATGAGGCAATGCAAACCTTGACATAAAAAAATAATGCCAAATAAGGGTGAAGGGGTGATAATAAAGCTATTGCAAACGGCCTGTTCTACTCAACCGTGGCCGGTATCAATACCGCTATAACAGGCAGGAACTTTAATCCTGTAAGGTAAGTTTTCTTTTGCAGGTAGCCCATTGAATTTTAATATGGGGCTAAGGCAAATAATAATGTGGAAATTCATACTCAGTTCAACGCATTGGCACAGTAACAGATGCAAAAAAATTAAAATCTTTGCAACATTTCAACGAGTATAGTGTTATACCAGATCGTATTGTTATTAATTTGACAATCCGGGTATCTCAACCATTTCATTTGCTTCTTCCTGGTAATTCACGCCGGGTATTTTAAACCCGAACAGGCGGAAGAATTCTGAGTTGTACCCGTTCATATCTGCAATGGCGGGTAATGTTTCAGTAGATACGCTGGGCCATAAAGCGGCTACTTGTTTTTGTACGTCCTCCCGCAATTCCAGTTCATCAATCCTTATCCGTCCTTTTTCGTCCAGGGGGATTGTATTGTCTGCATTATACAACCTGTCTTTAAATAATCTTTGTATTTGTTCAATGCAACCTTCATGAATACCCTGTTCCTTCATTATCTTAAACAGCAGTGAAATATAAAGAGGTATTACGGGGATGGCAGAACTGGCCTGTGTTACCAGCGCCTTATTAACCGAAACATAGGCATGTCCATTAATATTTTTAAGTTTATCGGTGATAGTAGCCGCCGCGGCTTCCAGATCATCTTTTGCACGGCCGATTGTGCCTTTCCGGTAAATGGCTTCGGTGAGTGATGGCCCAATATAAGAATATGCAACTGTAAGGGCATTGCGCGCCAGCAGCTTTTCCTGTAGCAGGGCATCTATCCACATGGCCCAGTCTTCGCCGCCCATTACAGTTATTGTATTTTGTATCTCCTCTTCATTGGCCGGTTCAATATTAATATCGGATACCATGCCCGAATGAAAATTGACTGTTTTATTTTTGTAAGGAGCGCCGATAGGTTTTAAGACGGATTTATAAGCGATGCCCGTCAGTGGATGTGTTCTTACCGGGGAAGCCAGGCTGTATATTACGAGGTCTACCTGCCCAAGATCTTTTTTTATCAGTTCAATGGTTTGCTGTTTTATTTCATTGGAGAATGCATCGCCATTAATGCTTTTTGCATACAGGCCAGCTTCGTGCGCCTGCGTTTCAAGGGCTGCCGTGTTGTACCAACCGGGCGAAGCGGTTTTGTTTTCAGCCGGTGGCTTTTCAAAGTAAACACCAATGGTAGATGCCTGCAGGCCGAAGGCGGCCGTAATTCTTGAAGCCAGGCCGAACCCCGTGGAAGCACCGATCACCAGCACCCTTTTTGGCCCTTTTATCAATCCTTTTGATTTTGTATATTCCACCTGTTCCAGCACATTTTGCCGGCAACCAGCCGGGTGAGCTGTTATACATATAAACCCACGTACCCTTGGTTCAATAATCATAGTATAGCTTCCTTTTAATATGTCTGTTAGCAGTAACCGAAAGATGAAGATATATAAAGTGATTGATAAAAAAATACAGGTCGGCCCGTCAAAATCCATTGTTGCACATATTTACTGCTTCAAACGCAGATAATACTATTTTTGTCGATACGGTAAAACCACCATATTGAAAAATATTCCCGCTTCCATCCGGAAAGTGCATGTAACCAGGTATGTAACACCTTTGCGTGAAGGTGGCTCCATGCCTGCTATTGCAGAAGCAGATGATAATTTTTTATATGTGGTAAAATTTCGTGGGGCAGGCCAGGGTGCCAAATCGCTGGTAGCTGAACTCATTGGTGGTGAAATTGCACGTGCACTCGGACTCAAAGTTCCGGAAATTGTACTGGCCGACCTTGACACGGCTTTTGGGCGGACGGAACCCGATGAGGAAATCCAGGATCTGTTAAAGGCGAGTGTTGGTACCAATATCGGTCTTCATTACCTGTCGGGTTCTATTACATTTGATCCAACGGTAAGCATCGTTGATCCGCTGTTGGCGTCAAAGATTGTTTGGCTCGATTGCCTGCTTACGAATGTAGACCGCAGTTACCGCAATACCAATATGCTTTTATGGCATAAGGAATTGTGGTTGATCGATCACGGCGCTTCACTGTATTTTCATCATTCGTGGCAAAACTGGGAAGAGCAGGCGCTTCGTCCTTTTACGCATGTTAAAGATCATGTATTGTTACCCAGGGCAACGGAACTGGCGGCGGTGGACCCGGGATTCCGATCCATTCTTACAACAAATTGCATCTACAATATTGTTTCGCTGGTTCCGGACGAATGGCTGGTAACGGATTCACCCTTCCAATCAGCGGCTGAACACCGCAACGCCTACATACGATACCTGGAATTGCGCATCGCCAACTCGGCCATTTTTTTAAAAGAAGCACAACATGCAAGAGAAATTTTTATTTGAATACGCTGTTCTTCGTGTTGTTCCGAAAGTGGAGCGGGAAGAATTTCTCAACGTGGGAGTAGTGCTGTACTGCCAGCAGGCAAAATTCCTGCAGGTTTTGTTCCGCCTCGATGGAGAGCGCATCAAGGCCTTCGCACATGAACTGGATATCCCGGAACTGGGCCAATATCTCCAGGCTTTTGAAAACATTTGCGCCGGCACAAAAGACAGCGGCCCCATTGGCAAATTGCCGGCTGCCGATCGTTTTCGCTGGTTAACGGCAACGCGCAGCACCGTTGTACAAACCTCTAAAACCCATACTGGTCTTTGCAGCGATCCAAAGGAAACACTCAGCAAATTATATGAGCAACTGGTGCTTTGTTAATTTGTTTATACACCCCCCCAACAGCATCCGCAGTTTTCATTTCGTAGTTTATAAAAAACCATCTCCCGAAAAACAACGTAGCGGCAAAATCATCCGTTGCCACAAATCGACAGATTAAGCAACCAAATTTTAATTCGTGCACTCGTGACTATAAGGCGTTTTTACTCCACTATTTTTTTAATAAAATGAGACAGGTACTAAAAAAGGCCCGTTGTTCACGGACCTTTTATAAATTTTAATAGCTGTTTTATCTCAATAGTACCCGGGTAGAAACTTCATAGTCCTTACTTTTTAATTGTAAAACGTATACCCCCGGCATCACATGCCTGTCAATTGTAAACGTAAGATTGTATGCTTCATTTGCTACCTGTTCGGCTTTCCATACTTCTTTGCCGCCCATATCCAGCATACGAACAGTGATATTACCCGTTACTTTATCCTGGAAAGCCGTCGTAAACCAATTGTCGATGGGGTTAGGCAGTATTTTCACTTTTACACCATTTACCACCTGGCTATCCCTTAACAGCAATACTGCAGAATATTTAACGCCACCGTTTTTTTCCAGTACTTTAATACGATAGTAATAATAAGGCCGTTGCAGGCTGGAATCATAATAAGTATAATCGTGTTTGCTGTTTGTATTCAGCGCGGTAACCGTTCCTTTCTTAGTAAAAGTAACGCCATCTTCTGAGCGTTGTATTTCATAGCTGTCGATGTTCTGCTCATGATCAACGGTCCATTGCAGCGAAACCTGCGCGTTCTTCCAGTCGCCCGTAAACGATACTATGGTTACCGGCAAAGCAGCCTGGTTAAAGATGGGTAAAGAAGTAAATGCGGTGCTCACAAAAACAGACTGCAGATCGGCATCAGACAATTGAAACCAATCTCTCAGTACCGTAGAATATACCTGCCTGAAATCAAACTGCATCGGTATCTGGTCGCTCACCGTTGCATTGGCAGGCAGTACCGGGCTGATACCCGTTAGTGCCGGGTTTACTTTGGTGCCAAAAAAGAACATGGGAATGGCTGTACCATGATCGGTACCCACACTATCGTTCGATTTTATACGCCGCCCGAATTCTGTGAACGTCATCCCGGTTACCCTGTCCTGCGCACCCAATAATTTCAAGTCCTGCTGAAACGCATCGATGGCTTTTGACAGAAGGCCCAGTGAATTAGCATGGTTTCCCTTTGTATGATCGGTGGGATCCGTTTGGCCTGTATGTGTATCAAAACTATTGGGGTGGTTAACAATATAGATAGGTGTTTTCAATCCACCGCTGATAAGCTTGGCCACAATACCCAGGTTGGTGGCAAGGGTATTGCCAGAGGGATAAGTGGCCATGTTTTTACCGAGCAGGCTGGCGTCCTGTATTACTTTTATTGACTTGCTGGTCTGGTATTGCGAGCGGCGAAGGAAAGTAAGCTGATCGTTGTAGGGCGAAGGAGGTAATACCGGCGGTTCTCCACTGGTAAAACTATTGAATGAAGTTAGATTGGGAATGGTAAAAGCGGCATTGGTTTCCGTTGTTTGCGTCATGGTAGAAGCCTGCGTGCCAATTTGTATCGCCAAGGGGTGATCACCTATCGGTGAGACAGTAGGATAATCAGGATATTCTGCATCAATGGTACGCCCCAGCCATCCTGTACTCAGGTATTCATTGTATTTGGAACCGGTAAGCCAGATATCGGCTGCCCTGAAATGAGAAAAGCTTGGGTTGGGGTAACTCACTGACTGCACAATATTCATAAGTCCGTTATTGTACATGTTCTGCATCTCCACCATGGCTGGATGCAGTCCGGTGGCAGTGGTACCATTCAGCGCCAGCACATTTGGCTGTGGTATCAGAATATTGGAACGTGCATTGGCCAGTTCAGTATACCTGTCCAACGCGATAACAGTGTTTAACCCGTCATTGCCACCATTCAATTGCACCAATACCAGTATCCTTCCATTAATCAATGATTGCTGACCCAGCAAATGAAGCAGTGGCGTTGACTCCATTGCCTCTACGGTAAACCCTTTTATGAGAAGCGGCAGTGTTACCAGCGGCGCTGTTTGTAAAAAATGTCTGCGTTTCATTTTGTTGCTTTTAATGATTAATACAATAGGTATTCTGCCAACCCGGTAATATAACCTACCAGTGTATCCAATGGCTTTTTTACGAGACCCAGGGAGGTGGTATTGGTAGGATTGGCCAGGTAATCATTCCAGGCGCTTGTCCAGTAAGCATCATTTGCCTGGTGATTCAGCAGTTCTCCTTTCATATAGGCTTTTTGGTCGGCCGTCAGATCTACCGGTAACAGGTAAGTGATAAAATTGCTGACAACCTTATCGGGATTACCGGCATCGAGAAACTGTTTATTAAAAGCAACTGAGTCAATTAGAATTTTTACACCGCTAACGGTAACACCGGTACCTGCAAATGCTTTCAGGTTTTTTATTTTTAGCTGGAGGCTGGAAGCAGAAATCCAGATGCGGTAATAGGGTATTTCCGAGTAAGGGTCCCACCCGGCCACATCCGGCGGGTCTCCGATATTTTGCGACTCCGCATTACATTTGTCTGTAAAATTTTTCCAGTGCGCATACATAATATCAACCGGTGAGGCTGCCAGCGTAATTTTAAATTCCCTTACCATGCCCACGTAGAGGTCAACCGGGCTTTTGATGATGGTACCGAAGTTTTGCGGATCAAAAAAATGTTCGCTTTTAAATAGCGCCTTCAATACGGTTGGTATATCATAATTGGCCGATCTGAACACGGCGGCCAGGGGTGTAATCACATTTGCCTCCACATCTGCATTGATATCACTGTACACAAACCATACATACAATTTCCTGACAATAAATTTAGCGCACTCATCTGTTTTCAAAATCATATCAATGAGTGCGTCTGTTTCATTGGCCCCGTTGGCGGCCGTTTGTCCTTTAATTACCGTGTTGTTATAGAATGCGCTGAAGGTTTTGTCGGTGGTATCGTGCAAACTGGCGTTAAAGCTGCTGGAATAAGTTGCGTCTGCTGTATTGGCCGTTACGCGCCAGCCGGTCAGCACTTTGGCGGCCTGCTTTACATCATCTTCGGTATAGTGCGAGTCGGGGCCTTTTCCTACCATGAATAATTCCTGCAATTCCCGGCCATAGTTTTCATTGGGAGCCGTTTTTACATTGGTATAACCGCTGAGAAAATACAGCATGATCGGATCGATAGTTACCTGTTTCACCAGGTCCCTGAAATTGCTCAGCCCATACGTGCGCAGGATTTTAAAAAACTGGAAAATCGCTTTCGGCAGGTTCCTGTCCTTGGTATTGGTGCTAAAATGATTCGCCCAGAACAGCGTAATCTTTTCGAGAATATGCGTTGGCTGGTTCACCATCTGCCCCATCCACCAGGGCCTGAAAGAGTTGTTATAACGGTTACTAATAAGCGTATTTCGGATAGTGGCGTCTGTAGGATCGGGCAGGCCCGCAGTTACCCATGAACTGCCAAAGGCAACACCGCCGGTATCGGCCGCACCGCCCGCCGTGTAGTTGTTCACCGGCGTTGCAGCTGGTTGCACAGGGTTATCAATCAGGTAATCTACGGCGGCGCTCACAGACATCCCTTTTATTTCATCTACGCTTGCTTTTGATGCGCCAAACGTAACACGTCTTAAAAGATGGATCATCTCCGTTTCCGTCCAGGCGCCTGCATACGGATTCATGCCGGAATTGACGCCAAAGGTTCTGGTTGATGCCGTGGGTTGAACGGCCTTTTGAAAACTTTTTTCTACGGTAGGGGAATTGCTGTTTGCCGCCAGGCGTCTGATAAACTGCCGGCGTTGCATGGTATTTCCCATAAAAAAGTTTTTAGTTATCCTAATATAAAGATTAAAAGCCTATTAAATGTTAACTGATTATGAAGTGTGGAAAAAATTCTGCGTTTTCTAACGGCGGCTTCAACCGAAATTGGACACGAACCGTTGCTGTATTTCACTCCAAATGGGGAAACTTCGCTATTCGGAACGGCCGTTAACGAAAGCCCAAATCGTCCGGTATGGCAGTAGGCTGTCAGGAATATAGTCTATTTTACAGGGGGCCGGGCATCCCTGCTGCCTGTAAATCGTCTCACTATCTTTTAAATAGAGGTTATGCGGCTGATCATTCTTGCTTCCTGTTTGCTGCTGTTGGGGATCTCCTGTAAAAAAGCGAATACCCATAACAGCGCTGTTGGCAATCCCACCCGGGCCGACACATTGCTGAATACCAGTTATGGTGCAGACCCGCATCAAAAAATGGATATTTATCTTCCTGCCAACCGGTCGGTATCAGCAACCAAAGTGCTGCTCCTGGTACATGGGGGCGGGTGGACCGGAGGTGATAAAGCCGATTTTAGCGGTTCGGTTACAGCCTTCCAAAACAGCCTTCCTGACTATGCTATTGTCAATATCAACTACCGCCTTGCAGGGAATAATCAAAATCTTTTTCCCACCCAGGAAAATGATCTGAAAGCGGCTGCAGATTTTGTTTTCGCAAAAAGAAATGAGTATTTCATTTCCGACAAATGGGCTTTTTTGGGTGCAAGCGCAGGCGGTCACCTGGTCTTGCTGCAATCTTATAAATACAGTAGTCCTGTGCAACCCAAGGCCGTCATTTCTTTTTTTGGACCTACCGACTTAACCAGCTTCTATAATTCAGGAAGCGCAGCTGCGCTTGCATTGATAAACGTAACCGGCACCACGCCAACCGCTAACTCCGAACGATACCAGCAATCCAGCCCCATTCGTTTTGTCAGGGCCCAGTCGCCACCCACTTTACTATTGCAGGGGGACGCTGATCCTTTGGTGCCGCCGGCGCAGGCGGCTTTACTGCGCGATAAATTACAGTTGCTGGCAGTTCCCAATCAATATATACTCTATCCCAATGAGGGGCATGGATGGGTTGGCGCGGACTTACTGGATTCTTACAGCAGAACAGTAGCATTCTTAAAGCAATATGTCAATTAAACATTGGGCTGGTAATGGTATTTCAAAACAGTGAGGCTGTTTTTTTGTTACTTTGACTATGAGTGCACCATTAGCAGAACGCCTGCGCCCCACCACGCTTGATGAGTTGGTAGGGCAGGAACATTTGACCGGCAAGGGCAGTATTCTGCGCACAGCCATAGAAAATGGCAAGCTGCCTTCCATGATTTTATGGGGCCCGCCCGGGGTAGGAAAAACAACCATTGCCAATATTATTGCACACACATTGGGTGTGCCCTTTTATACCTTGAGCGCTATCAGCAGCGGCGTGAAAGAAGTGCGGGAAGTGATTGAAGCTGCAAAAACAAAAGCAAACTGCATATTGTTTATCGATGAGATACACCGGTTCAACAAAGGCCAGCAGGATGCATTGCTGGGTGCGGTTGAAAAGGGGATCATTACCTTGATAGGCGCTACCACGGAAAACCCTTCTTTCGAGGTGAATTCGGCATTGCTCAGCCGTTGCCAGGTATATGTATTGAAACCGCTGGGTGAACAACAACTGGTGGGCCTGCTGCGTCATGCGCTGGAAACAGATCCTCAGCTCGGCAACAAAGAAATAACACTGCAGGAGACCAGTGCATTGATAAATATTTCGGGTGGTGATGCGCGCAAGTTATTAAACCTGCTGGAGTTGGTGACGGATGCACTTGGCAACAAAGCTGTGATCACCGACACTATAGTAATGGAGATCGCGCAAAAGCGTATAGCCCTGTACGATAAGAAAGGTGAGCAGCATTACGATATCATATCGGCCTTTATCAAATCCATTCGGGGAAGTGATCCCAATGCCGCGCTGTACTGGCTGGCAAGAATGATCGAAGGCGGAGAAGATGTAAAGTTTATTGCACGCCGTATGGTCATTCTTGCAAGCGAGGATATCGGCAATGCCAATCCTACCGCATTGGTAATGGCCAATGCAAGTTTCGACGCGGTTAATAAAATAGGCTATCCTGAAGCACAGATAATCCTGTCTCAATGTGTTACCTACCTGGCGGCTTCGCCAAAAAGCAATGCCGCGGTAGCAGCTATTAGTGCGGCCATGGCGGCAGTAAAGCAATTTGGAGATTTACCGGTGCCCTTGCATATCCGCAACGCGCCTACCCGCTTAATGAAAAACCTTGATTATGGCAAAGGATACCAGTACTCGCACAGCTATGATAATAATTTTTCGGACCAGGAATACCTCCCCGAAAAAATAAGCGGAACGGTCTTCTATGAACCCGGACAGAATGCACGCGAAGAAGAATTGAGAAAATTTTTGCGGCAGCGCTGGAAAGAGAAGTATGGGTATTAAGAAAGTATGGAGTACTTAGTATGGAGTATTCAGACCTGCACCAATTATATGAGTTCCGCCGCTGTTGGCGTTTTCACCAACAGCATTAGCCCCTTGCTATGCTTATCTAAATCACCGGTAAAATTTAATCCCTGCGCGCTGAAGCGACTCAGCCGCTTTGCATTAATTTTAGTCACCAAACTATAGCTGCATGAAAAAATTAAAACTCACGATTACCTTTGCATGTTTTTTTACAGTTTCATTCTCACAAACCATCATTCAGAAAGATCCGCTGATAGAAAAGATGGTGAAGGAAGTGTCTGCAGATTCTCTCCAGTCATATATCAAAACATTGGTGGCATTCGGTACCAGGAGCACCATTAGCACACAAACCGATTCAAAAACAGGTATCGGCGCTGCCAGGTTATGGGTATTGAGCCGCTTCAATGAATTTGCCAGGCAATCGGGTGGGCGGCTAACGGCAATGATAGATACCACTACCCTGCCGGCCGATGGCAAACGCATTGATGCACCGTTGGTATTGGGCAATGTGGTGGCTACGCTGAAAGGAACGGATCCCAATGATGATCGTATCTTTTTAATCAGCGGTCATCTCGACAGCCGCCGCACCAATGTTATGGATAAAACAGGTGATGCGCCCGGCGCCAATGACGACGGCAGCGGAACGGCAGCAGTGATCGAGTGTGCGCGGATCATGAGTAAACAGGCATTTCCGGCTACTATCATTTTTATAGCAGTCAGCGGCGAAGAGCAGGGATTACTGGGCGCTACATTTATGGCGAACAAATTAAAAAAAGAAAATAAAAATATTGAAGCAGTTTTGAACAACGATATCATGGGCAGCAATAACAGCAGCGAAACAAATATCGTAGACAATACCCGGATACGCGTGTTTAGCGAAGGGCTGCCTTTTTACGAACTGGAAAAAAATGCTTCTAACATCCGGCAACTGGGTCTGGAGAATGATGGAAAAGCACGGCAGCTTGCCCGTTATGTAAAAGAAACCGGTGAACGGTATGTAGATAACCTGCAGGTAGTAATGGTGTATCGTAACGACCGCTTTCTGCGCGGGGGCGATCACACACCTTATGTTATGAACGGCTATGCCGCTGTACGCATTACCGAAATGAACGAAAATTATAATCACCAGCACCAGGATATCCGCAAAGAAAACGGCCTGCAGTATGGAGACCTGGCGGAGTTTATGGATTTTGAATACCTGCGCAAGAATACTGCATTGAATCTCTGCAATCTGGCCAATCTTGCCAAATCGCCCACTATGCCGCAGGAGGTAAAAGTGGATGTAAAAAAACTTGACAACTATACTGTCCTAAGCTGGAGCAATCCCAAATCCGGAAAAACAAAAGGTTTTTATGTACTCATGCGTGAAACCACCAGCGCCTTTTGGCAAAGGAAAATATTTACTGCGCAAACAACTATCAGTTTGCCTTATTCCAAAGACAATTATTTTTTCGCGGTGCAATCGGTAAGCGAGGAGGGCAATGAAGGTTTACCGGTGGTGCCGGTGGTCGGCAGATGATGTGTGCCTGGTTGTTGATGCCTGAATGGTTATTTTGAAATCATTGATAAATTTTGTTTCATTTTCACATTTACCACATTTCCACATCTTATATTTATGAACCGTAAACATTTTTTAAAAACTGGAACGCTGGCGGGTTTTGCGTTTCCGGTATTAGCCGCAGCACCGCCTAATGCTGTTTCGGAGCAAGCAATTTCAACTGAAGGCAATAAGATTTCTACCGCCGATTTTGAGCTCGATGAAATAACCATCGATGCTTTGCAGCAAAAAATGAAAAGCGGCGAATATACTTCGCAATCAATCACCGGCCTCTACCTGAAACGCATTGAAGCCATTGATAAAAACGGCCCGGCCATCAATGCGGTTATCGAGATCAATCCGGACGCCCTGTCCATTGCTGCAGAAATGGATAAGGAACGCAGGGCAGGAAAAATCCGCGGGCCTTTGCACGGCATCCCTGTTCTCATAAAAGACAATATTGATACCGGCGATAAAATGATGACCACCGCAGGTTCGCTTGCCCTGGCAGGAAATATTGCTTCAAAAGACGCATTCATCGTTCAGCAATTGAGGAAAGCAGGTGCCGTACTGCTGGGAAAAACCAATTTGAGTGAATGGGCTAATTTCCGATCAAACCGATCTACCAGCGGATGGAGCAGTCGTGGCCTTCAGACAAAAAACCCCTGTGTATTGTCGCGCAACCCAAGTGGTTCCAGTTCTGGATCCGGTGCGGCCGTTGCTGCCAATCTTTGCGCCGTAGCTATCGGAACAGAAACAGACGGGTCGGTAGTCGCGCCTTCTTCGTTTTGTGGTATTGTTGGCATTAAACCAACTGTAGGTTTATTAAGCCGGACCGGCATCATCCCAATCTCAAAAACGCAGGACACGGCCGGTCCAATGGCAAGAACCGTACGTGATGCTGCCATCCTGCTCGGCGCGCTGGCCGGTGTTGATGAGGCTGATCCTGTTACGAAGGAAAGCCAGGGAAAAGCGCAAAAAGACTATACCCGTTTCCTGGATGCCAACAGTTTGCAGGGCAAAAGAATTGGCATTGAAAAAAGATCTCTTTCAGGACATGAAGGCGTAGTGGGTTTGTACAAAGCGGCGATTGAAATATTAAAATCCAAAGGGGCAACTATAATAGAAGTAGAATTATTAAAAGCAACAAGAGATGCCAGCAGCGGCGAATTTGCCGTGTTGCAATTTGAATTCAAAGATGGCCTTAACAAATACCTGGCTAACGCGCATGGCCAGGTGAAATCGCTGGCAGATCTGATTGCCTTCAATAAACAACATGAAGCAACGGCTATGCCCTGGTTTAAACAGGAGACCCTTGAAAGCAGTGAGCTGAAGGCAGGACTGGATACACCCGAGTATACCGATGCGCTGAAAAAGACATTGAGCAGCCGGCACATTATTGATGAGCTGATGGCCGGCAACAAACTCGATGCTATTTGTGCAACCAGTATTGGATTGGCCGGGCTGACCGATTTAATAAACGGCGATTATGGAACGGGATTCTATTTCTGCCCGCCTGCTGCCATGGCGGGCTACCCCCATATCACGGTACCGATGGGTAAGGTACACGAGCTGCCTGCGGGGCTTTCTTTTATTGCCGGCGCTTATAAAGAACCGGAGCTGCTTGCTATGGCCTATGCCTATGAGCAGGCATCTAAGAAAAGAGAAGCACCGAAGTTTATTCCAGAGTAGAAGCATTATGTTCTATTTTATTCATGCAGGCAGGAATCACTACCGGTCTGGATAAAACGCAGATGCTATAAGTGAGACGGCGATCCCTTCTTGTTTATCACAGGTTAATATTTATCATTTGCAAACCCGTTTTTACATATCATTAGGAAATCCCCGTTAAACCATTGCGTATTAGAGGGTCAAACCAGTACATCAAATGAAATGATATGAAAAAGTATATTTTACCCTTTGCATTTGTAGTGATGATGGTTTCACTGGTATCCTGTGCGCCTGCCTATGTAGTACGTGAACGACCGCGCGAAGTAGTATATGTGAGGCCGGCAGCTCCCAGTCGTGAGCATATTTGGATCAGTGGCGATTGGGTATGGACCGGTGGCCGCTATCAATGGCATGAAGGTCATTGGGAAAGACCTCATCGTGACGTCCGCTGGCAAGAAGGATATTGGCGCGATACGCCCCGCGGTTACAGATGGGAACCTGGTCACTGGCAACGGTTCTGAATATTTTATCCGGTCGTATAAAAAATCAACAACAATGGGTGGATAGTCCACCCATTGTTGTTAATCCAACGGCTACTGCTTATCTGCAGCCTGGGCATCCCTGATATTCTTTTGCACGGCGATGGCACCGAACAAACCTAATAAAAACGCAAATGCATAAAACCCCTTCTCACTGGGTAGTATGGTCGCATTCCACAAACCAATTACCAGTAAAACGATAGAAAGAATAGTGGCAAACCAGCAGATACCATAATAAAGATCTGTTACCGGAAGATTCTCCAGCCTGTCTCTTACGCTTTTTTGCAGTGAGACCACGGCGAACAATCCAAACATTAAAACAGTGAAATAATACCCTTTTTCATTTAGCTGCATGTCTGCACGCCATAGGCCGATAAGATAACCAATAGCACCCGCACCCATGGCTATCCAGGATGCCGCTATAAAAGCCGCTGAAGGTTTCTGATTCATAATCTGAGTTTTTAATTTTTTACATCAGGCAGTTTTTAACCTGCAGAATGTTTATAGTTACTTGTATTTGAGAAAAATCCCTGTATCGAAAGCCGTCCAAAGGCAGGCTCTTTGTCCACAAGCCCTCAGGCCGCTGTTGGCCCATGTGTTGCAGGTGTGAAACAAACTGTAACTACCGGTTGCCTCGTAAAAAGCATCTGCCTTGTTGTAGTTGGCATTGGTAATTATTTTTATCATGTGGCCGGTTGAATCTTTTTGGAAACTATCCTGTATGAAATTGATCAGCCTGCTGTACTGTGTATTGCTGATCATAATTTTTTTGCAGCGCGCGTTTTCCGGAAGTGTTTCATAGAAGGTAGCATGAATGGCCGTTTTGCTCAGGCCCGTCATGGCTTTAAATGCCACGCTGAATTTCAAATCGGACCACCTTGGTGTTTGCAGGTAAAATCCTTTGTCGCCCCAACCCATGGCCAGGTATTTCATTTGGGCTGTATCGTCCAGGTGTGTATTGGAGAACTTTATTTCCTTAGCCCAGTCAAACCGGGCAGTCTTAACCGGTAATACCAAATCGGTGTGTACACCATTTGTTTTGATGTAGATCGCAATATCTTCCGGTTGGTTCATTTCTTTGTTCACGGTAATCCTGGAGAGCGCATAGGCGGCCAGCAGGTAAAGCAGCACGAATACAACAAGAAATACAATGGTATAGCGGATGTATTTAAATATTCTTTTCAAGTCTCATTTTTATGTGGAGAAAATTATAAAAGAGTATTGCTAACGCCGCAGCACAAATCTGCGATGCATTTAAAAGACCACGGTTGTTTTTGAAAACAACCGTGGTCTTTTGGCGGTCTTTTACGGCAGCTATTGTATTACCCTGATTGTTCCGGCGCCGTTGTAAGAATGGTATTCGCCGTTATACATGGCATCGGCACTGGCGGGCCCCATTTTATACACGCCCGGGCTTACCGCGCGTACGGCATAATAATACACCTGGCGGGCGCTGTAGAGATCAACAAACAGGTTGATGCGGTCATCGCGCACATCCATAGCTGTTGGTATAGCCCCATCTTTTATCCATTCCATCCCCGGCAGTTCTTTGGTGCGGGGGTTCTCAATCTCAAAACCGGCGGGTAATAAATCCGTGAGCACAATATTTTCTACCGAACCACTGTAAGATTTTTCCAATGTTAACTGTACCACTACCAAATCATTTTGTTTGAATGTATTGCCCGTAACAATTCGTCCATAGCGATCATAGAACCGGCGGCGAACTTTTATATAGCTGTCTTCTTCCTTGTACGCGCCGCTGGCGCTGATGCCCCTGCTTTGCCACCAGTAGTACAGGTTGCCATTGCCTTTTGCTGTAATATCGACGCTGTTACTGCCGAGTTGTTTTTCATTTAACTGGAGACTGCTGCCGCTGAGCGTGCCAACTGTTTTGCCATTGGCATTAACAGTAGCCGTTACAGTAGATTTATTGGCGGCCCTTGCCAGCTTACCCATTGCCAGAAAACTAAAAGCGCTTTCCTGCGTACTGTACCAGCTTCTCTGTTTCAGCTTATCCACTACGTGTTTGGCCATCAATGGCACTTGTTGATTAGATGGGTCCGCATCAATCAGCACGTTCAGGGCTATGGATTCATCGCGGATATCACTGTAAAAACTGCCACCAGTCTGCGCTACAGATTCTTCGCCGCTGAAAGACGCCGGCAGCATTTCTGCAAACCGCGTTTTGTCGCCCGCCATAGCATAGCTGGCCGATAACAGATAACGGCTGTCCAGCGCCAGCAAAGCAGGATTAGCCTTATAATAATTCATGACGCTGATATTGGGTTTGCCCGCCAACGCCAGCACATACAGGCTATAGGCCACTTCTTTCGGCGCAATTTTCTTTTGTTCTTTCAGGTTGTAATAATACACAATGGTCTCGCGGTTGCGCAGTTTACTGTTGAGATAGTTTAACAGCGTTTGCAGCAGGCCGTTATCTACATCATACCCGGCCTTCTGTGCTTCAATTAAAAAATGTGCGGCATACACAGAGGCCCACCAATGTTCTGTGCCTTCACCATCCCATAGTGTAATGCCTCCATTGTATAACTGCCGCAATTTTATTTTACGGATCGCTTCCTGGATATTGCCGTTGGCTGAAGCCTTATTTGCTTTCCCGGTATTGAACAAATCCGCCAGGTCGCCGTAATACAATTGCGGAAAGGCGGCCGATACGGTTTGTTCTGTACAACCATAGGGGTACTCTACCAGGTAGGCAAACTGGTTAGCCAGTTGCAGGGCCGGTGAACGGCTCACTACCAGTTTATAATCACCGCTGCCCGGCATAAAATCATTCAGTCCAATGGTTATCTTCTGTGAGGTATTTCCAGGAACAGATCCGCTGCCGGTTATTTTTTGCAGGGTAGATGCCGGCCGTACTGTAATGTCTGTTTCGTCTACAAAATTTTCTCCCATTCCTTTCACTTCCACTTTTATTTTGCCGGTACTGATCGCAGGCGATGCAATCAATTTAAAAATCGCTTTTGCTTCGCTGTTAGCTTTCAGCTCAACAGATTGCTGGGTGGCCCCTGCTACCTGCAACGGCGCCGTTACCGTAAACATAGCCGCGGCGCTGGCATTTTTGCCGGTCGTATTGGTAATGGTTACCGGCACATTCACCGTGTCGCCGGGACTCAGGAAACGTGGCAAGGCAGTACTCAGCACAATCGGATCCGCTACTTTCATACTGGATGCTGCGCTGCCGAAACTTTCATTTTTATACGCTACGGCCATTAATCTTATTTCACCACTGAATTGTGGAATATCGAATTCAAAATCGGCTTCACCACCCGCGTTCGCCTTTGCAATGCCGCTCCAGTAACTCACAATTTTAATGCGTTTGTTTGGCATGGGGTTACTGCGTTTGTTTGTCTCCAAATCGCCATCGCCACCGGTGCTGCTCAGTCGGGCGCGCACTTCAGGAAATAACAACGGATACATATCGTAGCCGTTTACTTCCAGCGCGCGTTGTGCATAGAAATAACCGTAAGGATCCGGCGTTTCAAAATTACTTACCTGCAATACCCCATTGTCTACCGCCGCCAGCGTTACATAGCTTCCTGCCTCGGCCTTTACTTTTACTTTCTGGTGAGTATGTGAACGCACCGATGCCTGGGCCAGCACCTCTATATCCATCTTACGGCTTTTTTCTTCCACCATAATATTTTTATACCCATGCGCTACGGTCAACGGGATATCACTCACATCGTGCGGTTTTATTAGTGTTGCCGTTACGTATACATTGGGCAGGTGATCGGCGGTTAACTTCAGATCCAATGAGGCCTGGCGTCCATCCACATTTACATACTGGTAAGAAACCACTTTATCCGTTTCCATGGTCACCAGCATTTTTCCACTGAAAGGTGTTTTAAACAGCACCTTAGCTGTTCCGCCCGATTGATACGCCGTCTTATCCAGGCTGATATCAATATTGCCTTCTGTGCTTACTTCAAATGAGCTATTGTCGTTGCCCCAGTTGCCATAGCTATAGAATTCTTTTTTTACGTAGGTATTGGCGCCGGGGATGGATACGCGCAGTTCGTATTCTCCGGCCGCGCGGGGCGTAAATGCATAACTGCTGGTTTCGCCCGCAACGTTTACCAGGGCGGAAGCCACTATTTTATCTTCTTTTTGCGAATCGTAGCGGAAGTACTGGCCACTTTTGGTAAGTACCGTTCTGTATTCGTGTTTTATTACTTCCACTTTCGCTTGCGCGCTGGCCAGTTGTTCGTTTTTTGTAAGGGCCAGTAAAGGGATCTTAATTGACTGGTTCAGGGGATAATACCACCAACCGTCTTCTCCAATACCAAAGAAAACCGGTTGCGTATAAATATCTGCCGATGTATTGCGGCTCACCGGCCTTCCTGTTTCGTCGAACACGGTTGTGTAAAACGAAGCTTGCAGCACACCCGCATTTTTGTATTCCGGTTTGGCAGTAAAGCTTTCTGAAGCGTTGCCATTACCATCCGTTTCACCCTCCTTTACTGCTTTATCAAATGAGATGCCCGCGTTGGCGATCGAAAAATCATAGTGATCACGATTCTTTGGCCTGAAATATTTTTGTTTTACCTGTATCTCACATTCATAATTGCGGTTGGCAGCGGGCGGACCGAAAAAATTAACCGCATTGATATCGAGTTTTACGGATTCACCCGTTACCATACTTTCCTTATCCAGTTTGGCAGTCACCTTAATGCGGTCGGGCACAAACTCTTCTACCCTGAAATTCTGCGTACCCAGCAAAATATCATTGCCATTGTATACTTCCAGCGAATAACTGCCCGTTACCGCGGAAGCAGCTATATCAACATTGCCTTCCAATGATCCCTGTTCATTCAGGTTTTTGCGAAATGTTTTTAACTCCTTTCCGTTCGGCAGCAGGAATTTTAATTTCACGGGTATTTCACCGGGTGATTTCCAGAGACGATCGCGCAGCACAACCGAGAAATTTATTTTTTCTCCGGGGCGATAAATATCGCGTTCAGCGTAAATGAAGGCGTCTAGGCCGGTGGCATTACTGTGCTTACCGCCCACTTCAAAGCGGCTCATGTTCACCCTGGTGCTGGTGAATGGCAGATAACTAAAATCTGTTTCGGTTTTCGCTATAATCATGGCCGGCCTGAAACCCGCGAATTCCTTTTTTGCATAATTAATTTCCGCTACACCATCGGCATTGGAGCTACCGGTACCGAGCAACTGGTTATTTGCGCCATAGGCAACCACGTTTACACCGCTTACCGGCAATGCCGTTTTTAAGGAATTGACAAATACAAAAATTTTATCGTTGCCCTCTTTCGCTATTAACCCAAAATCCGAAAGTGAAATAAAACGGCTATCACTTACCCAGTTGTCTTCAGTGGACTTTATCTTGATGTGATAAATTCCTTTAAACCCGGGCAACTTGTCTTCAATATTAAAATTGAACAAGCGCGCGGAACCGCTTTTGGGTAAGGTCCTGGTATCTATTTCCTTTTCATAAATAATATCGCCCACCACCGCGCTGCTTTCGCCCTCATAATTTCCTTCCTCTTCATTACTGCTTTCTTTTGGATAATAACCGCTTGCCTGCGCGGCCAGCAGGTTGTTCTCATATATTTTTGACACCACTACTTTCACCTTTTCTACGCTGACCAGTTTCACCTCAATATTTTTAGCACCCTGGCCGGCCAGGTATACGGCCGATTTATTGACAAAACTCACCGCTGGCTGCATCTTTCCAAAGGCAAAATTATTTTTATATTCCTCTTTCAGTACACCGCCTATTTTTCCGCGAAGCCCTTTTGTAAGTGTCAATGCGTAGCTTTTGCTGGCATCAAATGCATCACTGCTGATAACAAAACCATCATCGGTTGCTTCCGCAGTAAATTTAACAGCGGGTTCAAATTTTATAAACGAGGCAAGGTTTTCTGTCTGTACCTGCTGGCTGGTTCTAACGGTGATGATACCCGTGCTGCCATCGTGATCGGCGTTTACATCATTTACGGTAAGGGTAAAGGGTGAAGGAATCAGTGCTTTTGTTGCTGTCTTTTCTTTGGTTGCATTGGTACCACCCTCGGGTACAATGCCTTTGTCGAGGCTTATTTCTACGCTATAGTCCCGATCTTCTGTTTTGAGACCTGTAAGGCGCAACGATATTTTATCGCTGGCTGCCAGGGATTGAACTGAATAGTCGGCTTTTTGCCCATCTACCGTTACCACGAGCTTATCATTTAATGCTGCCGCATTTACGGGATAATTAAAATAAAGATCTACCTGCGGAACAGCGGCTTTGGTATTGTCATCCTGTACCACCCAGGTAGCATTGGTATTTTCCAGTTTTAGATCGGCGGTGCTGAAAACAATGTTCTCGCCTTTTTCTACTTTATCAAATTTGGAGAACCGAAGCAGTTCTTTGCCAAGCCTGGCTTTATAGGTAGTAGCGGCCTGCAGTGGTTTTGACGGAGAAAAAACCAGTTCGTCAACATGCTCCCAGCGGAACCGGCCATCTATCTTTGGCTCAAAGGAAACATATTGGGTAGAGTCCCACTGGTTCATCAATGAATCAGCTATCAGCGGCTTGCTGAAGCGAAAGACAAGGTTGCCCAGTTGCGGAACTTCATTTGTGGCATTGGTATAGTCGAGTGAAACAATCTGCCGGTTACAGGCATATAAAAAAATAATCCCGATGAATACCGGAATTACCAACGGTTTTGTAATACGCATACAGCGGAGGGTTAAAATGTTTTTAAGCGGGTGTTAAAGTACAAAAATGCAGAAAAAAAACAGGTTTTGTTTTCTTTGTTTGGAAAAAGAATACCTGAAATTAGTGGTGGGAGCTAAGGGGGATAGTCCGGCTGGACCATAGTAGTTAAATATTACAGGTGAAAGATAAATCGTTGGCAGAAGGATTTGCAAATTTTATACGATAAGGATTTGTTAATTGATATTTTTACAGCGCAAAATGCAGGTACGTTATTCTTATATAAAAAAATTCACTAAAAGACTGCTCTTGGTTGTTGCAGCATTGATTGTTTCCTTTTTCCTGCTCAATTGGATATTTCCTGTTCCTTCCGTTATTGAATATTCCACCATTGTAACCGATAATAAAGGCGAGGTAGTGCACGCATTTTTAACCAGCGATCAGCAATGGCGCATGAAGACTGAGCTGAAAGAAATTTCGCCATTGCTCAGGAAAACGATCATCGCAAAAGAAGACCGATATTTCTACTACCACCCAGGTATTAACCTGCTGGCCATGAGCCGGGCGCTTGGTAAAAACCTGCTGCGGATGAAACGTACCTCGGGTGCTTCAACCATTACCATGCAGGTGGCCCGGGCGCTGGAGCCTAAAAGAAGAACCTATACCAATAAGCTGATTGAAATGTTCCGTGCATTGCAACTGGAATGGAAATACAGCAAAGATGAAATACTGCAGTTGTACGTAAACCTTGTTCCTTACGGCAGCAATATAGAAGGCGTAAAATCTGCTTCCATTTTATATTTTAAAAAGAACCCCGACCATTTATCGCTGGCAGAAATAACGGCTTTGTCTATCATACCCAACCGTCCCTCCTCGCTGGTGATTGGGAAAAACAATGATTTAATAATAAGAGAGCGCAACCGCTGGTTGAAAAAATTTGCGGCTGAAAAGATATTTACGGCCAAAGAAATACAAGATGCACTGGATGAGCCATTGACGGCCACCAGGGATATTGTTCCAAAATATATTCCGCAGCTTGCCTACCGTTTAAAAAAGCAAGGCGCTGACATCATACACACTCATATCGACATGAATACCCAGTTTACCATTGAAAAACTGGTAGCTGATTATTCAAGATCACTCACGCTGAAAAACATACGCAATGCAGCCGTAGTGGTGATAGACAATACAACACACAATGTCATTGCTTATATTGCCTCTGCGAATTTTAGGGATACGCTGGATGATGGGCAGGTAAACGGTGCAGCTGCTATCCGCCAACCGGGCAGCACCTTAAAACCCCTGCTGTACGGGCTCTGCATAGATGAAGGTTTGATGACGCCTAAAACCGTTATTACCGATGTGGCAGTCAACTACCAGGGATACGCACCCGAAAATTATGATAAGAAATTCAATGGTTACGTAAGCATGGAGTATGCGCTGGAACATTCCCTGAATATTCCGGCTGTGAAAAGCCTGCGTTTGCTGGGCAAAGACAAACTGGTAAAAAAATTGGCAGATTGTAATTTTCAGCAGGTAAAAAAGGATCAGCAGAAACTGGGGCTTTCCCTGATATTGGGTGGTTGCGGCGCCACACTGGAAGAACTAACGGGCCTTTACAGTGCGTTTGCGAATGATGGCGTATATGTTCAGCCTTCTTACACACAATATGACAGCCTGCATAAAAAAACAAAAATATTATCAGCAGCCGCCAACTTTATGCTAAATGAAACGCTGTCGAAGGTAAACCGCCCTGATTTTCCCCTGAACTGGCAGAGTACGGAGCATATGCCAAAGATTGCCTGGAAAACGGGCACTTCTTATGGAAGAAGGGATGCCTGGAGTATTGGTTACAATAAGCATTATACGATTGGCATCTGGGCAGGGAATTTTTCAGCGCAGGGAATACCCGAACTCAGCGGTGCGAATATTGCCACCCCATTATTGTTCAAAATTTTTAATACGATTGATTACGATAGCGACCAGGAATGGTTTACACAGCCAAAAGATTGCAGTACCAGGCAGGTTTGCTCAGAAACCGGTTTGCCGCCCGATGACTATTGTACCAATATGGTGAGCGATTATTTTATCCCGTTGGTTTCGCCTGCAAAAAAATGTGACAACATGCAGGAAATAATGGTAAGCGCTGATGAAAAAATGTCTTATTGCCAAAGCTGTGTGCCGGCAACGGGCTATAAGAAAAAGCTGTATAAAACCATTATGCCCGATATGCAGGCCTGGATGCAGGACAATCGCATCGCCTACACCAGGATTCCGCCGCATAACCCTGATTGCGAAAAAATATTTAAGGAAGGAGCTCCATTGATAGTATCGCCTTCTAACGGTACCGAATACCTGATTAGTAAAAAACATCCTGAGCCGCTCCAGTTGGTTTGCCGGGTGGCCGGCGATGCCAGCCGGGTTTACTGGTACATCAACAACAAATTTTATAAATCGGCTGATGCCGGCAATAAGCAATTTTTTATACCCGACGAGGGCCCGGTAAAGATATCCTGTACAGATGATAAGGGTCGCAACCGGGATGTGTGGATAAAGGTCAGGCTGGTAGACTTATGAGAAACCGTCAGGACTGTCCTAAATTTTTCGCCAAAACCGATATCAACAGTTCCCTCCTGCGTCGGGATGACAACTCGATGAGGTATGTCTGCCTGGAGGATTGCTTTGCAGATCGATTGATGTCTTTGCTCCTTTGCCTCTTTGCGTGAAATGATAACAACAGTTCCCTCCTGCGTCGGGATGACAACTCGATGAGGTATGTCTGTCTGGAGGATTGCTTTGCAGATCGATTGATGTCTTTATTCCTTTGCGTCTTTGCGTGAAATAATAACAACAGTTCCCTCCTGCGTCGGGATGACAACTTGATGAGGTGTGTCTGTCTGGAGGATTGCTTTGCAGATCGATTGATGTCTTTGCTCCTTTGCTCTTTGCGTGAAATGATAACAACAGTTCCCTCCTGCGTCGGGGATGACAACTCGATGAGGTGTGTCTGTCTGGAGGATTGCTTTGCAGATCGATTGATGTCTTTGCTCCTTTGCCTCTTTGCGTGAAATGATAACAACAGTTCCCTCCTGCGTCGGGGTGACAACTTGATGAGGTGTGTCTGCCTGGAGGATTGCTTTGCAGATCGATTGATGTCTTTGCTCCTTTGCCTCTTTGCGTGAAATGATAACAACAGTTCCCTCCTGC
>Ga0068860_100001629_pt1 | contig 24054 bp, 8 predicted proteins | sample KBSSwiS32_FD_66597 | JGI IMG/M metagenome (GOLD analysis project Ga0068860, IMG submission 66597) | Switchgrass rhizosphere microbial communities from Kellogg Biological Station, Michigan, USA - KBS Switchgrass S3-2 | ecosystem: Host-associated > Plants > Roots > Rhizosphere > Soil ...
TTGAACGGCCTCATCAAGGTCGCGATTGGTCGCGAGGACGACCGCCACGTCGACGGGAATCTCGCGCGTCTGACCCAACGGAACGACTTGATGGTTTTCAAGCACCCGAAGAAGATGAGCCTGCGCCCGCGGCGACAGCTCGGCCACTTCATCGAGGAACAGCACCCCGCCATGGGCCGCCCGGAAGAAGCCGGGCTCGTCCGTTATGGCTCCGGTGAAGGCACCTCTCTTATGGCCAAAGAAGCGGGAGGCCGCGAGGTCGTCGGTGATCTCGGCGCAGTTGACGACGACCAGAGGCCGCTTCCGCCGGGAGCTGAAACCGTGGAGGTAGCGGGCGATCAGATCCTTGCCCGTCCCTCGTTCGCCGAGGATCAGGATCGGCTCGGGGTTCTCGGCTTCGAGGGAAGGGATGTAGATCTCATGCAGCGCGCGGCGTAGAGCCTGGGTGTCGGCGGAGTCGCCCACGATCTCTGGCGCATCTCCGCTTGCCTGGGCGGTTTCGAGAAGCTCGCGGAGCTCGCGTTCCTGGCGCTGTTTGCGGAAATGAAAGCCAAAGACCCGGCCCACGACCGTAGCGTAACCGTCGAGCCACGCGCGGTCGTCTTCCTTGTAGGCATCAGTGAGGCTGCTGTGCTGGAAATAGACCACGGCGACGACTACCTCGCGAAGCGGATCGCGGATTGGCGCGCAGATGACGCTGAATTGGCCTCCCGCGAGGGAAGGGGTCCGCCCCGCGTCGGCCAGAAGGCGGGGATCTTCGATCAGCTCGGGCACCCCCGTCTCGACCACCCGATGAATGACCGAGGGGCTCACCCCCCGGACCGATTCGCCCCGTTCGCAGGCCTTTACTTGCTCCGGGGTGAGCGTGCGGAGGAAGTCGACCGCTCGCAGCCGTAGCGGATTCCGCTCCTCGACCAAGAGGAGCACCGCCTTCTGTGCGCCGAAGCCGCGGGCAGCGGCTTCGAAGGAGGCTTTCAACGCCGCCTCTTGGTCGCCATCCTTCAAGAGGATGGCGAGGAGCTCATTCATGGCCCCGAGGAGCTGCGTATAGCTCCGACCTTGCGGCTCCGGCGCGGCGTCTGACATGGCCATTCAAGGTATCAGAGTTAACTGCGGAATGTACGAAGGCGACTCAGGCCTTCAAGGCGGCCACCAGGCAGCGTGTTTCTCATTCCCAGTGGCGATCAAATTCATCCCGCGACCGTTGAATGGCTCAGAGTTGGAACGTCCTAGGCGTCGGGGATTCCAGAATTGAGACCTCTGAGTTTGGCTGTCACAAATCATCGCTCTGATTTCAAATCACTTACGGTTTCTCCTCTCCCGGGCCCGGCCCCTGCAATCACCGGATCGAGTCCTGATCGAGATGATCTCACCTGGACATGAGGAGAAGACGTATGAGAAAGCTCTACCTGGTCCTGGTCCTGTCGCTTCTCGCCTCCACCGCATTCGCTGGCGACGGAAAGATCCTGCGTACGCGAGGCAAGCCGGTCCCTGGGCAGTATATCGTCCAGTTTTCGTCCGGGCAGGAGGTGCGGAGCACGGTCAACGAGCTCGCGCTCGGCCATGGCGCGCGCGTTCTGCACGTCTATGAGCATGCCTTGCATGGTGCGGCCTTTCAGATGAGCGAGCCGCAGGCGCAGGCGATGTCGCGAAATCCAAAGGTGCTGCTGGTCGAGGAGGACGCGGAGGCGACAGTCGATGGCACCCAGACGAACCCGCCTTCGTGGGGGCTCGACCGCGTCGACCAGCGCAACCTGCCGCTCGACGCGAGCTACACCTGGAGCTCCGACGGCACTGGGGTCAATGCCTACGTCATCGACACCGGCATCCGCTTCACTCACACCCAGTTCGGCGGCCGTGCCTTCTCTGGTGTCGACGTGATCGGCGATGGGCAAAACGGGAACGACTGCAACGGGCACGGTACGCACGTGGCCGGAACCCTCGGCGGCGCAACCTTCGGAGTCGCCAGGAACGTTCGTCTCTTCAGCGTACGGGTCTTCGGCTGCACGGGCAGCACCTCGGTCTCGCTCATCATCGCCGGCGTCGACTGGGTGACGGCGAACCGCATCCTGCCGGCCGTCGCCAACATGAGCCTGCGCAGTTTCGCCTCGTCATCGCTCGATACCGCAGTCAACAACTCGGTCAATGCGGGGGTCTTCTACGCCGTCGCCGCTGGCAATGACCACGACGACGCCTGTCACTACTCCCCGGCCCGCGCCCTCAACGCCTACACCGTCGGATCGATGACGGAGTCCGACGCGTTTTCCTCCTCCTTCTCGAACTTCGGCACCTGCCTTAAGCTGTTCGCCCCCGGGGAATCGATCACTTCAGCCTGGAATACCAGCGACACGGCGGCCAATGCAATCAGCGGCACCTCGATGGCTACGCCGCACGTCGCGGGCGCGGCGGCCATCGTGCTCGACGAGGACCCCAGCCTGACGCCAGCTCAGGTAGCGGGCATCCTCACCAACCGCGCCACCACCGGCGTCTTGACCGGCATCGGTTCCGGCTCGCCCAACCGCCTGCTCTACACCCGCCAGGCGGTCAGGGATGCACAGGTTGTTTCGCAGAGCGTTCCGGCGAACATGGTCGCTGGCAGGATCTATCCGGTCAGTCTGACGCTCAAAAACATCGGCACCGAGAGCTGGAATCCGATCGGTCCACAGTGTAACGCGTACCGCCTCGGCTCGGCCAACCCACTCGGCAACTCGACCTGGGGGGTGACACGAGTAGATCTGCCGGCGCCGGTGGCACCGAACGGGCAGGTGACGCTCAACTTCACCGTCACCGCTCCTTCGACGTCCGCGGCATACAACTTTCAGTGGCGGATGGTGCAGGAGTGCGTCACATGGTTCGGCGACTTCTCCCCGAACGTTGCTGTGCCCGTGACGATTTTCGCTGACGTGCCCTTGGATTACTGGGTGAGGCGGCATATCGAGGCCATCTATTATCAAGGGATCACCGCCGGCTGCGCGCTCGATCCTCTCCGCTACTGTCCGGAGGACAGCGTCTCCCGGGCACAAGCGGCGGTTTTCCTGATCAGGGCCAAGGGCCCTGGCGCCTATGTGCCTCCTGCTTGCACCACACCGATCTTCAGTGACGTCCCTTGCACCCACTGGGCGGCGCCTTGGATCAACGAGTTCGCCCGGCGCGGCATCACCGTGGGCTGCGGTGGTGGGAACTACTGCCCGGACGGCATCGTGGACAGAGGGACGATGGCGTACTTCCTCCTGGCGACGCTCGGAATACCGGCGCCCACCAGCTGTACGGGCATGTTCTCGGACGTCCCTTGCAACGTATGGTATGCGCCGTGGGTTGAGGAGCTCGCCAGGAGAGGAATCACCGCTGGTTGCGGAGGTGGCCAGTACTGCCCCACAGCGCCTGCGAGCCGCGCACAGATGGCTGTCTTCCTGGTCGGCACCTTCGGAATTCCGCTACCCTGAACCTGCTTTCATCGAGGCGGGCTGGCTTCAGCCCGCCTCCGGTGCGCAGGCGCGCCCCAGTCTCTGCAGAGAAGCTCTCTTCCCCACGTGAGGTAATCGGCCTCCTGGCGACAGCTTCTGTGCGCCAAAACCGCGGGCGTCGGCTTCGAAGGAAGCTTTAGTGCCGCTTCGTGGTCGCCGTCATGCAAGAGATGGCAAGCAGCTCGTTCATGGCTCGAGGAGCTGGTGTAGTTCCGACCCCACTGGCTGCGGCGCGGCGCCGGACATGACCGCCCAGGTATCGATGTTCACTTCGGAGTTGCGTAACCGAATCGAAGCCATTCAGCACTTCACACTTAAGAGTTAGAATAGATGGTCGAATCAGTTTAAGGAGGATCGGTCATCAGCACTCCGCAGATTCTTCCTGCGATTTCCGGACGCCTCGTTGGCGGGAAGTACCGATTGGAGGAGCGTCTCGGCGAAGGAGCCGTCGGGGTCGTCTATCGCGCGGTCCATATCGGCCTGGAGAAGTCTTTCGCGATCAAGCTTCTGAAGACCTCCGGGCCTCCGGCCCACGGGGCTCTCGCGCGCTTCCGCAGGGAGGCTGTGGCGCTCGGACGCCTTCGGCACCCTCATATCGTCGAGGTCACCGATTTCGGAGTCGAAGGATCGGAGGGCGGGCTTCCCTATATCGTCACGGAACTCCTCGAAGGGAGGCCCCTCTCGGAGGTTTGCCGGGATCAGGGTCCGATGCCGCTTGCGAAGGCATTGCCTCTTCTTGGACAGATTGCGGCCGCGATTGACGCTGCGCATGATGCCGGCGTCCTCCATCGCGATCTCAAGCCTGGCAATGTCTTTGTCTGCTCGGAGAGTCCGGAATCGCCGAGTGTGAAGGTTCTTGATTTCGGCCTCGCCGAGCTGCTCGCAGGACCGAGCCAACCCAGTTCTGTCACATCGCCGGGCGGGGAACAGAGCTCGCCCCGGCTGACCACAACGGGTTTGCTGTTGGGTACGCCGCTGTACCTGGCTCCGGAGTTAGTCCGGCACGGCGAGGCCAGCCGTTCGTCGGACATCTACTCGTTCGGCGTGCTCGCGTACGAGATCCTGGGCGGAAAGCCGCCCTTCCAGGGGACCTTGAAGGAGGTCCTTGCCGGCCACTTGAAAGCAGAGCCTCCTTTTCTCCCTCTGCCTCCCGCGGTCTGGCGCCCTCTGCGAGAGGCCCTAAGAAAGGCCCCATCCCTTCGTCCCGGCACCGCTGGAGAGATCGTGCGCCGATGTCTGGGGGGGGAGAGCGAGGCCGAATGGGGTCGCCGAAGGTCCATCGAGATCCCAGGTCGTTGGCGAATACCGCACTTCGGAACGATTTGGCAGACTCTCGAGTCTTGGATGATTCTCTTGCTCGTGGCGGTTATCTCTCTGGCTCTCTTCGGCGCCTTTGGCTTGATGATCGGGCGTGGACCTGTACCTCCAACGGGAAACAACGAGATTAAGAGTGCGAATGATTTTGCGGAGAACAAGAATGATGGTGCGGAGCGGCCTGTTGAAAGCCAGCAGCCACCTATACCGCTCGGCGAATGGCGACCGCCGGAACCTCGGTACTCGACGGCGTCCGCGCCACCAAGGGGGACGCTCGGTTTCAACGACATCCAGAAAGCCTGTGGCGACCTCTCCGCTCTCTCAAACTATATCTGCCTGGTCAACCAAGGAAACCAAAAGATCGCAGGAGGCAGGCGCCTCGTGCTGAGAGAAGACCGGGCGTCCTTCATCGGCAGGTTCGATTTTCCTAGCGGCGTCGAGGTCGAGGTCGAGGGGGAGAAGACTTATCGCTTTGATTTCAGCCCTCCCAAAGGTAAGGCGCTCATCCCTGGACTCTATACAGGAGCAGCACGAGGGCCTCGGGGACCCTATCCGGGAATCGATGTCAGTATCGGCTCCTACAACTGCACAAAGGAGGGTCAGTTCCGTATTTTGCAGGTCATGATGACGCCCGAACTCAAGATCCGGCGGTTTGTGGCTGACGTCGAGACTGACTGCAATGGAGTGATCGGCCGCATAGCGGTGGGAGATCACAGGCCGGCACCGAGCATGAAATCCCAGCCGCGACAGACGGAGCCGCCATCTTCCACTGCGCCCGTTTCACCGGGGGTGCCAATCGGGTTCGACGAGATTGGGCAAGCTTGTGGCGACCTCTCTTATCTCCCGAACTACCTCTGTCTGGTAAATCATGGATTTGAACAAGTCGCGAGAAGCGCGCGGTTCGTGATTAAGGAAGACCAAGCGTCATTCACCGGCTTTGCGCATCCAAACGGAAGAGGAGTTACGATCAATGTCGAGGGGAAGGAGCGCTATTCCTTTGATTTCGGCCCACCCCAAGGCAAGGTGCTCGTCGCCGGCCTTTATGCAGGAGCAACGGGGTGGTCCTCCCAACGGGGACTCTTTCCGGGAATCGGCGTCACAGTCGGCTCCAACTACTGCGAGGGGGAAGGTCAGTTCCGTATTTTGCAGATCCTGTTGGCGGGCGAGAAGGTCCGGCGGCTTGTGGCCGACTTCGAGACAAAATGCAACGGAGGAATCGGCCGTATTGCAGTGGGGGGTGAAAAAACTGAGATTAAGATGAGACGCGCGACATAACTCGTAGATTCGCCGTTCGGCCTGGGAATCTGGACCGGTCACTGCCTTTTCTTGAGGAAACACATGAGTAGGTTGCGGTTGGAGGAAAAACGCGAGACACTGAAGATAGACTCTTGCTAGCGCACGGTAACATTTGGAATAGCGTTGAGTCACCAAGAGGAGAAGCCGTTCATCAGCGCTCCACAATCTCGTCCAACGATTTCCGGACATCTCGTAGGTGGGAAGTATCGCCTGGAGGAGCGTCTCGGAGAAGGAGCCGTCGGAGTCGTCTACCGTGCGGTCCATGTAGGCTTGGAAAAGTCTTTCGCAATCAAACTTTTGAAGACCTCCGGCCCTCCGGCCCTTGGTGCTGTCGAGCGCTTCCGCAGGGAGGCTGTGGCACTTGGACGCCTCCGACACCCTAATATCGTCGAGGTCACCGATTTCGGGATCGACGAATCGGAGGGCGGCCCTCCCTATATCGTCACGAAGCTCCTCGAAGGGATGCCCCTCTCGGAGTTCTGCCGGGATCGGGGTCCGCTGCCGCTCGCGCAGGCGCTGCCTCTTCTCGAACAGATCGCCGCCGCGGTTGACGCCGCGCATGATGCCGGCATCCTCCATCGCGACCTCAAACCTGGCAATGTATTTGTCTGCTCGGAGAATCCGGAATCGCCGGATGTGAAGGTCCTCGACTTCGGCCTCGCGGAGTTGCTCGAAAGACCTGACCAGTCCGTTTTTGGCATAGTAACGGGCGGAAAAGCGAGCCTGCCCCGACTAACCAACACGGGCTCGCTGCTGGGTACACCGCTGTATTTGGCTCCGGAGTTAGCCCAGCTCTGCCAGGCCAGCCGTTCTTCGGACATTTACTCGTTCGGCGTGCTCGTGTACGAGATCCTCAGTGGGAGCCCACCGTTCCGAGGGACACTGGAAGAGGTGCTTGCCGGCCATGTGGAAGCGGAGCCTCCTCCTTTCCCCCTGCCTCCCGAGGTCTGGCGCCCCCTGCGGGAGACCCTGCAAAAAGACCCCGTCCTCCGCCCCGGCACCGCAGGAGAGGTCGTCCGCCGTTTTCGGGAGGGAATGTCCGAGACCGACCGTGCGTGCCGGAAGCCCACCGAAAACCCACTGCGTAAACCGCACCGCGGAAGGATTCAGGCTGATGGCTTTGGGTCTCACGACCGCCCCAAAAGCATTCATGCGGTACTGACAGAACTTCAACGGCACCTGGCCCCAAAGGATAGAGCCTTTGTCTCTCAGCTTCCGCGGGAGCGGCTCTATGCCGAGCACCGCCGACTTGTTTCCGAACTCGCTCGGATGCGTGCCGAGCTCCGCCGGGAGCTGAACGTAGGGAAACGTAGGGCGCTCCATGGCCGCCTGCGTAAACTGGAGTCGCGCATCGGAGTCCTCGAGAGTCCCTTCCTCGAGTTGACGGAAACTCGCGCCGATCTCGTTCCCGGAACTGTCCTCCTCACCTATTACGTCGGTGATTCGCAGAGCTTCCTCTTTGTCATCGAAGCGGAGGGGACTCTGGGCGTGGGGCTCTTTCTCTATCCGCTCGCGATCGGAAAGGAAGAGCTCGCGAGAGAGGTCGAGGCTTTCCGCAATCTGTTGGGCCAGCCGAACACCGACCTTTCGGCGTTAAAAGAGCGCGGCCGGCACCTCTATGATCTTTTGATCGGTCCTGCCGAGCCGGTGCTCGGCAAGGCTGACCGCTGGCTGATCTTGCCGGATGGACCGTTGCATTCTATCCCCTTTACAACACTCTTCTCCGGTACTCGTTACCTGGCAGACTCAAAGCCGATTTACATTGCGGCTTCCAGGGCCGCGCAAAGAATGAGCGGGCAGGCCGTCGAATCTCGGAGGAGCGCCTTACTAATCGCCGCGATTCTCGTATGTGTGGCGCTCGTCGGCACTGTGGGATTCATGATCGGGCGCGAGCCTGAACCCTCCAGGGAAAACAAGAGCGTAGCGAGGGCCAATGGAGTAGCGGAGGACAAGTTTGGTGGGACGCGGCCTAATGAAGTCCAGGAGCCATCTATACCTCTCGTAGAATCCGAACGGCGGCCGACGGAGCTGTCATCCTCCATTGCGCCTGAGCCATCCATACCCCTCGTGGAATCCAGGCAGTGGCCGGCGGAGCCGCCGTCCTTCCCCGTGCCTGTGCCACCAAGTGCAAAATTTGGGTTCAACGATATCCAACAGGCCTGTGGCGACCTTTCCTCGCTTACGAATTATCTCTGCCTAGTCAACCAGGGAAGCGAACCAGTCGCTGGAGGAGCGAGGCTCGTGATCACCGAGGACTCGGCGTCCTTCACCTACCTTTACATCCGCAGCATTAGTATCAGAATCGAGGGGAAGGAGCAGTATTCCCTACGTTTCGGTCCTTCCGAAGGCAAATGGCTCATCCCCGGCCTATATACGGGCGCAGGGTGGATGGCCGCGGGGCCCAAACCAGAGATGAGGGTCACTGGCGGTAGTTATAGATCGGCGGACGGACGATTCCACGTTTTGGAGATCCGGCTGACGGGCAACCGGAAGGTCCGGCGGTTCGTGGCGGACTTCAAGTCAGGCGAAGTGATCGGTCGCATCTCGGTGGGGGATCTGGAGCCTGCACAAGCGGTAAATTTCGAGCCGCGGCGGGCAGAGCCGTCGTCCTTCACGGCGCCTGCGTCGCTAGGGGTGACGTTCGCGTTCAACGATATCGAGCAAGCTTGTGGCGACCTCTCCTTCTCGACCTATCTCTGCCTGGTCAACCGGGGAAGCGAACAGATCGCAGGAGGAGCTAGGCTCGTGCTCACTGAGGACCTAGCGTCCTTCACCGCCCGGTCCTCAAACGGCATTTCGATCAGCCTCATCGAGGGGAAGCGGAAGAACTATTTCCTTGGGTTCGGCCCTCCCGAGGGCAAAGTGCTCATCCCTGGCCTTTATACGAGAGCAACACGGTGGCCCTTCAATAGGGGACCCTATCCGGGTATCGATGTCAGTATCGGGGGCTTCGGCTGCAATGAGGAGGAGGGACAGTTCCGTATTTTGCAGATCCGACTGGTGGGCGAGAAGGTCCAGCAGTTCGTGGCCGACTTCGAGTCATCCTGCCTTGGAGCGATCGGTCGCATTGCGGTGGGACAAGGCAAGATTGAGCTGAAACGCCACGTACAATAGGGGAATCAGGGCGGCAGCCCGGGCCGGTTGCGAAACTCTGGCGATTGGCAATGAATCACTCGCAATGGGGTGACGCGGCGCCTTAGGGTTCTTTTGTGCCGCCTCCGATCCCCAGATCCTTCATATACCGGTGGAAGGTCGACTTGGTGATCCCCAGGCTCTCCCGGGCGGCCTTCACGTTGCCGCCATGGCGCTCCAGGCGGGCCAAGATCAGTTCGCGCTGGAAGGATTGCTCGGCATCGTCCATCGAAGCCCCCTCCCAGAGGGAGCTGGCTTTTGGATTGGGCGCGGCGTGCAAGGCCTCGGGGTAGCAGCTCTCGATCAGGGCGGGGTCGATTTGAGCTCCGGATCGAGCGTGGATGACGAAGAGCGAGCAGGCGCGCGCGACTTCCCGCACGTTGCCTGGCCAGCTGTAAGACACCAGCGCCCGCAGTGCCTCGTGGGTGAAGCCGAGGGTCCGCTTGCGATGCTTGTCCTCTTGATGACGCCGGAAATGCTCAAGCAGAAGGGGAATGTCCCACGGCCGCTCGCGCAGGGGCGATAGCCGGATCGTCAATGCGCGGAAACGATCGTAGAAGTCCGCTCGGAGGGCTCCCGCTTGAACGGCCTCATCAAGGTCGCGATTGGTCGCGAGGACGACCGCTACGTCGACCGGTATCTCGCGCGTCTGACCCAACGGTACGACTTGATGGTTTTCAAGCACCCTGAGTAGGTGAGCCTGCGCTCGTAGTGACAGCTCCGCAATCTCATCAAGGAAGAGAATCCCGCCATGGGCCGCCCGGAAGAACCCTGGTTCGTCCATCAGGGCACCGGTGAAGGCTCCCTTTTTGTGACCGAAGAAGCGGGACGCCGCGAGCTCGTCCGTGATCTCGGCGCAGTTGACGACGACAAGGGGGCGCTTGCGCCGGGAGCTGAAGGCGTGGAGGTAGCGGGCGATCAGGTCCTTGCCGGTTCCTCGTTCGCCGAGGATCAGGATCGGCTCGGGGTTCTCGGCTTCGAGGGAGGGGATGTAGATCTCGTGTAGCGCGCGGCGTAGCGCCTGGGTGTGGGCCGAGTCGCCCAGGATCTCCGGCGCGTCGTCGCTTGCCTGTGCGTCTGCGAGAAGCTCTCGAAGCTCGCGCTCCTGTTGCTGCTTGCGGAAGTGGAAGCCGAAGACCTGGCCCACGGCCGTGGCGTAGCGGTCGAGCCACTCGCGGTCGTCTTGTTTGTAGGCCTCGGTGAGGCTGCTGTTCTGGAAATAGACCACCGCGAGCACGACTTCGCGCAGAGGATCGCGGATCGGCGCGCAGAGGAGGCTGAACTGACCTCCGGCGAGGGACGGCGTCCGGCCCGCGTCGGCGAGCAGGCGGGGGTCCTCGATCAGCTCGGGCGCTCCGGATTCGATCACCCGTTGGATGACGGAGGGGCTCACTCCCCGGACTGACTCGCCCCGTTCGCAAGCCTTCACCTGCTCCGGCGTGAGCTTGCCGAGGACGTGGACCGCGCGCAACCGCAGCGGCTCCCGCTCTTCGACCACGAGAAGCAGCGCCTTCCGCGCGCCGAAGCCGCGGGCGGCGGCTTCGAACGAGGCCTTTAATGCCGCCTCTTGGTCGCCGTCCTTCAGCAGGATGGCGAGGAGCTCGTTCATGGCCCCGAGGAGTTGGGTGTAGCTCCGACCCTGCGGCTCCCGGCGCGGCGCCCGGCATAGCCAGCTAAAGTATCAAAGTTCACTTCGGAGTTGCGCAAGGCTGGCGGAGAGGGGACCGCCCGGACCGGGGAGGGAAGCGCGCTTTGGTGCGGCTGGGAGGACTCGAACCCCCGACCAAAAGTTTAGGAAACTTCTGCTCTATCCACCTGAGCTACAGCCGCAGCGCGACGAAGTATACCGCGCCGCCCCGGTGAGCCGGCCCTGGGGCTTGAGCCGGGTACGGCGGGGAATCAGGCCCAGATTTGAGTCTGCCAACGGGCGCCGGGGGCAAAATCTGATCCCCGAAGAATCAACTTGCGTTGCCTCGACGGACCCGTTATAAGGCGTTCTCTGGTCAGACTTTAAGAGCCGCGATGAGGTGGGTTCGGGCCCTCCTCGGCAGCAGGCGCGCTCTTGGCGGCGAACTTCTTACAAGGTCGAGACTATGCCCAGAACCCGTCAGCCCGAAGCCGAAACCGTAGCTCCTCCTTTCCCCCTCGTCTCGTCGCTCGATCGGCGACAGCTTCTGGAAGCCCTGCGCGGCATGCTGACCGGGGACTTCTCGGTCCGATTGCCGGGCGACTGGAGCGGCGTGGACGGCAAGATCGCCGATACGTTCAACGAGATCGTCGCCGCGAACCAGAAGATGGCGGAAAACCTGAAGCGGGTCGGCGAGGTGGTGGGCAAGGAGGGGCGGACCCGGGAGCGCGCGAAGTTCGTGCAATCGCGCGGAGCCTGGGGGGAGATGGAGGTCTCGGTCAACACTCTGATCGACGACCTACTGCGGCCGACTACGGAAGTCACCGGGGCGATCGCCGCCGTCGCCCAGGGGAACTTGAACCAGACCATGCGCCTGGACGTCGAGGGCCGGCCGCTCGAAGGGGAGTTCCTGCGCTCGGCGACGATCGTCAACACGATGATCCAGCAGCTCGGTGTCTTCACCTCCGAGGTCACCCGCGTGGCGCGCGAGGTGGGCAGCGACGGCAAGCTCGGCGGCCAGGCCCAGGTGCCGGGGATGAGCGGTGTCTGGAAGGATCTGACCGAGAGCGTCAACTCGATGGCGAGCAACCTGACCGCCCAGGTCCGGAACATCTCCGAGGTGACCATCGCGGTCGCGAGCGGCGACCTGTCGCGGAAGATCACCGTCGACGTCCGCGGCGAGATCCTGCAGCTCAAAGAGGCGATCAACACCATGGTCGACCAGCTGCGCGGCTTCGCCTCGGAGGTCACCCGCGTCGCGCGCGAGGTCGGCACCGAGGGCAAGCTCGGGGGCCAGGCCGTGGTCCCCGGTGTTGCCGGCACCTGGAAGGACCTGACCGACAGCGTGAACGCGATGGCCGGCAACCTGACCGCCCAGGTAAGGAACATCGCCGAAGTGACGACCGCGGTGGCCCGCGGCGACCTGTCGCGGAAGATCACGGTGAACGTGTCGGGCGAGATCCTCGAGCTCAAAGACACGATGAACACCATGGTCGACCAGCTGAACGCGTTCGCGGGCGAAGTGACCCGCGTGGCGCGCGAGGTCGGCACCGAAGGCAAGCTCGGCGGCCAGGCGCAGGTTCCGGGCGTCGGCGGCACCTGGAAGGACTTGACCGACAACGTCAACTTCATGGCCAGCAACCTGACCGCGCAGGTCCGCAACATCGCCGAGGTGGCGACCGCCATCGCCCGCGGCGACCTGTCGAAGAAGATCACGGTCAACGTCTCGGGCGAGATCCTGCAGCTCAAAGAGACGCTGAACACGATGGTCGACCAGCTGAACGGCTTCGCCTCCGAGGTGACGCGCGTCGCCCGCGAGGTCGGCACCGAGGGGCGGCTGGGCGGCCAGGCCGCGGTGCCGGGTGTCGCGGGCACCTGGAAAGACCTGACCGACAACGTCAACCTGCTCGCCGCGAACCTGACCACCCAGGTGCGAAACATCGCCGAGGTGACGACCGCGGTGGCGCGCGGCGACCTGTCGCGGAAGATCACGGTCGACGTCAAAGGCGAGGTGCTGGAGCTGAAAGTCACCATCAACACCATGGTCGACCAGCTGAACGCGTTCGCCGCCGAGGTGACGCGCGTCGCCCGCGAGGTCGGCACCGAAGGCAAGCTCGGCGGCCAGGCGCAGGTGCCCGGCGTGGCCGGCACCTGGAAGGGGCTCACCGACAACGTCAACTCGATGGCCAGCAATCTCACCGGCCAGGTGAGGAACATCGCCGAGGTGGCGACCGCCGTCGCCCGCGGCGATCTGTCGCGCAAGATCACCGTCGACGTCTCGGGCGAGATCCTGGAGCTGAAAAATACCCTGAACACGATGGTCGACCAGCTGAACGCGTTCGCCAGCGAGGTGACGCGCGTGGCGCGCGAGGTGGGCACCGAAGGCAAGCTCGGCGGCCAGGCGCAGGTGCCGGGGGTCGCGGGCACCTGGAAGGGGCTCACCGACAACGTCAACTTCATGGCCGGCAACCTGACCGCCCAGGTGAGGAACATCGCCGAGGTGACGACCGCGGTGGCGCGCGGCGATCTGTCGCGCAAGATCACGGTCAACGTCTCGGGCGAGATCCTGGAGCTGAAAAACACCATCAACACGATGGTCGACCAGTTGAACGGGTTCGCCGGCGAGGTCACGCGCGTGGCGCGCGAGGTGGGCACCGAAGGCAAGCTCGGCGGCCAGGCGCAGGTGCCGGGCGTCGCGGGCACCTGGAAGGACCTGACCGACAGCGTCAACCTGCTCGCCGCGAACCTGACCACCCAGGTGCGCAACATCGCCGAGGTGACGACCGCGGTGGCCCGCGGCGACCTGTCGCGAAAGATCACGGTCGACGTCAAAGGCGAGATCCTGGAGCTGAAGCTGACCATCAACACGATGGTCGACCAGCTGAACGCGTTCGCCGCCGAGGTGACGCGCGTGGCGCGCGAGGTGGGCACCGAAGGCAAGCTGGGCGGGCAGGCGCAGGTGCCCGGCGTCGCCGGCACTTGGAAGGATCTCACCGACAACGTCAACGTCATGGCGGTCAACCTGACCGAGCAGGTGCGCGGCATCGTCAAGGTGGTGACCGCGGTCGCCAACGGGGACCTGAAGCCGAAGCTGACGGTCAACGCCAAGGGCGAGGTGGCGGCGCTCGCCGAGACGATCAACGACATGACCGGCACGCTCGCGACCTTCGCCGACCAGGTGACGACGGTCGCCCGCGAGGTGGGCGTCGAAGGGCGGCTCGGCGGCCAGGCGAACGTGCCGGGGGCGGCCGGCACCTGGAAAGATTTGACCGGCAACGTCAACCTGCTCGCCGCGAACCTGACCACCCAGGTGCGCGCGATCGCCGAGGTGGCGACCGCGGTGACCCAGGGCGACCTCACGCGGTCGATCCAGGTCGAGGCGCGCGGCGAGGTGGCCGAGCTGAAAGACAACATCAACACGATGATCGACAACCTGCGGTTGACCACCGACCGCAACACCGAGCAGGACTGGTTGAAGACCAACCTCGCGCGCTTCACCGGCATGCTCCAGGGGCAGCGCGATCTCGCCACCGTCGGCCGCATGCTGCTCTCGGAGCTGACGCCGCTGGTCAACGCCCACCAGGGCGTGATCTACCGCAAGGAGGGCGCCGACTCCTCCGAGCTGAGGCTGGTCGCGACCTTCGCCGACAACGGCCAGAACGGCCATGCCCAGTTCATGAGGATCGGCGAGGGGCTGCTCGGCCAATGCGCCGCCGACAAGCGGCGGATGTTGATCAACGACCTGCCGGCCGAGACCGTGCCGGTCAGCTCCGGCCTGTTCCAGGCGACCCCCAAGAACGTGATCGTGCTGCCTGTTCTGTTCGAGGACGAGGTGAAGGCGGTGATCGAGCTGGCGTCGCTGTCCGCCTTCACCGCCTCGCACCTGGCCTTTTTGGAGCAGCTCACCGCGAGCATCGGCATCGTGCTCAACTCGATCGAGGCGACGATGCAGACCGAAGGGCTGCTGGTGCAGTCGCAGCAGCTCGCGGCCGAGCTGCAGACCCAGAGACGGGAGCTGCAGCAGACCAACGAGCAGCTCGCTCAGAGAGCCCAGCAGCTGGCGGAGCAGAACGCCGAAGTCGAGCGCAAGAACGAGGAGATCGAGCGCGCCCGCAGGGCGCTCGAAGAGAAGGCGACCGAGCTGGCGCTGACGTCCAAGTACAAGTCCGAGTTCCTGGCCAACATGTCGCACGAGCTGCGGACGCCGCTCAACAGCATCCTGATCCTCGGCCAACAGCTGGGCGACAACAGCGAGGGGAACCTGACGCCGAAACAGGTCGAGTTCGCCCGCACCATCCATGGCGCCGGCACCGACCTGCTGAACCTGATCACCGACATTCTCGACCTCTCGAAGATCGATTCCGGCACCGTGACCGTGGTGGCCGAGGAGATCGTCATCGCGAGCGTCCTCGACGCCGTGGCTCGGCCGTTCCGCCACGAGGCGGAGAGCCGTCGCCTGACGCTAGAGGTCCAGATCGATCCCGCCCTCGACCCTTCGATGGTCACCGACTCGAAGCGGGTCCAGCAGGTGCTCAAGAACCTGCTCTCGAACGCCTTCAAGTTCACCGAGCAGGGAGGGGTGCGGCTCGCCGTTTCGGCGGTCTCGGCGGGTTGGAGCTTCGAGCATCCGATCCTCCAACGAGCACCCCGCGTCGTGGCCTTCGAGGTCTCCGACACCGGCATCGGCATCCCGCCGGAAAAGCAGCGGATCATCTTCGAGGCCTTCCAGCAGGCGGACGCCGGCACCAGCCGCAAATATGGCGGTACGGGACTCGGGCTCGCGATCAGCCGCGAGCTGGCGAGCCTCCTGGGCGGCGAGATCCAGCTGCGCAGCACGCCGAACCTCGGCAGCACGTTCACGTTCTACCTGCCGCAGACCTACGTCGGACCGTCCGCGCCGGCCAAGACCGCCCCCGGCGACAAGGCTACGAGCACCTCCGTCGCCTTGCCGGTGGTGCGCTCGGATCGGCCGGTCGAGCAGATCCCCGACGATCGGGACGAGTTGGAGGAGGGCGACTCGATCCTGCTGATCGTCGAAGACGATCCGCATTACGCCCGCATCCTGCTCGACCAGGCGCACGCTCACGGCTTCAAGGCGTTGGTGGCGATGCGCGGCACGGAGGCGTTGGTCCTGGCGCGCGAGTTTCATCCCGCCGCGATCTCGCTCGACGTGTTCCTGCCCGACATGCTCGGCTGGACCGTCTTGAACCAGCTCAAGCAGGACCCGGCCCTGCGCCACATCCCGGTCCAGATCGTCACCCTGGACGAGGACCGCCAGCACGGCCTGGCGCGCGGCGCCTTCAGCTTCCTGTCCAAACCGACCACCACCGAGGGGCTGGACGCGGCGGTCGCGCGGATCAAGGACTACGCCCAGCCGCGGCGCAAACGCCTTCTCGTGGTCGAAGACAACGAGGCCGAGCAGCTCTCGATCGCCGAGCTCTTGGGCCACGACGACGTGTCGATCCAGGCGGCGGGCACCGGCCGCGAGGCGCTCGCGGCGTTGCGCAGCGAAGCGTACGATTGCGCCGTGCTCGACCTGCGCCTGCCCGACATGTCCGGCTTCGAGGTGCTGGAGAACATCCGCGACGACGCGAGGCTCTCGGACCTGCCGGTGGTGGTCTTCACCGGCAAGGAGCTGTCGCCGGAAGAGGACGCCCGGTTGCACACCCTCGCCAGGAGCGTCGTGGTCAAAGGGGTCGAGTCGCCCGAGCGCCTGCTCGACGAGACCGCGCTGTTCCTCCATCGCGTGGTCTCGAATTTACCCGTAGAAAAGCAGCTGATGCTCGACCGCCTGCACCAGTCGGACGACGACCTGGTCGGCAAGAAGGTGCTGGTGGTCGACGACGACTTCCGCAACATCTTCGCCTTGAGCAGCGTGCTGGAACGCCGCGGCATGGAGGTGCTGACCGCCGGCACCGGCCACGAGGCGATCGCGACGCTCGAAGCCACGGACGACGTGGCGATCGTGCTGATGGACATCATGATGCCGGAGATGGACGGCTACCAGACCATGCATGCGATCCGCCAAAAGCCGCGGCTCCAGCGCCTGCCGATCGTCGCGCTCACCGCCAAGGCGATGAAGGGCGACCGGGAGAAGTGTCTGGATGCCGGCGCTTCCGACTACCTCGCCAAACCGGTCAATACCGAGCAGCTGCTTTCCGCGCTACGCTTATGGCTGCACCGCTAGTGCTCCCGGTGCCTTCGGCCATGAATCCGAGCGACAGGGTCAACATCCTGCTGGTCGACGACCAGCCGGGCAAGCTGTTGACCTATGAGGCCATCCTCAGCGAGCTGGGCGAGAACCTGATCACCGCCAGCTCCGGGCGGGAGGCGCTCGAACACCTCCTCAAGACCGACATCACGGTGGTCTTGATGGACGTCAGCATGCCCGAGCTGGACGGCTTCGAGCTGGCGGAGATCATCCGCCAGCACCCGCGCTACCAGAAGACGGCGATCATCTTCGTCTCCGCGGTCCATCTCTCCGACCTCGACCGGCTCAAAGGGTACGCCTCCGGGGCGGTCGACTACGTGTCGGTGCCGATCGTCCCGGAGCTGCTGCGCGCGAAGGTGAGCGTGTTCACCGAGCTCTATCGCAAGACGCGCGAGTCGGAGCGGCTGACCCAAGAGCTGGAGCAGCGGGTCGCGGATCGCACCGCGGAGCTCGAAGCGTCGATGGCGAAACAGGTCGAGCTCTCGGAGCGCCTGCAGGAAGCCGACCACAGGAAAGACGAGTTCCTCGCCCTCCTGGCGCACGAGCTGCGAAACCCTCTGGCGCCGATTCAAAACGCGGTCAACATCATGCGCCGGCCGGAGGCCGACGACGCCGACCAGGCGTGGTGTCGCGAAGTGATCGAGCGCCAGGTCGCGCAGCTGACCCGCCTGGTGGACGACCTGCTCGACGTCTCCCGGATCACCCAGGGCAAAATCAAGCTGCGGCTGGAACCGCTCGACATCGTCACCATCGTGCATCGGGCGATCGAGACGAGCCAGCCCTTGATCGATTCGCAACGGCACCGGCTGAACGTCACGGTCGCCCCGCTGCCGATTCAAGTCTTGGGCGATCCGGCCCGTCTGACGCAGGTGGTCGCCAACCTGCTCAACAACGCCGCCAACTACCAGGAGGAACAGGGCAAGATCGATCTCGAAGTCGGTCGAGAAGGCGAGTTTGCGGTCATCCGGGTCCAAGACCACGGCATCGGCATCGCTCCCGAGATCCTGCCCAAGATTTTCGAGCTGTTCCTCCAGGGCGACCTGCGACCGTGGGTGGCGTCTCGGGGCGGACTGGGCATCGGGCTGTCGTTGGTCAAGACCCTGGTGGAGATGCACGGCGGCAGCGTCTCCGTCGCCAGCGAGGGCGAGGGGCGCGGCAGCGAATTCGTCGTCCACCTGCCGGCGCTTGCCGACCAGCAGGCCACGATCGGCGTCGAGCGCGAAGATGCGGGCGAGATTCGAGCGCGACCGCGGCGGGTCCTGGTGGTCGACGACAATCGCGATGCGGCGGAAAGTTTGGCGATCCTCCTGCGGCGCGACGGACACGAGGTCGAGGTCGCCCTCGACGGACCGACGGCCCTCGGGAGCGTGGCGGAGAGGAAGCCGGAGATCGTGTTGCTCGACCTCCTCCTGCCGGGCATCGACGGCTTCGAGATCTGTCGCCGCATGCGCCGGCAGGGGCTCGCCGACAGCCGGATCGTCGCGATGACGGGATTCGGCCAGCAGCGGGATCGCGACCGGTCGAAAGAGGCCGGATTCGACTTTCACATCGTCAAGCCGTTCTCGATGGACGAATTGAGACGAGTGTTCGAGGGCCTATGACGCCCGGAATCGGAAAGAATGTCGGCGATTCCGACTGATCCCCTCGGCGGTATTCAGAGCGGGCAGAGCACGCCGATTCTGGACGAGGCGGCCGCGACCACGGCCGAGGTGGCGCAGGCGCATCTGGCCGCCATCGTCGAGTCGTCCCAAGACGCGATCGTCAGCAAGACTCTCGAAGGGGTCGTCCGGACCTGGAACGGCGCGGCCGAACGCCTGTTCGGCTACACGGCCGAGGAAGCCGTCGGCCGTTCGATCACCTTGATCATCCCGTCGGATCGGCTGAACGAGGAGAAGGAAATCTTGGAACGGCTCGGCCGCGGCGAGCTCATCGAGCATTACGAAACGGTCCGGCAAGCCAAAGACGGCCGCCTGATCGACGTTTCGCTGACGGTGTCGCCAATGCGCGATGCCAGGGGCCGGATCATCGGGGCCTCGAAAGTCGCGCGCGACGTGACGGAACGGAAGCGAGTCGAGGAGGCGCTACGCGACGCCGACCGCCGCAAGGACGAGTTCCTCGCCTTGCTGGCGCACGAGCTGCGAAATCCGCTCGCCCCTCTGCGCAACGGACTGGAGATCATGCGGTTGGCGTCCGACGACCCGGTCGCCGTCGCCGAATCGCGGGCCATCATGGACCGCCAGCTCTCCCACATGGTGCGGTTGATCGACGACCTGCTCGACATTTCGCGGATCAGCCGCAACAAAATGGAGCTGCGTCGCCGCCGGGTGCTGCTGGCCGACGTGATCAGCGCCGCGATCGAGACGACGCGGCCGACGATCGAGGAGGCCGGGCACGAGCTGACGGTGTCCCTGCCGGCGGAGCCGATTCATCTCGACGCCGATCTGACGCGGCTGGCGCAAGTGTTCGGCAATCTGCTCAACAATAGTTCGAAATACTCCCGCAAAGGCGGGCACATCTGGATCACCGCGGTGCGGGAAGGCGACAAAGTCTTGGTGGCGGTCCGCGACGCCGGGATCGGCATCCCCGCCGCCGCCCTGCCGGACATCTTCGACCTGTTCAGCCAGGTCGATCGGTCGATCGAGCGGGCCACCGGCGGGCTGGGCATTGGGCTCGCCTTGGTCAAGGGCCTCGTCGAGATGCACGGCGGAACGGTCGAGGCGGCGAGCCCCGGTCCGGACCGGGGCAGCACGTTCACGATCAGGCTACCGATTCAGAGGGCCAAACCGGAGTCGCCGCCCAAACCGCCGGTCGAACCCTCGACGGACTCTGCGGAGCCGAAGCGCCGTATCTTGGTGGTCGACGACAACCGGGACTCCGCGATGTCCATGGCGAAGATGCTCGAACTGTTGGGCAACGAGGTCCTCTGGGCTCACGACGGTGTCGAGGCGGTGGCGCTCGCCGAACAGTTCCGCCCGCAGGCGATCCTGATGGACATCGGGATGCCGAAGCTCAACGGCTACGACGCGACGCGGCGCATCCGCGAGCAGTCCTGGGGGAGAGACGCGGTCATCATCGCGCTCACCGGTTGGGGCCAGGAGGTCGACCGCGCCCGGTCGCAGGAAGCGGGATGCGACGGCCATCTGGTCAAACCGGTCGAGCTCGACGACCTGGAGCGGCTGCTCGCCAAGTTGGAGAGCCCCGGCGGGTCGTAGTTGAAAGTCGAGCTCCTGCCGGAGCAACCCGGCGTGGCCCAACGCCAAACGGTGAGGACCTCACCGGAAATCGTGGCTCGGCGTCGCCGCGAGATCGCGTAGCGGCCAGAACTTCTCGGCGCGGACGGAGAGGGTGCCGTCGCGCTTCTGGAGCTTGCCTTCGACCGCGAGGCCGGGGTTGCCGACGATCATCTTGCGGTTCTCCTGGAAAAGGTCGGGGGCGACGATCGCCTGGCACATGCCGGATTCGTCTTCGAGGGTGAGAAACAGCATGCCCTTCGCGGTTCCCGGGCGCTGGCGGACGATCACCGAGCCCGCGATGCGTACGCGCTCGCCGTCGCGATGGCGCGGCAGGTCGGCCGCGGGGACGACGCCGTGGCGGGCCAGCCCGTCGCGGAAGAACGCGACCGGATGGGGACCGAGCGTGAGCTGGAGCCCGGCGTAATCGGCGATGGTTTTCTCCTGCGTCGTCATCTCGGGCAACGGCGACGGCGCCTCGTCGGGCAACGATTCGAGCAGCGGCCCGGCCGGCCGGCCGACCCGGGCGGCTTGCCAGAGCGCGGCGCGACGGGGGAGTCCGGGTTTGACCTTCGAACGCCTCGGTCCGCTCGTGCCTTCCGCGCCGCCCAACGCCTCCAGCGCGCCGAGGCTCGCGAGCATTTCCAGCTCCGGCGCGTGGAGGCGGCAGCGGCGGGCGAGATCCTCGACGCTCGAAAACGGCGCCGCCGCCTGCTCCGCTTCGATCGCCGCCGCGGCATGGCGGCGCAGGCCGCGGACGAATTTGAAGCCGAGACGGATCGCGCCGACGGGGGCTCCCTTCTTGGCCTCCTCCCTCTCCTCCCAGCGGCAGTTCCATCCGGAAGTCTGCACGTCGAGCGGACGGACCAGCACGCCGTGGCGCTCGGCGTCTTTGATCAACGTCGCCGGGTGGTAAAAGCCCATCGGCCAGGCGTTCAGAAGAGAGAGATAGAACGCGGTCGGATGGTGGGCCTTCAAGTAGGCGCTCGCGTAGGCGATGAGAGCGAAGCTCGCCGCGTGCGATTCGGGAAAGCCGTAGAGCGCGAACGAGGTGATTCCCTGGACGATCTGGTCCTGCGCCTCGCCCGTGATGCCGCGCTCGGTCATGCCGGAACGCAGGCGCGCCTCGATCGAGCGCATGCGGTCGACCGAGCGCTTGAAGCCCATCGCGCGGCGCAGCTCTTCGGCTTCGCCGCCGGTGAAACCCGCGGCGACCATCGCGATGCGCAGCAGCTGCTCTTGGAAGATCGGCACGCCGAGCGTGCGCTTCAAGATCGGTTCGAGCGAGGGGTGCGGGTAGGTGACTTTCGCGCGGCCGATCCGGCGCTCGAAATAGGGGTTTGCGAGGTTGCCGGCGATCGGCCCGGGGCGGATGATCGCGACCTGGATCACCAGGTCGTAGAACTTCTCGGGGCGATTCCGCGGCAGCGCCGACATCTGCGCCCGGCTCTCGACCTGGAACACGCCGACCGTGTCCGCCTCGCGGAGCATCCGGTAGACTTCTCGGTCGTCGGCCGGCAGGTGGGCGAGATCGACGTGCTTCTTCTCGTAGGTGCGGATGGTGGGCACCGCCTCTTCGAGCGCCGCGAGCATGCCGAGGCCGAGCAGGTCGACTTTGACGATCCCCAAATCGGCGCAGTCGTCCTTGTCCCATTGGATCACCGTCCGGCCGGGCATCGCGGCCGGTTCGAGCGGCACCACCTCGTCGAGCCGACCGGCGGCGATCACCATGCCGCCCGAGTGCTGGCCGAGGTGGCGCGGCAGATGCTGGATCTTCTCGAACATCTCGGTGAACAGGCGCAGTCGCGGCTCGGTCGGATCGAAACCGGCGGCGGAGAGCTCCGCGTCGAACGATTTCTGATCGCCGCGCGAGCGGTCGTAGCTCCAGCGGCCGAGCTGCTTGGCGAGCTTGTCCACCTGCTCGGGCGAGTAGCCGAGCGCCTTGGCCGTCTCGCGCGCCGCCGAGCGGTCGCGGTAGGTGATGACGTTGGCGGTCATCGCCGCGCCGTGCGGGCCGTAGCGGCGGTAGACGTACTGGATCACCTTCTCGCGCTGCGCGCCGGAGGGGAGGTCGAGATCGATGTCCGGCCACTCGCCGCGCTCTTCGGAGAGGAAGCGTTCGAACAGCAGATCCATCCGCACCGGATCGACCGCGGTGATCGACAGCGCGTAGCAGACCGCGCTGTTGGCGGCCGAGCCGCGCCCCTGGGCGAGGATGTTTTCGGCCAGGCAGAAGCGGACGATGTCCCAGACGATCAGAAAGTAGCCGGCGAGATCGAGCTTCTCGATCATGTCCAGCTCTTTCTGGATCTGCGCCTGCGCCTTGGCCGAAAACGGCCGGAAGCGCGCCGGCGCGCAATTCCAGGTGATGTGGCGCAGGTACGACGCTGGGGTCTCGCCGGAGGGCAGCGGATATTCGGGGAAGCGATAGCCGAGGTCGGCGAGCGTGAAATCGAGCCGCGCGGCCAGCTCGACGTTGCCGGAGAGAGCCTCGGGCAGATCGGCGAACGCCCGCGCCATCTCGGCACCGCTTTTGACGTGCCGCTCGCGGTGCGCGGCGAGCAGCTTTCCCGCGGCATCGAGCGTGGTGCGATGGCGGATCGCGGTCAGCACGTCGAACAGCGGCTTGTCCTTCGGCGCCGCGTAGCGCACGCCGTTGGTCGCGACCAGCGGCAGGCGGAGGCGCCGCGCGAGGTCGATCAGCGCGCGGTTCGCGTGCTCCTCCTCGCGCAGATGGTGGCGGCCGATCTCGACGTGGACCCGGCCGGAAAAGAGAGCGACCAGCCGTTCCAGCTCGCGCCGCGCGCCAGGGAGCCCTTCGGCGCGGAGAGCGCGGGCGACGGTGCCCTCCTCGCCGCCGGTGAGGCAACGCAAGCCGCGCGCGTGCTGCTCGACCAGCTCCCAAGAGGCGCGCGGATCCCCCTTCGGCCGCTCGCGCGCGGCGGCCGAGATCAGCTTGCAGAGGTTCTTGTAACCGGTCCGGTTTTCAACCATCAACGTCAACCGGGGGAGATCGGGGAGCGCGCCGTCGGCGCCGGGCGGGGCGATCAGCGGCGGCGGCTGTTCTTCGGGTTCTTCCGCATCGCGGCGGCGACGGGCGGCGCGCACCGCGAGCGCCAGGGCAGGGGGGGCCGCGTTCCGATCGCCGACCGTCACCTCGGCGCCCACCAATGCCCGCATTCCCGCCTCTTTTGCCGCCCGATAGAAACGGGGCGCGCCATAGACCCCGTTGCGATCGACCAGGGCCACGGCCGGCAAGTCCAGCTCCGCCGCCCGCACGATCAGATCCTCCGGCGGCGACGCCCCGTCCAGGAACGAGAACGACGACGCGGCGCGCAACTCGGTATAGGCCGGGGGGGCGCCCTTGCCGCCGCCCCGCGGCCCAATCCGCCGCACGTTCTCGGGCAGCTTCCGCAGCGCCTCTTTCCGCGCCCCAGGGCCTGCATAGTTGCGGGATGGAGGGCCGGAAGCCATGGCGTAAGTATAGCGTAAGTTGGAGCCCGCCGATCGAACAGTCTCCGCCTTGAAAATCTATGGCGAGTTCCCTGGTGAAACCCCTGGTACTGATCGAAGTAGCAGCAAGTTCAAAGCGGAGGTCAATGCCAGGATGGCAAAGGCAATCCACCAATCTTCGAGCACGGGTGCGCCGAAGGCCCCGGCCGGAGACAAGCTACTCCCTACGAGCAATCCACACCAAAGAGTGACGGTCGCTGTAGTACGGCTCCCGAGTACGTCAACTTCCTTCAGGGGCCAAGGGAAAACAAGCCGAAGATTCATGAC
>Ga0068860_100001632_pt1 | contig 24029 bp, 22 predicted proteins | sample KBSSwiS32_FD_66597 | JGI IMG/M metagenome (GOLD analysis project Ga0068860, IMG submission 66597) | Switchgrass rhizosphere microbial communities from Kellogg Biological Station, Michigan, USA - KBS Switchgrass S3-2 | ecosystem: Host-associated > Plants > Roots > Rhizosphere > Soil ...
GTGAGCCCCGCGGCGCCCATGTCCTGGATCGCCACGATCGCGCCGGTCCTCATCGCTTCGAGGCAGGCTTCGAGCAGAACTTTCTCGGTGAACGGATCGCCCACCTGGACGGTCGGCCGTTTGGTCTCCGACTCGGTGTCGAACGACTCCGACGCCATGGTCGCGCCATGGATGCCGTCGCGGCCGGTGCGGCTCCCCGCATAGAGGATCGGGTTGCCGGCGCCCGAGGCGCGCGCCTTGAAGATCTGGTCCTTTCGGGCGACGCCTAAGGCGAACGCGTTCACCAGGATGTTCCCGTTATAGCAACGATGGAACGCGGTCTCGCCCCCGACCGTCGGCACTCCGAAGCAGTTGCCGTAGTCGCCCACGCCGCGCACCACGCCGTCGATCAGATAGCGCATACGCGGCGCGTCGATCTCGCCGAAACGCAGAGCGTCGAGGCAGGCGATCGGCCGCGCTCCCATGGTGAAGACGTCGCGCAGGATGCCGCCGACGCCGGTTGCCGCCCCCTGGTAGGGCTCGATGTAGCTCGGGTGGTTGTGCGACTCCATCTTGAACACCGCGACCCAGCCGTGACCGACGTCGACCACTCCGGCGTTTTCCCCCGGCCCTTGGAGCACCCGCGGTCCGGAGGTCGGAAATTCGCGCAGGTAGACCTTCGACGACTTATACGAGCAGTGCTCGGACCAGAGCGCGGAGGCGACGCCCAGCTCGGTCCACGAGGGATCGCGGCCGAGGATCGCGCGCAGCTGCTCGTACTCTTCCCCCGACAGGCCGCGCTCCGCGGCGAGCGCCGGACCAACCGTCGGCTCGTTCGGCCGCCGGGCCGGCGCGGACACGTTGGCTTCGCTCACGCGCGGGCCTCCCCGAGAGGCAGGAGCGACGCGGCCGTTCCGGCGAGCAGCGCCAAACCGTCGGAGTTGCCGAGCAGCGCTTCGACCGAACGCTCGGGATGCGGCATCAAGCCGAGCACGTTGCCATGTTCGTTGGTGATGCCGGCGATCGCCCGCGCCGCGCCGTTCGGGTTCAATTCCTCGTCGAACGCGCAGATCGAGCCGTCGGGCGCGCAGTAGCGGAAGACCACCTGGCGCCGCTCTTCGAGCGCGTCGAGGCGCTCCGGGGCGTCCTCGTAATTGCCCTCGGCGTGGGCGATCGGCAGTCGCAGCACCTGCCCCACCTTGAGCCGCGAGGTGAACGGCAGATCGTTGCGCTCGACCCGCAGATAGACGTCCTGGCAGAGAAACCGGAGCCCTTGGTTCCGGCGCATGGCGCCGGGCAGAAGACCCGCTTCGAGCAGCACCTGAAAGCCGTTGCAGATCCCCAGCACGAGCCCCCCTTCCCGGGCGTGGCGGCGGACCGCGGCCATCACCGGCGAGAGCGCGGCGAGCGCCCCGGCGCGCAAATAGTCGCCATAGGCGAAGCCGCCGGGCAGGACGATCAGATCGCAGCCGTGGATCGTCTCGTCGCCATGCCAGAGGAACATGGCTTCGCAATCGAGAACGTGGGAGAACGCATGGTAGACGTCATGATCACAGTTCGATCCGGGAAAGACGACGACGCCGACTTTCATCGTCCATCCTCGCCGAGGATTTCGATCTCGTAATCCTCCACGACCGTGTTCGCGAGCAGCCGCTCGCACATGTCTTCCAGCTGGCGCCGGGCGCCGCTCACTTCGGCGACGTCCAGCTCGATCTCGAAGCTCTTGCCCGCCCGCACCGAGACGACCCCCTGGAACCCGAGCCGAGAGAGGGCATCCCCGATCGCCTTGCCCTGCGGATCGAGAATTTCGCGCCGCGGATAGACGGTGACGCGCGCTTGAATCATCCGACCTCCGAAAGTGCCGCCATCGCGCCCGAGATCGCGGCGACCGCCGCGCCGATCTCGAGCCATGGGGTCGGCCGATCCTGATCGGACAGGCAGAGCTCGGCTTTGGCGCCCTCGCGTTCGAGGACCTCGCCGATCTCCGCGGCCGCCAAGGCCGGCAGATTGTTGGTTCGCGACAAGTGGTAAAGCACCACCCAACGCAGGCGGTGCGAAAGCAGCTCGGGCATCCCCTCGGCCGCCTCTCGATTGGATAGGTGCCCGTGGCGCCCCGCGACGCGCTGTTTGAGCGACCAGGGGTAGGGACCGTTCCTCAGCATGTCGAGGTCGTGGTTGGTTTCGAGGATCAGCAGATCGAGGTCGGCGAGCCGCCCCCAGGCGAGCCGGCTGCGGTTGCCGATGTCGCCGCACAGCCCCAGGCGCCGGCCCGCTCCGTCCTCGATCACGAAGCCGATCGGCTCGCGAGCATCGTGCGGGATCGCGAACGGCTCGACGGAAAAGCCCGCGACCTCGCGGATCTCGCCGGAGCGGATTACGGTCGAGCCCCGAGTCTGCTCGGGCCCCAGCTCGGTTCCCGTGAACGTCCCGGCGGTCGCGAAGACCGGGATTTTGTGGCGCTTGGCGAGCCGCGCCGCCCCGCGGTTATGGTCGATGTGCTCGTGGGTGATCAGGAGCGCTTCGATCGACGCCGGCTCGACCCCCACGGCGCGCATCCGTTTTTCCAGCTCGCGACAGGAGAACCCGGCGTCGACAAGCACTCGCCGGCCGGCGGATTCGACCACCACGGCATTGCCCGCGCTCCCCGATCCGAGCACGCAGGCGCGCAGAGGGGGCGGTGGAGGCAGGGCCTCGATTTGCCAGAGGGTCGCCTGTTGCCAGGGCATCGGGTCGGGCGGCCGCGCCGAAAACGGGCGGGGCGCGGCGGAAACTTATCATCCCTAGGCGCGGATGTCAGGTCCCGCCTGCGCAAGATCTTGGGGTGGATCGGACCTCGGGCTACTACCCCTGCCCTCTACCCGGTAGTGGTTCAGTTTGCCCCGCAGCGACTGGCTGCTGCCGAAGGCGCCCGAAGGAGCGAGGAGGCAAACTGAGCCACTACCCCCTATCCAATCTCGTCGACGTAGATCTTCGACGCCGCGCGGAAGCCGAGGGTGAGGGGTTCGCCCGCGGCGAGCTTCAGGGTGACCGCGTCGGCCGCCTCTTCGCGCGACTCGACCACCAGGTGGCTGCCGGGTTTCAAGCCGCGGCGCTCCAGGAGCTGCAGGAAGTCGCGGCTCTGGTCGGCGACGCGGGCGACGCGCACCGACCGCCCGAGCGGGCAGAGCAAGAGGCTGGCCACGTCGGGATTGCGCACCACGCCGTGGCTGTCCGGGATCGGGTCGCCGTGCGGATCGACCGAGGGAAAGCCGAGCATCTCGTCCATCCGTTCGATCAGGCGGTCGGAGACGGCGTGCTCCAGATCCTCGGCGTCGGCGTGGACCTCGCTCCAATCCATCTTCATCACCTCGACCAGGAACAGCTCGATCAGCCGGTGACGGCGCAGCACGTGGGTCGCGAGCTGGCGCCCCGGGGCGGAGAGGCGCACGCCGCTGTAGGGTTCGTATTCGACCAGGCCGCCGTCCGCGAGAGTCTTCATCATCGCGGTCACCGTGCCGGGCGAGACGCCGAGCGCCGCGGCCACCTGCCCCATCGTCACCCGGGCGTCCGGCTCCCGCTCTTCGGCGAGCAGGATGTGCTTCAAGTAGTCCTCGACGGTGCTGGTCGCCATGGCGATTCGGCCGGCGGCAAAAAGCGCGCGACTAGTAGCTCTCGCCGGGGGAGAGAGCGATCACCTCGCAGGCCGCCCCCAGTTGGTCGAGGCAACGCGCAAACTCGTCCGGCGTGCCGGTGAGCGCCGGGAACGTCCCCCAATGGATCGGAATCACTTTGCGGACGCCCAGGAATCGGGCGGCGCGCGCCGCCTGCTCGGGGTCCATGGTGAACAGGTCTCCTATCGGCAGGAACGCCAGCTCCGGCCGGTAGAGCTCGCCGATCAGTTGCAGATCGGAGAACAACGCGGTGTCGCCCGCATGGTAGAAGGTGAAACCTCCTGGCATCGCGACCACGAACCCCGACGCGATGCCACCGTAGGAGCCGTCGGGCAGGCCGCTCGAATGATCGGCGCGGACCATCGTGACGCGCATGCCGAGAACGTTCTGGGTGCCGCCCAGGTTCATGCCCGAGCCGGTCTTCACCCCTTGGGCGGCGAGCCAGGTGACGATCTCGTAGTTGGCGATCACCCGAGCGCCGAAACGCTGGGCGAGCTCGGCGACGTCCGCGATGTGGTCGGAATGCCCATGGGTGACCAGGATCGCATCCAGCCGGGAGAGATTCTTGCCCGAGGGCGGGCAGGAGGGATTGCCCAGCCAGGGGTCGATCAGGACGACTTCGCCGCCGGGCAGATCGCAGCGCACGGTCGCATGGCCGAGAAAAGTGAACTTCGGTCGCGGATGGTTCGACATGGCGGCACCGGCTCCTTGGGGCTTAAGGGTGGACGTGAGTCTCGACGAGCCCTCCGATTCTAATGCCGCGTCGGGTGGGTGGTAGAGTTTTGAGACAACCTGATACGGAGGTCTCGACATGACCGCTTCGAGCTGGATCCTGTTCCTTCACGTCCTCGCGGCTCTCTGGCTCACCGCGGGAGTCTTCGGCAGCACGGTGATCCGCGCCCAGACCAAGAAGGTGAGGGACTTTAGAGCCAAGGCGTTCGGCATTCGCCTGCTGGCCCGATCGATGAAGGTGTTCAGCGTCCCCGGCGCGATCGTCTCCGGGGTGCTCGGCCTCTATCTGGTGGGCGCCCGCGGCTATCGCTTCGACACCCTCTGGGTCACCCTCTCTTCCGCGATTTGGTTCGTAATGCTCTCGGTAACCTTGTTCTACATCGCGCCCAAAGTCTTTCAGCTCGCCGCCGCGGTGGAAGCAGCGGTCGCCGCCGGCGAGCCGAATCCCCAGCTCGACCGGCTGATGGCCAACAAGCTGCCGGGAATCCTCGGCGACGTGAATGCGCTCGGAATCGTGATCCTGGTGCTGCTGATGACGGTCAAACCGGGCTAGCCGCCCTCAACCGACCCGCCAAAAAGCGAACGCGGCCGGAGACCTTCCCGACCGCGTCGTTTACGCGCCTACCCTACCGATACCGCTTGCCCGCGTGAGCGAGCCCCGGCTCAGACCTGGAACTGACGAAAAAAGTTGTCGCGGAGCTTCGCGTTGAAGGGGTGCTCGGTCAGACGGTAGTAGATCGTCTGAGCGTCGCGGCGCGGCGCGACCAGCCCGTAGGCCTTGAGCTTCGCCAGGTGCTGCGAGACGGCGGAGACCGATACGCCGAGCATCTCGGCCAGGTCGCACACGCAGAGCTCTTTCATGTTGTCCAGGAGATAGAGGAGCTTCAAGCGGGTCGAATTGCCCGCCAGGTTCATCAGCTCGGCCGCTTCCTCGATGTCCGGCGTGCCTTCGAGGTTCTGCCGGATCTGGGCCATCTCTTTCGTGGACATGTTCGCTGGGGTCTTCATTCTTACTACCTCCGAGGTCAAAAGTGTTGTACGGGAATACGTCGCGCCTTCAAACCCACCAGACGTTCGGTGACTCTAGTTCCGACCGCCAATTCGACTGGATGTAACCGGTAACGCTCCCCTGCCCGCCACTTCGAATTCCCCGCCGCACGACCGAGGATCGCCCTCGTGTTTCGGCGCTCTCTCCGATCGTTGAAACGATATTATAGAGACTCTGAACCAGAAATCTAGAGGGAAAATGAACTTTCTTTCGGAAGTTTGTCTCGCTTTGGCTATCGACACGCACCCTATATACAACCACAACGAAGTTTCAGTATTCCCACCGAATCGATGCGGCATTTCGGCGGGACTTTTCGACCGGAGCCGGGAGAATTTCCCGGCGGTAGCGTCTTGCGGCGACCTTTCGCGAGGCCGGACTGGAGAGTTCCCTATATAATCCGACCGAAAGGAGAATTTGGATGGATCATCGATTTGTCATCGAATACTGCACCGCTTGAGGCTACTATCCCCGAGCCGTCGGTCTGGCGGACGAAATCAGAAGCAAGTTCGGCCTCGAAGCAAAGCTGGTCAAAGGGACCGGCGGCGTGTTCGAAATCACCCTCGACGATCAGCTCCTCTTCTCGAAGAAGAAGACCGGCCGTTTTCCCGAACCGGGAGAAATGGCCGCCGCCCTCGCAACGAAGCTCCCCTGACCTCGGAGCGCGCATCTCTGGGGAGGATTCGTAGAGACTCCGTGCCCTTCTCCTCTCGCTCATGACCCTGCTCTTCCTTTCCGCCCTCGGCGTCGCGGGCGGCCTGTTGGCGGCGGCGACGATCGTCGAGGAGCGCCGGCGGTCGGCCCCCGCGCTGCCTCCCCCCGCGCCCACCTCCTCCTCCGTTGCAGTTTCCATTGCAGTACTCGTGCCAGTCCGCAATGAAGAGCGAAACGTCGTACCTTGTGTCGAAGCGCTGCTGGCCCAGACCGCGCGCCCGCGGATCCGCGTTCTCGACGACGGCTCGACCGACCGCACGGCGGCTCTCGCCCACGACCGTTTCGACGCCGAGCCGCGGGTCGAGATCCTGACGGTCGACCCGCTCGCCGCGGGCTGGCGCGGCAAGGTCCACGCGCTCGATTTCGGCTGGCGCGGGCTGGACTTTCCTTGGATTCTCACCACCGACGCCGACGCCCGCTGCGCGCCGGAGCTGCTCGCCCGCGCGCTTTCCGCGGCGGAGCGAGGCGGCTTCGCCGCGCTCTCGATCGCCGGGCACCAGGAGGTCCGCGGCTTGGGCGAGAACCTGCTCACGCCGATCGCCTACGCGTATCTCGATTTCCTGCTCGGGGATTGGCGAGGCGTCGCGCGCGGCGAAGGGCCGCCGGTCGCGAACGGGCAATTCTTACTTTTGAGAAAGGACGCCTGGGACGCCTGCGGCGGCTTCGCCCGGGTGAAAAGCGCTCCGATGGACGACGTCGCGATCGTCTCCGCCCTCCAAGCGGAGGGTTTCCGCACCTCGTTCTTCCGCTCGCCGCTGCTGTCGGTGCGCATGTATCACGGGGGGCGCGAAACCTGGGCCGGTTGGCGGCGCATCCTCGGCTGCCTGTTCGGCGGCGAGACCGCCCGGCTCGCGCGACTGGTGGCGGCGCTCGTGATCCCGGTGACAATTCTCGTCGCCGCGCTCCTAAAAATCGACTGGCCTGCGGCGTTCCTGGTCTGGACCGGCGGGGCGGCCGCCTCCGCGATGCTCCGTAAAGGGAGCGGCCATTCGCCCGCCTACGGGTTGATTTTCCCGTTCGACGCCCTGGCGCTCGCGGCCATCGCGATGCTCTGCGGCATCGACCACCGGCGCGGCCGGCTGGCGCCCTGGAAGGGGCGGCCGATGGATCTGGCGAGAAAGTAACCCGTCCTCCAACCGTCCGCCCGTAGAGCCGAGAGTTCAACAGCAGGTGACGCCGCCGATACAGGCCCCTCCTCCACAGTCGGCGCTGGTGTTGCAATTTTTGATGAAGGAACAACTGCAGCGGCAGTAGCCGTGAAAGCCCGCCGCCAGGAAGTCAGGCTCGGGCACGGCGAGCGCGAGTCCCGGATTCGACGGCGGCGCGGTCGATGCGAGGGTCTCGACCGGCGGCCGGGCGAGGAGGGCCGAGACATCCAGACCGCAGCCCGGGGAGCCCGGCTCCGCCGCGGCGGCGGGCTGAGCGGCGGCGAACGTCAGGGCGACGACGGCGAACAGGAATAGCGGCAGAAGCTTCGAGCGGCTCATGGCGTCTTTCCTTCTCCCCTCTCGGGGAATCGGGGCCGCTTGGCTTCGCGACCCTGATGAAAACAGTGCGGAAATCGACGACAAGCGCGACGATCCCGCGCCCCTCCGAACCGTCCCGGCCCGGGATTCTTGCTATCCTCGCCGCACAAAACTGAGCTACGACCCGGACGAAAGGGGAAGCGGCATGGCGGCAGCGCCAGGCGAGCCGAAAGGGTGGCAGGGGGCGGCGGGCTCGGCTCGTGCCACCTCGGTCGAGGTCTTGGGGCTGCGGAGGGAGTTCGGCTCGTTCGTGGCGCTCGACGGGGTGTCGCTGGCGATCCGGCCGGGGGAGTTTCTGACTCTGCTCGGCCCCTCCGGCTGCGGCAAGACCACGCTGCTGCGCATCCTCGCCGGACTCGACGCGGCGGATGCGGGCGCGGTGCGAATCGACGGCCAGGACGTGGACGAAATGCCCGCGCACCGGCGTCCGGTCAATACGGTATTCCAGTCCTACGCGCTGTTTCCCCATATGACCGTGCGCGACAACGTCGCCTTCGGCCTGCGGATGAAGAAGGTGCCGGGGGACGAAATCGCCCGGCGGGTCGAGCGCATGCTCGACTTGGTGCAGATCGCGACGTTCGCCGACCGCAAGCCCGCGCAGCTGTCGGGCGGCCAGAAGCAGCGGGTGGCGCTCGCCCGGGCGTTGATCAACGAGCCGAAGGTGCTGCTGCTCGACGAACCGCTCGGCGCGCTCGACTCGAAGCTCAGGAAGGAGCTGCAAGTGGAGCTTCTGGCGCTCCAGCGCCGGCTCGGGATCACGTTCATCTTCGTCACCCACGACCAGGAAGAAGCGCTGGTGATGAGCGACCGGATCGCGGTGATGCGCGCCGGACGGATCGAGCAACTGGGCGACGCGGAAGAGATCTACGAACGGCCGCGCACCCGGTTCGTCAGCCAGTTCCTGGGCACCTGCAACTTGATCGAGGGAAGGGCGACCCGGCGCGACGGGCTTGGCCTGCTGGTCGAAACGCCGTTCGGCGAGCTGCGCGTCGAGGGGCACGGCGCGGCGGCACTGCCGGATTCCCCACGCGAGGAAGCGGTTCGGCAAGCCCCGCAGCGACTGGCCGCTGCCGAAGGCGCCCGAAGGAGCGAGGAGGCTTGCCGAACCGCTTCCTCGCGCGAAACGCTCACACTCGCGATCCGCCCCGAGAAGGTGCGCCTCGCGCCCGCCGGGGAGGAGGGCGAAAACCGGGTACCGGTCACCGTGCGAGAGCTGATCTACATCGGCTCGGAAACCCACTACCTGCTCGACGCGCCGGGCGGCTTGGTGCTCACCGCCTACGCCATGAATACCCGGGTCGGCTCGCAGGGGTTCGACCTCGGCCAGGCCGCAACCGCCGTTCTGCCCCCCGCGGGACTGCTGGTGCTGGACGACTGATGGCGAAAAAGATTCGCGGCCAGCGTGAAATAGAAATCCGCTTCGGCGAGCGGCTCACCCCGGCGCGGCAGCTCGTCCGCTCCGCGCTCACCAGCGGGCCGGGCATCCTGTGGGTCAACGTCTTCCTGCTCCTGCCGCTGCTCGCGGTGATCGCGATGGGCTTCCTCACCCGGGGCTCGTACGGCGAGATCGGGCTGCCACTGACGTTCGAGAACTACACCCGTCTCGCCGGCTTCGGCGCGTTCGGTTTCGATCCGCTCTACCCGCTGGTGATCCTGCGCAGCTTGCTGCTCGCGGCGGGGACCACCCTGGTCTGCCTGCTCGCCGGGTTCCCGCTCGCCTACTTCATCGTCCAGCTGCCGCCGCGCGCCAAGCAGATCGCGCTCACGCTGGTGGTGATCCCGTTCTGGACCAACCTGTTGATCCGCACCTACGCCTGGCAGATCCTGCTCGGCCCCGAAAGCCTGGCGGCGAAAGCCGCCTCCGCGCTCGGCCTCGCCGAGGCCGGCCGGCCGCTCTACCCGAGCCTCGGCGCGGTCTACCTCGGCATGCTCGCGGCGTACCTGCCGTTCCTGGTGCTGCCGCTCTACTCGTCGTTCGAAAAGCTCGACTGGTCGATCGCCGAAGCGGCGATGGATCTGGGCGCCGACGCGCCGCGCGTGCTGCGCCACGCGATCCTGCCGCAGGTGCTGCCGGGAATGATCGCCGGGATGATCCTGGTGTTCATCCCGGCGGTCGGCCAGTTCGTGATTCCGGACCTGCTCGGCGGCGCGCGTACGGTGCTGCTCGGCAACGCGATCCAACAGCAGTTCGGGGCCAGCCGGGATTGGCCGTTCGGCGCGGCGATCGCCTTCGTCGGCATGGCGGTCGTGATGCTCGGCCTGTCGTTTTACGCCCGGACGGCGGGCAGCGACAGCGAGGAGGCGCTCTTATGAGAAAGCCTTCGCTGCCGCTCTGGCTCTGGGCCGCGGTCATCTTCGTCTTTCTCTACGCGCCGATCGCCGTGGTGATCGTCTACTCGTTCAACTCCGCGCGCCACGGCGGACCGTGGCAGGGGTTCACGACCGGTTGGTACGGCAAGCTGTTCGACAGCCGCGAGAAGATCGACGCGGCGAAAAACACGCTGATTCTCGGCCTCTCGAGCACGGGGATCGCGACCGTCCTCGGCACGCTCCTCGGCTACGGCCTTTCGCGCTACCGCTTCCCGGGCAAGAAGCTGTTCTCGCGGCTGATGTACATCCCGGTGGTGATCCCCGACATCGTGATGGCGATCGCGATGCTGATGTTCTTCTCGCTGATCCGCGATCAGCTCGGCCTGTTCGAGCTGGGGATGACGACGATGATCGTCGCCCACGTGACGTTCCAGATTCCGTTCGTCGCGATCGTCATCCGCTCGCGCATGATCGGCATCGACCCGGCGATCGAAGAGGCGGCGCGCGACCTCGGGGCGACCGCCGCCCAGACCTTCCGCCACGTGACGCTGCCGATGATCCTTCCCGCCGTGGTCGCGGGCGCGATGCTCGCGTTCACCTTGAGCCTCGACGATTTCGTGGTCAGCTTTTTCACCACCGGACCGGGCGCGGGCACGCTGCCGATCTTGATCTACTCGTCGGTCAAGCGCGGCATCACCCCGGACATCAACGCCCTCTCCACCCTGATCGTTCTCGTTTCCGTAATCGGAACCCTGGCCGGGCTGTTCTTCCAGCGCCCGCGCCGCTCCTCGGGAGAATCGTGATGCGCAAATTAAGTCCATTCCTCATCGCCCTGGCGCTCGCCGGGATCGTTGGGATCACCGCGTGCGCCAAGAGGGCCGAGGCACCGGCCCCACCCGCCGGGGCCACCCCTGAAACTACCGCCGGCCCGACGGAGCCCACCGGCCCCTGTGAGGTCAGCCTGTTCATCTGGAGCGAGTACATCGATCCCGAGATCGTCAAGTCGTTCGAGCAGAAGTACACGTGCAAGGTGACCACCGAGGTCTACGAAGACAACGAGAGCATGATCGCCAAGCTCCAGGCGGGCGGTACCTCGCAATACGACATCGTGGTGCCGAGCGGCTACGTGGTCCCGGGGATGATCCACCTCGGCCTGCTCGCCGAGCTACGGCACGCCAACATCCCGAACCTTAAGAACCTGGACGAGAAGTTCGCCAACCCCGCGTTCGACCCCGGCAACCGGTACACCGCGGCCTACCAGTGGGGGACGGTCGGGATCTACCTGCGCAAGTCGCAGGCGAAGAACACGACGCCGACCTGGGGCCTGCTGTTCGACAAGACGAAGCAGCCGGGCGCGTTTCTGATGATGGACTCGATCCGCGAAATGCTCGGCAGCGCCCTCAAATACCAAGGCAAGAGCGTCAACACCACGAACCCGGCCGAAATCGAAGCGGCGGGAGCCCTGCTGATCGAAGCGAAGAAGCGCTCGCAGGGCTTTGAAGGCGGAGTGGGCGGCAAGAACAAAGTCCTCGGCAAAGAGGTGGTCGCCGCGGTGGTCTACAACGGCGACGCCGCGCGAGGCATGACCGACGATCCGGACACCCAATTCTTCGTCCCCGAAGAAGGGGGAGTCATCTGGGTGGACAGCATGGTCATTCCGGCCAAGGCTCCCCACCGCGACTGGGCCGAGAAGTTCATCGACTACATTCTCGACGCGAAGATCGGAGCGCAGCTCTCGAACTTCAACCAGTACGCCACCCCGAACAAAGCCGCGCACCCGCTGATCAAGCCCGAAGACCGCGCCAATCCGGCCATCTACCCGACCCCCGAGATGATGGCGAAACTGGAGCTGGTGGGCGACGTGGGGGATGCCTCGAAGCTGTACGACGAGATCTGGACGCGGGTGAAGTCGAAGTAGGGAGGGGAGGCGTTCCCGGTCCGAAGGCCCCTGGGTTTTTGCGGCCTGAAGGGTCGCGTTACCTCAGCCCAGGTCGTAGGCCTGGGTTGCGGAGCGCCGCGAACCGGCGTGCCTCCTCCCGCGTGCTAGCATCTCGCGACTTTCTAGATGGAGATTTGCGCATGACGCCCGATCTGCTCGAGCTTATCTTCGGCCTCTACATCTTCGTCCTTGCCGGGTTTCTCGGGCACCACGTCATCTCCAAGGTGCCCCCCTTGCTGCACACGCCTCTGATGGCGGGAACCAACGCGATCGCCGGCATATCGCTGGTCGGCTCGCTGGTCGCCGCGGGAGCGGAGTACAGCCGGCTTTCGACGATTTTGGGCTTCGTCGCGGTCACCTGCGCGACGATCAACGCGGTCGGCGGTTTCCTGATCACCGATCGCATGCTGCGGATGTTCAAGACCAAGCGGGGCGGCCAGAAGTCATGAGGGCAGCGATTCTTCCGATCTCGTACCTGATCGCCTCGGTCTGCTTCATCCTGGCGCTTCAGGCGCTCTCTTCCCCCAAGCACGCGCGGAGAGGCAACCTGCTCGGCGCCATCGGCATGCTGGTCGCGGTAATCGGCACCCTGCTGCACCAGGACATCCTCACCTTCAAGTGGATCGCGCTTGGGTTGATCCTCGGCTCGCTGATCGGCGGCGCAATGTCGATCTGGATTCCGATGACCAAGATGCCGGAGCGGATCGCGCTGTCGCACGCGTTCGGCGGCCTGGCCGCCGCGCTGGTCGGCGTGTCGGAATACCACCATCGGGGATCGGAGCTCGGCACGGTGACCATCGTGGCGCTCGGGCTTGAGGTCTTCCTGGGCTTCCTCACGTTTACCGGCAGCCTGATGGCTTTCGGCAAGCTCCAAGGGTTCATCACCGGCGCGCCGATCACCTACAAGGGACAGAACGCGACGAATATCACCATGTTCCTCGGCGCGCTCGCCCTGCTGGTCGCGTTCGCCTTCCACCCGACGGCGGCCGGCCTGTTTTACGGCATGGGCGCGCTCGGCCTGGCGGTGGGCGTTCTCGCGGTTCTGCCGATCGGCGGCGCGGACATGCCAGTGGTGATTTCGCTGCTCAACTCGTACGCCGGCCTCGCCTCGGCCGCCACGGGCTTCGCGCTCGGCAACTACGTGCTGATCATCGCCGGGGCGCTCGACGGCACCTCCGGTTTCTTGCTCTCGATGAAGATGAGCAAGGCGATGAACCGCTCGTTCGCCAATATCCTGTTCGGCGCCTTCGGCACGGGGGACGCCGTACCCGGAGCGGTCGGCGACGCGGCCGGCGCGCGCTACAACCTGGCGACGGTCGAAGACGCGGTGGGGGTGCTCGACGCCGCCCAGACGCTGATCGTGGTCCCCGGCTACGGCATGGCGGTTTCGCAGGCGCAGCACGCGCTGCGCGACCTGACCAGCGCGCTCGAAGCCAAGGGAACGAAGATCCAGTACGCCGTTCATCCGGTCGCGGGACGCATGCCGGGCCACATGAACGTCCTGCTCGCCGAAGCGAACATCCCCTACGACCAGATCTTCGACCTCGACGAGATCAACGACGAATTTTCCCGCACCGACGCGGTCCTGGTGGTGGGAGCCAACGACGTCGTAAACCCGGCCGCGAAGACCAACCCGGGCAGCGCGATCTACGGCATGCCGGTCTTCAACGTCGACCAGGCCCGCGCGATCATCGTGCTCAAAAGAAGCATGAACCCGGGCTTCTCCGGGTTGGAAAACGACCTCTTCGGCCTGCCGAACACGATGATGGTCCTGGGCGACGCCAAGGCGACGATCAAGGAGCTGACGGCGGGGATTCGGGGGTAGGGCGGAAATCGATCTTCGGAGCCCAGGCTGAAGGCCTGGACCCCGCCCGCGCGAAGGGTTCAGCGATCCGGCCTACCGCAGCTCGAAGATCCGCGCCTGGATCGCGTTGCCGGGGCAGATGCCCCCCGGCATGTAACCTTCCCAGGCAAGCAGTAGCCGGCCGTTCTCCAGCGCCGCGCCGAAACCGTGGGCGGAAGTGAAGTAAAGCTCCGGCTTGGCGGCCGCGACGTCGATCGTCCCCCCGCGCTTCGTGAGGTCGGCGCCGAGGTGGAGCGCCTTCAGGCGGTCGCCGTCGATCCAGGCGAGCGCGAAGGTGCCGTTCGCATCGGCGAGCAGCACCGGCTGCGCGAAGGAGGTCACGAGGCCGAGATCCTTCACCTTGCCGATCACCCGGCCGTTGGTCCCTTGGCGGCCGGCGGTGAGCCGCACGGCGCCGTTTTGCCCCTTGCGCGCCCAGACTACGATCGTCTGGCCGTTCGCCGCTCCTGCGAGAGCGACGCCGTCCACCGCGCGCAGGGCGACGCGAGCCTTCCCCGCGAGAGGAACGCCCGCCGCGCTGAAACGCTGGCTCCAGAGGGTGCCGAGCCCTTGCGGATTGGCGCCCTCGAGCGGTTCGATCCAGGTGGCGGTCGCGACGCCCGCGGCGTCCAGCGCCACGGCGGGCCGGATCTGCCGGTCGCTCTGGCGCCCCGAGCCGAGACGGAGGGCGGCGGTGGTCGGCGCGCCCGCGGCATCGAACGACATCAGGTTGTAGCGCAACGTCGGAGCGGTCGCCGCTTGCACGTCGCGGATCACTTCGGACCAGGAGAGGGCGGCCTTGCCGTCCGCGCGACCGGCGAGGCTCGGCAGGTCGCCGTAGACGTTTGCGGAAGGATCGCCGACCAGGTGCACGCCCGCGACGTCCGGAATGCCCGCCGCGGTGAATCCCTGGCCGAAGATGTCCCGGCCGTAGTTCCGATTCTGCGCCCAGGCGAGCATGAAACGCCCGCCGCCAAGGCTCGCGAGAGCCGGGCAGGAAGCGCGCCGCGAGCCCGGGTTGGAGCTCGGCGGCAAGCTCGCGGCGAACGAGGCGCCGAAAGTGCCCGTCGCGCTGACCAACCGGCCATTCAGATCGTTCATCATGACGTCTTCGACGCCGACCAGCTTTTCGTCTCTCCAGGCGACCGCGAAACCGCCACCCAGTGCGACGGCGGTCGGCTGGACGCGGGCGATGATCACGCCGGCGCCGCCGCTCGGATCGACCTCCGGCGGATTTTGAATCTCGTCGATGACGTTGAAGACCTCGGTCGCCGGGGCCAGCTCCGCGCGCAACGCGGGAGCCGCGACCAGGGCTGCCGAGAGAATCAGAAAACCGGATCGCCGAAACCTGGTGGACATGGGCACCCTCCCTGAAGACCGCTGCTGCTCCTCAATCGTCTTGCTACTACAGCATTTTTCCGCGAAGCGGGCAAGATGTCAGGCGAAGATCCGCGGCGCCTCCTGCACCGCCCGGGCCTGCTCGGGTTCGTGGATCTCGCCGGAGATCGCCCGGTAGTTGCCCTGGCCGAGATTCCAGAGCACCTGGTTGCGCCCTCGGCGTTTTGCCTCGTAGAGCGCCTCGTCGGCGAACACCAGCAGCTCCGACGGCGCCTTGACGTGGAGCTCGGGAAAGGCCGCGACCCCGGCGCTCATGGTGATCGGCACGCGCTTGCCGTCGACGATCAGTTCGATCTCCTCGATTTTTTCGCGCAGCCGCTCGGCGAGGGTGAGCGCCGTGCCGCCGTTCGCCTCTTCGAGCAGGATCGCGAACTCCTCGCCGCCGTAGCGGGCGCACAGGTCGGCGTCGCGGCGATGGTTTTCGAGCACGGTCGCCGCGGAGATCAGTGCGCGGTCGCCCACGTCGTGACCGTAGGTGTCGTTGATCCGCTTGAAGTGGTCGAGGTCGCACAGGATGACCGCCATCGGCGCCCCCCCGGAGAGCGCACGGGCGTGGGCCTCCTGCAGGCGGCGTTCGAGGATGCGGCGGACGGCGACTCCCGTGAGCGGATCTTCGCGTGCCTCGCGGTCGAGCAGGGCGTGCTCGACCGAGGTCGCCATCTGCGGCAGCAGGCGGTCGAGCCGCTCGATCGCCGGGGCGTCCACCCGCCGGGGGTCGCACCAGAGACGCAAATGGACGACCGAGGCGCGTTCGGTCTGTAGGCTCCGCTCGACGACTTGCCAGGGCCTTCGGCGATGGAACCCGAGCAGGGCGGGCGGATGGGTTTCGGGCTCCGGCGCGCCGTCGAACACCGCGGTTCCGCCGCGCGACCACCAGCTGCGGGCGGGAGCGCCGAGCGGCGCCAGCTCGAACTGGAACCAGCCGTAATCGAGCACCCGGCTGCATTCGACCGCGATCTGCTGCACCACGAGCGACAGCTCGCCGGCGTTGAACATGCGCCGCCCCGCCACCCCGATCCGCTCGAGATCCTGGGCGCGCTGCTCGTGGCTCTCCGCGGCGTGCCCCTGGCGCGCGGCTTCCAGAGCGAGCAAGGCGAGCAAGAGGAGAATCGTCGCGGCCATCCGCCAGCCGATCGCGAGACCGATCGACAAAAGGATCGCGCCGCCGAGCCAGCCGAGCGTGTCGAGGGTGAGGGGCAGCAGGATCGGCCGAAACTCGACCGACCGGTCCGGACGGCGCAACCAGCGGTCGGCGGCTTCGAGCGCCACCCAAACTACCAGGTAGATCAGCGAGCCGGCGAGCACCGCCGCCGCGGTAGCCGCGGCATCGCCTGCCGCGGGGGGACGGCGCGCCGCGGCGAAACGGAACGCGCAGCCCGCCGCCAGCACGGCGAGCACGATGCGCCCCGCGCTTTCGAGCGAGCGGATGGTGCGGCGACGCTCCTGGGTGGTCGACGATTCAGGACCCGGCGCGCGGCTGGCGAGCCGGGCGAGGGTGCGGTACGCCAGCTCGACGACCAAAAACGCGGCGGCCGCCAACAGGGCGGCCGAAGTTGGGCTCGCCCGGAGAAAGAGCAGGGGGAGCGCGAGCACCCCGAGGCCGAGGCTTCCGGAGCCGAGCGGCCGGTGCGCGGAAGCCAGCGCGAGGGCAAAAGCGACGAAAAGCAGCTCGGCCCAGCTCGCCGTCCGCGCCCCGGAACCGACCGCGAATCCGAGCGCGATCGGCGCGCCGAGCAGCGGCACCAGCGCCGCCCAGACGTCGCGCGGGATCGCGATGGACGGGCGCCCGGAGGCGCGCGGGGCAAGCGGCGAGGAATCGGTCATCGGCAAAGTTGGACGCTCCGTCGATTCTAGCCGGTCCGCCTCGATATGCTGCCGCGCGGAGGGATCAAAGAATGGAAGTCGTCGATCTCGGCGCCAAGCCGGGCTCCGGCCGATCGAGGCTCGTCCCGCCTTTCGCCGCGATCGGGGCGGCGCTCGCCGCGCTCGCGGCGATCACCGCCGCGCTGCTGCAGATCCCCGGTTTCAACGGCCCGGCCGAGTGGCGCTGGCCCTACCGGCCGCTCGGGCTTGGTACCCTGCCCGCGCTCGCCGCGGTTCTGTGCGCTGGGGCGCTCGTCGCCCTATTGCTCTACGGCCCCTCGGGGCGCCGGGGCGCCGCGTGTCTCGCGTTGGTGGGCTATGGCTTTTCCCTTTCGCTCGTCGCGGCACAACCTAACGGTTTCGGCCGGGTCGTTTCGGTGCTCGCCTCGCGCCACAGCTTCAGTTACCTCTATGACGCCGCGCTCGCTCCGCCCGCGCGCGACCTGCTCGCCGATTTTCCGAGCGCCTCGGCCGGGCTTTCGATGCACAGCCGGACCCATCCGCCGGGGATGTTATTGGCGATTCGCGGGCTCGACCGCGTCGCCCGTTCTCTTGGGCCGGCCGGCGCCCTGCGCGCATCACTGCCCCAGGAGTCGGCGGCCGCCATGGCCCTGGAGATCTCCCGGGCGAAAGAGCGGGGCAAGCCAGTGCCGGCGATCCCGCCCAGCCCTTTCACCGCCGTGCTGCTCGCTTTTCTCTTGCCGCTCGGCGCGGCCGCGACCGCCTTGCCGCTGTTTTCCTTGGGCGTCGCTTGGGGCCTGTCGGATGCCGAGGCGCGTTGGGGCGCCGCGCTCTGGCTGACGGTGCCGGCCGGGGTGTTGTTTACTCCTTCGGTGGATCAGGCACTGGGGTTGGTGGTGGTGATTGGGGCGCTGCTGGCAGTGAAGGGATCTAAAGGCCGGGCCGTAGCGGCGGGGATGGTCGTGGCCTTGGGGTGCCTGATCTCTTATGGCCTTCTGGTCGCTGTACCGTTCGTGGCTTGGGTGGCGTTTTCGGCCGAGGACGATTCGAAGTGGCTGGCGCCGCGGCGTTTCCTGCGGGCTGCCCTCGTGGGAGCCGGCTTCGCGCTCCCTTGGCTGGCGCTCGCTCTATTTGCCGGATACGACCCTTGGACCAGCTTTCGCACCGCCATCTCGGCCCACGCGCAAATGGCGGTCGCCACCCGCTCTTACGCAACCTGGCTGCTCGCGAACCCGTACGACTTCGCGCTGCTTTGCGGTCCGGCGGTCGCGGTGCTTGGAGCTATCGGGCTGGTCTCGCGGCGAGGCCCGATCGCGCTTCGGCGCGGCCTTTGGGGCGGCGCGGCGCTTTTCGCGTTGCTCTGGCTTTCGGGCAGCGTGCGCGGCGAGGTCGGCCGGATCTGGCTGTTCGCGATGCCGTTCGTTGCGCTCGCCGCCGCCGCGGCGGTCGGTTCTCGAAAGAATCCAGCACCTGCCCTCATCGTCGCGGCCCAGGCGCTCACCACGATCGCGTTCGCCGCGAGCATGATTTTCGTCGATTGACCGGAGGACTTAAACCTGATGCTTGCCGAGCTTCTCGCCTCAACGCTCCTATCTGCCGCCGCGCCCGGCTCCCCACCGACCGCCCGCGCCGCGGAGGTTGCGAACCGGTACCGGGTGAAACACGAGAGCGCGATCGTGCGCGATTTCGTCGAGCTGCTGGCGATCCCGAACGTCCCGAAATACCCTTCGGCCCCCGACGGCCTGGCGAAAAACGCCGACGAGATCGCCCGGCGACTCGAACGGCGAGGCATCCATACCCGCCGCTTGGAGGTCCCCGGCGCCCCGCCTGCGATCTACGGCGAGCGGCCGACGCCCGGCGCCACCACGACCGTCGTGTTCTACGCCCATTACGACGGCCAGCCGGTCGATCCCGCGCGCTGGACGAACGGCGATCCGTTCCACCCCTATTTGACCGACCGGGCGCTCACGGACGGCGGAAAGCCGATCCCCTTTCCGGCCGAGGGCGCGGCGTTCGATCCCGAATCGCGGCTCTACGCCCGCTCGGCGGGGGACGACAAGGCGCCCGTGGTGGCGTTGCTAGCGGCGCTCGACGCGCTCGACGAAGCGGGCATTCGCCCGAGCGTAAACCTCAAGTTCTTCTTCGAAGGGGAAGAGGAGCAAGGCTCGCCCCATCTCGCCCGGATGCTCGCCGCGTATCGCGATCTGCTGGCCGCCGATCTTTGGCTCTTCTGCGACGGCCCGGTCCACCAGAGCCGCCGGCCGCAGATCGTCTTCGGCGCGCGCGGCATCACCAGCTTCGAGATCACCGTCTACGGCGCGCGGCGCGAGCTGCACAGCGGCCATTACGGCAACTGGGCGCCGAACCCGGCGTTCGACCTGGCCCGCCTGCTCACCTCGATGAAGGACGCCGACGGCCGGGTGCTGATCGCCGATTTCGAGCGCGGCATGGAACCGGTCGGCGACCTCGAACGCCAGGCGCTCAAAGAGGCTCCGCCGGTCGACGAAGACCTGAAGCGCGAGCTCATGCTCGGACGCACCGAGCGCTCGCCCGAGCGGCTGGAGGAGGCGATCCTCCATCCCTCGTTGAACGTCCGGGGCCTGCTAAGCGCCGCGGTGGGAGACGGGGCGCGAAACGTCGTTCCCGACCGGGCGGTCGCGGCGATCGACATCCGGTTGGCCAAAGGGCTCGATCCCGAACGAATGGTCGACCGGGTGATCGCCCATGTGCGGGCGCAGGGGTATTTCGTCACCGAAAACGAGCCGACGCCCGAGGAGCGCACCGGCCACCCGCGGGTCGCCCGGATAGCGCGCGAAGCAGGAGGCTATCGGGCGATCCGTACACCCATGGATTTGCCCGAAGCCAAGCGGGTGGTCGCGGCGCTCGAAGCCGCGCACGGTTCGATCGTCCGTCTGCCCACCCTGGGCGGCAGCCTGCCGCTCGCCGCGTTCGACGACGTGCTCAAGGTGCCGTTGCTGATCGTGCCGATCGCCAACCACGACGACAACCAGCACACCCACGACGAGAACCTTCGCCTGCAGAACCTATGGGACGGGATCGAGACGTTCGCCGCCCTGTTCACCATGTAGAGCTGCCCCCAAACAGCGAACGGGCCTCGGAGAGGTTCCCCGAGGCCCGTACTGTGAGGGATGCTTCGAGCAGCGCCCTACTTCGGCGTCACCTTCACCTTCAGGTTCGAGTAGACCCAGCCGACCGGCGGGAAGTACGCCCCGTCGGCGATGCCGGTCATGCCGAAGTCCAGGATCACCTTGCGCCCTTGGCCGAGATCGCGAAGATCGCGGTTGTTGATATCGCCGGCAAGCGTCTGCACCAGCTGGGCACCTCTCCAGACCTGGAGCGTCACGCGCCGGGCGACCGTGTCGTACGTGTACTTGAGGTGGAACTTGGTGCGCTCGCGCCAGGGACCCGTGTTGCTCTTGACCAGCTCGCCTTCTCCCGTGCGCGGGTCTTTGCCGATGTCCAGGATCGTCTTGAACCCGTTGCTGCCGCGCAAGATCAGGCCGGTGTAGAGCACCCGCTGGCGCCGGTCGGGATCGGAGCGCTTGAAGCCCATGATGCCGTGAAAGAACGCGGTCCGCCACTTGCCGAGCTCCAAGTCGAAGTCGACCTCCGCCTTGCCGTACTCCAGCCCTTCGCGCAGCGGCAAGGTATAGCCTTTGAACGAGGCCCCCTGCTTGGCGCGCAGGAACTCGCCCGGTACGTCCATCGTCAGGGTACCGTCGGCCGCGACGTCGTTGGGGACGAGATCGAAGGTCTCGGCTTGCAGCGCCGACTCGTCCGGCTCGGGGTAGGCGTCGCCCTGCGGCAGATCGGTGTCGAGGCTCGCGAGCGCCGGCGCCCGGCCGACCGTCGCCGAGGGGGTCACGACCTCCATCTCGGCGGTGCCGGGCTTCTGCACCCGGGCGAAGGCGTAGAACGGTTTGTTGCAGGAGACGGTGAACCGGGCGTCGGACAGCGCGGTCTCCCCGATCACGTTGAAGGCATCGTCGAAGCTGCGCAGCGACAGCGCCTTGTTCGAGATGGTCATGTTCTGGGCGATCTGCTGGCCGTTCTTGCGGAACGCCTTGAGCACGCAGGAAGCAGCCTGCTCGGCGGCGTTCACGACGTGGATGCTGGTCGCGAGGCCGTCGCCTCGCCGGGCGAGGCCCTGCAGCAGGAGGGTCGAATCGGCGACCGCGACCTGGCGCCCGGTGACCGCTTGAAGGTTCGCCGACGCCAGGGCACCGTTACCTCCGAACGCCTCAAGGCGGGCGGAGACCACCAGTTGCGGCGCGCCCGAAACGAGCAGCATGCCGGCCTGGCCCATCGGCGCGACGTTGGTCAAGAGGACCGTCGAACGGGGCGGCACCGTGATCTGGGCCGAAGGTGTCGCCTGGGTGCCGAGCGCCTCGACCGCGATGAACGTGGTGGTGAAGCGCCGGGCGGTGCCCCCCTGGTTGGTCACCCACACCTTGGTCAGATAGAGGGTGTCGCCTACGGTCTGGTTCGAGGCGATCGGAATCAGGGCATCGCCGGCTTTGGCCGGCAGGGGAACGAGAGCGCCGAGCGCCATCGCACCGAGCAGCAGGGCACGGCGCAGGAGGGTCAGGGAGTTCGGATTCGCGCGTCGCATGGGCTCAGTTCTCCTTCGGCTCGAACGTGACTTGCAGGTTGGAATAAACCCAGCCGATCGGCGGGAAGTACGCGCCGTCCGCGATCCCGGTCTGGCCGAAGTCGACGCTGATCGCGTTGCCGTTGTCTACCAGCTCGGGCGTCTGGGGTGGACCGTCCACCGAGAAAACTCGCTGACCGTCTTTCGTCACGGTCAGGGTCACGCGGTTGACGACCAGGTCGTACTCGAATTTCAGGTGGTATTGCGTACGAGCCTTCCACACACCGGCGCCGCTGCGGACCAGCACCTCATCGCCCAAGTCCAGGTTGGTCTTCTTGTTGTCGGTGCGGATCTGGACACCGTAGAAAAGTCTCCGCTGATGCCGGTCGCGATGGGTGCGCCGAAACGAGGTGACGCTGGTGTAAAAGCCGTTCGGAAACTTGTTCAGGAACATGTCGAATTCGACCGTCGCCTTTTGGTAGAGCAGGTTCGGCACCAGCGGCAGCGCGTAGCTGCGATACGAGTCGCTGGCCTTGGCGATCAGGAAATCGCCCGGCACGTTGAAAGCCACTTCGCCGGGGCGCGAGATCGGCTCCAAGGTTCCGTCGAGAACGCCGCCGGGGGTAATCGCCGCGGTACGCGGCCCGCCGACGTCGAAGACCAGCGCGTACGCGCTGAACTGTTTGTTGCACGACACCGTGATGCGGGCGTCGGAGATCTCCGGCACGCCGAGGGTGACCCACACCTCGGGAAACTCGCGCAGCGACAGGGGAAACAGGCTGAAAGTCGCCGCTGAGCCGATCGCCTGGCCGTTCGACCGCACCGCCGCGACCGTGCAGGAAGCCGCATCGCGGGTCACGTTCGCGATCCCGAAGTCGGTCAGCGGCTTGCCGTCGGCCCGGCGTTCCAGCGCTTGAAGGTAGAGGGTCTCGCCGGCCGGCGTGATCCGCTCCGGGCTCAAGACCGGGACCCGCGTCTCCGACAAGGTGCCTCCGGCGCCGGTCGTTTCCAACCGCGCGTCGATCAGGAGATCTGACGGGCCGTCGATGCGCAGCATGCCGTTGGCTCCCGACGGCACGCTCGTCGCCAACTGGACGGTCTGGCCGGCGCCGATGGAAAGCGTGGTCGACTCGCCCGGATTGGCCACCCCATCCGTGCCGGCGACGAGAAACTGGGATACGAAGGATTTCGCCGTCGTCGCGAGGTTCGACACGAAGACCACGGTGCGGCTCGTGCCGCCGCCGCTCGGCTGGTTCCGTGCAATGGGAATGAAGGACTCACCCGCTTCGAGCGGCGTCGTAGCCACGGCAAGCGCCGCGAGCACCAGAATCCCGGACAAGGTCGGTCTTTTCATGCGAATACCTTTCACAATTCCTTACTACGATCGCAGGAAAGGCCCAAGGGCCGGCGAATTGTGCGGCCGATTGTACAACAAATTGTGCAGTCGGCTCGCGGGGCGCGTTGGAGGGTAGTGGTTTCGTTTGCCTCCTCGCTCCTTCGGCAGCAGCCAGTCGCTGCGGGACAAACGAAACCACTACCCGTCGGGAACCGCTTTCGGCTCAGGGTTTTGTGATCTCGACCAGCTCGACGTCGAACACCAGCATCCCCTCCGGTTTACCCGGCGAACCGCGATAAGCGAGCGCCTTTGGAATCCAAAAACGGCGAACCTCCCCTTCAGTCATCAATTGCAGGCCTTCAGTCCAACCCGGAATTACTTCGGTCAGCTTAAACACGGCGGGCGTACCCTTGGCAAGCGACGAATCGAACATCTTGCCATCGACCGTCCAGCCCGTGTAATGAACGCGGACGATGCTCTGCGCGGCCGGTTTGCGCGTACCGGTGCCCGGGGTGAGTACTTTCCAAGCGAGGCCGGAAGCGCTTTTTTGCGCATCGGCGGGCGGCGCGGCGACGTCGGGCGGGGTCTTCGGCACGCGCAGGATGTCGAGCAGCTCGACGTCGAATACCAGCATCCCCTGCGGCCGATCGGCCACTCCTTCATAAGCGAGCTTGGCGGGAATCCACAGCCGGCGCTTCTCCCCTTTGACCATCAGCTGCACGCCCTCGCGCCAGCCGGGGATCACCGCGTTCAAGGGAAATACGATCGGTCGATTGCGGGCGACCGAGGAATCGAACATTTTTCCGTCGACGGTCCAGCCCGTGTAATGCACCTTCACAGAGTCGGAAAGCTCGGGACGAAACGTGCCGGTGCCGGCCTGGATCACTTTCGAAGCGAGGCCCGAGGCGGTCGTCTCGGCGTCGGCCGGAGGGGCCGCGACGTCGGACGGCGCGGGGATCGCTTCGAGGACCGGCTTCGCGGCGGGCGCTTTGACCAGAGATTGGGCCGGAGGAGCGGCCAGCACGGGGAGGGCGAAAAGTACGAGCGCGAGCGCCGGTCGATTCATAGGGCGCGCAACCTATCAGAGACGCTAACGGAGCGGCCCCCGGCAAAAAGGGCAG
>Ga0068860_100001635_pt1 | contig 24018 bp, 20 predicted proteins | sample KBSSwiS32_FD_66597 | JGI IMG/M metagenome (GOLD analysis project Ga0068860, IMG submission 66597) | Switchgrass rhizosphere microbial communities from Kellogg Biological Station, Michigan, USA - KBS Switchgrass S3-2 | ecosystem: Host-associated > Plants > Roots > Rhizosphere > Soil ...
GTCGTGCAACCTTCTTTGAGGCCAAATTCGAGGGCCGTGATGCCGTTTCCGGCACTGGTGCCGTCTTCATTGAATTCACCGACGTAAGACCCCTCTGGGCATGTGATCGTCGCTTCTACCGGGCCCGACACTCCTTCGAAGGTCGCGACGGTTTTCGGCACCAGGTCGCCGGAGACTTTGCCGCTGAACCCTTTGCCGGAGGGGCAGATTAGAACCCCTTCTTTCAGTTCCGGAGTGGCCTTGCAGAGCACCGTGGCGGCGCCGCCTTCTTTTTCTTCTTCTTTTTCTTCGCTCCCGCCTTCTTCACCCGCAATGTAGAGCGGCAGTTCTTTGCTCGTCCTGGTCAGGCTTAGGTGCGAGGAGCTAACGAGGATGGTCGGACATGCCCCTTCCGCCGAGTCTTCGAGGAGTTTCCATTTCCCCGTCATGAGCATCTCGGTTGGGCTGCCGTTGGTGACCGCGCTGCTGAGAGAGCCAGGGGCGTAAAGGCAGGTCGAGGATTCTTTGCCGAGGATGAGCTTCAGCAAAGGCGGTTCTCCATCTTTCCTGGCAAGCAGGAAGAAGCCCTGGGGTGCCAGCGGGTTCGTGTAGACGAACCTGGAGGCATAGTAGCCCGGGTTTGCGAAAGCGGCGACCGTCAGCGGTTCTCCCGGAAAGGTGGACGTGCAGCGTTCTTCGGAGCCGTAGCCGAAGCCGGAAATGCCGCCGAAGATGCCCGTCCCGTCTTCGTTGAATTCGCCGAGGAAGAAACCCTCGGTGCAATGGACCGAGGCTTTCGGGCCCGACGCCGATTCGAAGGTGGTGACGGTTTTCGGCTTCACCCTGCCGGTCACCAATCCGCTGAAGCCTTCGCCCGGCGGGCAGATGAGCGCGCCTTCTTTCAGGGTTGGTTCGCTCTTGCAGAGGACGGTGGTCGAGCCCCCGCCACCTTCTTTTTCTTCTGGCTCTTCGCCTTCGATGTGCGAGATCGCGGCCACTGCGGCTTCAGCCACTGACGCCGGCAGATCCTGATAGCCAACGTGGCGCACGGCTGCCTGGCCGCCTTCTTTAGCCACCGCGAACGACAGGTAGTCGCGGACGGTCGTCGTCGCCTCCTCGCCGAAGTGTTTCACCGCAGCAATGTCCCAGCTCAACGTGCAGATCGGGTAGGCGTCTTTCGAGACTTTGCCGATTTTCGGATTCGAGCCGTAGACCTGTGACCAGTCGACGTCGACGCCGCTCACTGCTTCGGGCGGCAGCGCGTATTTCGCCGCGGCGCAATTGGCTTCGCCTTTGCCGATTTCGGGATCGGCGTAGTGGACGCCGTTGTAGACGTCGACGATCTGTTCCGGCGCCCACTGACGAGCTTCCGGCAGGCTGCCGTAGGTGATCGTGCCCGGAGCTTCCGCCACGTACCGAAGCGGGCCGACCTCACCTTCGCCTTCGGGTCCGGCGACGGTGGTGACCGGGCTTTCTCCCGCCTGGCAGTCGGCGTTGCTCGGCCATTCGACGTTGGGCGGGGTTTCGCCGCCGAACGGGGCCTGCAACTGCTCCCAGGTTCGTTTCGATTCCCCGGTGCAGGCGAGCGGCGCCGGTTCGACGGAGCTCAGGTAGTGCTTGAGCTGGTAAGTGGTACCGGCGCTTTCTTCACGGACGATCCGCGTAATCGACTGATCGCAGTCTCCCCCGGCCCTATGGTCGGAAGCGGCGCTGAGCCTCCTCCAGTTCTTGATCCTGCCCCTGAACACGCCCTCCAACTGACTGGGTGAGACCCGCGATACGAGGCAGTTTTTGTGAGCTGGCAGCGCCGGCGGGTTTGCGGCTATGGCGATCGCCGTCTGTGTAACGGGGACGACGGCGATGTCGCTGCCCAAGGCGGTCTTCATCTTCGCCAGCATCGTGCCTTCTTCACCGACCGGCCCCGCCGGCGCAATGTCCGTGCCGAGGAAGGAGGCGAGAAAACCGAATTCTTTTACATGCAGGGAGCCATCTTCGGCCCCCCAGTGGCGAAGAGCTGCCGGACTTCCCAGCGGCACGTAGCTCACCGCCGGCGTCCCGCCGCTCCCCTGCCCACCGCCGCAAGCAGCGGGGTTCGGGGAGGTGTTGAATCCGCCTTTGATTTCCGGCGACGACCATCGTTCCTGCGCCGTGGTCTGCAGGAAGGCACCCATGCCCCTGATGTCGGACCCCGAGCACTGTTCGCCCAGCGCCGAGGCGTCTACAGGGTGGGTTGCACCGAATGCGGTGGCCAGGAACGCTAGGCAGGCAAGTAACGCGCCGCGTCGCCGGGCCGCCCGATGGGGCGATGAAATGAAGGCAGGCATGGATCTCTCCTTGGTGGGTCGTGGCCGGAGGCTGCGACCCTGCCCGCCGCCCGTTAGCAAGTGCTGACTTTTAATCTGATCAGATCAAGGAAAGTTGCGCAAGTCGCCAGGCTGAGACAAGCTTCGCTCTACGCTTCAGAACGCTCGGCCAAGCCCATGCGCTTCGCCAACCACTGAGCTCCAACCGTGTCTGTCAAGCCATGGGCGACGATCGAGACGACGATCACGATCGCAGCGATGTCGAAGATCAGCGTGTGTTCCGACACGTTGGACTTGAGCACGAAAAGGGCAAAGAGCATCGAGGCGACCCCCTTGGGGCCGAACCAGGCCATGAAGAGCTTCTGCGGCCGCGGGATGCCGGTATTGACGAAGGAGAGCATCACCGCGACGGGACGGGCCAGGAGGATGGCGAAGAGGACGAAGGCGACCAGTGGCGGCACGCTGTGATGGAAGCCGGTGGCGACGATCAGAGCGCCGAAGACGAAGAAGGTCAAAACCTGCAGGATCGCGCTGGTGTTCTCGGCAAACTCGACGAAGCCCTGCGGCACGTCGCGCTCGGTTGCCGCCATCGCGATGCCGCAGACGAAGGCGGCGATCAGCCCGTTGCCGATCGTCACGTCGGCGAGGCCGAAGGAGAAGAGGGCAAAACCGACCGCGTAGATCCCCTCGTAGCGAGCGGTGAAGCCGCCGCCGGGCAGGCGATAGTGCAAGCGTCCACCGAGCGCTCCAAGGCCGATGCCGACCGCGGCGCCGAAGAGCGCTTCGCCGAGCAGCTTCGCCGCTTCGCCGCCGGGGTCGCCACCGGGCCCGGCGAGGATCAGGAAGAAGAGGACGAGGGGCAGCGCGAGGCCGTCGTTGAGGCCGGACTCGAGGTTGAGGGTGTGGCGGACCGAGCTGGGCACGATCCGCGAGGTGACGACGGCGGAGGTGACCACCGGATCGGTCGGCGAGAGCACCGCCGCCAGCAGCAGCGCCTCGGCCCAGCTGAGATCGGGAAAGAGCGCCTTTGCGGCCAGGCCGAGCAGCGCCATCGTGATCGGCATCGCGATCACCAGGGCGCGCGCGACCGGGCTCCAGTGCTTGCGCAGCAGCTCACGCTCAACGAACATCCCGTCGGAAAAGAGGGTGAGGATCAGGGCCAGCTCGACCAGCTCGACGATCGACTCGCTGGTCGCATCGACGCTGACCACATCGGTAGCGGCAAGAGCAATCCCAAGCGCCACCGAAAGCACCGAGGCCGAAAGCACGGTCCCCCGCATCACGCCCGAGAGAGCAGCCACCACGGTGAGCAGCGCACCGAAGATGAGCACCGCGTCGCCGAAGCCCAAGTTCATAGAGATCGGAACCTAGAGGACCGGTCGGCCCCGCGCGACGCTCAGAAGTTTGCGGTTACGACAACGGCTGTGAAGGCGGCGAGAATGCCGGCGAGGCTGTAGATCATCGAGTGCTGCAAAGCGTCGAAGCGTTTCTCGAAACGCTCTTCCAGGCGATTGAAACGCGCATCGACATGGGCTTCCAACTTGTCGAAGCGTTCGTCGACCTGCTCAAAGCGTTTGTCCACCTGCTCAAAGCGTTTGTCGACCTGCTCAGCAAAATGGTCGAGGCGGTCGTCGTTCCAGTTCACTTTCTCTGCTGTCTCCACGTCGCTGACGTTAACAGACAAAATGTTACACGTGGCGCGCGAAAGTGTGCCGGACGGGTGTGCGAACGATCAGCCCGACGGACCGAGCAGATCGCGCTCGACGAGCAGCTCGGCAACCTGGACGGCGTTCGTCGCCGCGCCCTTGCGCAGGTTGTCGCCAGCGATCCAGAGGTTGAGCGTGCGCTCCTCGTCGGGGTCGCGGCGCACCCTGCCGACGAGGACCTCGTCGCGGCCGGCGGCATCGATCGCCATCGGGTAGGCGCCATTGGCCGGGTCGTCGACGACGATCACGCCCGGCGCCTCGGCGAGCAGCTCCCGACAGTCCTCCGGCGAGAGGTCATCGGCGGTGCGGACGTTGACCGACTCCGAGTGGCCGCTGACGACGGGCACGCGGGCGCAGGTGGCGGAGATCGAGACCTCCTCGCCGATGCCCAGGATCTTGCGCGTCTCGGCCATCACCTTGCGCTCCTCGGTCGTGTAGTCGTCGCCGTCCTTGAAGACCTCGACCTGGGGCAGGACGTTGAAGGCGATCCGGTGCGGGTAGATCTGCGGTTCGGGAACGGGGTCGCCGGCGAGGACCGCCCGCGACTGCTCCTTCATCTCCTCGATCGCCCGCTGGCCGGTGCCCGACACCGCCTGGTAGGTGGAGACGACCAAACGCTCGAGACCGACGGCGCGGTGGATCGGCGCCAGCGCCATCATCATCACCATCGTCGTGCAGTTCGGGTTGGCGACGATGCCCTTGTGGCCGGTCGCCGCGTCGGGGTTGACCCCGGCGACGACCAGGGGCACGTCCTCGTGCATCCGCCAGTAGCTGGTGTTGTCGACGACCACGGCGCCCGCTTCGACCAGCTTCGGCGCCCACTCGGAGCTGACCGCGCCGCCGGCAGACGACAGCACCACGTCCAGCCCCTGGATCGTCTCCGGGCTCAGTGGCCTGCACTCGAGCGTCGACCCGTTCCACTGGATCTCGCGCCCAGCGGACCGCTCCGACGCGAACGGCACGACCTCGGACACCGGAAAATCGCGCTCCGCAAGCACCCCGAGGATCGTCGACCCGACCGCCCCCGTCGCCCCAAGAACACCGACTCTGTATCCATCGCGTGACATCCGCCCCGAGTATGACGAAGCTCTCATCCCTCAGGCGATGTGGACAGGGTGTCCCTCGAACCGGCGGATACTCAAAATGCCGGTCTAATTAGACCGGCATTTGTCGGGACGAGGGACACCCTGTCCACATCGCCTGACCGCACTAGCCAACAGTCGGGCGGTGCGCGGCGCCTTCGGGTTCTTCGGCGCGGACGGCGTCGGCGCCGAGCTCGAACGCCTTGTGCAGGGCCTGCACCGCCTGCGGTACGGCGTCGGCCGAAATGACGCAGGAGATCTTGATCGGCGAGGTGGAGATCATCTCGATGTTGATCCGCTCGCGGCCGAGCACCTCGAAGACCTTGGCCGCGACGCCCGGGTGGGAGCGCATGCCGGCGCCGATGATCGAGACCTTGCCGATGCGGTCGTCGGTGCGCACGCCCTGGCTGACGTCGCCGAGCGAGGCGATCGCGTCGGTGGCGGTGCGCAGCTCGGAGCGGTCGACCGTGAAGGAGAGGTCGGCGAGCTCGTCGTCGCCCACGGGCTCGTTCTGGATGATCACGTCGACGTTGATCCCCGCGTCGGCGAGGGCGGTGAAGATCTCACCGGCGACCCCGGGCTCGTCGCGGATGCCGACCAGCGTCACGCGCGCCTCGTCATCGCTGTGGGTCACGGCTGTTACGAAGGGGTTCTCCACGGTCTCCTGCTCGCTCTCGTCCTCGCTGACGACGAGCGTACCGGGACCGTCCTCGAAGCTGCTGCGGCAGTGGATGCGAACGCCGTGGTTGCGGGCGTACTCGACCGAGCGCAGCTGCAGCACCCGCGCCCCCGAGGCCGCCATCTCGAGCATCTCCTCGAAGGTGGCGACGGAAAGCTTGCGGGCGTCGGGGACGATCCGCGGATCGGCGCTGAAGACGCCGGCGACGTCGGTGTAGATCTCGCAGACATCGGCGCCGAGCGCCGCCGCCAGAGCGACCGCGGTCGTGTCGGAGCCGCCGCGGCCGAGCGTGGTCACGTCACGGCTCTCGGTCGAGACCCCCTGGAATCCGGCAACGAGGACGATCTGGTCCTCCTCGAGCGCCGCCTCGATCCGTTCCGCTTTGACGTCGATGATCCGCGCCCTGGTGTGGGAGGAATCGGTGACGATCCCCGCCTGCGATCCGGTCAGCGAGATCGCCTTGTGGCCAAGATCGTGGATCGCCATCGCGCAGAGCGCGCAGGAGATCCGCTCGCCGGACGAGAGCAGCATGTCCATCTCACGCGAGTCGGGGCGGTCGGAGATCTCAAGCGCCTGGGAGACCAGCTCGTCGGTCGTCTTGCCCCGCGCCGAGAGCACCGCCACCGCCCGGTTGCCCGCCTCACGCGTGGCAACGATCCGTTGCGCGGCGCGCTTGATCTGCTCGGCGCCGGCGACGGACGTGCCGCCGAACTTCATCACGACTGTCTTCGGGCTCTCCTCGGGCATGGACGGTTGAGGATAGTCGGCCATTGGCCGACGCCGTCCCGGATCGGGGCTCGGCTACTCGCCGCCGCCGAGGTTGCCGAGCATCGCGTGCTCGGCCATGCGGATCAGGCCGAGGGCCATGTGCGGGCGCATGTCGCTGGTCCGCACCCGCACGTGCGAGCCGTGCGGCCCGACCACCTCGACGATCGTGCAGACGTCGCCGATCTGGCAGTCCTCGCCGTAGTCGGCTTCCAGCGCCTCCATCTGCGCCGTCACCACCTGGCCCATCTTGCTCTGGTCGATCGGCATGCTCCATGCAGACTACATGTGATCGACATCACGCCTGAAGATATATCGATGCGATATATCTTCAGCGTGGACCTCAGCCCCACCGCCTACGTGATCCTCGGCATGGTCAGCCGCGAGCCGCGCTCCGGCTATGAGATCAAGGCCCTCGTCGACGAAACCACGCGCTTCTTCTGGGCCGCGAGCTACGGCCAGATCTATCCCGAGCTGAAACGGCTCTCGGCGGCGGGGCTGGTCGAGGGGCGAGACGAACCGCGAGGCGAGCGGCGGCGCACGGTCTACGCGATCGCACCCGCCGGCGAAACGGAGCTGCGGGCGTGGCTGCGACGGCCTCCCGAGACCTTCGAGATGCGCGAGGAGGGACTGCTGAAGCTCTTCTTCGCCGGCGTCCTCCCGTCCGCAGAGGCGGCGGAGATCCTCAGCGCGATGCGCGAGCACCGCCTCGGCCTCGCCGAGCGCCTGCGCGCGATCGAGCCGAATGCCCGGCAGAAAGACGAAGCCGGGGACCCCTACCCACGAATCGTGCTCGAGGGGGGAATCGAGTTCAACGAGTGGTTCGCCGGCTGGTGCGAGCGGATGCAAGCCCAGCTGCTCGGCGCCCCAACGGGAAGGAGCAATTGATGTTCGACGCACTCGCCCGCTTCGCCGACGGCAACGCCCGCCGCATCGGCGTCTTCGCGATCGCCTTCTTCCTCCTCGCCGCCGCGCTCGGCGGCTCGGTCGCCAAGCGCCTCGACCCCTACGGCGCCGACGATCCCGCGACCGAGACGGTGAAGGCGAGGGAGCGGCTGGAGGACGCCGGCCTGCGCATCCCCGCCGTGCTCGTCCTCCTCCGGCACACCGGCGTCTCGGACCCCTCGACCCGCGCCCGCGTCGAGGCGCTCGAGCGCCAGGTGCGCGCCAACCCCGACGTCAAGTCGGTCAGCGGCTTCTACGACACCGGCTCGCGGGCCTTCGTCTCGGGGGACGGCCGCTCGACCTACTTCGCGGTCACCCTGAGGCCGACCGACGACAAGCGCTGGCAGGAAGCGGGTGCCGACATCGCCGACTCCTTCGCCGGCAGGCCGGACATCCTCGTCGGCGGCGGCGCGGTCGCCCAGGAGCAGGTCAACAAGCAGGTCGAGACCGACCTGCGCACGGCCGAGATGCTCGCCTTCCCGCTGCTCTTCCTGCTCTCCCTGCTCTTCTTCCGCAGCCTCGTCGCCGCGGCGCTGCCGCTGATGATCGGCGGCCTGGCGATCGTCGGCACCTTCCTCATCCTGCGCCTGGCGAGCGAGCTCGGCTCGATCTCGATCTTCGCCCTCAACCTGACCACGGCGCTCGGCCTCGGCCTGGCGATCGACTACAGCCTCTTCGTCGTCTCCCGCTATCGCGAGGAGATCGCCAAGGACGGCCCCGGCCTGGCGGCGATGCGCCGCGTGCTGGCGACCTCGGGCCGCACGGTGTTCTTCTCCTCGCTGACGGTCGCCGCGGCGCTCGCCTCGCTGCTCGTCTTCCCCCAGCGCTTTCTCTACTCGATGGGGCTCGGCGGTTCCCTGGTGGCGCTCTTCGCGGCGCTGATCTCGCTCACCGTCCTGCCGGCCGTCCTGACCCTGCTCGGCACGCGGGTCAACGCGCTCTCGCCGCGTTTCCTGCAGCGCCGCGCCGAGGCCGACGCGCGCCCGGACGAGAGCGGCTTCTGGTACCGGCTCTCGCGCTTCGTCATGCACCGGCCTGTTCCCGTGGCCACCCTCAGCGCCGTGTTCCTGATCGTGCTCGGCCTCCCCTTCCTCGGGATCAAGTTCGACACCGTCGACCCGACCGTCCTGCCGAAGTCGGCGAGCGCGCGCCAGGCCTACGACGAGGTCAGCTCCGAATTCCCGCCCTACCGCGAATCGCCGATCTGGATCGACGTCGAAGGCGGCGCCCCGCGGGCGATCGGACGCTATGCGACGGCGGTGCGGCGGGTGCCCGGCGTCACCGAAGTCGCGCCGCCGCAGCCGCTTCGCGGCGACGTCACCGCGATCCAGGCGATCTCAGCCCACCCCTTCGTCTCCAACGCGAGCCAGAGCACCGTCGATGCGATCCGGGCGCTCTCACCGCCGTCAGGGGCGACGGTCCTGGTTGGGGGGGCGACGGCGGACTTCGTCGACTTCCAGTCCAGCCTCGACCGCCACCTGCCGATCGCGCTGGCGATCATCGTGATCGCGACGCTGACGATCCTCTTCCTGATGACCGGCTCGGTGGTGCTGCCGATCAAGTCGCTGCTGATGAACTTCCTCAACCTCAGCGCCGTCTTCGGCCTGCTCGTGCTGATCTTCCAGGACGGCCGGCTGGAGGGCTTCCTCGACTACACCAGCCCCGGTGCGATCGAGCAGACGATGCCGATCCTGCTCTTCGCCGTCGCCTTCGGCCTCTCCACCGACTACGCCGTCTTCCTGCTCTCACGGATCAAGGAGGCGCGCGACAACGGCGCCTCGGACTCCGAGTGCGTGGCGATCGGCCTCGAGCGCACCGGCCGCATCGTCACCGCCGCCGCCCTGCTCTTCGCCGTCGCGATGTTCGCCTTCGCCACCTCGAAGATCATCTTCATCAAGGAGAACGGCGTCGGCACCGCCCTCGCCGTCCTGATCGACGCCAGCATCGTCCGCGCCCTCCTCGTCCCCTCGCTGATGGAGCTGCTCGGCAAGTGGAACTGGTGGGCGCCGGCGCCGCTGCGGCGGCTGCACGAGCGGTTCGGGGTCAGCGAGACGGCGTTGCCCGGCGGGGCGCGCTGAGGAGCGGGCGATGATCTACAAGGCGATAGTCAAACGCAAGGCCCGCAACCTCTTCGCCGCCCTGAGCCGAGGCGACTGGAAGGCGGCAACGAAGGACCTGGCCGACGACGTGCACCACGTCTTCCCCGGCGACAACGCCCTGGGCGGCGAACGGCACTCGCGCGAGGCGATGGAACGCTGGTTCGAACGCCTCTACCGGCTGATCCCCGAGATCGAGTTCGAGGTGCGCGAGGTATCTGTCAAAGGCTGGCCGTGGGACACGGCGATCGCGGTCGAGTGGACCGATCGTGGCCGGGCCGCCGACGGCCAGCCCTACGAGAACGAGGGCGCCCACTGGATCCGCCTGCGTTGGGGCAAGGGAGTCTCCGTGCACGCCTATCTCGACACCGAGAAGGTGACCGCTATCACCGAGCGCCTGGCTGCCGCCGGCGTCGCTGAGGCGGCCGAGCCGCCGATCACCGGATAGCCGGAGAAGGACTGATCACCGAACCCACTTCTGAACCCGGTTGTTGCCCGAATCCGCAATCCATAGGTTGCCTTCGGCATCGCTCGTGATCCCCGTGGGCCAAGCGAAGTTGAACTGCCCTTTGCCAGAGCCCGAGCTGCCGAATTTGCCCAGGTATTTGCCTTCTTCGTCGAAGCGCTGGACGCGGTCGTTGCCTTCGTCGAGAACCCAGACGTTGCCCGCTTCGTCGACCTCGATCGTGTCGGGGTTGACGAATTCGCCGTTGCCCGAGCCCGCTTTGCCGAACTGGCGGACGAATTCCCCGGCTTCGTTGAACTCGCTGACCCGTTTGTTCTGCCAGTCGGCGACCCAGACGTTGCCTTCGAGCCCGATATCGATGCCGGTCGGTTCGCCGAGCTGCCCCGGTTCCGATCCGTAGGAGCCGACGACTTCGATCAGGTTGCCTTCGGGGTCGAACTTCTGCAAGCGGCCGTTGTAGGTGTCGGCGACCCAAATGTTGCCTTCGGTGTCGATCGCAATGCTTTCGGGACCTACACCCGCAAACTGCCCTGGTTCTGAGCCTTCTTTACCGAACTGGAAAAGGAAGTTGCCTTCCGGGTCGAACTCCTCGATGCGGTTGCTCCAACCGTTGGCAACCCAGATGTTGCCTTCGGTGTCGAATGCCAGCGACTTCGGCCCGTAGAGCTGGCCTTCTTCTTCGCATCCTTCGCCGAACTGGAAGAGGAAGTTGCCTTCGGAGTCGAACTCCTCGATGCGGCAATTGTCCTTGTCGGCGATCCAAAGGTTGCCTTCTGCGTCGACGGCGATTTCGGCGGGATGCTGGAACTGACCTTCGCCAGAGCCTTCGGAACCGAAGGAAAAGGAGAAGAAGGGCTTTGTCGAGAATGTTTTGTCGAGGCCTTTGGCGATGCCCGCTTCGCTTTCGGCAACAACCCTGAAGTGGTATTCGGCGTTTTCTTTGAGGCCGGTAGGGGTTTTGCTGACGGCGACGTATTCGGTGCCTGAGCCAACCGATTCGGGAGAGACCGGGATTTTGGTTCCGTAGGATTCCGTTTCCCCGTACTCGAACCAGTATTTGGTCGCCGAGCCTAAGGGGTTGACTTTGCCGTTGAGGGTCGCCTGGGTACCTTTGATCGCAGTGGCTGGTTCGGTGGTGGCGTCGGGCAGGCTGAGAGTTTTGAAACTCCGGTTTGTGCCAATGGATGTTCCCGCGGCGCTTTCGTCTACAACCCTGTAATTGTATTTGGTGTTTTCCGTGAGACCCGTGAATTCCTGTTCGACTAACACGTTGGAAAGTCCGGAGCCGATGGATTCTGGTTTAAGTGGCACTTTATTTCCGTAAGATGTAGTCAAGCCGTATTCGAACCAGTATTCGGTTGTCAATGCTTGTGGATTCAGGGTGGCGTGGATGATTGCCGACGTTGCTTTGACAACTAACGGCAGTCCGGTAAAGGCCGACGGGCGCTCGGCCTTTACGGTCCACTTCTCGATGCGATTGTTGCCGGAGTCGGTCGCGAGAAGCTTCTGGGCCGTGGGCGCCTCTACGCCGGTCGGTTTCATGAACTGAGCTGCACCGGACCCTTTTTTGCCGATCATGTCCTGATGTTCGCCTTCGATGTCGAACTTCTGAAGACGATTGTTGCCGGAATCAACAATCCAAAGCCTTTCCTGAAAATCGCAGGCAATCCCAATTGGGACTTTGAACTGACCTTTGCTTTCGCCTGTTTCGCCGAATTTGGAGACAAATTTGAGTGTGGACGCACTGAACCTCTGTACACGATCATTGCCTGTGTCCACGACCCAAAGCCGAGCTTTGGCGTCGCTAAGAACGCCTTCCGGCGACATCAGTTCACCGTCGCCAGTGCCTTTTTTGCCGAACTGGTTGAGATATTTGCCTTCCTTGCTGAACTTCTCAATACGGTTGTTCCCTGTATCGGCAACCCACGGTCGTTCCCCGGATGATTCGATGGTTATGCCGGTCGGAGATTCGAACTGGGCTTCCCCTGAACCTTTTTCTCCAGCTTTCAAGATGAATTTGCCTTCGATATCGAACTTTTGCAGACGATTGTTGCCGGAATCGACCACCCAGATGTGGTCAGTAGGGTCGATCGCGATCCCCTTCGGTGCTTTGAATTCGCCGTTGCCGGTGCCTTCTTTGCCAAATTTCGAGACGTATTTGCCTTCCGCATTGAACTCCACGATTCGATTGTTCCCGGTATCGGACACCCAAACGTTGCCTTTGGAATCGACGGCGAGATCGAACGGTTCGGAGACCGGTCCGCTTTCCGACCCTTCTTCGGGGAATGAGAAGTTGTAGCCAGTGGTCGTGAATTCGGCGTCTTCGCCCAGCGCTTTTTCTTTTGCTTCGTTTTCGGCGACGACGCGGAAGTGGTAGGTCGTGCTTTCTTTGAGCCCGGTTACGAGATTGCTGACCAGGACATTAGAAGCACCCAAGCCGACTGATTCCGGCGAGGCCGGGATTTTCGTGCCGTAGGAGGTCGTTTCCCCGTATTCGAACCAGTAGGTGGTGGCCGTTCCTAAGGGGTTGACCGAGCCTTTGAGGGTCGCTTCTTCGTATCTGACTGCGGTCGCAGCTTCGGTGTTGGCGTCCGGAGGTGAAGCAAGAGCAACTGATGGAGCAGCTACTAGGACGCAAAATATGGCCATGAAAATGCCGGCCGTGATCATTCGAGCGCGCGGCATCGCCTCCACCTCCGGACGTACACTTAGCTGACGTAGATTGACCTAAACTATTTGATCAATTTCGCTTTGCCACAGACAAAGCGCTGCAAAGGCGGCCTCGGCCGAGTCCTGGGTCAGGAACTGAGGTTGTAGACGCTGCTGTCGAAGACGGTGAGGACCGGGTTGGCGGCGTAGCCGATCGGGGGAAGGTCGAATAGTTCCTCGATGCTGCGCAGCAGCGCGAAGTGGTTGTAGTAGCCGCCTTCGTTGGCGGTGCCGGCTTCGACGTAAGGTGAGAGCAGGAGCAGGCCGACGTGGCCGCCGCCGCCGCTCGGTTTGGTCGGGCCGCTCGCGGTCGGCACTGGCGCTATCGCTGGCAGGTTCGGGTATTCGGGAGTGCCGCAGCAGGCGCTCGAGTCGGCGCTCGGCCCGCCCTGCGGAGCCTGGGCGAAGGTGATTGCGATCAGGCCGCCCGCCTTGTAGGCGATCGATTCCTGGATCTCGGGAACGACCTGTTCGAAGAAGGGCTGGGTTGCCTGCAAGCCAGATGGCTGCCCGGCTTCGCAGGGCTGTTCGCTGCCGTCGTGGCAAGGACCCGGGACGATGTAGGAGAAGCTGGGAGTGGTTTTCTCCGATTCGAGATCGGTCGCCAGCTGCTCGAGGCCCATGCTCCGTTCGGCGCATTCGGGCTTGTCGGCGATGCCGTGGAAGAAAGCGAATGGGCCGCGCGGATCTTCGTGGGAGCAGCCCCCTCCACCTTCGACGTAGGCCTTCCAGGTCTTTTTCGCTTCGACCAGCTGGCCCGGAAGCGTCTTCGTCGCTTCCGGGTAGGCGCAGCCGTCGCCTTCGACCTGTTCTTCGGCACCCACCGTCGCCGGTGCGACGTCGCTGAAGTTTGGGCAGCCCGCCGCCGTCGCCGCCGTCGGCCCCTGACCGCTGAGCAGGGCGATTTCGTTCGCCAGGTCCCCCTGTGCGACGGCGTAGTAGTTGTCGATCAGCTCCCCCTTGCCCCGCAGCTCCTGGGAGAGGTAAGGCGCTTGCGAGGCTTCTCCCCAGGCTTCGTCGTAACTGTGGTCGCCGAGCACGATCATGAATACGTGTTCGATCGGTGGCAGCTCTGCCGTGACGAAGGGCGGCGGTTTTTTGGGGTGCGTAATTTCCGGTTCTTCGGTGATTTCCGGTTCTTCGGTGATTTCCGGCGCTTCTTCCGGCGCTGACGGCACTTCCGGTTCCACTTCCGGGGCTTCTTCGACGGGCGGCGACGCTTCGGCGACAGCTTCCGGGCTGACTTCGACGATGATCGGTGCGACGGCGGCGCTCTGGGCGAGAGGTCCGGTCGCGGCGCCGACGACGACGCCGAAGGCGAGCAGGGCCATCGTCGCGATCGCGGCGCTGCGCGGCTCCGGCATGTAGCGCTCGGCGAAGGTGGCGTCCTCGAGCTCGCCCTCCGCGGATGGGTCCTCGGCCGGGTTTTCGGCGGGCTCCGGCGTGGGTTCCGCGGGCGCTGCCGGCGGTGTCGCGGCATCTCCTTTCTCTCCCGAGAGCCAGCGGGCGAAGGCCGCCGGGATCGCTCCTATCCGCGTACCGCAGGAGAGGCAGTAGCGCTGGTTGGCGGACAACTCGGTGCCGCAGCTCTTGCAGCTCGTGGCCTGCCCGCCGTGGCCGTCGTCACGCATGCCGGTAGACACCGATGCGATTGTCGAGTCCAGCCTCCGCCGAGTTGTGACCCGGATGTGAACTTCGCTTTCGGCGTTGGCGGCAGGGCTCTTCACAACTTCGCAACACCAGGCGAAGTGGCAGAGAAGACCATGGCCTCAGTGAATCCGGCCGCGGAGCAATGCCCCAACTGCCAGGCCTACATCGCAGCCGACCAGCGTTACTGCCTCGCCTGCGGAACCCGCTGCGGCGAACCGCGCCTCCCCTTCATGGACGCTGTGACCTTCATGGACGCGATGAAGTCCTCGCCGGAAGCGGCCGTCGCCGGTCCGCAACCTTCAAAGCGGCGCATGTCTCCGAACACCGCGCTCTTCGCGACGATCGGCGTGCTGCTCCTGGCGATGGGGGTCGGCGTCCTGATCGGCCGCTCCGGTAACGGCACGAGCAGCGCGCCAACGGCCGCCGCTCCCCAGGTGATCGAAGTCGGGGGCGGCGGAGGGGCCAAAGCAACGGGGTCCGAAGCGGGAGGCGAAACGATCGGCGGCTCCTCCAAGAAGGTGTCGAAAAAGACCCTCAAGAAGGAAGCCACCTCACAGAAGGACACCGAAGAAGTCCTGCACGCGAAAGTGCCGCTCGCGAAACCGGGCACCCAGCTCGGCGACAAGTGCAAAGAAGGCGTCGCCGGCTGCAAAGGCGGCGAATTCACCGGCGAATTCTTCGGCGAATGAGACTCCCGATCCCCGGCCGCGGCAAGGCCGAGAGCAACGGCGCCGCCCCCGCCCCCCCACCGACGTCGCTCGAGGCGCACGGCCAGGGCCTGGTCGTCGACCTCGAACGCCGCCGCGACCAGCTCGTCGCCAAGGTCGCGGAGCTGCAGTGGGACCTCGGCGGGCTCGTCTACGAGATGGCGATCCGCAACCAGGTCGACGTCGAGCTGCTGGTCAGGCGCGCCGTCGCCCTGCAGGACGCCGACGCGGAACTGAGCGAGGTCGAACGGATCGTGCGCATGGAGCAGACTGGCACCGCCGGCTCGTGCACCTCTTGTGGCGCCCCGCACAGCATGGGCGCGACCTTCTGCTGGCAGTGCGGCCAGCCGCTGCTCGCCCAGGTCCCGAGCGACGCGATCGCCCGCCGCTGACAGGCGCGCCGCCTCTAGCCGAAGCGGCCGCTGACGTAATCGCGGGTCCGCGGGTCGGCCGGGCGGCCGAAGATCTTCTCGGTGTGGTCGTGCTCGATCAGCGTCCCGACCGGCTCGCCGCCGGCCGCGTTGAGGCCGAAGAACGCGGTCTCGTCGGCGACCCGCGCCGCCTGCTGCATGTTATGGGTGACGATCACGATCGTAAAGCGGCCTTTGAGGCTGTGCATCAGCTCCTCGATCGAGGCCGTCGCGATCGGGTCCAGCGCCGAGGCCGGCTCGTCGAGCAGCAGCACGTCGGGTTCGATCGCGATCGCCCGCGCGATGCAGAGCCGCTGCTGCTGGCCTCCCGAGAGGCCGAGCGCGCTGGCCTTGAGGCGGTCCTTGACCTCGTCCCAGAGCGCGGCGCCGCGCAGCGCCTGCTCGACCCGCTCGTCGAGCCCGTGGCGCAGGCCGAGGTTGCGTGGGGCCCAGGCGACGTTGTCGTAGATCGACTTCGGAAACGGGTTCGGTTTCTGGAAGACCATGCCGATCCGCCGGCGAACCTCGACCTCGTCGACGTTGCCCGCGTAGAGGTCGTGGCCGTGGTAGAGCACCTCCCCGTCGAGGCGAAAGCCGGAGACCGAGTCGTTCATCCGGTTGAGGCTGCGGATGAAGGTCGACTTGCCGCAGCCCGACGGCCCGATCAGCGCCGTGATCCTGCTGCGCGGGATGCGCATGTTGACTCCCTGCAGCGCCCGCTTTGCGCCGTAGTGGACCGACACCTCGCGAACGTCGAAGACCGCTTCCACCGCCAGCTCGCGGCGGCCGCTCGAAGGACCGGCCTCCGCCAGCGGACCGGTCTGGATCCGCACCCGCGAGGGTGGCACGGGCCGGGGCGGCTCGAAGCCGTCCGGCCCGGCTTGCTGCTCTGCCGTGTTCACCCGGCCATCTTCCTGCGGCTGCGGTTGAGCAGGACTCGGGCGAAGACGTTCGCGGCCATGATGAAGGCGAGGAGCACGAAGCCCGCTCCCCAGGCGCGGGTGAAGCCTTCCGGGTTCGCTTCTTCGGAGAGCCTGTAGATCGTCACCGGGATGTTCGGCACCGCTTCGAAGGGGTTGAGCGAGACGCTGATACCGGGATTGTTCGAAGTGATGAGAAGCAGTGGCGCGGTCTCGCCGGCGGCCCGGGCGACGGCGAGGATCGAAGCCGTCGCGATCCCGCCGACCGCGCTCGGCAGGATCACGGTCAGGACCGAGCGCCAGCGGCTGACGCCAAGAGCGTCGGAGGCTTCGCGCATGCTGTCGGGAACGAGGCGCAGCACCTCCTCGGTGCCGCGAGCGACGATCGGGAGCATGATTATCGCCAGGGCCACCGAGGCGGCAATCCCCGACTGGCTCTGCGTCGCTTCGACGATCAGGGCGTAGATGAAGACGCCGACGATGATCGACGGGTAGCCGTTCATCACGTCGAGCGCTAGGCGAATTGGCATCGCCAGCCGCCCGCTGCCGAACTCGACCAGATAGAGGGCGACGAGCACCCCGAGAGGAACTGCGAACAAGGTGGCGATCGCGACGATCTCGGCGGTGCCGACCAGGGCCGGGCCGATCCCGTTCGGTGCGCCTTCGAGGAGGAAGTCGAGGCTCAGGGCGCTGGCGCCATGGACGACGACGCTGTAGACGACGATCGCGAGAACCCCGACAGCGAGCACAGCTGCGAACGTCGCGCCCGACTCCGCCACACGGCTGACCGCGCGCCTGCGGCGCAGGTTTCCGGTTGGCGTCAACGGCGCCGCCGGGTCGAAAGGGCTCTCGCGCACGTCTTCCTGCTCGCTGTTCATCGCGCCGCCATCCGTCGGTAGTCGAAGCGCCTGCCGATCCACTGGGCGCAGAGGTTGGAGGCGAGGCCGATCACGAGCAGGATCGCGGCCAGGTAGTAGAGCGAGGCCTTGTGCATTTCCGTGATCGCGCCGGGGAACTGGTTGGCGATCCGCGCCGCCAACGTGTCGCCGGTTTCGAAGAGCGAGGTCTTGATCGCTTCGCCGGCGCCGATCACCTGGGCAACGGCGATCGCCTCGCCCAGCGCACGGCCGAGACCGAGCAGAGACGCCGCGATGACTCCGGAGGAGGTGGTCGGCAGGACGATTCCCCGCACGACCTCCCAGCGGGTCGCGCCGAGAGCGCTCGCCCCGTCCTGGACGTCGCGGGGGACGGCTTGGAAGAGGTCGCGCGAGATCGAGGCGATGATCGGGATGATCATGATCGTCAGGATCAGGCTGGCGGTGAAGATAGACGCGCCCGTCGTCTGCGGCGCCCCGAAGAGCGGGATGAAGCCGAGCGTGTCGTGCAGGAACGGCTCGACGTGCTTCTGGACGAAGGGGGCGAGGAGGAGGATGCCCCAGAAGCCGAGGATGACACTCGGGATGGCTGCCAGCATTTCGACCATCGGCGAGATCACCCCCCTGATGCCCTTCGGTGCCAGCAGGCTGAGGTAGAGACCGATCGCGATCGCGATCGGCGCTCCCAGCAGGAGGGCGAAGAAGGAGCTGATCAGCGTGCCGTAGAGCATCGTGCCGGCGCCGAAGACGTTGAAGTTGGGTAGCCATTCGGTGCTGAAGAGGAAGCCGAGACCGAACTTCGAGATCGCCGGGCTGGCGTGGTCGATTATCTGGTAAGCGCTGAGGAGGAGGATGCCGACCGCGGTCATAGCGGCCGCTGCGCAGACGACTCGCAGCAAGCCGTCCCCAAGGCGGTCCAGCGAGCGGCGGCGATCGGCGGACCTGCTGCGGGAGGGTTGAACGCTGCCGGGCGCGGCGGGGCTGGCAACGGTGCTCACGGCGTGCAGCGTAGAGGAGCGCAGCGCCGATTCATACCCTCACTCTCTCGATTTTCACAGAATTGAAACAAGTGACCGAACCGTTAACAGCTCGGCAACAAGTCGGCGGTGCTGTTACAAAAGTGAAACACCGGATCTTTCACAGAATTGACACAAAGACGCCCTTTCGCGAAGCGATCCTGCGGCTGCCAGGGGGCGTTCCGCGGCCTGTGGGCACGGCGCCCGACGATTACACAAGCCGAAAGGATTCCCTTGATTCGCAACAGGTTGTTCGGTTTCCTAACCGCGGCGCTGGCGATGGTGGCATGCATGGCCACCGTGGCCACCGCGACCGCCTCAGCCACGCTGACCGGCGCGGGCTCGTCCCTCGTCGCTCCGCTGATGTCCAACTGGATCAACGGCTTCGAAGCCCGTAAGAACGGATCGGTCAAAGTCACCTACGCCTCGGTCGGCTCGGGCACGGGTATCGCCCAGATCACCGCCCGCACGGTCGACTTCGGCGCCTCCGACGCGCCTCTGACGTCGGAACAAGCAGGGGCCTGCAACGGCTGCGTGCAGATCCCCTGGGGTCTGACCGCCACCGGGCTTGCCTTCAAAATCAAAGGCGTCAAGAAACTGCGCCTCTCAGGGAAAGTGATAGCCGGCATCTACTTCGGCAAGATCACGAAATGGAACGACCCCAAGATCAAGAAACTGAACCCGAAAACCCACCTGCCGGGCACACCGATCACACCGGTGTTCCGCAGCGACGGATCGGGTGATACCTACGCGTTCACCAACTACCTCTCCAAGGTAAGCAAAGCCTGGAAGAAAGAACGCGGCTTCGCGACCTCGGTCAGCTTCCCGGCCGGCGTCGGCGCCAAAGGCAATTCCGGCATCACCTCCGTCGTCGAAACCACGAACGGTGCGATCGGCTACATCTCGGCCTCATACATCATCGCCGCCGGCCTGCGTGCCGTCGCGGTGCAAAACGAAGCCGGTAATTTCACATTCCCGAACCTGAAGAACATCTCCGCCGCGGCGGAGATGGTGAAGAAGGTTCCGAGCAGCAACGAGCTGCACATCGTCAACCCACCGAAGAAGTTCAAAACGGCATACCCGATCTCGACGTTCACCTACTGCATCGCGCCTCACAACGCGGGGCAGAAGAGCCTGCTGTCCGAATTCATCAGTTACGCGCTGACGACGGGACAGAAATACGGTGCGGCGCTCGACTTCGCGCCCCTGCCGAAAGTCGTCAAACAGGCGGGCGCCCACGCGCTGGCCAGCCTCTAGGACGGCCCAGGACGCCGGGAGGCGTCGTTTGCCGGCCCGGCTCGGGACTCTCACGGGGGTTCCGGGCCGGGCTTCTTCTTTGCCCGAATCCCTAGGCGAAGGCCTGGGCGGCGCGCCGGCGCAGGTCGGCGTTGAGCATGCCGGTCACCGCGCTGGGCGTGTCGCCGGCCGAGGGGACCGCGTCGCCGATCAGGCCGCCGGCGCGGAAGCCGAAGAGGGGGGCGTCGAAGCCGGCCTCGCGGATCTTGCGGACGAGCCGAACCGCGTCGACGGTCTCGGCGCCGGGTCCGCAGAGGACGATCGCGGTGGGGTCGAGGGCACGCAGCGCCCGCTCCAGCCGCTCGTCGCCGAGCTCGTCGGAGAGAACCAGCACGCGGAAGCCGGCGCGGCGGAGGGTTAGGTCGAGCGCCTGGGCGTGGACCGCCTCGGCGTCCGAGCCCCGGCTCGAGTCGAGCAGCAGGATCCCCGCCGGCCGCGAGGCGGCCGAGGCGAGACGGCGGGCGCCGTGCAGCCAGCCTGTCGCCCAGCGCGAGGCGAACTCGAGCTCGGCCTCGCGGTCGGGGTCTGCGGCGAGCTTGTCGATCGCCGGCAAAAGCATCTCCTCCACGGTGCGCTCCAGCGGTCGCAGCGCCAGGCTCTCCTCGATCGCGCGGTCCGCCGCGTCCTCGTCGAAGCTCTCCAGCGCCGCGATCAGGTTGCCGTCGCTGGCCGGCGCCGCCTGGCGCTGCCGCGCCAGCTCGATCGCCGATGAGATGTTCCCGGTCTGGGCGAGGGCGTCGCGCAGCGTCTGCAGCTCGACCAGCTCGTAGTTGCGGTGGTTGCCCACCGTGCGCTTCGGCGTCGGGTAGCCATAGCGGCGCTCCCAGCTGCGCAAAGTATTGGGGCTGACCCCAAGCACTTCGGCGGCGGCGTTTGTTCTGATTCCGGCCATATACGGTGAGCTCCCAGCTCGCGCTATTTCGACGAGCCGCAGGATTGTCCCACCGGAAGGCCGGGTTTACACAAGTTATGGACGGATTTACGGATTCTGTGATCGATCTTGCAGGGCGGCGTACGGCCAACGGCCCGCGGGTCCTGTCGTCGGGACGGGAGTGCCGTCCTTGTCCTTCGCGCTGCTTCGGGCAAAGGGATGAAATCGGGCTAGGGGTGCCAGCCCCGCCCTCAGCAGCCTTCGGACTGCGGAGACACCCCCGTCCCGACGCCACCCGCGGGAGAATCGCCTTGATTCAGCTTGTGGGGCTCAGGCAACTTCGTCTCTCGGGAGCTTCGACCAGCTCAGAAGTCTGCCCGTTCGCCGACGCCGATCCTCCGGTGGGTGGCGCGGCGGCAGGGGGTCCCCCATAGCGCAGGACGCTTCAGCGTCCGAGCACATGGGGGAGGTCCGCCGCGACAGGACCCACCGGCCAAACCACGTCAGCGGTCGGGCAGGGTGCCGACGCCAACGGGTTGGCTGACGGCGCGAGCGCGCCACATCGCCTCGTCGGCCTTGCGCAGCAGTCCTTCGGCGTCCTCACCGTGCTCGGGGCAGGCGACGACTCCGGCCGTGATCCCGATCCGCAACCCTCCGGCCTGCTCGAGATCGTCCAACACCCGCAGTAGCCGCTCGGCCATCTGCACGCCCTCGATCGTCGTCTGGTTGGGGGCCAGCACACAGAACGCGTCCTCCTCCAGGCGGAAGGTCTCGTCGACGAGGCGGACGCTGTCGCGCAGCGCCGCCCCGACCACCGCGAGCGTCGTCTCCAACCCTCCCTCGTCCCCGCCGTCGCGGGCGCCTGGTCCGTCGACGTCGAAGACGACGAGGCCGAATGGGTGGCCGTAGCGCTTGTTCGTCTCGATCAGCTGGTCGAGACGACGACGCATGTGGCCGGGTTGGAAGAGGCTGGCGTGCTCTTCGGCGATCGGTTCGGCGATCGGGCTGGGCTGCTCGCAGACGGCGTCGACCGCCGTCGCCGCCACCGAACCGAACTCGGCGGCCAGCCGCTGGGCCGCATCGGCGAACGGCTCGCTGCCGGCGCCCGCCATCTCGTCGCGCAACTTTGCCAGCAGCGCGGCCTGCAGGGTGGAGACCTCGCGTGCGACCTTGCCCGCCGGAGAGGCCGCAGCGGAGCCGTTCCCTCCCTCGGTACCGGTCGTCCGCGTCGCCACGCAAGGACCTTGCCTGACGCCACGGACGCCAGGCACGCAAAAGATCGCTATTTGCGAACTGACAAACGTCTAGAAACTTCGTCCGATTCCCGGGGTGCAACGCATTGGGGGTCTATTTCGCACCCAAAGCGTTGCACCCGGATTTAGTCGAGGCTCTGGCGGCCAGCCAGGGCCTTGCCGAGGGTGACCTCGTCGGCGTGCTCGAGGTCGGCCCCGACCGGCAGGCCGCTGGCGAGGCGGGTGACGGCGACCCGCCCGCGCAGCAGCTCGGCGATGTGCAGCGCGGTCGCCTCGCCGGTCGTCGTCGGGTTGGTTGCGAGGACGACCTCGCGCGCCTCGCCGCCCTCGACTCGGCGCAGCAGCTCGGCGATCTTCAGGTCCTCGGCGTCGACGCCGTCGATCGGCGAGAGGGCGCCGCCGAGCACGTGGTAGAGGCCGCGGTACTCGTGGGTGCGCTCGATCGGGATCACGTCGGCGGGCTCCTCGACGACGCAGATCGTCGTCCGGTCGCGGCCGTGGTCCGAGCAGATGCGGCAACGCGGGCCCTCGGAGAGGTTGAAGCACTCCTCGCAGAGACCGACCTTCTCCTTCACCTCGCCGATCGCGGCGGCCAGCGCCGCCGCCTCCTCGTCGGGCGCGCGGAGGATGTGGAAGGCGAGCCGCTGCGCCGTGCGCTGGCCGATCCCGGGCAGCCGCGAGAGCTCGGCGACGAGGCGCGCCAGCGGCGCCGGCCCCTCCGTGCTCACATTCCCGGCAGGCCGAGCCCGCCCGTGATCCCGCCCATCTTCGACTCGGCCAGCGCCTGCGCCGCGCGCAGCGCCTCGTTGACCGCGGCCTGCACCATCTCGGCCAGCAGGTCGGCCTCCTCGGGGTCGATCGCCTCGGGGTCGATCGCGATCTCGCGCAGGGTCAGATCGCCACCCATCTTCACCTTGACCATGCCACCGCCGGCGCTCGCCTCGACGACCTCGTCCTTGAGCGCCTCCTGGGCCTGCAGCACCTCGCTCTGCATTTTCTGCGCCTGTTTCATCAGCGCATTCACGTCAAAGCCCCCCGGCATCCCGCCCCTCGCCACTAGCCGACCTCCTTCGCGTCGAACTCGCTCTTCAGCTTCTCCACGATCGCATCGTGATCGATCTCGGGCTCGGCCGGCGCCTCGGCCTCTTCCGGCTCACCCTCAAGGAGGACATAGGAGGGCCGCAACCTCTCTCCGAGCACAGCCTCGATCGCATCGGCCATCAGCTCCCGCTTCTCCGGCGTCTCGGCCTTCTTCTTGTTGAAGGTCAGATCCGCGGGGAAGCCAACCCTCAGCTCCCCATCCTCCAGGCCCACCGGCAGGGCACCGTCGAACGTCGCGGCGAGGGCCGGACTGGCCTCACGCAGCTTGTCGAGGATCGCCGGCCAGGTGCTCTGGACTTCCACCAGGCCGATGGGACCGGGGCTCGTGGGGGGCTCGCTGTCAGCTGACGCAGCTTCTGCCGCGGGAGGATCGCTGTCAGCCAATTCGGTCTCTGCCGCGGGTGGCGCCGTAGGGGGAACCGCCCCTGAGGACGCTTCAGCGACCGGAGGGGGCGGTGGGTCCCCTGCGGCGACAGGACCCGCGGGCGAAGACGCATTCGTCTCTTGCTCGAGCTTCTCGATCCTGCGGAGCAGTCCCTCGGTGGACGGGTCCAGATCCGGACGAGCGGCCTTGAGGAGGGCGATCTCGACGGCCATGCGCGCGTCGTCACCCTCGCGGACGTTGGTCAGCGCATTGGCGAGCTCGTCGATCGTGCGGACGAGGGTCGCGGCTCCTATCGAGCTCGCTTGGGCCGAAAGACGATCCGCGTCGGTGGCGGTGACGACGAAGGTGTTCGGCACCTCGCCGACGGTCTGCGTGACGAGCAGGTGGCGCAGGTGGGCGAGCAGGTCGCGGGCGAACTGGGCCGGGTCGCGGCCGGAGCGGGCCATCTTCTCGACGCCGAGCAGAACGGCGCGCGGTTCTTCGGCGATCACCGCATCGACGGCCTCGAAGAGCAACTCGGCGTCGACCGCGCCGAGCAGCTCGAGCACCGCGTCGAGCTCGACCCGATCGCCGCCGAAGGCGACCAGCTGGTCGAGCGTGCCGAGCGCGTCGCGGAAGCTGCCGGAGGCGGAGCGGGCGATCATCGCCACGGCCGCGTCGTCGGCCTCGATCCCCTCGGCGACGGCGACCCGGGTCAGCACCTCGGAGATCTGCTCCAGCGAGGGCCGCTGAAAGTCGAAGCGCTGGCAGCGGTCGGCGATCGTCGCCATCACCTTGTGCGCCTCGGTCGTGGCGAGGACGAAG
>Ga0068860_100001637_pt1 | contig 24007 bp, 24 predicted proteins | sample KBSSwiS32_FD_66597 | JGI IMG/M metagenome (GOLD analysis project Ga0068860, IMG submission 66597) | Switchgrass rhizosphere microbial communities from Kellogg Biological Station, Michigan, USA - KBS Switchgrass S3-2 | ecosystem: Host-associated > Plants > Roots > Rhizosphere > Soil ...
GGCCGGTCGGTCATCGACCTCTTCCGGGTCCGCGACGCCAGGATCGTCGAGCACTGGAGCTCCGAACAGGCCGTGCCCGAGACCGCCGCCAACGACAACACGATGTTCTGACAGCCGCCGGGGTCGGGGCGAATCGCGTCCGGCCCCACAGAGGGCTATAAGTGGGCCCTCCTGACACATCCGTGGGTCAGCTCCGGCCGGGAAGGGCGGGGGGTAGCCGCCGAGGCTGGGCATGGCGAGGGCGATCAGGGCGTCGGCGGAGTGGATGAAGCGTCACGGCTTCTCTGCCGTCCCCTGCGTCATCCTCTTCGTCGCGAACTCAGCGAGTTCGGCCCGGTCCCTCAGTGCGTCTCAGATGCGACCCGGTACCGCTCGCCCGGCCCGCTCGTGGACCAATGGCGGTCAAGGCGGCCCGCAACTTCAACCCGCTCGGTGCCCGGCCTGGAGCTCGTCACATTCCGTGGGCGGCGAGCAGGGTCTCGACCGTGGCGCGCGTCGCGCTTGTCGACTCGCCTCGCACCACGGCGAACGCGCTCGCCCCGTCGAACACCAGCGTCAGCTGGAGCGCGAGCAGGTCGGGATCGCTGGCGCCCCCGGCGCTTGCGAGCCCGGCGAAGTAGTCCGTGAGGGCGACCTTCTGCTCGCGAGCGACGCGCGACGCCGGGTGGTCGGGGTCCTTGAGCTCCGTGGCCGCGCCCACGAACGGGCAGCCGGCGAGCTCCGTCGCGGGCCCGTCGCCCCCGAAGGGCGCGAACGTGGCCAGGATGCGCTCGCGCGGCGGAAGGTCGTCGGCAGCGCGGGCGGCGCCGAACTTCTTGGCCTGCGCTCGGAGCATCGCGGCCACGACCTCGTCCTTGCCGGAGAAGTGCTGGTAGAGCGAACGCTTCGAGACCTCCGCCTCTGCACACAGCCGGTCGACCCCGACGGCGTGGATGCCGTCGGCGAGGAAGACCCGTTCCGCGGCTTCGATCAGGCGGTCGCGGGCGCCCGCCTTACGGGCGTGGGTGGGCGTGGTCATGGACGGAATCCTAGGCCGATCCTTGCGGAAAGTACACCGATCGGTGTACGTTGCCCGAGAGTACACAGATCGGTGTACTTCCAGACTTCGAGGAGATCCCGCATGACCCAGCTCGCTCGCCAGACCGTGCTCGTGACCGGCGCCAACCGGGGGATGGGCCGCAGTTATGTCACCCAGCTGCTGGAGAGGGACGTCGCCAAGGTCTACGCCGCCGCCCGCGACCCGCACGCGGTCGACACCAGCGACCCCCGCGTCGTACCCCTGCAGCTCGACGTCTCCGACCCCGAGTCGATCGCGCGCGCCGCCGCGGCGGCGACCGACGTCAGTGTCCTGATCAACAACGCGGGCATCGGCCGAGGTACCTCCGTCCTCGAGCCCGGCAACGTCGGGCTGCGCGAGGAGCTGGAGACCAACCTGTTCGGGCCGCTCGCCCTCGCCTCGGCCTTCGCGGATCGGATCGCGGAGCGCTCCGGTGCCATCGTCAACGTCGCCTCGGTGCTGTCGTGGATCGGCGTGGGCGGGACCTACGGCGTCTCCAAGGCGGCCCTGTGGAGTGCAACCGACTCCCTGCGCCTCGAGCTGGCGCCGCGCGGCGTCCAGGTCGTGGGGGTCTACGTCGGCTACGTCGACACGGACATGACGGCTGGGGTCGAGGCCCCCAAGTCCGACCCGGCCGACGTGGTGCGCCAGGTGCTCGACGGGATCGAGGCCGGAGCCTCCGAGGTCCTCGCCGACGACTTCTCCCGCTTCGTGCGCTCGAACCTGAGCGAGTCCTTCGAGGTCCAGTTCGAGCGGATCTCCGCACTCGTCGGAGGCTGAGCGTCCGAAAAACCCCCCGGGCGACTCCGGAGTCCGCCGGCACGGTGGTTCCGGGCGGTGGCACTCCTAGCCCCTCGCTCCGTGCCCATACGTGCTCAAAGGCCGTGACATCCGTGGCTGCGGGTGGGCTGCGGTGGACGTCGCACGGGTCAGCTTTCGTGCACGTCAAACAGCGATTTACGTTCTGACCTGCACTAACGCTCGACGCGAGTCTCCCCACGGCATGCAGCGGGTCCGGGGTTCGAGAGCGCTTGGCTCGCCCACCGTGGGAGCCGGGCAGACTTCCTGTGCGAGCCGCAGTAGCGTCATGTGGTGACCAGGAGCAGCCGCCCTCACGGGGAGTGGTCTGAGACAGAGTCCGCCGGTCCGAGCGGAGTGACCCCTCGGATCCTGATCGCCGAGGATCACGACGACATGCGCCAGCTGATCGTGCGCATGCTGAGCAAGTTGGGATGTGCCGACGTCGATCAGGCCGTCGATGGTCAAGAGGCGGTTGAGGCTCTGGCTGCACGGCGATATCACCTACTTCTCCTTGACCTGTCCATGCCCAAGATCTCTGGGCTGGAGGTCGTCCGATGGCTCGGGGCTCATCCGGATCGCCTGGAGGGTCTGACGATCGCCGTACTCAGTGCCTCGGCGCGTGAAGAGCGGCCGACGCTCAACGAGCTTGGGGTGCGGTTCGTGCTCTCCAAGCCTGTTCGGCTGCAGCACCTGGCGGAGCTGGTTGACGAGGTGCGGGCGGACTGAACGGACCCGTCGCTCCAAATCACCTACACGCCCCGATGCTGTGCACTAGCGTGTCGAGCGAATACACATTGAGGAGGGAGAGCCATGCTGAAGAGGGTCCTTCGCCGGCGTCGTCTTGCGCGCGCCGATCGTAGCTTCCGCGGCGTCTACACGTGGGTTCCGCGGAGCTGAACGGCACGTCAAGAGCAGACAGCGGTGCCGAGGACTTCGATATCTTCGGCACCGTTTTGCATGCATGCGGAGCTCCCGCACCGGTGCGGTTGCCCACGGGGGCGACGCTGGTGACAACGCTGGTGGACTCCAAGACCGTCCTGACCAACCCATCGGAGTTCCGGCTCCCTCAGAGCGTCAGTCGAGAACGGATCGGTACGCAGGCTCCGGAAGCGGAGAGGGCCACTCCGCTGCCGGCTACGTCTGTCGAGCTCGGTCGCAGGGTCTTCGTCGAGGAGCTGGCGGCTGCCGAACGCCACGTTGCCGAAGCCGATGTCGACACGCTGTGCTTCATGAGGCACCCGGTAGCCCGCTCGACGACAGCGGCGCTGCTTCCTGGAGTCGATCCTGACACCCGGAACCACGTCGCTGGTCTGGTTCTCGGCTGGGTCGACTCCTTGGCACCGATCATCAGTGCGGCTCGTTCTCCTCGGCGCTGGTCCCAGCCACGGCGTACAGAACGGGCCAGCCGAACCGCGCTGGTAGCGGAGCTGGCCGAGCTGACCCCTGTTGACCCGTCGGCCCTGGCACCTGCGATGGCTGCTGGGGTGCAGGTACCCGTGGCGGCTGGTGCCTGGTGTCTCACCCAGCTGGCGGCCAGGACTGACCTGCAGCACGCGATGCGCGGGGACTCCGGCTTGGCTCTTCCCTTCGTCTGGGAGGTGCTGCGGCTCTGGCCGCCCTCCTGGCTGTTGCCACGCATCACCAGCCGAGAGTGCGTGCTCGGTCAGACCCGGTTGCCTGCCCATGCGGCAGTTCTGGTGAGCCCGTTCGCCCTCGGTCGCCTGCCTGACCTGGTCCCCGGCCCGGCAGCGGGACACGCGCCGCTGGACCAGATCGATCCGACGCGCTGGACCGGCGGCAGGACCCGGCCCGGCGCATGGCTACCCTTCGGGGCCGGTCCGCACGCATGCCCAGGACGCAACCTCGCGCTGGCCCAGCTCGTCCATCTCGTCTCGTGGGCCACTGCCTTCCACCTGTCATCGCCGGCCGCGCCGACCGCGAACACTGACCGGGGGCTGTCCCCCGATCCGTCCCACATTCGCCTCGCCCGGTGGCAACCGGACGACGCGCTGAGGGCCTGAAAGGCAGGCCCGCAGATGCGACCGCCCACCCGACTGCAGGCCCGCGAAGGGTCCGCCGAGAGCAAGCCCGACGACCTCCAGTGGGTCTCCGCCTCGACTCGAGCCTCCTCACGCGCCGGCTGCTTGGCCATCGAGATCCTCGGCCGCGAAACGACGCTGACTGGGGCGGTCGAAGCCGTTGGAGCGTTGTTCTCCTCCTATGCCGGCGTTGATCTCGCTGTGGCGATGCTGACCCAGCACAACCCCGAACCCGCGAACTCCTGGGTTCACCTGGATGAGCGAGCTTGGCTGCGTGAATGGAGCTCACCAGGCTGCGGGATCACTGTTGCCCCCAGTCACGGCGCCCGAGCCGATGACGCACTGACACTCCCATGGCTCTCGCAGAAGGCCCGTCGCGAGGTCGTCATCGTCCCGGACGTCAACCGCATGCCAGTTGATGCTGATCGCGATCGTCGGGAACTGACCGCGTGCGGGGCAAGAGCCATCGTGTCTAGATCAATCGTCAGCGATGGGATCCTCCTCGGCAGCGTGGCATTCTTCCGGGCCACCCCAGGTGCCTGGCCAGAGGAGTACGTCGCCGACCTGCGACTTCTCAGCGCGGCGCTGGCCTCACGCATGGTCGAAGCGCGGGCCAGCAACGCCTTGGCCGACGCCCTCAGGCGTGGTGACCTCGCGAGAGCGAGCCAACACCAGTTCTTCTCCGCCATCGGCCACGAGCTCCGCACACCTATCGCGGCCATCGTCGGCACTGCCGAACTTCTCGCCATGGATGCCGCCGAGCTGACCGACGTCGAGTCGGTCATGGCTGCCGTGAGCGACACCGCGCGAGACCCCGTCAACGCTCACGAGCGGTTCGCGAGGGGTGTCGCCAACGACGCGAAGGTGCTCCTGAGCGCCGGCGAACAACTCCTTGCGATCGTCGATGACCTCCTCGAGACAGCACAGGAGTTGGGCACAGCAGCAGACAGAGAATGCGTTGACGTCAGTGAGGCAACCGCAGACGTCACCCACTGGTTGCGTGCCGCGGCTGCGTCGAACGGCGTCACCGTGGTCAACGACGTCGCAGCCGGCACGCGCGTCCTCGCGACTCCCTCAGGTCTGCGGCAGATCCTCAGCAACCTCGTCGGCAACGCCATCGCGTACAACACGGCGGGCGGCAGCGTCCGCATCACAACCACCGACACTGCGGACGAGCTGGGGCAGCCCCGAATCCGCATCGGGGTCCACGACACAGGGCCCGGGCTCACGCACGAGCAGCAAGAAGACGTATTCAGGCCCTTCGTGCGCTTCGCGGGCCAAGACAAGCGCGGTACGGGTCTGGGTCTGTCCCTGTCGAGGTCCCTTGCCGAACGCGCCGGAGGATCGATGGGCGTCGAGTCCCAACCGGGCGCCGGCTCGACCTTCTGGGTCGACCTGGCCTCCAGTTCGGCAGACGACGACGAGGCAGACGAAGCAGCGGGCGGGGACTCGAACTGACCGGCGCACGCTGATCGCGGCACCCGTGACCGAAACCACCCGACTCCCGTGGTGTGCGTCCGTTCTGGCGGAATGCAGCGTGTCCCGGAGCGCCCGAACTTGGCCTACCCTGATCCGCGCATCCGCCAGGCGGGGTCACGGCCCTGCGGATGCCCGGGCCTCGGCTGGGGGGACCTTCCGAGCCCGGCGTCGGCGACCCGGCGGTGCGAGTGACACCGTCACCCGACCAGAACCGACGCTTCGACAGTAGACCTCTCGCGAGCGTGGGGCCACCCTCGGCCGCCGTTCGCGTCATACGCATCCGGGATCGACTCGTGCGGCCGTATGTACCCTTGCGGTTACGTACCTAGTTCGTTACATTCAGATCATGGATGCGGTGCTGCACGCGTTGGCGGACGAGAGCCGGCGAACCGTCCTGGAGATCCTGCGCGATCACCCGGCGAGCGCGGGCGAGTTGGCCGAGGCACTCCCGATCGCCCGCCCGGGCGTGTCCCGCCATCTGCGGGTGCTGCGGGAGGCCGGGCTGATCGACGTACGCCAGGAGGCGCAGCGGCGCATCTACAGCCTCCGTCCGGAGGCGCTCATCGAGGTGGACGAGTGGCTCGCGGACTACCGCGTGCTCTGGCAGAACCGACTCGACGCCTTGCGGACAGAGATCGCTCGAGGGAAGAAGGCGCGAACGTGAACATCACCGGGACGATGCGGACGATCGACGAGACCCGCGGCGCGGTCCGCGTCGAGGACGTCTACGACACCGACATCGAGGACCTGTGGGAAGCGTGTACGACGCCGGAGCGGCTCGCGCGCTGGATCGCTGAGGTCTCCGGCGACCTGCGGGTGGGCGGCACGATCCATGCGGTGTTCACCAGCACCTGGACGGGTCCTGGCCGGGTCGAGGTGTGCGACGCACCGCACCACCTGCTCCTCACGATGGAGCCCGACACGGACAACGAGTCGCAGATGGAGGCATGGCTGACCCCGGAGGGATCGCGGACCAGGCTGGTGGTCGAGGAGCGCGGGCTGCCGGTGGACAAGATGTACCTGCACGGGGCCGGGTGGCAGGCGCATCTGGAGGATCTCGGGAGTTCGCTGGCGTCAGACACCCCGGCGCACCCCGAGCGCTGGACGGAGCAGACTCCGGCACCGGCGTGGCGGCGGCGCTGGCACGAGCTGGCCCCCGCCTACCAGGCGATGGAGATCGAGTGATGAACGCGCCGGGCCGCTCGGGGGCCTCGTCGACAACCTCATCAGCGACGAACTGACGGTCTTGTTGGAGGGGTGACCGCACCAGTGCCCAACCTCGGGGGATACTGGGGGCGATGACAACTCGCGCGCGCCGCCACCTCGCCACCAGTCCGTTCCGACCCGAGCCTGAACCCGAGATCGAGCAGTACGCGGTCGGTGACCTCGTCTCCCACGACTCCTACGGCATGGGCCGGGTCGTCCACGTGCGCCCCAGCGCCGTGATGGTCGACTTCGGCTCCCAGACGGTCCACGTCGTGAGCCCCTTCCACAAGATGACCAGGTTGTAGCACCCAGCAGCCATCGGGCAGCGCGCCGGGCGACACTAGGGTTCATCCCGCCGAGTCGCATCCCGGAAAGGGCGAACCTCATGACCGCGGCCGACGCCGACAGCGGTTCGAGCCCGCCGAGCCACCCCACCGGTGGCGACGTGATCCCACTGCGCGAGGCCACCAGGGCGTGGTTCTCGATCTCGCTGCAGACCTTCGGCGGGCCGGCCGGCCAGATCGCGGTCATGCAGCACAAGCTGGTCGACGAGAAGCGCTGGATCGGCCAGAGGCGGTTCCTGCACGCGCTCAACTACTGCATGCTCCTGCCCGGCCCGGAGGCCCAGCAGCTCGCGATCTACACCGGCTGGCTGCTCAACGGCACCCGCGGTGGCCTGATCGCCGGCGGCCTGTTCGTACTGCCCGGGGCGCTCGCGCTGCTGGTGCTCTCCGCGGTCTACGTGCGGTTCGGCGAGACCGACCTGGTCACCGGTCTGTTCGCCGGGGTGGCGCCCGCGGTGATCGCGATCGTCGTCCAGGCCGTGCAGCGGGTGGCGCGACGCGCCCTCGGCCACCCGGCGCTGGTCGTCCTGGCGGTGGCCGCGTTCGCCGCCCTGACCCTGTTCGCCGTGCCGTTCCCGGTCGTGGTCTTCGGCGCCGGGCTGGTCGGCTGGGCGATGAGCCGACGGGTGCCCGGGCTGGCCCGGACCCAGGCGCACGGCGGCGCCAGTGCCGGCGTCCAGCCGTTGATCAGCGACGAGAGCCTCCATCACGAGCTCCCGTCGTGGCGACGCTCCCTCTGGGTGCTCGCGGTCGGGCTGGTGCTCTGGTTCGCACCGCTGGGCGCCGTGGCCATCCTCGTCGACTCGACCCACGTCTTCCTCGACGAGGGGCTGTTCTTCTCCGGGGCGGCCGTCGTCACGTTCGGCGGGGCGTACGCCGTGTTGGCCTACGTCGCCCACCAGGCCGTCAACGTCTACGGCTGGCTCGCGCCGGGCGAGATGGTCCGCGGCCTCGCGCTCGCGGAGACGACACCCGGGCCGCTGATCATGGTCGTGCAGTTCGTCGCCTTCGTCGGCGCCTACCGCGACCCCGGGAGCCTCGACCCGTGGGTCGCGGCGATCCTGGCGTCCGCGCTGGTCACCTGGGTCACCTTCGTGCCCTGCTTCCTCTGGGTGCTCCTGGGGGCGCCGTACGTCGAGCGGCTCCGCGACAACCAGCACCTCACCGCGGCCCTGACGGGCATCACCGCCGCGGTGGTCGGCGTGATCGCCAACCTCGCGGTCTTCTTCGCTCTCCACAACCTGTTCGACCGAGCCCGCGACATCGACGCCGGCCCCCTGCACCTCGACCTGCCCGTGCTGTCGTCCTGGGACCCCGTCGCCTTCGCCATCACCGCGGTGGCACTGGCCGCCATGTTCTGGCGCGGCTGGAGCCCGCTGCGCACCCTGGGCCTGTGCGCGCTGCTCGGCCTCGTCGTCTTCGCCGTCCAGCAGGTGACCTGAGAGGGAGCCGGCGCGCGGACCACTAGGGTGGAGCCTCACGTCTCGTGGGCCAGGAACCCGGTGCGACTCCGGAGCGGTTCCGCCACTGTGAGCCGGGCGAGCAGCCAGCGCCCGGCGTAGCCAGACACTGGCCACGGGACCTCCGCCGACAGGGGCGAGAACCCCAGGAGAACCCATGCGCATCGCACTGCTGTCCACCTCCGACACCGACCTCCTCTCGGCGCGGGCGTCGGGGGCCGACTACCTCTGGGGCAACCCGGCCCGTGGCCTGCCGGACCTCGACGGCGCCGACCTGGTCGTGGTCAGGCTGCTCGGCTCGGCCGCGGACCTCGACGAATGGCGGCCGGCGCTCGAGGCCACGGGCGCGCCGCTGGTGGTGCTCGGCGGCGAGCAGGAGCCGAACGCCGAGCTGATGGAGCTCTCGTCGGTGCCGATCGGCGTGGCGGCCGATGCGCACCGCTACCTGGCCGAGGGTGGTCCGCACAACCTGGCCCAGCTGCACGCGTTCCTCTGCGACACCGTGCTGCTGACCGGCGAGGGGTTCGACCCGCCCCAGGCGATCCCGAGCTGGGGCTGGACCCGCGACGTCGCGGACGACGGGCGCCCGAGGGTCGGCGTGCTCTACTACCGAGCACACGAGGCCAGCGGCAACGCGGCGTTCGCACACGCGCTGGCCGACGCGGTCGACGCGACGGGCGAGGCGGTCGGCGTACCGGTCTACGCCGGCTCGCTGCGCTCCGCCCCCGACGAGCTGTACGCCGCCCTGGGCACGCTCGACGCGCTGGTCGTCACCGTCCTCGCTGCCGGCGGCAGCGCCCCGGCGTCCGCCAGTGCGGGCGAGGACGACGAGGCCTGGGACGTGGAGCGGATGAAGGCGCTCGACATCCCGGTGCTACAGGGGCTCTGCCTGACCACGAGCCGGGCCGAGTGGGAGGCCTCCGACGACGGGGTGACCCCCCTCGACTCGGCCACCCAGATCGCGATCCCGGAGTTCGATGGCCGGATCATCACCGCCCCGTTCTCGTTCAAGGAGGTCGACAAGGACGGACTCCCCCACTACGTCGCCGATCCCGAACGATCCGCTCGGGTCGCCCGGATCGCGGTCAACCACGCCCGGCTCCGGCACACTCCCCCGGCCGAGCGGAGGCTCGCGCTGGTGTTCTCGGCCTATCCCACGAAGCACTCGCGCGTCGGCAATGCCGTCGGCCTCGACACGCCGGTCTCGGCGGTCCGGCTGCTCCGGCGACTGCGGGACTCGGGCTACGACCTCGGCGCTCCCGGAGAGATTCCCGGCCTGGACGTCGAGGACGACGCCGAGGCGGGCGACGCGCTGATCCACGCGCTGATCGCCGCGGGCGGGCAGGACGAGGAGTGGCTGACCACGGCCCAGCTGACCGACGCGCACGTGCGGATCCGTGCCGACGACTACCGCCGCTGGACGGCCGGCCTCCCGGCCGGGCTGATGGACGGCATCGTGGAGGCCTGGGGCGAGGCACCCGGCGAGCTCTTCGTCAACGACCAGCAGGAGATCGTGCTCGCCACGATCCGCGCCGGCAACGTGGTGCTGCTCATCCAGCCGCCGCGCGGCTTCGGCGAGAACCCGGTCGCGATCTACCACGACCCCGACTTGGCGCCCAGCCACCACTACCTCGCGGCGTACCGCTGGCTCGAGGCAGGCGTCGACGACGGCGGCTTCGCCGCGCACGCGGTGGTCCACCTCGGCAAGCACGGCTCGCTGGAGTGGCTGCCGGGCAAGAACGCCGCCCTGTCGGCGGCGTGCGCCACCGACGCCGTGCTCGGCAGCCTGCCGCTGGTCTACCCGTTCCTGGTCAACGACCCCGGCGAGGGCGCGCAGGCCAAGCGCCGCGCCCACGCGACGATCGTCGACCACCTGATCCCGCCGATGGCGCGTGCGGAGTCCTACGGCGACATCGCGCGGCTCGAGCAGCTGCTCGACGAGTACGCCAACATCTCGGCGATGGACCCGGCCAAGGTGCCGGCGATCCGCGGCGAGATCTGGCAGCTCATGCACGCCGCCGAGATGCACCGCGACCTGGGCCTGGAGGAGCAGCCGGACGACGAGACGTTCGACGACTTCGTACTCCACGTCGACGGCTGGCTCTGCGAGATCAAGGACGCGCAGATCCGAGACGGGCTGCACGTGCTGGGCGCGGCACCCGAGGGCGAGGCGCGGGTCAACCTGGTGCTCTCGATCCTGCGGGCCGCCCAGGTCTGGGGCGGGCAGTCGCACGCGGTCCCAGGGCTACGGGCGGCGCTCGGGCTCAAGGAGAACCATGAGCAGCTCGATGCCGTGGACGCGATCGAGGAGCAGGCCCGCGCGCTCGTGCAGCAGCTCGAGGACGCCGGCTGGGACCCGGCCGCCGCGACTCGGCTGCACGACGACCCGCAGGTCCAGGAGGTGCTCGCGTTCGCGGCCACCCAGGTCGTCCCCCGGCTCGCGCGGACCACGGACGAGCTCGACGCGGTCCTGCACGCCCTTGACGGCGGCTTCGTCCCGGCCGGACCGTCCGGCTCCCCCCTGCGCGGACTGGTCAACGTGCTGCCGACCGGTCGCAACTTCTACACCGTCGACCCGCGTGCGGTGCCCTCGCGGCTGGCGTGGCAGACCGGCCAGGCGATGGCCGACTCGCTCATCCAGCGCTACCTCGAGGAGACCGGTGGCTACCCGGAGTCGGTCGGGCTCTCGGTCTGGGGCACCAGCGCGATGCGCACCTCAGGCGACGACATCGCCGAGGTGCTCGCCCTGCTCGGCGTCCGGCCGGAGTGGGACGAGGCGTCGCGGCGGGTACGCGAGCTGCAGGTCGTGCCGCTCGACGAGCTGGGCCGGCCCCGCATCGACGTCACCGTCAGGATCTCAGGCTTCTTCCGCGACGCGTTCCCCCACGTCGTGGCGATGCTCGACGACGCCGTGCAGCTGGTGGCGGCCCTCGACGAGCCCGCCGACCAGAACTTCGTCCGCGCCCACGCCCAGGCCGACCTGGCCGAGCACGGCGACCAGCGCCGCGCGACCACGCGCGTCTTCGGCTCCAAGCCTGGCTCCTACGGCGCCGGCATCCTCCAGGTCATCGAGTCCGGCACCTGGCGCGACGACCAGGACCTCGCGGAGGTCTACACCGCGTGGGGCGGCTTCGCCTACGGCCGCGGGCTGGACGGCGTCGCCGCGAGCGACGACATGCGCACCAACTACCGGCGGATCAAGGTCGCGGCCAAGAACGTCGACACCCGCGAGCACGACATCGCCGACAGCGACGACTACTTCCAGTACCACGGGGGGATGGTCGCAACGGTCCGGGCGCTCACGGGCGCGGATCCGAAGGCCTACGTCGGCGACTCGACCAGCCCCGACGCGGTCCGCACCCGCACCCTGCAGGAGGAGACCAACCGGGTCTTCCGGGCCCGCGTCGTCAACCCGCGCTGGATCGGGGCGATGCAGCGGCACGGCTACAAGGGCGCCTTCGAGCTGGCCGCGACGGTCGACTACCTCTTCGGCTTCGACGCCACGGCCGGTGTCGTGCACGACTGGATGTATGAGTCGCTGGCGAAGGAGTACGTGCTCGACGAGACCAACCAGGCGTTCATGCGCAAGTCCAACCCGTGGGCGCTGCGCGGCATCGTCGAGAAGCTGCACGAGGCGGTCGACCGCGGCCTGTGGGCCGACCCGGACGCTGAGGTCCTCGGTGCCATGCAGCGGGTCTACCTCGAGCTCGAGGGCGACCTGGAGGACCGATGAATCGCCCCGTGAGAGTGCGCATCGTCGGGATCGGGATGGGGCCGCAGCACCTCACGCCCGAGGCCGCGGACGCGCTGCGGAGCGCCGACTACGTGATCGCCGCGGAGAAGCGCGAGGGAGACGCTCTGCTGGCGGTCCGGCGCGAGATCGCCGGCATGTTCGGCCTGCCGGTGGTGGCCGTCCCCGACCCCGAGCGCGACCGCGAGCCCGTCGGCGACGGCGGGTACGCCCTCGCCGTCGCCGGCTGGCACGCCGCCCGGGTGGCGGCGTACGAGGCCGTGCTCGCCGAGCGGCCGGGCACCGCGGCGTTCCTCGTCTGGGGTGACCCGGCGTTCTACGACTCCACCATCCGGATCGTCGAGGCGATCGCCGAGCGGGGCGTGGTCGACGTCGACCACGACGTGGTGCCGGGGATCAGCGCGCTGCAGCTGCTCGCCGCGCGCCACCGGATCGTGCTGCACGACGTCGGCCGGCCGCTGCACGTCACCACGGCCCGCAGGCTCGCGGAGGCGGTGGCGGCCGGCCAGGACAACATCGCGGTCCTGCTGGGCAGCGAGCCGGCCCTGGCCGGGCTGGACGACTGGCACATCTGGTGGGGCGCCAACCTCGGCGCCGCCGGCGAGGCGCTGGTCGCCGGCCGGGTCGGCGATGTCGCCGGCGACATCGCCTCAGCCCGTGACCGCGCGCGGGCGGATGCCGGCTGGGTGATGGACCTGTACCTGCTCCGGGCACCGGCATGACCGGCCACGCGGTGCTCGCGGTCCCGGTGCCGGAGCTGGACGCCTTCGTGAAGGAGCGGACGACGAGGTACGACGCGTCGTTCGCCTCCGCGGACCCGGAGTTCGGGCATGCCCACCTCACCCTGCTCGGCCCGTGGCTGGCCGAGCCGACGCCCGACGACCTGGCCACGGTCGCGCGGATCGTGGCCGAGGAGCCGCCGTTCGAGTTCGCGCTGGCCGAGGTGCGCCGGTTCCCGCTGGGCGTGCTCTACCTCGCGCCCGAGCCCGAGGAGCCGTTCCGCCGGCTGGCCGCGCGGCTGGCGGCGGCGTTCCCGCAGACCCCGCCGTATGCCGGCGAGTTCCCCGACTCGATCCCACACCTGACCCTCGACCACACGCTGACCGGCGCCAGCGTCGAGTCACTCCAGTCCGAGCTGGCGCTCCCGGTGCGGGCCAAGGCCGACCGGGTCGACCTGCAGTGGTGGGCCAACCACGACTGCCACGTGCGGCACAGCTGGCGGCTGGGATGAGCGGCCTGCTGGTCGCCGGCACCACCTCCGACGCCGGGAAGTCGGTCGTCACCACGGGGCTGTGCCGCGCCTTCGCCCGCCGGGGGGTCCGGGTCGCGCCCTACAAGGCGCAGAACATGTCCAACAACTCGATGGTCACCTCTGACGGCGCCGAGATCGGCCGGGCCCAGTGGGTCCAGGCGCTCGCGGCTCGCGCGGAGCCCGAGGCCGCGATGAACCCGGTGCTGCTCAAGCCCGGCAGCGACCACCGCAGCCACGTCGTCGTGATGGGCCGCCCGGCCGGCGAGGTCACGGCCTCCGACTGGGAGTCGGGACGCGCGCACCTCGCGCGAGCCGCGCACGCGGCGTACGACGACCTGGCCGCTCGCTTCCAGGTCGTGGTGGCCGAGGGCGCCGGCTCCCCCGCCGAGATCAACCTGCGGCGCAGCGACTACGTGAACATGGGGCTGGCCCGGCACGCCGACCTGCCGGTGGTCGTGGTCGGCGACATCGACCGGGGCGGGGTGTTCGCCGCGTTCGTCGGCACCCTCGCGCTGCTGGACGCCGACGACGCCCGCCTGGTCGCGGGGTGGGTGGTCAACAAGTTCCGCGGGTCGCTCGAGCTGCTGCGCCCGGGGCTCGACGAGCTCGTGGCTCGCACCGGGCGGCCGGTGCACGGCGTGCTGCCCTGGCACCCGGACGTCTGGCTGGACAGCGAGGACGCCCTCGACCTCGAGGGCCGCCGGTCCAGCGGCGCCGGCCGCCGGGTCGCCGTCGTGCGGCTCCCCCGGATCAGCAACTTCACCGACGTCGACGCCCTCGGCCTGGAGCCCGACCTCGACGTGGTGTTCGCCTCGAGCCCGCGCGGCCTGGCCGACGCCGACCTGGTGGTGCTGCCCGGCACCCGGGCCACCATCGCGGACCTGCAGTGGCTGCGTGAGCGCGGTCTCGACCGCGCGGTGCTCGACCACGCGGCCGCGGGCCGTCCGGTGCTCGGCATCTGCGGCGGCTGCCAGATGCTCGGCCGCACCATTGCCGACCCGCACGGCGTCGAGGGTCCGCCTCGGACGGTGGCCGGGCTGGGGCTGCTCGATCTCACCACGGAGTTCACGCCGGAGAAGGTGCTGCGCCGCCACGAGCCGGCGGGCTACGAGATCCACCACGGCCGGGTCAGCGGCCCGACGACCAGCGGCGCGGTCACCGGCACGATGGTGCACGGCTCGCTCGAGGAGGACGCCCACCGCGCGGCGTACCTCTCGGCGACGCTGGACGTGACGAGCCGGGCGTCGTTCCCGGCCGCCCGCGAGCGCCGGCTGGACCTGCTCGGCGACCTGGTCGAGGAGCACCTCGACGTCGACGCTCTGCTACGGCTGGCCAGGGAGGGTCGGTGAGGGTCCTGCTCCTGGGCGGTACGTCGGAGGCCCGCGCGCTCGCCGAGGCGCTGGTCGCCGACGGCCACGACGTGACCACCTCGCTCGCCGGCCGGGTCGCGCGCCCACGGCTGCCGGTGGGCGAGGTCCGGATCGGCGGCTTCGGCGGGGTCGACGGACTGCGGACCGTCGCCGCGGGCTACGACGTGGTGGTCGACGCGACCCACCCGTTCTCCGAGCAGATCTCGGCCAACGCGGCGGCCGCCTGCACCGACCGCCCGCTGCTGCGGCTCCAACGGCCGGGCTGGCCCGACGACCTGGACCGGGTCGACGACCACGAGGCGGCCGCGGAGCGCGCGGCGGCGTACGAGCGGCCGTTCCTGACCGTCGGCCGGCAAGAGCTGGCCCGGTTCGTGCCCGCGCTGGCGGGCAAGCAGGTGCTGGCCCGGGTCGTCGACCGACCGGAGGTCGAGCCGCCGGCGTCGTGGACGCTGCTGTTCAGCCGCGGCCCCTACCTGCTCGAGGACGAGAGAGCGCTACTCCTGGGCCACCGGATCGACGTGCTGGTCACCAAGGACTCCGGCGGCGACTACACCTGGCCGAAGATCCAGGCGGCGCAGGCGCTCGGGGTCGCGGTGGTCGTCGTCAGACGACCGCCAGGACCGGCGGGCGTGGAGACGGTCAGCGACGTCGACGCCGCGCAGCGATGGGTAGCAACACGATGAGAGCGCCCACGTCGACCCAGGTCGCGAGCTCCCGCGCTCGGGGCACGTCGTGAGCCGCGGCCGGCTGCCCGTCGCCGAGCACGGGCCGGTCCTCCACCCGGTCCCCGTAGATGTTGGTGCCACCCAGCCGGATCCCGAGCGCGCCGGCGAAGGCCGCCTCCACCGGGCCGGCGTTGGGGCTGGGGTGGCGTGCGGCGTCGCGACGCCAGGCGCGGAGCGCACCGGCTCTGTCGGCGCCGAGCAGCACGGTGAGCGCGGCGGTGAGCCGAGAGCCGGGCAGGTTGAGCGCGTCGTCGAGCCGCGCCGCCGCCCAGCCGAACCGGCCGTAACGCGCGCCGCGGTGCCCGACCATCGCGTCGAGGGTGTTGGCGGCGCGGTGGCCGAGCAGCCCCGCCGGGCCGAGCACGGCACCCCAGAAGAGCGGCGCCACCACGGCGTCGGAGGTGTTCTCGGCGACCGACTCGATCACCGCTCGGGCGACCTCGCCCTCGTCGAGGCGGCTGGTGTCGCGGCCCACCAGGTGGGTCAGCCGCTGCCGTGCCTCATCGAGCCGACCCGCGTCGAGGAGCGCCTGGACGGCAGCAGCCTCGCGGTCGAGCGACCGCCCGCCCAGCACCATCCAGGTCGCGGCCGCGGTCGGGAGCGTGTCGTCGCCGAGCCGCCGCCCGGCGTACGCAGCGGCGCCGACCAGCAGCGCGACGTGCAGCACCCCCCGCGCGCGGGAGTCCGCGTGGAGGCGCCGCTCGAGCGCGGTCGCCGCCTGGCCGAACCCGGCCACCGGGTGCCACCGTTGCGGATCACCGACCACCTGGTCGGCCGCGAACCCGAGGGCGAGCCCGAGCGCCCGGCTGCGCAGGATGCTCATGGGAGGTCCCGATGAAGGTGCTGGTCACGGGCGGGGTGCGCTCCGGCAAGTCCAGCCACGCGGAGTCGCTGCTCGCCGACCGGCCGACGGTGCGCTACGTCGCGCCCGGACCGGCCGCGGACGACGCGGACTGGGCCGCCCGCATCGCCGCCCACCGGCTGCGCCGGCCCACGTCGTGGACGACCGTCGAGACCCAGGACCTCGCCGCGGCGCTGACGACCGACGACCCGGTCCTGGTCGACTGCCTCGGCACCTGGCTCACCGCGGTCGTCGACGACGCGGGACTGTGGGAGGCGCAGACGGGCGCCGCGCTCGACCTGGTCGAGGAACGGGTCGCCGCGGCGCTCGCGGTGCTCGGCACCGACGTGGTGCTGGTGACCAACGAAGTCGGCCTCGGGGTGGTGCCCGAGCACCGGTCGGGCCGGCTCTTCCGCGACCTGCTCGGCACCGTCAACCAGCGGTTCGCGGCGGCCTGTGACGAGGTGCACCTGGTGGTCGCGGGCCGGGTGCTGAAGCTCTAGAGCCACGACCATGCCAGCAGCGTGGTGGCCAGGGCCAGCTCGATCGCCGCGCCCATCACGTCGCCCGTGACGCCGCCGAACCGCGCCGTCGTCCGGCGGACGAGGAGCAGCACGACAAGCCCGCCGACGACGGAGAGCAGCACGCCGCCGAGCACGGCGACCGGGAGCGGGACGGTGCGGGTGAAGACCACCCCCAGCCCGTCGGCGCGGGCCGGCGGCACCCAGGTGCAGCAGACGACCCACAGCGCACACCGGGAGAGGCAGACCAGCAGCCCCGCCAGCAGCGCGCCCGCCCAGGTGCCGACGTACGCCGACAGCGAGGCGACCTGGAGCAGCAGCACGACGACGAGAGCCACCGTGCCTGCCGGGCCGGAGGTGCCGATCTTCATCACGGCCAGGGACCGCTCGCGGTCGTAGGAGGCGGTGAGCCCGTCGGCCACGTCAGAGAGGCCGTCCCAGTGCAGGGCCCGGCTGCCGGCAGCGAGCAGCCCGACCGCGACGGCCGCGACCGCGAGCCGCGGCAGGTCCACCAGTCCCCCGACCCCGATCAGCGCGGCGACGAGCACGCCGAGCGGCAGCACTGCGAGTGGAGCCAGCAGCATCGCTGCCCGGGCGGTGGACCGGTCGACGGTCCCGGGCGCCCGCACCGGCAGCGCGGTCAGCGTGCCGGTCGCCAGCCGCCAGCCCTCAGTGACCAAGAAGGTCGGCCAGCAGCGCGACGTCGGTGAGCAGGGCGGCCGCGCTGCGCACCAGCGGCACCGCCGCCACCGCACCGGAGCCCTCGCCCAGGCGCAGGCCGAGGTCGAGGAGCGGGACCAGGCCGAGCTTGTCCAGGGCCAGCGTCTGCGCGGGCTCGGTCGAGCGATGGCCGGCCGCGCACCACGCGGCGACCCCCGGCTCGATCCGGTCTGCGGTCAGCGCGCACGCGACGGCCATCAGCCCGTCGAGCAGCACAGGCACCCCGGCTCGCGCGGCGGTGAGCAGGTAGGACGTCGACGCCGCGAGGTCGGCGCTTCCGAGCGCGGTGAGGCACGCGACTGGATCCTCTGCCCGGTCGCCGACCCGGCGGAGTGCGGCGTCGACCACCTCGAGCTTGCGGGCCAGCCCGGCGTCGTCGACCCCGGTGCCCCGACCGACGACCTCGGAGGCCGGCAGGCCGAGCGCCGCGGCCACCAAGGCCGCTGCCGGCGTGGTGTTGCCGATCCCCATGTCGCCGCTCAGCAGCAGGTCGGCGCCGGCGGCGATCTCCTCGCGCGCGACCTGCTCACCGACTGCAAGAGCGCGCTCGGTCTCGTCGGCGGACAGGGCGTCCTCGAGGTGGATGGCGCCGGAGCCGCGGCGCACCCTCCACGGCCCGCCGAGCTCGTCGTCGACGGCCACGTCGACGACGCGCACGTGCACCCCGTGGGCGCGGGCCAGCGCGTTGACGCCCGCGAGGCCGGCCTCGAAGGTGCCGACCATGGCGCGGGTGATCTCGGGCGGGTAGGCGCTCACGCCGTGGGCGGCCACCCCGTGGTCGCCGGCGAAGATCGCGAGCCGGACGTTGTCGACCGGGCGGGGCGGCACGGTGCCCTGGCACGACGCGAGCCAGACCGCGAGGTCACCGAGCCGCCCGAGTGCGCCAGCCGGGGTCGCGAGGCCGGCAAGCCGCTCCTCCGCGGCGCGCCGGGCCTCGGCGTCGGGGGCCCTCACAGGCTCGCCGCCAGCTCGCGACGGCGTACGTCTGCCCGGCTCCGCTCGGCCAGGTTGCGGACCAGGCCCGTGATCGCCACGCCCAGCACCGCCCAGAGCGTCGCCAGGGTGAGCAGCGAGGCACGCCGGAAGTACCACAGCGTGTCGGCCGGGAAGTCGCCCACCTCGTTGACGGTCGGCATCAGGTAGCCGGCGACGGCGAGCACCACGACGTACGCCGCGGCCGCGCCGACGACCGCCTCGAACGCGCCGATCGCCTGCCACAGCCGCGCTGCCAGCGCGACGGCCGCGACGGCGACGACCAGGGAGATCAGCTGGAACAGGAAGTAGTAGCCGGTGCGCTCGCCGATGGTCGCGGCGTTGCCGACGGCCGGCGGCGTGGCGGGGTACTTGAGGAACGGCACCAGCGCGACGGCGACGAAGCCGACGGCGGCCACGACCGCCGTGGACTGGCCGGGGGTGAGCCGGCCCAGCCGGCCGACCACACCCGCCGAGACGAGCGCGACCAGACCGCCGAGCGCGATGCCGATGGCGAGGGTGCCGGTGGCGAGCCCCCAGGTGCGCTGGGTGCTGCGCGAGACGACGGTGCCGTTCTCGGCGCGGCCGTGGGCCTCGGCGCCGTCATGGGCGTGGGCCGCGTCGCCGGCCTCCTCGATCGCGATGGCGCGCTCGACCGGCGGCTCACCGACCTGGTGGGCGACGAGGAAGGCGGCGAACCCCGCGAGGAGTCCGGCCAGCAGACCGCGGACCAGGAAGGCCCGCGCCGAAAGGACGGGCTTGGTCATCGAGGACCCGGCTCAGTGGCAGGGGTAGCCGAGCAGGTGGCGACCGTCGTGCACCCACTCGTGGACGGCGTTGCCCGACGGGAGCGAGAACACGCCCTGGTCGGCGCTGACGAAGAAGATGACGATCAGCCCGAGGAGGCCGAAGAAGATCGCCCACGGGGCGAGCTCTCGCAACGGGATGGTCGGGACTGCGACCTCGGGGCTCGGAACTGCGACGGCCGACTGCGACATGTGTCCTCCAAAGGGATTCTGCGTCCCTGCTCGATGGGGTTTGCCGACCGTCGGGTCTGACTTCACCGCTCATCTGTCCCGGTCCGTGGATCGGGGCGGAGGCGATGTCACAGTAGCGCGACTGTGCCGGAGTCTCACCGGCTTCCTCTGGTCTGCGACACGCACGCTAGCGCATCGCGAGGACGGCCGACAGGTGGCTCACCAGCCGGTCGGTCACGGGTTCGGGACGCACCGCGATCCGCACCCAGGCTTCGTCGAGACCGGGGAAGGTGTCGGCCCGGCGTACGGCGACCCCGCGGGCTCGCAACGCCGCGTGCACCCCGGTGCCGACGCGGGTGAGCACGAACGAGGCGGCCGAGGGCCGGTGCTCGATGCCGAGCGCGGCGAGCCCCTTCTCGAGATACGTCCGCCAGCAGGCGATCTCGTGCGCCCGGCGCTCGGACTCCGCGCGGGCCTCGTCGGTGGCACAGGCCAGCATGACGGCGGCGGCCTGGGTGGAGACCGACCACGGCACCCGGCGTCGGCGCAGCCCGAAGACGAGACCGACCGGGCCGACGACGTAGCCGGCCCGGACGCCGGGGATGCCCCAGTGCTTGGTGAGGCTGCGGACCACCACGACGTGAGGGTCGGTGACGAGGGAGGCGTGCTCGCCCGGTACGCAGTCCATGAACGCCTCGTCGACGACGACCACGCGGCCCGGCCGCACCAGCGCCCGGACCACGTCGGGCGGGTGCAGCACCCCCGTCGGGTTGGTCGGGTTGCCGAGGACGACCAGGTCGGCGTCGTCGGGCACGAGCCCCGGGTCGAGCTCGAACGGGCGCTGGAGCACGACCTCCGTCACCCGGTGGCCGGCCTGCTGGAGGGCCGCGTGCGGCTCGGTGAACTGCGGGTGCACGACGACCGGGCACCGCCACGGGCGAGCCCGCGCCAGGAGCGTGAACGCGTCTGCGGCACCCGCGGTGGCCAGCACCTCCTCGGCTCGCCGGCCGTGGAGCCGAGCGAGCGCGGCCTCGGCCGCGGTCGGGTCGGGGTAGCGGCCGACGTCGTCGATGCTCTCGCGCAGCGCGGCGTCGAGCCAGGCCGGTCGCGGGCCGACATAGACGTTGACGGCGAGGTCGAACAGCCCCTCGGTGGCCTCGGCGTCGCCGTGGTGGTGCAGGTCAGGCACGGCCGGCCGCCGCCTCCGCGAACCGCTGCGCGAGCCGTGGGTGGCCGGCCCAGTGGGTGTGCAGGTACGACGCATGCAGGCTCGGCCCCGCGAACCCGACGTCGACGCCGTCGACGGTCCAGGCCGGCCGGGTGCCGCGCTCGGGGGTGGTGTGGGTGCGGTGGAACTCGTGGCCGGTGCACCGCTCCCCGGCTCGGGACAGCAGGTTGTCGCTGGCCGCGGTCACCACGGGGTAGCGCAGCGTCAGCCGCTCGGTCATCGCCGCCGTCGCCTCGATCGAGCCGACCATCGGTGCGGAGTCCAGGGACGAGCAGAGGTAGAGCAGCCCGGCGCACTCGGCAACCGTCGGGACGCCCTCGGCGACCGCCGCGGCGAGCTCCTCACGCAGCGCCCGGTTGTCGGTGAGCTCGCTGGCATGCACCTCCGGGAAGCCGCCGCCGAGGTAGACCGCCGCCGTCCCGTCCGGCAGCCGCGGGTCGGTCATCGGGTCGAACATCGCGACCTCGCAGCCCGCCGCCCGGAGCAGCTCCTCGGTCTCGGCGTAGCGGAAGGTGAAGGCGCGCCCGCCTGCGATCGCGACCACCGGCCGGCCCGCGACCGTGCTCGTCGACTCGGCCGGGTCCCAGGGGGCCCGGTCGAGGTCCGGTGCGGTCCGGGCCACGTCGAGGACGGCGTCGAGGTCGACGTGCTCGGCGACCGCGTCGGCCCACGCCTCGACGACCGTCGCGGCACCTTCCCGCTCCCCCGCCGGCACCAGGCCGAGGTGGCGCGACGGCGTGGCCAGGCCGTCCTCGCGGGGGACGACGCCCAGCACCGGCACCCGCAGCGACGAGGCGACCTCGGCGGCATGCCGCGGCGAGCCGGCCTGGTTGAGCACGACGCCCGCGACCCGGACGCCGGGCTCGTAGGTCGCCAGCCCGTGCACGACCGCGCCGATGGTGCGCGAGGACCGGGAGATGTCGACGACCGCGACCACCGGGCTCGCGGTGAGCCGAGCGACGTGGGCCGTCGATGCGAAGCCGTCATGCCCGACCCGGCCGTCGAAGAGCCCCATCACGCCCTCGATGACGGCGACGTCGGCGCCCCGGGCCCCGTGCAGCAGCAGCGGGACGATCCGCTCCTCCCCGACCAGGTGCGGGTCGAGGTTGCGGCCCGGCCGTCCGGTGGCGAGCGCGTGGTAGCCGGGGTCGATGTAGTCGGGACCGACCTTGTGCCCGCTCACCTGATGGCCGGCCCGGCGCAGCGCGGCCATCAGCCCGGTGGCGACCGTGGTCTTGCCCTGGCCCGTGGCCGGGGCGGAGACGACGAGCCGCGGCAGGGCTACCACTCGATGCCCCGCTGGCCCTTCTGGCCGCGGTCCATCTGGTGCTTGACCTTGGTCATCTCGGTCACCAGGTCTGCCGCCTCGACCAGCCTCGGGTCCGCGCGCCGGCCGGTCACCACGACGTACTGCCGGCCGGGCCGGCTCGTGAGCGTCTCCACCACGTCGTCGACGTCGACCCAACCCCACGCCATCGGGTAGGTGAACTCGTCGAGCACGTAGAGGTCGTGACTCTCCGCGGCCAGCCGCCGCTTGATCTCGGCCCAGCCCTCCGCTGCCTCGACGGCATGGTCTGCCTCCTCGCCGCCCTTGCGCGACCACGACCAGCCGGCCCCCATCTTGTGCCACTCGACGGGGCCGCCCTCGCCGGTCTGCCGGTGCAGCTCGCCCAGCCGTTCGAGGACGGTCTGCTCGCCGATCCGCCACTTGGCGGACTTCACGAACTGGAAGACCCCGATGTCCCAGCCCTGGTTCCAGGCGCGCAGCGCGAGCCCGAACGCCGCGGTCGACTTCCCCTTGCCGTCGCCGGTGTGCACCATCAGCAGCGGCAGCTGGCGCCGCTGGGCGGTCGTGAGCCCGTCGTCGGGGACGTCGGTGGGCTGACCCTGCGGCATCTCTCAGGACCTCCAGCTCTCGTGATGGATCGCCTCGGCGAGCGGACGCCCGACGCGCCAGCCGTGCCGCTCGAGGTCGGGCTGCGCCTGGAGGCTCGTCACCGGTCCGACGCACAACCAGGCCACGGGCCGCACCCGCTCGGGGATGTCGAGGAGCTGGCGAAGGAACGCCTCGCGGTAGAACGAGACCCACCCGACGCCGAGCCCCTCCGCCGTGGCCGCCAGCCAGAGGTTCTGGATCGCCAGGCAGGTGGAGTAGAGCCCGGCGTCGTCGATCGCGTGCCGGCCGAGGACCTGCGGGCCGCCACGGTCGCGGTCATAGGTCACCACGATGCCGAGCCCCGACTCGAGCACGCCCTCGACCTTGATCCGCTCGAAGACCCCGCGCCGGTCCGGCGGCAGGTCGGCGGCGTACGTCGCGCGCTCGGTGGCGACGTGCTCCTGGAACCGGCTCCGGATCGCCCGGTCACGAACCAGCACGAAGTCCCAGGGCTGGCTGTGCCCCACGCTCGGCGCGGCATGCGCGGCCGCCAGGACCCGGCCGAGGACCTCCGGATCGAGGGGCTCGCCGCTGAACTCGGCGCGGACGTCGCGGCGGCGAGCGATCACGTCGTAGAGGGCGGCGCTCATGCGATCCGCCTGTCGGCGACCCCGGTGAGGTCGGCGGCGCTGACCTGGTCGACGGGGTGGTGCTCGGCAGTGAGGTGCTCGGCCAGGATCGCCCCGAGCCCCAGCCGCATCGGGCCGCTCTCACAGTCGACGACGACCGCTTCGACCCCGGAGCGGGCCAGCATCCCGGCCGCTGCGTGGGAGCGGGCCACTGCGTCGACCCCCGCGGTGGCGCGGCCGTCGGTGACCACCACCAGCAGCGGGCGGCGGCGCGGGTCGCGGACCCGTTCGAGCTCGAGCACCCGGGCGGCCTCGAGCAGCCCCTCGGCGAGCGGTGTCCGGCCACCGGCCGGCAGCTCCTCGAGCCGCCTGGCCGCGATGTCGACCGAGCGGGTCGGCGGCAGTGCGAGCTCGGCACCGTCGGCGCGGAACGTCACCAGCCCGACCTTGTCGCGGCGCTGGTAGGCGTCGAGCAGCAGGCTCAGGATCGCGGTCTTGACCTGCTCCATCCGCCGGCGGGCGGCCATCGAGCCGGACGCGTCGACGCAGAACAGGATCAGGTTGGACTCCTCGCCCTCGCGGTCGGCGACCCGCAGGTCCTCGGGCAGGAAGCGGAGCCGACCCCGGGTGCGACCGCGGGCGACCTGGTGGGGCGCGGCGGACCGGATGGTCTCGCTCAGCTGCACCGCCCCCTGGCGACCGGGACGGGCCCCGATCCGCCGTCCGGTCTCGGTGATCGCCCGGCTGCGCCGGCCGGAC
>Ga0068860_100001641_pt1 | contig 23978 bp, 18 predicted proteins | sample KBSSwiS32_FD_66597 | JGI IMG/M metagenome (GOLD analysis project Ga0068860, IMG submission 66597) | Switchgrass rhizosphere microbial communities from Kellogg Biological Station, Michigan, USA - KBS Switchgrass S3-2 | ecosystem: Host-associated > Plants > Roots > Rhizosphere > Soil ...
CCACCGTGCCGGGCATGCCGCCGGTGGTCGATGCGCTCAACCTGTACAGCGAGACGGGGTCCGGCAAGTTCAGCGCGGCGGTGCAAGGCGACCTGGAGCGCATCTACGTGCCCAACCTGCGCTCCAACGACGTCTACGTGATCGATCCAAGCGAGATGAAGGTGATCGACCGGTTCAAGGTCGGCATCGGCCCGCAGCACATCGTGCCCTCATGGGACCTGCGCACGCTGTGGGTCACCAACAATGCCGAAGGACGCACCGACGGCAGCCTGACGCCGATCGATCCGAAGACCGGCAAGCCGGGCAAAGCGGTGATGGTCGACGACCCGTACAACATGTACGCGACACCCGACGGCAAGTCGGCGATCGTGGTGGCCGAGGCGCGCAAGCGCCTGGATTTCCGCGATCCGAAGACGATGGAGCTGCAGTACTCGATCAACGTGCCGGGCTGCCCCGGCGTCAACCACGCCGACTTCTCGATCGACGGCCGCTTTGCCATCTTCACCTGCGAGTTCTCGGGCACGCTGGTGAAGATCGATCTGGTTGAGCGCAAGGTGCTCGGGTACCTCAAGCTGCAGATGCCGGCCACGCGTTTCAGGGAGATTGCGGGCGCGCCGCGCACTGCGCCCGGGCAAGTATGGGAGCCCGGCGAGACCGAAGTCTGCACGGCGACGCGCGGCATGCCGCAGGACATCCGCGCCTCGCCCGACGGCAAGCGCTACTTCATCGCCGACATGCACGCCGACGGTGTTCACGTGATCGACGGCGACGCATTCAAGCAGGTGGGCTTCATCCCCACCGGCCTGGGGGCGCACGGGCTGTACCCGAGCCGCGACGGCAAGCACCTGTACGTGGCCAACCGCGGCTCGCACAAGATCCACGGCCCCAAGCTCGGCAACGGCGGCGTCACGGTGATCGACTTCGCGACCGAGAAGGTGATCGCCCGCTGGGCGGTGCCCGGCGGCGGCAGCCCCGACATGGGCAACGTCAGCGCCGACGGCAAGTGGTTGTGGCTCGCGGCGCGCTACGACGACGTCGTGTACCGCTTCGACACCAGCAACGGCGAGGTGCGGCAGGTCAAGGTCGGTGCCGAGCCGCACGGGCTCACCGTGTGGCCGCAGCCCGGCCGCTACTCGCTCGGCCACACCGGCAACCTGCGCTGAAGCCTCTGCGATGATGCGCGGGCAATGAAGGAATTGCTCGACGCGTTCTGGCGTGCCGCGGCCTACTGCCTGCACCCGCGCGTGATCGGGCTGTCGCTGCTGCCGTTGCTGGTGGGCACCGTGCTGGCGTGGCTCGGCTGGTGGCTGTACTGGGACGCCACGGTGGCCGCCGTGCAGTCCGGGCTGCCCGGCTGGCCGATCCTCGGCACCGTGGTGCAGTGGATCGAGCGCTTCGCCGGCGATGGCGTGCGCGCCGTGCTCGCGCCGTCGCTGATCGTGGCGCTGTCGCTGCCGGTGGTCGTGGTGGCGTCGGTGTTGCTGGTGGGCCTGTTGATGACACCGGCGATCGTCAATCTGGTTGCGCAGCGCCGCTTTCCGCAGCTGCAGCGCCGCCGCGGCTCGGGACTGTTCGCCAGCTTGTGGGTGTCGCTGAGCAGCACGCTGCTGGCGCTGGCTCTGCTGCTCGCATCGCTGCCGCTGTGGTTCGTGCCGCCGTTCGTGCTGGTGCTGCCGCCGCTGATCTGGGGCTGGCTCACCTACCGCGTGATGAGCCACGACGCGCTGGCCGAACACGCCGACGGGGACGAGCGTGAGGCGTTGGTGCGCACCCATCGCTGGCCGCTGCTGGCGATCGGGGTGGCCACCGGCTACCTCGGTGCGGCACCGTCGCTGCTGTGGGCACTCAACGCGCTGACGATCGTGCTGGCCCCGCTGCTGATTCCGCTGTCGATCTGGTTGTACACGCTGGTGTTCGCGTTCAGCGCGCTGTGGTTCGTGCACTACTGTCTGGCGCAGCTCGAGCAGATGCGTGGCGCGCCGCCGCCGACCGCCGCGCCGGCCGTTGGCACGGCCGCGCTGCACGCGCTGCCACCGCGATGAACTTCGGCCTGGTGATCGTCGGCGACGAGATCCTGTCGGGCAAGCGGCAGGACAAGCACATGGCCAAGGTGATCGAGCTGCTCGGCGCGCGCGGCCTTGCGCTGAGCTGGGTGCGCTACGTCGGCGACGACCGCGACCGCATCACCGCGCTGCTGCGCGACGTGTTCGCCGGCGCTGATGCGGTGTTTTGCTGCGGGGGCATCGGCGCCACACCGGACGATCACACCCGCCAATGTGCTGCCGCGGCGCTGAATCGGCCGCTCGAGCTGCATCCCCATGCCAGGGCGCTGATCCTCGAGCGCATGCGCGACGTTGCACGCGAGCAGAACCTGCCCTACGAGCCCGAGCGGCCCGACAACCTGCACCGCTTGAACATGGGCGTGTTTCCGCAAGGTGCCGAGATCATTGCGAACCCGTACAACAAGATCCCGGGCTTCAGCGTCGGACATGTGCACTTCGTGCCGGGCTTTCCGGTGATGGCGCATCCGATGATCGAGGGGTTGCTCGACAGGCACTATGCGCATCTGCACGGTTCGCAACGGCGCGCCGAGCTCTCGGTGATCGTTACCGGATCGATGGAGGCGACGCTGACGCCGCTGATGGAGCAGGTGGAAGCGCACTTTGCGGGGGTCAAGGTCTTCAGCCTGCCGAGCGTCGACCACCCGCAATGGGGCCGCCACATCGAGTTGGGCGTGAAGGGCGACGCCGCCGTCGCGCAGGCCGCGTTCACCGAGTTGAAGGCCGGCCTCGCTGCACTCGGTGTCACGCCGCGAGCCGAACTGGTGCGCTGATCACCCCGGGGAAGGCACCACGCAGGTGCTATCCTCGCACCGCGTGCGTGCCGCATCGTGCCCCGCGGGCTGCCTTGGCGAGGCGAGGCGATGGGCGGGTCAATGGCATGGTTTCTGCTTCTAGCCCGGTGCTTCGCGGCACGCGGCCTCGCCAGGGGTCGCCGCAGGCGACCCCGTTTTCACCTCCCTCACAACCAACCAACACTCGCGTTCCGCTAGGAGATTCTTGATGGCAAAGACCGTCGCCGATGTGATGAACATGGTGAAGGAAAACGAAATCAAGTTCGTTGACTTCCGCTTCACCGACACCCGCGGCAAGGAACAACACGTCTCGGTGCCGGTCTCGGCATTCGACGAAGACAAGTTCTCGTCGGGCCACGCGTTCGACGGCTCGTCGATCGCCGGCTGGAAGGGCATCGAAGCCTCCGACATGCTGCTGATGCCCGACCCGGCCACCGCCAACATCGATCCGTTCTACGAAGAGCCGACGCTGTTCCTGACCTGCGACGTGCTCGAGCCGGGCGACGGCAAGCCCTACGAGCGCGACCCGCGCTCGCTGGCCAAGCGCGCCGAGGCGTATCTCAAGGGCAGCGGCATCGGCGATGCCGCCTTCTTCGGCCCGGAGCCCGAGTTCTTCATCTTCGACCAGGTGCGCTGGAACGTCGACATGTCGGGCTGCTTCGTGAAGATCGATTCCGAAGAAGCGCCGTGGAGCACCGGCATGGACTTCGAAGGAGGCAACCTCGGCCACCGCCCGGCCGTCAAGGGTGGCTACTTCCCGGTGCCGCCGGTCGACAGCATGCAGGACATGCGCAGCGAGATGTGCCTGCTGCTCGAACAGATGGGCATTCCGGTCGAGGTGCACCACCACGAAGTGGGTGGCATGGGCCAGAACGAGCTCGGCACCAAGTTCTCGACGCTGGTGCAGCGCGCAGACTGGCTGATGGTGCAGAAGTACATCATCCACAACGTCGCGCACGCCTACGGGAAGACGGCGACGTTCATGCCCAAGCCGGTGGTCGGCGACAACGGCAGCGGCATGCACGTGCACCAGTCGGTGTGGAAGGGCGGCAAGAACCTGTTCGCCGGTGACGGCTATGCCGGCCTGTCGGAGTTCGCGCTGTACTACATCGGCGGCATCATCAAGCACGCACGCGCGCTCAACGCCATCACCAACCCGGGTACCAACAGCTACAAGCGCCTGGTGCCGGGCTTCGAAGCGCCGGTGAAGCTGGCGTATAGCTCGCGCAACCGCTCGGCGTCGGTGCGCATCCCGTACGTCGCCAACCCCAAGGGACGGCGCATCGAGGTGCGCTTCCCCGACCCCACCTGCAACCCCTACCTGGCCTTCAGCGCCATGCTGATGGCCGGGCTGGACGGCGTGGAAAACAAGATCCACCCGGGCGAAGCGGCAACCAAGGACCTGTACCACTTGCCACCAGAAGAGGACGCGAAGATTCCGACCGTCTGCAACAGCCTCGACCAGGCGCTGGAGTACCTCGACAAGGGCCGCGCATTCCTGACCAAGGGCGGGGTCTTCACCGACGGCTACATCGATGCCTACATCGAGCTGAAGATGCAGGAGGTGACGCGGTTCCGGATGACCACGCACCCGGTCGAGTTCGACATGTACTACAGCCTCTGACCGAGGGCCACCCGACCGACGGTTCGCGGGTGAATGTGTCAAAGGGACGGCCTGGGTGCCGTCCCTTTGTCATTGGCCGTCGACGGTTTGCGACAATGCTGCGTTGGAGTGGTGCGCTGGTCCGTCCGGGCCCGGGAGTTCGCTGCCATGAAGCATTCGTTGTGGGCGTTGGTGTGGCTGGCGGCCGTGCCCGCGGCGTGGGCGCAAGCCGTCGTCTACCGTTGCCCCGGCAACGTGTACACGAGCAGCGCCGATCTCCAGCCCAAGCAGGCCGAGGAGAAGGGCTGCAAGGTGATCGAGGGGGCCCCGGTCACCATCGTGCAGACCCCCAAGCCTGCCGCCAACGCGAAGACCAACGCGCCGATCGCCTCGCCAGCGCGCGAGGGTCGAGGCGAAGGCAGGGTCGAGCCGGCGGCACAGAAGCAGCGCGACAGCGACGCGCGACGCCTGCTCGAGGCCGAGTTGAGGCGCGAGGAGACGCGGCTGGCCGACATGCAGAAGGAATTCAACAACGGCGAGCCCGAGCGTCAAGGCGGCGAGCGCAACTACCAGCGCTACGCCGATCGCGTGTCCGACATGCGCTCGGCGATCACGCGCAAGGAAGAAGACATCGCAGCCATCAAGCGCGAACTGGCCAAGCTGCCACAGTGAGTGCGGCGCGGCCACCGGCTGCCGCACGCTCCGAGAGCGCGCCGTGACGCCAGAGCGCTACGACGCGTTCGATCTGCTCGCCACGCTGGTGGCGCTGGCGCGCCCCGACGGCACGGTGCTGTTCGCCAACACCGGCTTCGAGGCCGCGGTGGGCCTGTCGCGGCGCGCTTTGGTGCGCACCAGCCTGTTCGATCGCTTCGTCGATCCGGCGGCGCTGCGCGAGACCCTGCTTGCAGTGGCGCGCAACGAAATGGCCACCGGGCGCCTGGAGGCGACGCTGAAGGTCAGCGGTGCCGCTCTGGCGCACGAGGAGCTGCCGGTGCACGTCATCGTCACGCAGGTCGATCCGCGCGGCGACTCCACGCGCCCGGCCGGCTCCGAACTCGTGCTGGTGGAGATGCTTGAGGTCGAGCAGCAGACGCGGCAGGACCGCGAAGAACGCGCGCTCGACCAGATTCGCGTCAACCGCGAGCTGATCCGAAACCTGGCGCACGAGATCAAGAATCCGCTGGGTGGCATCCGCGGCGCGGCGCAGTTGCTGGCGATGGAGGTCACCGTGCCCGAGCTCACCGAGTACACCGAGGTGATCGTGCACGAGGCCGACCGCCTGCAGGCACTGGTCGACCGCTTGCTCGCGCCGCACCGCCGTCCGCACCTGGTGAGCGACGTGAACATCCACGAGGTGTGCGAGCGTGTTCGCTCGGTCGTGCTGGCTGAGTTCCCGCGTGGTCTCACGGTGTTGCGTGACTACGATGTGTCGCTGCCGGAGTTTCGCGGCGATCGCGAGCAACTGATCCAGGCGCTGCTCAACATCGTGCAGAACGCGGCGCACGCGTTGGGCGGGCGCATCGCGGGCGGTAGCGCACGCATCGTGCTGCGCACGCGCGTCGCACGCCAAGCGACGATCGGCAAGGAGCGCAGCAAACTGGCACTGGAATTGCATGTAGAAGACAACGGGCCCGGTGTGCCCGAGTCGATCCGCGATCGCATCTTCTTCCCGCTGGTGTCGGGACGCGAAGGCGGCTCTGGACTCGGGCTCACCTTGGCGCAGATGTTCGTGCAGCAGCATCATGGAGCCATCGACTGCGAATCGGTGCCCGGCCGCACGGTGTTCAAGATCGTGATTCCGCTGCCTTAGATGTTTCGCACAGCGTCCAACAACGAAGCGCACTAGCCGATGAAGCCGATCTGGGTGGCCGACGACGATCAATCGATCCGCTTCGTGCTGGAGCGCGCGCTGACGCGCGAGCAGTTCAACGTGCGCACGTTCTCCAACCCGCGCGATGTGCTGTCGGCGCTCGAGACCGATGCGCCCCAGGTGCTGGTGAGCGACATCCGCATGCCCGGCGGCTCGGGTCTGGATCTGCTCAACAAGGTCAAGCAGCAGCACCCGGGGCTGCCGGTGATCGTGATGACCGCGTACTCCGACCTCGACAGCGCAGTGTCGGCCTTTCAGGGTGGCGCGTTCGAGTACCTGCCCAAACCGTTCGACCTGCCCAAAGCGGTGGAGCTGATCCGACGCGCGGTCGATGAGAGCCTGCGCGAGCAGGTGGGCGACGACGTCGGCGCGACGGCGCCCGAGATGCTCGGCCAGGCGCCGGCGATGCAGGACGTGTTTCGCGCGATCGGCCGCTTGAGTCAGAGCAACGTGACAGTGCTGATCACCGGCGAGTCGGGCACCGGCAAGGAGTTGGTGGCGCGCGCGCTGCATCGTCACAGCCCGCGCGGCGAGCAGGGCAACAAGGGCCCGTTCATCGCCATCAACACTGCGGCCATCCCGAAAGACCTGCTCGAGTCGGAGCTGTTCGGGCACGAGCGCGGTGCCTTCACCGGCGCGCAGACGATGCGGCGCGGCCGCTTCGAGCAGGCCGACGGCGGCACGCTGTTCCTCGACGAGATCGGCGACATGCCGTTCGACCTGCAGACACGGCTGCTGCGCGTGCTGTCGGACGGTCAGTTCTACCGCGTCGGTGGGCACCAGCCCCTGAAGGCCAACGTGCGCGTGATCGCGGCGACGCACCAGAATCTGGAGCAGCGCGTCAAGGATGGTGCGTTCCGCGAGGACCTGTTCCACCGTCTGAACGTGATTCGCCTGCGTCTGCCGCCGCTGCGTGAGCGGCGCGAAGACATTCCAGGCCTGGCGCGCACCTTCCTCGCGCGCAGCGCGCACGATCTGGGCGTCGAGGCCAAGCGGCTGAGCGACGCCGCGATGGACCGGCTGATGCGCTTCGAATTCCCGGGCAACGTGCGCCAACTCGAGAACCTGTGCCATTGGCTGACCGTGATGGCGCCAGCGCAGCTGATCGAGCCGAAGGACCTGCCACCCGAGGTGCTGGCCGAACACACCGCTCAGCGTCCAATGGCCGACGGCGCGCCGCGCAGCACTGCCGTGGCGCCGGTTGAACCCAGCAGCGGTCAGCAGGTGGGGGCGCTGGCGGTCGATGCGTGGCTGGTTCAGCTGGCGCAGGAGGCGCGCCGCCTGCTCGAGGCCGGCGTGCCCGACGTGTGGGGCCACCTGACGCGCCAGTTCGAGGGCCGGCTGATCCACGTGGCGCTGGAGAACACGCGTGGACGCCGCATCGAGGCGGCACAAAAGCTCGGCATCGGGCGCAACACGATCACCCGCAAGATCCAGGAGCTCGGTCTCGACGAGTAGTGCGTCGAACCACCTTGGCGCGTCAGACGCGCTGTGCAGCCGCGCTCATTTGCCGGCGGCTGCAGGCTCGCCCAGGCCGGCCTTGGCATAGATCTCGTCGAGCGCCATGCGGTTGGTTGCCTCGTCCAGCGCCATGCGGTTGGTCAACTCCACCTCCGCCTCGTCGTACTGCGACGCCGAGGTCTCGTGCACGTCGACGTTGGCGATGTCGCCGCGCAGATTCACCGGCGTACGCTGACGGATCGACTCCTCGACCCGCAGCCGCAGCGGCAGCAGCGCGTCGGCGTGCTCGCCGCCGCCGATCGAATCGAGCTGATCCATCGCCCGTTGCAGCACCTTCACCGGGAGGTCAACCAGCGCGCGTGAGCCCAAGCGCGCCAGCGACTGCTCGAGGTACGTCAGATGCGGCAGCACGTGGCGTGCCTCGCGGTGCTCGGCAAGCAACACTTGCAGCGCCAAATGCGCCAAGCGCAGCGCCTCGCCGCGGCTGCCAGGTTTCGACGACGTGGCCGGCCCCACCATGCGCGACACGTCGAACACCACGTGCCATTGCCGGCCGATGCGCTTGATCTTCAGCGGACGGCTCAGCAAACGGTGGATCCAGCGCAACGGATGGAAGCCGCGTTCCGCGCTGCGGGGACGTTGGCCACGGGGGCCGATGGAGCGAGCGGTGGGCATGGACTTGTATCGAGCGATGCTGTTGTTCGAAGGCCTGCCGAGGGGCCGCCGATACAGCGGCTGGAGCGATGGGCAAAGCCTAGCGTCCGCCGGCGCGCCAATTGTTAAAAGTGAACTTCAATTGCTGCGTCGTGTGACGCTTGTCGCACGCCGGCGGTCCGCGCGCGACCGCGGTCGCGGGCCAGAGGAAGACCCCTGCGTGGTGCGGCGCAGCGTTACTGCAGCACCACCCAGGCCGGCGCGTGGTCGCTCGGCTTGTCGCGCCCGCGCACGGTGCGATCGACCCCCGCTTGCGCCAGCCGCTGCGTGGCGGCGCCGTTGAGCAACAGGTGATCGATGCGCAACCCGGCGTTGCGCTCCCAGCGGTTGCGGAAGTAGTCCCAGAACGTGTACATGGGCTGGTCGGGATGCAGTCGCAGGATCGCGTCGGTCCAGCCCTGCGCGAGCAGGCGCCGCCAGGCGTCGCGCGTCTCGGGCTGCAGCAGCGCATCGTTGAGCCACGACTTGGCCGAATAGATGTCGACCGTCTCGTTGGTGGGCACCACGTTGTAGTCGCCTGCCAGCACCACTGCGTCGGCGTTTTGGAACAGGGCCTGCGCGTGCTGGATCAACCGTTCGAACCAGGCGAGCTTGTAGACGAACTTCGGCCCCGGCTGCGGGTTGCCGTTGGGCAGGTAGATCGAGCTGACGATCAGCGCGCCCTCGGGACGTTCGATGCGCGCTTCCAGGTAGCGGCTGTGCGTGTCGTCGGGGTCGCCCGGCAGGCCGCGGCGCACCTCGATCGGCGCGCCGCCCTTGGCCAGCACCGCGACGCCGTTGAACCCCTTCTGTCCGTGCCACACGGCGCCGTAACCGGCGGCGCGGAAAGCCTGATCCGGAAACGTGGCGTCGGACGTCTTCAGCTCTTGCAGGCAGGCCACGTCGGGCTGCGATTCGGCCAGCCACTCCAGCACGCGCGGCAGCCGACTGGTGATGCCGTTGACGTTGTAGGTCGCGATCTTCATGGGCGCATCGTAGCGTCCGCCTGCGGCGGCCTGCGCTGCGGACGGCGGGCTCAGGCGCGCACCGTGCCGGCGTGTGCGCGCGCCGGCTGGGCCGCGTCGACGATCGGACCCGAGCCGCTCCAGCGGTCGAGCGCGAGGTAGATCACCGGCGTGATGTACAGCGTCACCGCCTGCGACACGATCAGGCCACCGACCACTGCCAGGCCGAGCGGCTGGCGCAGCTCGGCGCCGGCGCCCAGGCCCAGCGCGATCGGCAGCGCGCCCATCATCGCCGCCAGCGTCGTCATCATGATCGGCCGCAGCCGCAACAGGCAGGCCTGGCGGATCGCCTCGGGCGGGGCCAGCCCCTGGTTGCGCTGCGCATCGAGCGCGAAGTCGATCATCATGATCGCGTTCTTCTTGACGATGCCGATCAGCATCAGGATGCCGATCGTCGCGATCAGGGTCAGGTCGGTCTTGAACAGCGTCAGTGTCAGCAGTGCGCCGACCGCGGCCGAAGGCAGTCCGGCCAGGATGGTCAACGGGTGGATGTAGCTCTCGTACAGCACGCCCAGCAGGAGGTAGATCACCAGGATCGCGACGATCAACAGGATCGCCTGCCCCCCTTGCGAATCTTGGAACACCGCAGCATCGCCGCCGTAGCTGGTGACGATGCTCGAAGGCATCTTCAGCTCGCGCACGTAGCCTTCCAGGTTGCGCGTCGCCTGGCCGAGCGCGACCTCGGGCGCCAGGTTGAACGACAGCGTGATCGCCTGCAGCTGGCCCTGGTGGTTGACCGCGGTGGGGCCGATCGTGCGCTGCACCGACGCGAACGACGACAGCGGCACCAGCGCACCATTCTTGCCTCGCAGGTAGATGCGGTTGAACGCGTCCTCGAACTGGCGGTCGTTGTCGGCCGCCTCCATGATGACGACGAAGGTGTTGCTGGGGTTGTAGATCGACGACACCTGACGCTCGCCGAACGCGGTGTACAGCGCGTTGCGCATGTCCCCCATCGAGACGCCGAGCAGATTGGCGCGGTCACGGTCGATGTTCAGAGAGGCCTGCAGGCCGCGCAGCTGCGAGTCGCTGGTGACGTCGCGGAACATCGGGTCGGTGCGCATGCGCTCCTGCAGCCGGTTGGCCCACTCGTTCAGTGCATCGGCGCTGACGCTCTGCAGCGTGTACTGGTAGCGGCTCTTGCTGGCGCGGCCGCCCAGCCGCAGGTTCTGCACCGGCTGCATGTACACCGCGATGCCGGGCACCGCGCGCACCTTGCGGCGCAGCCCGTCGATCACCTGCGAGATCGGCTGGCGCTCGATGCGCGGCTTCAGCGTCACGAACATGCGGCCGGTGTTCTGCGTAGTGGCACTGAAGCCGGTGTTGCCGACGCCAGTGCCAACGGCATCGACTGCCGGATCGGCGCGGAAGATGTCGGCCACGCGGTTGTGCAGCGTCTCCATCGCGGTGAACGAGATGTCCTCCGCGGCCTCGGTGGTGACCGAGATCTGGCCGATGTCCTCTTCCGGAAAGAAGCCCTTCGGGATCGTCACGAACAGCACGCCGGTCAGCACCACGCTGGCGATCGCGACGCCGCCGACGACCCATCGATGCGCCAGCGCCCAGTCGAGCGAGCGGGCATAGCCGTTCTGCAAAGCCGTGAAGCCGCGCTCGAACAGGCGGCCGAGCGCGTTCTCTTCCTGCGGCGCGTGGTGGCGCAGGAAGCGGCTGGCCAGCATCGGCACCAGCGTCAGCGACACCACCGCCGACACCAGGATCGACAGCCCGACCACCACCGCGAACTCGTGGAACAACAATCCGATCACGCCCGGCATGAAGAAGATCGGGATCAGCACTGCCACCAGCGAGATAGAGATCGACATGATCGTGAAAGCCATTTCGCGCGCGCCCTTGATCGCGGCCTGGAACGGCGCCATGCCGTCCTCGATGTGGCGCACGATGTTCTCCAGCATCACGATGGCATCGTCGACCACCAGGCCCACCGCGAGCGTGATGCCGAGCAGCGAGATGTTGTCCAGGCTGTAGCCCAGCGGGTACAGCAGCGACAGCGCGCCGATCAGCGACACCGGCAGCGACAGCGCGGGGATCACGGTGGCCGCGACCCGACGCAGGAACAGGAAAATCACGAGCACCACCAGCACGACGGTCAGCAACAGCGTCAGGTTGACGTCGTGCAGCGCATCGCGGATCGACAGTGAGCGGTCGTTGAACGCGGTCACCATCACCGACGCCGGCATCTGCGCCTGCAGGCGCGGCAGCGTCTGCTTGACGCGATCGACCACCTTCACGGTGTTGGCATCCGGCTGGCGCAGCACGGCCAGCGTGATCGATGGCTCGCCGTTGAAGGAGGACGCCGTCTTGACGGTCTCGAAACTGTCCTGCACGTCGGCCACGTCGCGCAGGCGGATCGGCGCGTCGGCGCGGTTGGCGACGATGATGTTGCCGAACTCGCGTGCGTTGGTGAGCTGCCGGTTGGCCTGCACGGTCAACGTCTGGCGCGGGCCGTCGAGCACGCCCACGGGCGTGTTGGCGTTGGCCGCGGTCACCGCGTTGCGCAGCTCGTCGAGCGTGATGTTGCGCTCGGTGAGCGCCTCGGGTCTGACGCGGATGCGCACCGCAAAGCGCTTCTGGCCCAGCACGATGACCTGCGCGACGCCGTCGATCGTCGACAGCGTCGGCGAGATCAGGTTTTCGGCGAAGTCGTTCAGCTCCGACAGGCTGATCGACGGTGAGCGCAGCGAGATCAGCAACACCGGCGCGTCGGCCGGGTTGACCTTGCGATACGACGGCGGGGTCGTCATCTCGGCCGGCAAGGTGCGCTGCGCTCGGAACAGCGCCGCCTGCACGTCGACCGCTGCAGCGTCGATGTCGCGCGCCGTGTCGAACTCCAGGACCACCGAGGTCTGCCCCAACGTGTTGTTCGAGCTGATCGTCGACAGGCCCGCGATGGTCGAGAACTGCTTCTCCAGCGGCAGCGCCACCGAGCTGGCCATCGTCTCCGGTGCCGCGCCGGGCAAGAACGCGGTCACCTGGATCACCGGGGTGTTGTAGCGCGGCAGCGCCGCCACCGGGATGTCGCGCAGCGCCACCACGCCTGCCATCACGATCGCGATGTTGATCAGCACCGTCATCACCGGACGACGGATGAACACCTCGGTGAAGTTCATGTTCATCACAGGGCTCCTGCGGCGGCGCCGCTGGCCGGCGGCGCGGCTGCACCGGAGGCGCCGGCGCGCGCTGCCTGGGCGCGCCGCGCCGGCACATACGGCGTCTCGCGCACGGACGAACCAGGACGCAGGTTCTGCTTGCCCTCGACCACCACCTTTTCGCCCGTCTCCAGGCCGTCGACGGCGACCACTTCGCCGGCGCTGTAGCGAGGCTGCACCGGGCGCGCTTCGACGGTGGCGTCGGCCTTCACGACATACACCGAGCGTTCGGTGCCGCGGATGATCAGCGCGTTCTGCGGGATCACGATCGCGCCGCGAATCGTGCGCAAGGTCATGCGCACCGTCACGTACTGGCCCGGCCACAAGCGGTGTGCCGCGTTCGGCACCTCGCCCTTGACGCGGATGGTGCCGGTGGTGGTGTCGACCGCGTTGTCGACGAATGTGATGCGGCCGAGCATGTCGTCGCCGTTGTCAGAACGCGTGCGTTCGGCATTGGGCAGCGACACCGCGATGGTGCCCCCCGCCGCTGCCGCCGACGCCGGCGCCGATGCGGCGCGCGCGCCAGTGGGCGTGGGTGCGGCGCGGTTGGGGGTCATGCTCTGCTGCAAGCCGCTGGCGCGCAGCACCGCGCCCAGTTGCGCCTCGGGCAACGTGAAGCTGACGCCGATCGGGTCGATCTGACTGATGGTCACCATCGCATTGCCAGTGGGCTGCACCAGGGTGCCGCGGTAGACCACGACCGCGCCGGCGCGGCCCGACAGTGGCGACGTGATGGTGTCGAAGCTGAGCGCTACCTCGGTGGATCGGATCGCCGCCTGGTCCGCCGCCACCGCGGCGCGCTGCGCCTCGACCTGGGCGATCACCGAATCGACCGCGCTCTGCGCGATGAAGTTCTGTGCGCGCAGATCCTGCGCGCGCGTGAGTTGGCGGTTCAAATCGGCCAGCGTCGCCTGGTCGCGCAGCAGCTGCGCGCGTGCGCGCTCGAGATCGGCGCGGTGCGCCCGGTCGTCGAGCCGGAACAGCACGTCGCCGCGGCGCACGAACTGACCCTCGCGCACCACCACGTCCGACACGCTGCCCGACACCTGGGCGCGGACGTCGACTGTGTCGAGCGACACCACGGTGCCGGCGGCCTCGACCACCACCGGCATGTCGCGCTGCTGCGCAGCGATCACGCTGACGGTTTGCGCGCCAGCGCGCGCGGCCGACGCGGCGGCCGCAGGGTCGGCCACCGCCTGCGCGGTGTCGGCGCGCGGCATCCAGCGATAGGCGGCCAGCGCGGCGACGCACAACAGCACCGCTGCAATACCCAAGGTCCAGCGAGTCTTCATGGTCAAGCGGGTTGTTCGATGGGCTGCGGGTGCGTGTCGCCGGCCACCCGAGCGGACAACTCGGCCAGGCTGCGCTGCAAGGTCTCCAGCTGGCCGATCGGCATCGATTGCAGCCGCGCGCCGAGCGCCTGCACGGTGTGCTCCATGGCGCGCCGCACGACGCGCTCACCCTGCGTCGACAGGTACAGCGTGCGGCGGCGCTGCCCACCGCCCTCGCGCGGGGCCAGCATCAGGCCGCGCGCGGTCAGCTTGTCGACAGCCACCGATGCGGTGGGCAAGGTCACGCCCAGGTGCGCGGCCAGTTCGGTGAGGCTGCTGCCCGGGTTGACGTGAGCAAAGATCAGCGCGCGAAACGACGGCACCGACAACGCCGACGGCGCCGACTGGCGCATCTCGGAGCGGATCTCGCGCATCAGCAGCGGCACCGCGTCGAGCACTTGGCGCGCGCAGGCGAGCGACGCGTTCACCGTGTCGGCGCCGCCGCGCGCACGTCCATTCCCGTTCAAAGCGGACCCCCCGGTAGCCACTTAGGCAATCTAACATGAGGCCGCGGCACGCCGACGCTGGCAAACCCGGGCCGCAGCCGCAGGATTGGAGCCCGTGCTCCGGTTCACGCACCGCCCGGGGCGGCGGGACGCTCGACGCGTCAGAGGTGCAGCAGGGCGGCGCCCCCCAGCGCCACGCCGATGCTGGCCACGCCGAAAACGCCCCACGTGAGCCACTGGCGGCGCGTCAGCAGGGCGATCGCCGCCAGCGCGATCGAGATCTGCAGCGCGGTGGTCGCCTGCGCCCAGCGGTGATGCAGGTGGATCTCGGCATCGGACTTGGCATCCCAATCCTTGGCCTCTGCTTCGAGCTTGTCGGCCGCCAGCTTGATCTCGGCCTTTTCTTTCTTGTAGCGCTCGACCTCGGACTGGTACTGCGCCTTCTTGTCGTCGCTCACCAAGATCACCGCTAGCTCCGACAGGTTCTGCTTGCTGCTCTTGGCCTGGTAGAAATTCCACTGGTCCGACGCTTCGGTCTTCTTGATGGCGGCGTTGTTCTTGTACAGCCCGGCGTTGGCTTGCGTGGCGCCACCCATGTAGGAGAACAGCGCGCCGATCGTCGCCAGCAGCGCGGTCGTCACCGCGATCTTGCCGGAGAAGCGGTCCCCCTCGCCGTGCTGTGCGGCGTGTTCGAGTTCGTGGTCGTGCGGGCCATGGACGTGGAAACCGGCTCCCGACATGGGCAGTCCCTCCTCAGTGCGTTCTGCGATACGTGACGAAGTCGAAGGCCAGACCGTTTTCGGCCGGCTGCGGCATGCGGCTCACTTCATCGAAGCGGCCGCGATCCCAGAACGGGAATTGTGTATCGCCGGCGACATCGGCTTGCACCTCGGTGAGCTCAAGCACGTCGGCCTGCGGCATTGCTTCTCGATAGAGTTGCGCACCGCCGATCACGAACACCCGCTTGCTCGGCCCGAGGCGCATCTGCGCCAGCCGCAGCGCGGCGGGGAGCGACGGCGCGGCCAGTGCACCGTCGCCACTCCAGCCGGCGCGACGACTGACGACGATGTTGCTGCGCCCGGGCAGCGGCCGGTAGCGCGGCGGCAACGAGTCCCACGTGCGGCGCCCCATCACCACCGGGCCTTCGCGCGTCAGCTCGCGAAAGTGCTGCATGTCGGCGCTCAGGTGCCAGGGCAGCACACCCTCGCGGCCGATCACGCCATTGCGTGCCACCGCGGCGATCAGCACCAGGTCGAACGGGCGATCGGACATCGGCGCGCATTGTCGCCGCAAAGCGCGGCGCGTCGACTCAGGGCGTGCTGAAGCGGACCACGGCGGCCTGCGTGAGGACCAGCAGCGCGCCGTCGCTGGCCACCAGCATGCCCACCGGCGAGCCCGGAACGCTGCCGAAGCTGTAGGCGGCGTTGTCGTTGAGCAGGTCGAGGAAGCCGACGAAGCCGCTACCGAGGTCGCTGAAGAAGTAGCCGCCGCGCCACGGTGCCGGGAACATGCCGCTGTCGGGATAGAACGCGCCGCCGACGATCGCGATGCCGGTGAAGAAGCCGCCGGGCCCCGACGGCACCGCGGTGCCGTGGCGATACGTGAACAGCGGGCCCGTGATGCCTGCGCCGACGTTGTCGGGCCCTTCGGAGCCGGGCCATCCGTAGTTGGCGCCGGCCGCGCCGACGTCGATCTCTTCCCACGTGCTCTGCCCGACGTCGTTGATGTGCATGCGCCCCGTGCCGGGCTGGAATGCGAACGTGAACGGGTTGCGCAGGCCATAGGCCCAGACCGCGCACGCCAGGTTGCCGTTGGTGGTGCAGAACGGGTTGTCCACCGGGATCGTGCCGTCGTCGTTGAAGCGCAGCATCTTGCCCAGCGGCGTGCCGAGGTTCTGCGCATTGGCGCCATTGGCGTTCTCGCCGACCGCGACGTACAGCTTGCCGTCGGGGCCGAAGTGCAGCGCGCCGCCGTTGTGGTTGGTGGCGCTCGACAACGCTGGCAGGTTGACGATCGGCACCTCGCCGCCGGCGCTGTTGCCGCTCACCGTGAAGCGGCTGACGCGGTTGTGCGTGCCGCCCGACGTGGTGGTGTAGTAGACGTAGATGAAGCCGTTGCTCGCGAAGTTCGGGTGCGGCGTCACGCCGAGCAGCCCGCGCTCGCCCTGCGAATCGACCGCCAGGGTCAACATCGTGCCGAGGCTGCTGCCGTTCCACACGCGCAACGTGCCGCCCTGCTCGGTGATCAGCAGGCGCCCGTCGGGCAACTGCGCGATCGCGGTGGCGGCATTGAGCCCGCCCACGTGGTTGACGTTGCGCGTGAAACCGGCCGGCTCGGTGCGCGCGCCGCCGAACTGCACCGTGACGCTGCTCCACGCCGAGGGTTGGCCCGACGCGTCGAGCGCGCGTGCACGCAGCACGTGCTGCCCGGCGGCGTAGGCATTGCTGTCGAGGCTGCTGGCGTACGGTGCACTCGAGTCGGTCGAGAGCGGCGTGCCGTCGATCTGGAACTCGACGCTCGCGACGTTGGCGTCGTTGGCGGTGACCTGCACATTCACCGTGCCGGTCAGCCCGGCGGCGAATGCAGCCGGCTGCGTGAAGGTCAGCGCGCCAGGCGCCGGCGTCGACGGCATCGACATGCCACCGTTGCCACCGCAGGCAGCCAGCATGCACACCAGTGCGAGCGCGAGCCCTGTGCGTCGGAGGAGGGGCGAGGGGGTGGGCGTCATGATGAACCTCGCGTATACCGTTGCGGCGCCAGTCCCATTCCGCGTAACCCAGGACTCGCGCGTCGTGCCGCTAGGGCGACGTGAAGCGCACGATGCCCGATTGCGTCAGCACCAGCAGCGCTCCGTCGGCGGCAACCATCATGCCCACCGGGGAGCCCGACACGCTGCCGAACGCATACGCCGCGTTGCCGTTGGCGAGGTCGACCCGGCCGATCACTGGATTGCACAGGTCGGTGAAGTAGTAGCTGCCGCGGTAGGCCTGCGGAAACGGGCCCGCATCGGGATAGAACGCGCCGCCGATGATCGCGCAGCCGTTGAAGAAGCCGGCCGTGCTGTCGGGCGCGCTGTCGTGGTCGTAGGCGAACAAGGGCGCGGTGATGCCGCCGCTCGCGCTCGTGGGCCCCTCGGTCGACGGCCAGCCGTAGTTCGCACCCGCAGCCCCGAGGTTGATCTCCTCCCACGTGCTCTCGCCGACGTCGTTGATGTGGATGCGCCCGTCGCTGGCGCGCACCGCGAACGTGAACGGGTTGCGCAGGCCACGCGCCCAGACGGCGCAGGCCAGGCTGCCCTGTGTGGTGCAGAACGGGTTGTCGCTGGGGATCGTGCCGTCGTCGTTGAAGCGCAGCATCTTGCCGAAAGGCAGGTTGAGGTTCGGCGCCTGCGCGCTGTTGGCGTTGTCGCCCACCGCGACATACAGCTTGCCGTCGATGCCGAAGTGCAGCGCCCCGCCGTTGTGGTTGGTGGCGCCCGACAGTGCGGGCAGGTTGACGATCGGTACTTCGCTGCTGGCGGTATTGCCGCTCACCGTGAAGCGGCTGATGCGGTTGTGCGTGCCGCCCGACGTCGTGGTGTAGTAGACGTAGATGAAGCCGTTGCTGGCGAAGCCGGGGTGCGCCGCAACGCCCAGCAGGCCGCGTTCGCCAGCTGAGTCGACCGTTAGTGTCAGCATCGTGCCGATTGCGCTGCCATTGGCCTGCAGCGCGCGCAGCGTGCCGCCTTGCTGGGTGACCAGCAGGCGGCCATCGGGCAACTGCGCGAACGAGGTGGCCGACGACAGGCCGGTCACGAAATCGGCGTTGCGCGTGAAGGCGCCGGGCATCGCTCGCGAGCCGCCAAAGCGCACGGTGCGCCCGACCCATGCCGACTGGTTGCCCGCGGCGTCGCTGGCGCGCACGCGCAGCACGTGCTGGCCCGATGCGTAGGCGTTGGTGTCGACGTTCGCCGCGAACGGCGAAGCCGCCACATTGGCGACCGTGACGCCGTCGACCTGGAACTCGACCTGGCTCACGCCGACGTTGTCGGTCGCGCTGGCGGTGATCTGCAGCGTGCCGGTCAGCCCGTCGGCCAGCGCGGCCGGCGCCGTGAACGCGACCGTGGGCGGCTGCGTGTCGGCGCTGGACGGGTTGATCGTCACCGACACCGCCGCACTGGTGGTGGCGATGCCGCAGTTGTCGGTGGCACGCGCAGTGAGGCTGTGCATGCCGGTGCTGGTCGGCGTCCAGCTGATCGAGTGGGGCGCTGCCGTGTCCTCGCCGATCTTGGTGCTGCCGTCGAAGAACTCGACGCGCGCGATCGTGCCGTCACTGTCGTTCGCGGTGGCGCTCACGGTCAGTGGCGTGCCGACGCTGCCCGTGCCGCCGCCGGCCGGTGCGCTCAACGCGACGCTCGGCGCATTGCCGGCCGGCCCGGTGTCGGTGAACAGCGCCGTGTAGGTGGTGTTGGCCGCCGGCGTGCTGATCGTGTGCGAGGCGGCGCCGCTGTCGCTCCAGCTGCTGAACTGGTAGTTGCGGCAATTGAACGCCTGCGCAGCGGCGCCGACGTCGCGCTCGATGCCGACCACGCCGGTCACCGTCAGCGGAGCCGTGATGGGCTGTCCATCCAGCGTCAGGCGCAGGCCAGCGGGCTGGGATGCCAGGGTCATCTGCGCCTTCCGGGGCTGCACGTCGCGCGTCACTTCGTGGGTGAGCCCACCGCTGTCGGTGGCGCGCAGGTGAAAGCGATAGAAGATGTTGCTCGAGGTCTCGCCGCGCGTCGGGATTGTCGCGTTGCCGCTGGCGCCGGCGGTGGGCTGCACGAACGGGTGCGTGTGCGTGTCGTGGTGCAAGTCGGCCCACCACGTGAGGCTGGTGGCGGGCAGCGCGCCGTCTTGCGCATCGGTGGCGCTGCCGGCAAACGCCAGCGTGTCGCCGGCCTTGAAGGTGGTGCCGCTGATGGGCGACGTGATCGTCGCGCTCGGTGGCGTGTTGCCTGGCACGGGTGCCGGCGCCGGGGCGGGCGCAGGTTCGTCGCTGCCGCCGCAGGCCGACAGCGCTGCGCACAGCGCCATCGAGCGCAGCAGGGCGCTGCGGGGCGCACGTGGTGTCATCGAGGTCTCCCTGGCGTCGGCGCGGGCGCTCGCGCCCGCGGCGAATTGTCAGGCGCACCACGCTGCGCCTGTCACAAGACGTTCGAAAGTCCGCGCCGTCCACCGGGCAAGATTCGACCGCGACCGGTGCGCGGTCAACCAGCACTTCGAAGCCAGCGCTGTGCGAAGGAACCCGAACCCGATCACGGGGTGGCGACGAACCTGTCGATCAGGGCTTGCGACAGCACCAGCAGCGAGCCATCCTTTGCCACCATCAGTCCCACCGTTTGGCCGTGCGACAGGCTGCCGAACGTGTAGGCCGCGTTGTCGTTCTGCAGGTCGATGAAGCCGATGAAGCCGCCGACAAAGTCGGTGAAGAAGTAGCCGCCGCGCCACGGCGCAGGAAAGGGACCGCTGCTGGGGTAGAAGTCACCGCCGATCACGCAGACGTTGCCGCTGAAGAATCCGCCGGGGCCGGTGCCCACGGGCGATGCGGCCGTGTGGTTGTAGGTGAACAGCGGAGCCGTGATGCCGGCACCGAGGTGGTCGGGCCCTTCGGAACCGGGCCAGCCGAAGTTGGCACCGCGGGCGCCGACATTGATCTCTTCCCATGTCGCGTCACCCACGTCATTGATGTGCATGCGGCCGGTGCCGGGCTGAATCGCAAAGGTGAACGGATTGCGAAGCCCGTAGGCCCATACCGCGCACACCAGGTGGCCTTGCGTGGTGCAGAACGGGTTGTCGCTCGGGATCGAGCCGTCGTCGTTGAAGCGCAGGATCTTGCCGAGCGGCGAATTGAGGTCCTGCGCCACGATGCCGAGCGCGTTGTCGCCCGTCGAGACGTACAGCTTTCCATCAGCGCCGAAGTGCAGCGCGCCGGAATTGTGGACGGCCGCCGTCAAGGGCGGCAGATCCGCCAACACGACCTCGCTGCCCGCGGTGTTCCCGCTGACGGTGAAGCGGCTGATGCGGTTGTGGGAGCCGTTCTGCGGCGTCGTGTAGTAGAGGTAGATGAACCCGTTGCTGGTGAAGTTGGGGTGTGCCACCACGCCGATCAGACCCCGTTCCCAGAATGAGTCCACCGTCAGCGTCACCATCGGCTCGCTGAGCAGCGTGCCGTCGCTTTGCACCACGCGCAGCGTGCCACCTTGTTGCGAGACCAGCAGGCGCCCGTCCGGCAATTGTGTGAACGCCGTAGATGCAAGCAGACCGGTCACCCAGTTCAATTGCCGGGTGATGCCCGCCGGCGTGGGCCGTGTGCCGCCGAAACGCACGGTGATGCTGGTCCAATCCGATCGGTTGCCCGCGGTGTCGCTCGCGCGCACGCGCAGCACGTGCTGGCCGGATGCGTGCAAGTTGGTATCGACCGTCGCGCTGTAAGGCGACGTGTTGTCGCTGACGAGCGGCATGCCATCGATCTGGAACTCGACGCTGGCCACACCGACGTTGTCGGTGGCGTTGGCGCTGACGGTGAGGGTTCCGGATAGGTCGTCGGCAAACGGCGCCGGCGCGGTGATCTGCACCGTCGGGGGTAGCACATCGCCCCCCGTCCCCTCACTGACAGTCACCGAGATCGCCGCGCTGGTCGCGGTGCCTCCGCGATCATCGGTGGCGCGCGCCGTCAGGGCGTGCGGTCCAACGGTCGTCGGGGTCCAACTCACCGAGTACGGCGGCGTCGTGTCGGCGCTGCCGATCGGGACGGTGCCGTCGAAGAACTGCACGCTCGCCACCGAGCCGTCGCTGTCGCTCGCCGTGGCCGTCAGCGTGATCGGGACGCCCACGCTGCCGGCGCTGCCGTTGGCGGGTGCTGAAAGCGCCACGGCGGGCGCTGCGTTGACCGCAGGACCGGCGTCGATGAACACCGCGACGTACAGCGTGTTGTTGGCGGGGGTGGCAATGGTGTGCGTGGCGGCGCCGCCGTCGCTCCAGTGGCTGAACTGGTAGGTGCGACCGTTGAACACCTGGTTAGCCGCCCCGACGTCGCGCTCGATGCCCACCACGCCGGTCACGACGCGCGGCGCCGTGAAAGGCTGCCCGTCGAGGGTCAGGCTGAGCCCCGTGGGCTGCGACGCGAGGGAGAGTTGCACCTTCTGCGGCATCACATCGCGCGTCACCTCGGTGGTCAATCCGGCGCTGTCGGTCGCGCGCAGGTGAAAGCGCATCCACACGTTGTCGGAGGTCTCACCACGCGTCGGCACGGTGTCGGTGCCGCTGGCGCCGGCCGTCTCCGGCACCGAGGGGTGCTTGTGCATGTCATGGTGAAAGTCGGCCCACCAGACCAGGTGGCTGCCGTCGAGCGCGCCATCCTGTGCATCGGTCGCACTGCCGGAAAAGGTGAGCGTTTCGCCGGCGCGATAGGTGGCACCTTCCGCGGGCGACGTGATGACGGGTTGAGGGGGAGTGTTCGCGCCGTCGTCGCCACCACCGCTGCAGGCGGCAAGCGCAAGCGCGGTCATGCCGATGAGCGTCGCCGCACGAAATGAGATGGAGCCGATCGCCATGGAGCCTCCGTTCCGCCGCAAGATCACGACAGCCATACCTGCCGCGCAAGACCCGCCGGCCACAGACGTCCAATCGGATGAGAAGTGCGGTCGGCGCGCGGCGGCAGGAGCAAATGGCGTGCCGAGCCGTGCTGACGAGGGGACTGCCCGGCGCGTCACGGGGCCGTGAAGCGGACGATGTTGTGGCGCTGCAGAACCACCAATGCGCCGTCGCGGGCGACCAGCATGCCCACCGGCCCCTCCGGTACGCCCGGCACCGTGCCGAGCGAATAGACGGCGTTGTCGTTTTTCAGATCGACGAAGCCGATGAATTTCGCAGTCAGATCGGTGAAGAAGTAACCGCCGCGCCAGGGAGCGGGGAAGCGGCCGCTGTCGGGATGGAAGTCGCCTCCGATGACACTGCTGCCGACGAAGAAGCCACCCGGGCCGGAGCCCGGCGGAGCAGCCACTGTGTGTTTGTAAGTGAACAGCGGGCCGGTGATGCCGCCCGTGACGCCGCTTGGGCCTTCCGAAGCGGGCCATCCGTAGTTGGCGCCCCTCACCGCCACGTCGATCTCCTCCCAGGTGTCCGAGCCGACATCGTTGATGTGGATGCGGCCGGTGCCCGGCTGCACTGCCATCGTGAACGGATTGCGCAGGCCATAGGCCGAGACGGCGCACGCCAGGTCGCCCTGCGTGGTGCAGAACGGGTTGTCGCTGGGGATGCTGCCGTCGTCGTTGAATCGCAGCAGCTTTCCGAGCGGGGTGCTCAGATTCGGTGCGTTCGACGGGACGGCGGCGTCACCCACCCCGACATACAGCTTGCCGTCGCTGCCAAAGCGCAGGGCCCCGCCGCCATGATCGCTTGACGACACGACGGGCAGGTCCGCCAGCACCACTTCACCACCGGCCGCGTTGCCGCTGACGGTGAAGCGGCTGAGCCGGTTGTGCCGGCCCCCTTGCGACGTGGTGTAGTAAGCATAGAGGAAGCCGTTGCTCGCAAACTGGGGGTGCGCCACCACGCCGAGCAGACCCAGGTCCGAGAAGGATTCGACCGGCACGGAGAGCATCGGCGGACCGAGCAACGTGCCGTCGCTCTGCACCACACGCACGGCGCCGCTTTGTTTGGGCCACCAGCAGGCGCCAGTCAGGCAGTTCGGTGAACGCGGTGGCAACCGAGAATCCGGGGCCCAGTTCAGCGTGCGCGTGATGCCGGCCGGCGCCTCACGCGTGCCGCCGAAGCGCACGAGCACGCTGCTCCAATCCGATTGGTTGCCTGCGCTGTCGGCCGCACGCACGCGCAGCACGTGCTATCCGGCCGCATGCAAGCTGGTATCCACGCTCGTGCCGTAAGGCGCCGACATGTCGATGGCCAGCGGCACGCCCTCGATCTGGAATTCGAAGTTGGCCACGACCACGTTGTCGGCGGCGTCGGCGCGGAACGCGACGATGCCGGTGAGGCCGTCGGCCAAGTTCAGCGGCTCGACGATGCTCACCATCGGCGGCTGTGTGGCGGACATCGCCACGTCGATCGTCACCGACACAGCCGCGCTGGTGGCGGTGCCGCCGCGATCGTCGGTGGCGCGCGCGGTCAAGCGGTGCACGCCGGTGGTCGAAGGCGTCCAGCTCACCGAGTACGGCAGCGTGGTGACCGCCACGCCGATGGCCGTGTTGCCATCGAAGAACTGCACGTTGCTGATGGTGCCGCCGCTGTCGCTGGCGCTTGCCGTCAGCGTGATCGGCGTGCCGGGATTGCCCGTGCTGTTGTTCGCAGGCGCCGTCAAGGCCACTGTCGGCGGTGCGTTGATGGCCGACCCCGCGTCGGTAAAGATCGACCGGTGTCCCCTTTGAGGAGAAGTTGGGGCGACCGCGCCACCGGGGGGAGCAATGCACGTGCCCGTTGCCGGGCAACGAAGCGCTGTTACACCGACACCGGGGCCTTGATGGCCGGATGGCTCTCGTACTCGAGGATCTCG
>Ga0068860_100001642_pt1 | contig 23978 bp, 13 predicted proteins | sample KBSSwiS32_FD_66597 | JGI IMG/M metagenome (GOLD analysis project Ga0068860, IMG submission 66597) | Switchgrass rhizosphere microbial communities from Kellogg Biological Station, Michigan, USA - KBS Switchgrass S3-2 | ecosystem: Host-associated > Plants > Roots > Rhizosphere > Soil ...
CATAGAGTGCGTTGGCCGATCCGTTGCCCGTCGCGTTGATCGCCGCCGTCCCGGTCAGACTCAGCTTCTCGACCTGCAGGCCGGCGAGCGAGAAGGTGATGGAACTCTCGACCGTATCGATGCCCGCGTTCGCGCTCTCGATCACCTTGTCGCCGGCAGTGTCCACCACATAGATATCATCGCCCAGGCCGCCGCGCATGTCGTCCGCGCCGATGCCGCCGTCCAGCCGGTTGGCGGCATTGTTGCCGATCAATAGATTGGCGAAGGCGTTTCCCGTCGCGTTGATCGCGGCGGCACCGGTCAGCGTCAGCTTCTCCACCTGCCGGCCGGCGAGCGAGAGAGTGATGGCACTCTCGATCGTATCGATGCCCGCGTTCGCGCTCTCGATCACCTTGTCGCCGGCGGTGTCCACCACATAGACGTCATTGCCCAGGCCGCCGCGCATGTCATCCGCGCCGATGCCGCCGTCCAGCCGGTTGGCGGCATTGTTGCCGATCAATAGATTGGCGAAGGCGTTGCCCGTTGCGTTGATTGCGGTCGCTCCGGTCAGCGTCAGCTTCTCCACCTGCCGGCCGGCCAGGGAGAAAGTGATGGAACTCTCGACCGTATCGATGCCCGCATTCGCGCTTTCGACCACCTTGTCGCCGGCATTGTCCACGACATAGACATCATTGCCCAGGCCACCGCGCAGATCGTCCGCACCGCGAGCGCCATCGAGCCGGTTGGCGCCGGCCGTGCCCGTCAGCGTGTCGGCCAAGGCAGATCCGATGACGCTCTCGAAGCCTGTCAGCCTGTCCAGGCCGTCACCCAGCGTGTTCTGCGCCGTCGTGACCGCAAGGTTCACCGTCACGCCGCCCGCTGCATGCGCATAGGAAACCGTGTCGGCTCCGGCACCCCCGTCCAGCATATCGTCGCCGGCACGGCCTTCGATCCTGTCGTCACCGTTGCTGCCGACCAGCCTGTTCGCGCCGGCACTGCCGGTCAGGCTATCGCCAAAGGCGGAGCCCGTCAGATTTTCGATCGCGACCAGCGTATAGCTGCCAAGCGTGCCCACATTCTGCTCGCCGGCAATCGCAAGCGAGACTGTGACGCCGGCAGCCGCGCTGGAGAAGGTCACGGTATCCGATCCCGCGCCGCCATTATAGGCATGCATATAGGACAGGTCGAAGATGTCGTTCTGGATCGTTCCGATCCCGCTGTCCGCCAGGATCGCGAGATCGAGCGAAGAAATCGCATAACGGTGGCCGCGATAATAGACGACGCCGTTCATCAAGCCTGTCAGCGGATCGGTCGAAATGTTCGGGTCGGCACGGGTGTTGCCGTAATGGGTATAATTATTGTCGGTGAGCGGGACGGACCTGCCATAGACCGCGCTGGTGTTGGGCCCGACATGGTAAACCGCGCCATTGATCAGGGCGACGCGCGTATCGTACGGGGTGTTGGCGTTGAAATCGAAGGCACCGGCCGCCTCGTTGTAATAACCGATAAAGCCGAGGCCGTGGCCGATCTCATGCATCAGCACCGAAAGCCCGTCGGTCCGGTCGTTCGGGATGTCGCCGGCGGTCCTGGGGGTGGGATCGAGGTAAAGCTCGTTCAGCAGATAATCGGGCGAAATCGAGATGTGGATGTCTGCGCCGGCCTGGCCAAGCTCCTGCCCGGAGCGAAGCTCATAGGCGGCGCCAGGCTCGAACACCGAATTGCCAAGATAGGTGCCGAGCGACGCCATGGTCTCGTTACCGCCCTGGGCACGACCGGAAACAGTGTCGCCGATCGTGATCGTGACGTTCGTCGTCGCATTGCCTGCCAGCACCGCGCTCCACGCATCGATGGCCGCCTGTGCCAGTGCGAGCAGGCTGTCGACGACCGGTTGCGCGACGCCGGCAACATTTTCCATCGTGAATGTCGCTGTGATCATTTTGCCCGCCCTCAATATTCGACTTGAAATGTTACAGACTAGGCTAGGGTCGCATGTGTAACAACCCTCGCATTTACGCCATCTCGCGGGCCGCGCTGGCCGGCGGCAACGATCACGTCACCACCAAACTTTACGCCTTGGGTCTGGCAGAACATTATGAAGACTGTCCACCCGGCGTTTATGGATCCCGACGCAAGTTCGGGATGACAGCAGAAGGAGGGATCCCAGCACGCATTGTGTTAGCGACGACAGGGCTTGGCTCGGCGAGCTACAGCACCCACCCCGCCGTCAGCAGCGTGACATCCCCCGTGAACACCATGCTCATATCGGCCACCGAATCGCCATTGGTGTCGGCGAACAAAGTCGTCATATTGCTCCCCGCGTCGAACGCCAGTGTCAGCTGTCCCGCCGCTCCGGTGAACGCCGCCACCTGCTGGAACGCCTGGTCGCCCGCCACTTTGCTGTTCGCGTCCACCGCCGCCAGATCGAGTATGTCGCCCGCGGCGAAATCGAGGATGCGGTCCGTCGCGGCGACCGTGGAGTCGCTCGCCAGCAGATAGGTGAAGCGGTCGACGCCGGTGCCGCCGGTCAGCTGATCCGCACCCGCGCCGCCGGTGAGGATGTCCAGCCCCGCGCCGCCGCCGATCACGTCGTCGCCGGCGCTGCCCTTCAGCCGGTCATTGCCATTGCCGCCGTCGATCGTGTCGGCGGCCGAGCCGCCGTCGATCAGGTCGTTGCCGAGTCCGCCGCTCAGCACATTGAGCTGCGCCGATCCGGTCAGCACGTCGTCGAAGGCCGATCCGGTCAGATTCTCGATCGAGAGCAATGTGTCGATCCCGCCGCCGCCGCTGTCCTGCGCGGTGGTCAGCGCCAGGCTGACCGTCACCGCCGCTGCGGCATTGGCATAGCTGGTGGTGTCGACACCCGCGCCGCCGCTCAGCACATCATTGCCCAGCCCGCCGATCAGCACATCGTTGCCGGCATTGCCGGTCAGCGCATTGTTACCGCCGTCGCCGGTCAGCTGGTCGTCATGGGCCGATCCGGTGAGGTTCTCGATGCCCGACAGCGTATCGGCGCCCGCCGCCAAGGTCGATTGCGCGGTCAGGATCGCAAGGCTCACCCGCACCGCGCCGCCGGCGGTCGCATAGCTCGCGGTGTCGATGCCGTCGCCGCCCGCCAGCACGTCGTTGCCCGCCCCGCCGCTCAGCAGATCGTTGCCGCCGCCGCCCGACAACGCATTGGCGAGGTCGTTGCCGGTCAGCACGTCGGCGAAGGCGGAGCCGGCCAGATTCTCGACGCGGATCAAAGTGTCGATCCCCGCGCCGCCGCTGTTCTGCGCCGACTGGCCGATGAGATTGATCGTCACCCCCGCCGCCGCATCGCCATAGTTCGCCGTGTCGATGCCATAGCCGCCGTCGAGCCGGTCATTGCCGGCACCGCCCGCCAGCAGGTCGTTGCCGTCGCTGCCCGCGAGCTGGTCGTCGCCGGCGCCGCCGTCGAGACGGTTCGCGCCGGCGGTGCCGGTCAGCCGGTCGGCGAAGGCCGATCCGATCGCGCCCTCGATCGAGATCAGCACGTCGGTACCGAGGCCGCCGCCCGTCGGCGTGCCCGCCGCCAGATCCAGCGTCATGGCGGACGTGCCCGCCGCCAGCGACACCACATCATTGCCCGCGCCGCCGTCGAGCACATTGTCGCCGCCATTGCCTTCGAGCACATCGTCGAACGCCGAACCGACGAGATTTTCGAACCCGCTCAGCGTGTCGACGCCGGCGCCGCCGGTCGCCTGCGCACCGGCGGCGGCGAGGCTCACCGTCACGCCCGCCGCCGCCGCGGCATAGCTCAAAGTGTCGATCCCGGCGCCGCCGTCGAGCCGATTGTCGCCATTGGTGCCGGCGAGCTGATCGTCGAACGCCGAACCGGTGAGATTCTCGATGCCGACCAATGTGTCGCTGCCCGCGCCGCCGGTCGCCTGCGCACCCGTGACGCCCAGGCTGACGATCACCCCCGCCGCCGCCGCCGCATAGCGCACCGTGTCGATGCCGGCGCCGCCGTCGATCAGATTGTCGCCGCCATCGCCGTCCAGCACGTCGGCGAAGGCGGAGCCGACGATGGTCTCGAAGCCGGCGAGCGTATCGGTGCCGGCGCCGCCGGTCGCCTGCGGACCGGTCAGCGCGAGGCTCAATGTCACGCCGGCCGCGGCATGCTCATAGCTGACGGTGTCGATGCCGAGCCAGCCGTCGAGGCTGTCATTGCCAGCGCCGCCTTCGATGCGGTTGGCGCCGCCGTCGCCGATCAGCACATCGTCGCCGCGGTTGCCAATCAGATTCTCGATGCCGACGATCGTCGTGTCGATATTGTCGACGATCTGCGGACCGGCGATGCGGAGATCGACCGTCGAACTCCAGAGCAGCGTCATCAAGCTGAGATCGAGCGTGTCGATCCCGGCTCCGCCGTCATAGCTGTCGGTGTTGGGGTGGTTATAGTCATAGTCGTCCCAGATCACCTGGAGGATGTCATTGCCGCCGGCAGCATGGATGACATCGTTGCCGTTGCCGCCGGCGATCACATTGGCATTGTCGTCGCCGGTGATCGTATCGCCGAACTGCGTTCCGACGATCCGCTCGAAGCCCGAGAAACTGTCGCCATGGCCGTAGTTGGAGGTGCTCCCGGTCGCGATGTTGATCGTGGCGATTCCCTCCACGCCGGTATAGCCGACAGTCGAAAAGTCGAGTGTGTCGTATCCGGCGCCGCCGGTCAGCTCGCTGTGACTCATATGGCCGATGACGATATCGTTGCCGTCACCGCCATCGATGCTGTCGACGCCGCTGCGACCGTCGAAGACATTGTCCTGCCCGTCGCCGATCAGCACGTCCGCATAGTCGGTGCCGATCGCGCCTTCGATGCCGATCAATATGTCGTTGCCCTGGCCGGTCGCCTGCGCGACGCCGGCGATGCGCAGGTCGACGGTCACGCCGCCGGCGACGTTCGCGTCGTAGAAATCGGCGATGTCCATCCCGCCGCCGCCGTCGATCAGGTCGTTGCCCGCGCCGCCGAAGAAAATATTGTCGCCGTCATTGCCGAGCAGCTGGTCGGCGAATGCGCTGCCGTTCGCGCCCTCGATCGAGACCAGCGTATCGGTGCCGTTTGCGCCCGTGCCGGTGCCGGCGACGAGATCGACCACCACCGGTCCGGTCGCGTTGAGGTAGCTGGCGCGATCGGCGCCCGCGCCGCCATCGAGAAAATCGTCGCCGCCGTCGCCGTCGAGCACGTCGTCGCCGGCGGCGCCCATCAGGCGATTGCCCACCGCATTGCCGACCAGCGTGTCGTCGTCCCTGGAGCCGATTACGTTTTCGATGCCGGTCAGCTTGTTGACGCCGGCATAGATGCCGTTTGACTGATATCCGGTCAGCTTGAGGTCGACCTTGACCGGGTAGGCGTTGACATGATCGAACGAGACCGTGTCGTTGCCGCTGCCGCCATCGAGGATGAGGCCGCCCGACTGGATATAGTTGGCGAACAGCAGGTCGTCGCCGTCGCCCCCGTAGAGCTGATCGCTGGGGCCGTAGACGCCGTCGAGAATATCGTTGCCGCCGAGCCCGATGAGCTTGTCGAACGACGCGTTGCCGGTGATGTGGTTGTCCTGCGCATTGCCCGTCACGGCCGCCGGACCGGAGCTATGGGCATTCTCGACATTGTCGGTCAGCGTATAGTTGAAGCTGACATAGACGGTGTCGATGCCCTCGTCGGCCAGTTCGACGACGATGTCGGTCGCCGCGGACAGATAATAGCTGTCATTGCCGAGGCCGCCATAGGCGAAGTCGTCGCCGCCGGCACCGTTGAGGCCGTCATTGCCGTCATAGCCGTAAAGCTCGTCCGCGTCGTTGCCGCCAGCCAGATAGTCGTTGCCCGCCGTCCCCTGCAGCACTGCCATCATACTCTCCACATCGTTCCGCCGGGGGCCGGTCGACGCCTGCTCTCGGACAATTCGTGACAGCGCATGCGTTGATCGACGATGGCTGCGGGATGTTCATAGCTGATCTTCGCGCAACCAAGCAACGCCGCGCCGCCGATCTGCAAAAATAAAGCGCGATTACGGCGGCACTTTACGAAATGCACAATTTTTTACGCACCGCTGTCATCAAATGCAGCATGACGCAGCCGACCGCTTGATTCTGGAGGAGCCCCAGCACGGATCGAGCCGTCGCGCCCGCCGTGCGGCATTCATGTCGGATGCTCGGATCCCGATCGCGTGATTCGCGGCGCCTTTTTTTAACGCCCATGTGCGCAACATCACAGCATCGACAGGCAATGTCCTCCAGTTAAAGGCCAATCGATCACAAGTGACGATCCAGCACAGGAGGATTGACCATGAACAAAATATCGGAACTGCAGTCCTTGGCGGACGACGACCTCGATCTGATCAACGGCGGAGCGCTGTCGTGTGGCGCTTCTTTGACCGTTGGTCGGGGCCTGTTCGCGGCCTCGGTCGTTTGCGGAGCATTTGGAGCAACGCAGGCATCGAGCGATTTTTATCAAAAGAGCGTCGGTGTCTTGAGCAGCGGTTGCGGAGGTTGCGACTAAAGCTCGGTGCCCCACCCCAACCGAGGGCCGCTCACCAACGCGAGGGTCCGGCCGTACTGATCCTCCCCGGCGCGCCTGATGGTCCAAGCAACGATTCAGCGGCCAACCAACGGATGGGCGTGCCGCTCCTTATGCAGGCTCGAGGTATCGCCGGAGCAAAATCCTCCCCGGAACGGGGAGGGGCGAGGTGGCGCGGCAGTGGCCACGTTCGGAGTTTGTAAAAGGGGCAAGAGTCCGGGCGAGTGTTCGAGACTATCCTGTTCCCCGGCGAAAGCCGGGGCCCAGGAGTCACACGCTCCGAGTGCGCGACTCCTGGGCCCCGGCGTTCGCCGGGGAACTGCCAAATCAACCGCCCGGACTTTTGCCCCTATTATGGGAGTTTCCAGCAAGCATCTGTCCTAAAATTGAAATATTCAGACCTTCCCCTGCCCCCTCCACCAGCTTCGCATGAGCAGGTCGGGATTGCCCCCGGCAATCCCTAGCCATGCCGGGGGCATGGCTACCTGCTCATCCCCCTCCCCGTGCCGGGGAGGATTTGGCGACTGCCGAGCCTCACGGCTTTTTGACTCTCGCCCTCCGACGCCGACAACCTCGATATCATTGAGCTCGGTCGATTCGTTGGCCAAGCGGTCGGAGTCTGCTTAAGCCGCCCTTCCGCGTCACAGCCCATGATCCGGGCGACCGAATCGCCACCCGCGCCGCCACCGTCCGCCCCGTCACCGTCCCCTTGCATCGTCCTGCTCGTGGGCCATGACGACCCCATGGAGGACGCCGCCGACCACAGGCGAAACTGGACCGACGAGGAAACCATCCTCGCGCTGTACCTCTATTTCCGGTTCCCCTTCGGCCGCCTCCATTCCGGCAATCCGGAGATTCGGCAGCTCGCCGCCGCCATCCGCCGATCGGCAAGCTCGGTCGCGATGAAGCTTTGCAACGTCGCGAGCCTCGACCCGAAGATCACCGAAACCGGCCGCAAGGGCCTGGCCGGCGCCTCGAAGCGCGACCGGACGCACTATGCCGAGTTCGGCCACGACTGGACCTGCCTGGTCGGCCGCGCCGAGACGCTCTGGCAATCGCAGGTCGAGCCGGCGGGCGATCCGCAATCCCGGCCCGGCGCCAGGGACGAGCGCGCCGAATTCCGGTTCGATCCGTGGCAGGGCGCATCGACCACCCAAGCCCTCGTCGAGCAGCGTGTCGGCCAGGGCTTCTTCCGCCGCGCCGTGCTCGCCAACTATGAGGAGCGCTGCGCGATCACCGGTATCGCCGACCCGCGGCTGCTGGTGGCGAGCCATATCCGGCCCTGGGGCCTCGACGCGGAGAACCGGCATAATCCCGCCAACGGCATCCTCTTGTCGGCCACCCTCGACCGCGCATTCGACCGCGCCCTGATCACCGTCGATAGCGAGCGCTGCATCCACGTCTCCAGGGAGCTTCGCGAAAGCCGGAGCCGGGAAACGCGCGACTATTTTGCCGACTATGAGCAGGCGGTGCTGCGGCCGGCCGTGCGGTTTGATCCGGATCCTGCGCTGCTCGGCTGGCACCTGAAGATATGGTTCGTTGACGCCCGGCCGGTTTGAACCGGCCGCACGGTTTGCCGCACCGGCGGAGGGAATGTCGGAGGGACCGCGCTCGTCCATGCTAAGGGCTGACAGCCCTCGATCGCACCGCCAAACTCGTATCCGGCCCCTCTGCCTCGCCGACCCCGAAAGCTGGCTGATGCTGTGCGCCAACCGCTGGGAGGCGAGGTGGTCGGCACCGCGCTGTGTCGGCGCGGAACCACGACCTTCTTCGTCACCGACGTAAGGCCCAATCGGCAGGTCTGCTATGCGTCGGAGCCGGTCATTCCGCCGACCAGCCGACCTGCTCGAAAGCCGCCGTTCGCTTATCCGCTCATCGGCGGGCCGCGAACGCGACTTAGAAGACGAAGCCTTTATCAAGCATGCGGCGCCGAAAAAGCCCACCGGCGTGTTAAAGTAACACGGGCGCTGCTTTGCTGGATCAGGGCGCATTTTCGGGCAACGCAAGAACGACCTCGCCGTCCTGAAACCAGTCGGCTGCAACGACATGCGCCTTAACGGCTGCTGGATCGGCCGAGTAGGCAACCAGCGCCAGACTGGATTTGGCGCGACTACAGGTAACGTAAAAGAGCCGTCTCGTTCGATCGATCGCGGAATCCCGGCCCTCTTCGGCATTTTTGAGATCGGTCGCGCTCAGTGCCTTGGCGCCCAGCAGCTTCTCATATCCGAAAAGGAACCCCCGTGCATCGCCATCGTCCATGAGGACCATGACACGATCGAACTCCAGACCTTTCACCCCTTGATGTGTATCGAACGCTGCCTCTTTCGCAACATAGGCAGCATAGGGCGGAATGACCGAGAAGGGGCAGTCGAGAAAGTTCAATATCGCTTCAAGGTTCCGGCCGACCGGATCCGCAGTCTCATCTTCGGCATCCACAATCTCGTCAACGCGCTGCGCGGCGAGCGCAGCTTTCAGGTTTTCTGGGACTTGGAACAATCCGGTTCCGGCAACATTTTCGAGCACGGCCGCACAGGAGGGCTCTTTGGGTGTCCAAAGCGCCAAAAGACTGTCGATGGCGGATTGCGCCCGTCGAAGCTGATCCAGCGGTTTTACCGATCCTTTCAGATTATCCTTGCTCAGCAGTGGCGAGGCTTCCCGGACCAGTCTCGCGATAGCGAATTTGTCGCCGCGCTGGTGGGCTGAAACCAGTGGCAGAACATAGTGCGTGAAAAACCGCGTGGCAGGAAAGCTGCCATCCAGAAAGCTGGTGCGAAACTCGTCGACGGAAGCGAGTGCCTCGAACAGCCGCTCAAACCCCATCCGCTTGGCGGCCATGTGATGTTCCAGCGTCAGGACTTTGCATTTTTCCGGATCATTCCACGCGTCATCGTTGGTCAGCGACGCCATATAGGCGCGAACGCGGTCCTCCGCCGCTGGCTTGTTTTCAAGGTCACTGGAAAAGACGAACAGCCTTGCCCAGCCTTCATCGGCATCGTCGCGCGGTTCCTGCTTATGCCTATCGGCTCCGTCGCGAATGTTATTGATGAGGCGAACGATGCGATGCGGACTTCTGTGATTGAGCCGCTTTTCCGGAAACGCCCAGCCTTCCGGGATGTCTCTCTCGATCTGTTCCTTTCCGTCAAGATAGATGCGCTGCATCGTATCGCCGATGAGCCCGAGGCAAAAGCGATCGGCATGCGCCTGTTGGACTGCGAACAGCGCTTCGATCAGTGCCTTGCTTGTATCCTGACTCTCATCGATCAGAAGGAACGGGTACTTCTCCACGAACATTCGTTGCATGAGCGATTTTTCGAGCAGGAATGCCGAAAATATTTTGATAACTTCGGTGTGATTGAGTGCATTTCGCTCGCGATTGTCACCGCTCGGATTGTACGTGAAGATCTTGATCTCGTCCAAACGGCCGAGACGTCTCTGCTTCGATTCAATCTGGATCTGGCGAGCGGCCGAAGCCTTCGTGCCAGCGCGGCCCTTTTCCTCCTCGAACATGAGGGTATCGATCTCAGCCTGCAAATTGGTTCGAAGCCATTCGCGGATGTCAGCATTGAAGCTCTGGATCTGCATCCATGCGAAGCTGTGGATCGTGCGCACCACAAACAGCGGATCGTACTCGAGCCGCCGAGTGATCTCATCACAAGCTGCATTCGTGTAGGTAATCACTGCGACATGGCGTGCACGTAGCCGCAGTACGTCGCGATATTTTTTCGCGACATGGCGAAGCGCATTCACCAGCGAGCGGGTTTTCCCAGAACCTGCTCCTGCGAACATGAAGAAGCTCTGTGGCTGCGCAAGGTTGAGATAGGTCGCAAGCTGGGCTTCGACATCGTCATCGGCCGTGACGTTCGACAAGGCGGGACTGTCGCTCATTCAGGCACCTCGGGCGCCGGGGCTCCGTTGGGTTGGTGATCCAGAGCCAGGATTTGGGCCAGACCCAATTCGGCTTTCTTTCGTTCGAGCTGTGTACCGAGCCAGAGCAAGCCTTCGCGAATATAATGGGGTGGTTTCAAGTCGCTCGGATTTTCGATCTCCAGCAAATCGAGCGCGAATTCGGCTTTGTTCCCACTCTTCAAAGCCTCCTTCATTGCTACGCTGAGTGCAGCAAGATCGGCGCTGTCAGCGATCGCTCCCCTAAACTTGGCAATCAACCCGGAACCGGGAAGCTGGGCGAACAGGTCGAGATTGCCGACAACGATCGCATCCTCCAGGGTGTATGCAAGCGCCTCTGTCGTCGCTCCCTTGAATTCGACTTCGACCGGGCACTGATATGCGATTCGGAGTCTGAAACGCTCGGCATCATAGGCTTTTTCCTTTTCAGCCTCAGGCTTGTCGAGGAGGGCGTCCAGCTCGCTGATGGCCGGCCACCAGTTTCGCAGGGTATAATTGCCCGACGTGTGCGCGGCGCCGCGAACAGGCGCCGCAGTGCTGCCATTGGCATCCTTGGAATCGATGTCGGTGATCACCAATGTCGTGAGCCCAATCTTCTCGATCAGGCTTCGAAGCTTGTGCGCATGGCTGCCGCCGATTTCCAGCCAAGTGATGTAGCTCTCCGATAGTTTCTCGAACTCGGTATGGGAATTCACGAAACTGGGTACGAGGATGCGCTCCGCCGGCCCTTCAATCAAAACCGCGGCGTCAGCGAAGAACAGATCGCAGTGCGTGACCTTCAGATAGCGTGTGACAAACCTCTTGGTATCTAAATCACCGCCAAAAGCATTTTCCAGATTGATCACGCAGGACGTTGGGATGGTCTTTTGCCCACCGGGCAAACGGCGAAAATACCGCAGCGACTCGAAACTGCATTCATGCGCGATGTGGCTTGAGTGCGTGCTCACAACCATCTGAGTCACGAAGTCTGGATTGGCGCGCAACAGCTCGTGATTGCGCAGGATCTTATACGCCTGGCGGATGAAGACCTGCTGCACTTGTGTATGCAGATGCACCTCGGGTTCCTCGACCAGGACGAGGTGCAGCGGGGCGATTATGTCATCGTCGGCGGCCTTGTGCTGGGCTTTGCCGACCCGCATCCAGCTGTCGCGGAACGCCATCAATCTGAAAACCATCGAAATCAGGTTCTGATAGCCTAGGCCGTTGGAGTCCTCGGGCAGAAACAGATCGACCGAATTCTCCCCGTCTTGCATTGGGACGACGAACTGCACGGCCGCGTCGTGGTTCAAACCCTCAATGGGTCGGATAAGCGTCGAGATGCTGAGTTTGGGGTCGGTGACTCCGGGATAGCCAAGCGTGTCCATCTCGGTGAGCGGGCTTTTGAAACCGTCGGTCAGCCGCAGGTTGAAGGCCTTTTGCGCTTCCTCGATTGCCCGCAAAGCCAGCAAGTCCTGGGCATCCGGGTTCTCATAAGGGTCGAGATGCCGGGAATAATATTGCCGCAGCTGCGCTGACAGCCGGCGTGACGTGGCGCTACCAGTGCTCGTCTCGCCCTCGGCGCTCACCTGTTCGCCCGCGTGCCCGAAGCCGCGCTGGGCGCTGATTTCGTGAATACGGATCATACCCTTGAACGGATCACCGTCGATGGGATCGGCGCCATGGATCCGCTGGGGGCGTGCCAAGCCGTGCTCGGGTTCGACGCATGCCGCCGGGTCGAGAACGTAGGCCCTGACCCCGAAATAGCTCGACACGCGGCGCTGCAGGAACTCAACTAGGGATTGGGGCCAGATAGCGACCTGGAAGTTTTCAGCCGCTTCGCCTTTCTCCTGCGCGAGCGCCGCTCCGGCGGCTTGCAGTTTACAGGCGTCATTGCGCGCGCTCAGATAATCTTTCTGGAGTCGCTCACTGTCCTTCGGCTCGTATCGCAATCTGACGCCTAGGCGCCCGCCAGCCCAATCGAGGGTAGGAAGGATCTTCTGAACATAATGGACTTCATGTTCTTCAACGTGAAGCCAGACGTCCAATGATGGCAGCACTTCGTCCCAAGCCGGCGGCGGCAGGGCCGCTTCCGCCACATGAGCATCTTCCCATCCCTGGCCCATCGCATTGATGGCGGGCCAGTGAGAGAGCGTGAAGTCATTGAAGCAGAAGCTGGAGCGCTCCCAATCGACGAGGAAATAGCGAAGCGCGGTGATGGCGGATGTTTTGCCGCTGTTATTCGCACCCACGAATACTGTCTTCTCGGGCGACAGTCCGATTCGCGTTGAAATCAGCTTCCGAAAATTGGCCACCTCAACGAAGTCAATGCGCATGTGCCCCTCCTTAAGGGGAACATAGCGGAACGAACGCCTTTCGCAAGAAGCGAACATATCCGATTTGAAGCGATTGGCGACGTTCCTTTTGACGTTGCTATGCTTAGTTGATTGGCACGAGACTGGCAGGTTTGCCCGTGGATCCGAAGGGAAATTTACCGGTTTGAGCTGCTGCCGGTTTCGCGGACAGCAAGTTAAGGTGTTTTCGGAACCGGAGGGTGACAATGCAACGACGGAAATTCAGCCGAGAGTTCAAGCTGGAGGCGGTGAAGTTGGTCCGCGAACGGGGCGTGTGGGTGGCGCAGGCACCCCTTGCTGTCACGGACTAGCCGAGCACAACTTGTCAGTCCGCAGCCCGCCTATGTTTAGAGCCTCTCGATGTAAACGGGAGGCTCTGCCTTGAACGCCTGCTTGGGCGCCGATCTTTCCGAAAACCTGCCAATCTGGAGTCGGCCAAGAGCGGTCAATCACCGTAACGCCATCGGTAACCGCCCCCATCACCCAAACAACACCACACCCCCACTCGCCACCGAAGCCCTGCACACACTGATCAGCCGCGCCAGCCCAAACGCTTCCGTCCCATACACCTGCCACGTCTCTCCCACCGTCGCCGGCGTATCGGCATACTCCCACATCGCCGGATCCTCCGGATCCAGGTCCGGCGGCAGGCCGATCATCTCGGCCAACTCGATGCACTCGATCAGCAGGCGTGGCGCCGATCCGATCATGCCGCCCACCTCGAGCCGCGGCGGATTGCCGCCGTCGAACACAACCGGGTCGAAGTCCCGCGGCAGATAGAAGCCCACGCAGTCCGAATGGAGCAGCAGGTGGCCGAAGCGGGGCGGGCGGACCTTGCGGCCGAACAGCCGGTCGCGAAATGTCGGCTGCTTGCCGTTCAGCCAGTCCATATGCGCCTGCGTCAGCCGCTCGGTCAGCGCGTCGTCGTCGGGGTCGTCGCGGCGGGCGGGGGAGGGCAGGCGGTCCTCGCAGGCGATGTAGGCGGCGAGCCTGCGGACGGTGTGCAACCCACGATATCCCCACATCTGATGCTCGACGATATGCTCGCCGGCCACCTCCAGCGGTTCGTCATGCGGCGCCATCCCGGCCTCTGCCAGCACCGCGTTCAGCGCATCGAACGTCTCGCGCCAACTCGCCAGCTCCTCGGGGTCTTCCTCCCCTGCGGCCCGCGCCATCCATCCCACGCCGATCGTCAGTCCCACATCGTCCTCCGACCCATGTCGCATGCACCGCGATCGGGTGACCGCCTATACCGCCAGCGCCTCGTAGCGCGGATTGTCGACGGTTTTCCAGCCGGTCGCGGATGCGTGGAGGCCGGCGGCAGGCGGGGCAGGAAACGAGCCTCAGCCAATCCCTATGATGGCGCGCTATCCGGCGGGCGCCTCCGCCGCGCTGATCCTGCCCACCCGCAGATCGGGCAGCACAGGCCCATGCGGCTTGGCCGGCACCGACACCACCGTCGCGCCGTGGCGCATCAGCCGCGCGCTATGCTCGCCGAACGAGCCGGCCCTCGCCGCATAGGTCGCGCTCTCGGCCCGCGTCGCGCCATCCGCGCGCACCGGGCAATAGTCTGCAATCACGATGCCCGGCGGCAGGATGACCGTGGCCGGCTTGCCGGCGCGCGCCAATGCCGTCCACGCCTCGATCGCCGGCCCGCGCTTCCCGAACAGCGCGGCAAGCGCGATCAGGATCCGCGCGCTCTCGACATAGGCATCGCGCACCTGCCCAAGCCGATGGGGACGACCGACCCAGCGCTCGTAGCGCCGAAGCTGCCACAGCACATGCGGCCCGGCCTCATAGCGGCCCTTCGGCGATTCCCGATAGGCAGCGCGGGCGCGCAACTCGCCGTTGACCGCGCATTTCGCCTCCCAGAAGGCGATCGCACTTCCTTGCGCGACAACCAGGTCCATCCGCGGCGCGGTGCGATCCTCGCCCACCGCATCCTCGTCCGCGGCCAGGCCCATCTCCAGGTCGATCGTGCCGGGCGTCACCGCAACCAGATCATCGACGAAGCGCTTCTCGTCGCCGGCATAGGTTTCCGCCGTCCGGATCCAACCGTCGACGATATCGGCGCTCGTCGTCTTCAACGCGTCGGCGTCGAGCGTCTCATAGGTCTGGCCGAGCGCCGCCGCCCTCCGGCTGCCATTCTCGGCCGCCGCCTTATATTTGCGGTGCAGGCGCAGGCGGGGCCGGCCGGCCACCAGCCGGAGCGCGCCGACCGACTGGCCCTTCACGTAGAAATTCAGATGGCCGTTGCGGATCGCAACCCGCAGCCCATGCGTGCCGGCGCTTTCCCCCGGCAGCACCCAGCGATCGAACAAGGCGGCGATTGCGCCTTCTTCGCGGTGATCGCGCAGCAGCGAGACGTCGAACCGGCGCATGTAGGTGTCGACGCGCCACCCTGAGCCGTCTGTCTCCTCCGATTCCATCATCCTTCGACCAGGGCCGAGCTTTCGACGACGATCATCGAGCGTCGCGTTCGTCCATGATCAGGCTTGGCGGACGCGTGTCGAGACACGGAGGGGAGGGAGCCGGTCATCGTGGATCATCCTTCGCCAATTCGCGCTCGATCTGCTCGATGCTCGGCAGGCTGGTCTGCAGGTCGGCAGGCAGGGATTGGGCCAGCTCATATTCGGCGATACCCATCGGCTGCGATGTATCGCCCAGCGCATATTCGGCCACCACCTCGTTCCGGCTCTTGCAGAGCAGCAGGCCGATGGTCGGGTTGTCGTGCTCCGCCTTCATTTGACGATCCACCGCCGTCAGGTAGAAGCTCAGTTGGCCGAGATGCTCAGGTTTGAATTTTCCGGCCTTGAGTTCGACCACCACATAGCAGCGTAGCTTCAGGTGGTAGAACAGCAGGTCGATGAAGAAGTCCTCGTCTCCCACCTCCAGCAGCACCTGCCGGCCGACAAAGGCGAAGCCCGCGCCCAGCTCCAGCAGGAATTCGGTGACATGGCGCACCAGCGCATGTTCGATCTCGCGCTCCTGTGCCTCTTCGGTCAGGCCGAGAAAGTCGAAGCGATACGGGTCTTTCAGCGATTCGCGCGCCAGATCGGAATGCGGCGCCGGCAGGCGGGCATCGAAGTTCGTCACCGCCTTGCCCGATCGTTCGAGCAGGCGGCTTTCGATCTGCATCACCAGCACGTTGCGCGACCAGTTGTGTTCGATCGCCTGGGCCGCATACCAGCGGCGGGTTTGCGGGCCGGGCAGTCTGTCCAGCAGCACCAGATTATGGCCCCACGGCAATTGTGCAACGGCTTGCTGCACAAATGACTCGTCCGGCCAAGCCTCGGCGAAGGCGCGCATATATTTCAGGTTGCGAGGAGAAAAGCCCTTCATATCCGGAAAGGCCGCGCGCAGGTCCGCCGCGAGCCGCTCGATGACCTTGGCGCCCCAGCCCTGTTCGGTCTGCCGCGTCAGAATGTCGCGACCGATCTGCCAGTAGAGCAAGACCAGCTCGCGGTTGACCGCAAGCGTCGCGCGCTGCTGGGCGACATGGATGCGGCCCTTCAGCTCGGCCAGCCAGCCGGCATAGCCTTCAGGCGGCGGAGCCAGGCGGGCAGGTTGATCCGTCACGCTGCCATCCCTGCTTTCCGCTTCTTCACCATCAACATGTGCGCCTCGTCAAAGGGCACGACTTGGGTACGTCGCGCATCTCCCATAACCCATCGTACGGGAGAATGGCCGATTTGCAGCCCCCTACACGGAGACCACGGATATGCGTCCGGCCGGACGTGACCGAGGCTTGTTGCGGATGATGATTTCCACGTCTTGCGGCGCTGCTCGCGCGGGCTAGATTGGAAAAATCCGTTCCGAATTGGTATTTCCTCAGAGTTCGTGATATGTTCGTTCGATGACCAGTTGTCCGCCAGCGGAGGGCGCGATCCAAAATGTCCGAATTAACAGGTGGAAACAGCCAATGCGGCCGCTTCGGCCCCGGCGAATCGGGCAATCCCGCCGGCCGTCCGAAAGGCGCGCGCAACAAGGCGACCATCCTCGCCGAGCGATTGTTCGAGCAAAAGCTCGAAGCGGTCGTCGAGAAGATCAACGCGCCTGCGATCGGGGGCTATGTCGCCGCCATGCGGCTTTTCCTCGATCGCGCCGCACCGCGGACCCGCGACAGGATCGCGTTCGCGATGCCCGAACGGCTCACCTCGGAAGCAATCCAGATGACCGCATCAACAGGTGGAAACAGGGCGAAGTCTGGGCGGGACGTCGAAACGATCCTGTTCCCCGGCGAAAGCCGCGGCCCGGGAGTCACACGCTCGGCGTGCGCGACGCCCGGACGCCGGCGTTCACCGGGGAACGTGGAAGTCTCAAACGATCGCGCACCTTTGCCGTCGTCATCCGCCGCTGTAAAAACAACGAAAATACAGCGAACCGCCCCCTCAGCCGCAGCCCCGACCCCTGCTCTCCGATCCCCGATCTCCGCCTTCCGCTCCGCTGTAAAAACAGCGAAAATACAGCGAACCGCTCCCTCAGCCGCCGCCCCGATCCCCGCTCTCCGAGTCCCGATCTCCGACGTCCGCTCCGCTGTAAAAACAGCGAAAATACAGCGAACCGCCCCCTCAGCCGCCGCCCCGATCCCCGCTCTCCGGGCCCCGATCTCCGACGTCCGCTCCGCTGTAAAAACAACGAAAATACAGCGAACCGCCCCCTCAGCCGCCGCCCCGATCCCCGCTCTCCGAGTCCCGATCTCCGACGTCTGCTCCGCTGTTAAAACAGCGAAAATACAGCGGGCAGGCTGTTCGCCGGCCGGGTCGGCCACCCCGCGGCAGCTGGGTTTCCGGCATCACGGTGAGCACCGGCTTCGCCCGTCACCGGACGACAGGGCGCTCGTCGTCGGGTCCTGCCCCATCCGCGCAGCGACCGTGCGCCAGGCGAGACCCGCGGCGCAAACCTGCCACAATGAATCGGCAAGCATTATGCGCTACAGCGTGAACCATGGTGAATGCCGTGCGAAACAGATGGAGGATTTGCAGCGCACTCCCGGCACGGATGATCCTGCTGCTGGCGGCCGTGCTCGCCTTGCTGTCGCCGCTGGCGCCGGCCACCGCCGCCCGGTCCAGCGCAGCCGCGCTCGGCCGGCCGTGCCTGCTGGCGACACCCGATCATCGGCCGGTGGCGGCTTTGCTCGCCAGTCCGCAGTCGTTCGATTGCGCGCGGTCGCCCACCGGTTTCCACGGGCCGGTGACGTGGGCGCTCTACGACCGGCTGAACCTGGTCAATGATCCGCATGATCCGCTGCAGTTCCGCTTCACCCGCCATCGCTTCGTTGACGGGGACATCCATGTGCGCTTCGCCGACGGGCGCATCGTGGCGGCCGCGCGCGATCCGAAGCGGCGGGCGCATGTGATGCCGTCGGGCATCCTCGCCTGGCGGCTGCCGCCGGGCGCGGCGCCGATCACCGCGATCCTCGTCCGCGAGGACGGCATGCAGAACCAGCGCGGCATCGCGCCCAACGCCAATGTGCTCAAGAGCAGCGTCGCGGCGCGGCAGGATGCGGTGCTGATGCTGATCTACGCTTTGTGCTGCGGCGTCGTGCTCGCGCTGTTCGTCTATAATCTCTCGCTCTTCTTCGTCCTGCGCTACCGCTTCATCCTCGCTTATTGCTGCAGCAGCCTGGCGGTGTTCCTGTTCGGCTTCTCGCAATCGGGGGCGATCTATGCGCTGCCGCCATGGCTGTCGCCGGAGCAGATCGAGGCGCTCGTGCTCGCTTCGCTCTCCTTCTACGGCGTCACCATCGGCTGGTTCATGCTCAGCTTCATCGAGCATGACCGGATCGGTCGCAATGCCGCGCGCTTCATCGTCGCGGCGATCGCGCTCAATTGCGCGTCGTCGATCGTCCGGCTGATCGACGACAGTTTCGCCTGGCAGATGGTCGACCGGGTCTATTACGCATCGATGGCGGCGGTGCTGCTCGGACTGGTGGTGACCACGCTCGTCGCAATGCACCGCGGCAGCCATGCCGCGCGCTTCTATCTGCTGGTGTGGACGGTGCCGATCCTGTTCGGTGTCGTCCGCGTGTTCTGGGGCACCGGCCTGATCGAGGAGGGCGGCATCGTCGCCGAGATCTCGCCCTTGTTCGTGCTGGCGTTCGAGACCCTGGTCAGTTCGCTCGCGGTCGGCTGGCGGATCGGCCAGCTGCGCAACGAGCGCGACGAGGCGCGCGGCCGCGAGCAGGCGTTCAAATTGCTGTCGGAAACCGATGCGCTGACCGGCCTGCTCAACCGCCGCGCCTTCCTCGAGCGCGCGCGCGACGGCACGCATGTCAAACGGCTGATCCTGGCGGATATCGATCGCTTCAAGGCGGTCAACGACAGCCATGGCCATGATGTCGGCGACCAGGTGATCCAGGCGGTCGCCGATGCCATCGCCGCCGCCGCACCGCGCACGGCGCTCGTCGGCCGCATCGGCGGCGAGGAATTCGCCGTGCTCGTCGATGCCGCCGAACGCGACGATGTCGGCGCCCGCATCCGCACGGCGGTGGCCGAAGCGGCGATGCCCGATCGACTGGCGGTGACGATCAGCGTCGGCGTCGCCGAAAATGCGCTGTCCAGCGAGGCAGACTGGCGCGAACTCTACAACGCGGCCGATTCGGCGCTGTACCGGGCGAAGCGCAACGGCCGCAACCGCGTCGACCACGCTCCGCCGCGCGCGGCGGCGTAGTCGCGTCTGAGCGTCACGGCGGATTATGCGCGTCGAGGAACCTGCCCACCCGCGTCAGGAAGTCGGTTGCATTCTCCGCCTTGTCGAAGCCATGGCCTTCGCCTTCGTAGACGACATACTCATGCGGCCGGCCGGCGGCCAGCAGCGCGTCGTGAAGCCGGCGCGACTGGTAGAGCGGGACCCTGCCGTCCTTCGATCCGTGCGCGATCAGGATCGGCACGGTCATCCGGTCGACCGCCCGGAGCGGCGAGATCGCGTCGAGCGTGACATCGCCGTCGCCCTTCACCTGCTCGCGCCAGTCGCGGAAATAGCGCGGCGCCGCAAAGAGCTTGCGATCGTAGCGCAGCATCGATGCGACGTCGGAAACGCCGGCGAAGCTGATCGCGCAGCGATAGATTTCGGGGTTGCGCGCGGCCGCCCACATCGCCGCATAGCCGCCGAACGACGCGCCCATGATGCACACCCGTTTCGGGTCGATCGTGCCGCGCGCCGCCAGCCACGCCACGCCGTCGTCGATATCGTCCTGCATGCCGCGGCCCCAGCCGCCGGTGCCGCGCTTGACGAAATCGCGGCCGAAGCCGGTCGAGCCGCGGAAATTGGGCTGCAGCACGGCATAGCCCCTGGTCGCGAGGAACTGCACCCAGGCGTCATAGCCCCAGGCGTCGCGCGCGAACGGCCCGCCATGCGGCATCATGACGAGCGGCAGGCCTTTCGGGTCGCGCCCCGGGGGCAGCGTCAGATAGGCTCGGATCTCCAGCCCGTCGCGCGCCTTGTAGCGGACCGGTTCCATCGCCGCGAGCCGCTTGCCGTGCAGCGCCGCATAGGACACGCCGACCAGGTCCATCCGCCTGGCCGTGCGGTCATAGAGGAAATAGCGGCCGGGATCTTCCGCCGATCCGCTCCACACCAGCATGCGGGTGCGGTCGCGGCTCATCGAGACGACGCGGTTGATCGCGCCGGGCAGCGTCTTGTCGATCCGCGCCTGCAGCGTCTTGAGTTCGGGTTCGAGCCAGACGATCTCGGGCCGATCGTCGGTATAGCGGACGGCGACGATCCTGCCGTCGTCCGCGATGTCGTAATCGTCGATGTCGACCACCGGATTCTCGTAGACGGTCTCTCCCAGCCGGTCGGCCTTGAAATCATAACGATAGAGCGCGAAGCGCCCGCTTGGGCTGGTCGCCACCGCATAGCCCTGGTCGCTGCCGGCGATCGGCACGAAACTCTCGACGTCGCTATCGTCGTCGGCGCGCGCGTCGCGCCGGATCGTGCGCTCGAAATCGGCGGTCGCATCGGCGCGATAATAGACCCACCATTTCGTGCCCGCGCTGCCCACGCCGGCGCGGACGACACCGGCACGATCGGCATACCAGTCCCACACCCGTTCTTGCGGCTTGACGACCCGCTCGACCTTGTCGGTCGCCAGATCGACGCGGAAGACCGATGGATATTCCCAGATCGACTTCTGCGTGCTGAGCAGCAGGAATTTGCCCTCGGGATCGATGTGGATGACATTGTCGCCGTCGATGCCTTCGCCCTTCAGGCCGATGAAGCTCAGCTTGCCGCTGACGACGTCGAGCGCGATCAGTCGGGTGACGCGCACCTCCTGTCCCAGGAATGTGTCGGGCCAGCCGATGCTCAGGATCAGCCGGTCGTTGCCCGCCCAGCGAAACCATTCGAGCTCATATTCGTTGGCGAGCGCGATCCGGCGAGGTTCGAACTTCGCGCCCGCGACGTCGACCAGCAGGATATAGGGCTTGCCGTCGATCAGCGTGCGCGCCGCGATCCGGTTGCCGTCGGGCGACAGCGACGGCGCGGTGAAAGTCGACCGGGCGCCGAAATCGGCGGCGGTCGGCGGCTCGGCCGCCGCATCACCGGCCTGCGCCGGCGGCACCGCCAGCCATGCCGCGCACGCGACCACGATCGATGTCCACCAGCGCATCGGCTTCCCCTGTTCCCCGCCATGGCTTCTCCCCCGCCGCGGCCGGCGCTGCAAATGGAAAAGCTTGCCGTTTGGATGGATCGCGCCGCCGTTCTACACGTTCGCGTCACGATTATCCCGAGGGGGTCACCGACATGAATCGACTACGCGCGATCGTTCCGGCGCTGGCCCTGCTCGCCGCCTGCAGCCAGGAGGATGCTTCGGCTCGAGCGGAAGGCATTTCGGCGGGCGCGAAGCCGTTCACGACCACCGTCGTCGCCGATTTCGACGCGCCGTGGGCGATGACCTTCCTGCCCGACGGGCGCATGCTGGTGACCGAGAAGAAGGGCAAGCTGCTGCTCGTCGCCGCCGACGGCCAGTCGCGGTCGGTGGTGTCGGGCACGCTGCCGGTGTCGAGCGCCGGACAGGGCGGGCTGATGGACGTCGTGCTCCACCCGAAATTCGCCGAGAACCACCTGGTCTATTTCAGCTTTTCCGAGAGCGGGCCCGGCGGCAAGGGCGTCGCGCTGGCCCGCGGCGTGCTCGACGCCGCCGCTGCCGCGCCGGCGCTGCGCGACGTGGCGGTGATCTTCCGCGCGACGCCCTATGTCGACGGCAACGGCCATTTCTCCGGGCGCATCGCCTTCGCGCCCGACGGGTCCTTGTTCTTCACCAATGGCGAGCGCCAGAAATTCACGCCCGCGCAGGATCTGACGATGACCCTGGGCAAGGTGCTGCGGCTGACCGACGACGGCAAGCCGGCGCCCGGCAATCCCTTCTATCCCGAGACGCCGGCGAAGGCCGCGATCTGGTCCTGGGGCCACCGCAATCTGCTCGGCATCGCCTTCGATGCGCAGGGCAATCTCTGGGAGCAGGAAATGGGGCCGCAGGGCGGCGACGAGCTCAACCTGATCGTGAAAGGCAGGAATTACGGCTGGCCGAAAGCGTCGAACGGCGATCATTATGACGGCCGCGATATTCCGGACCACAAGCCCGGCGACGGCTTCGAACCGCCGAAGGTCTCGTGGAACCCGGTGATCTCGCCGGGCGGACTGATGATCTATTCGGGCGACCTGTTCCCGCAATGGCGGGGCGACGCCTTCATCGGCGGGCTGTCGAGCGAGGCGCTGATCCGCGTCGACCTCAACGGCACGCGCGCGGCCAAAGCCGACCAATGGAGCATGGGCGCGCGCATCCGCGAGGTCGAACAGGGTCCTGACGGCGCGATGTGGCTGCTCGAGGATGGCGGCAGCGGCTCGCAGGGCCGGCTGCTCAAGCTGACGCCGGGCTGAAAAAATGGGACCGGCTCTGGAGGAAGGAGCCGGTCCCGGTCATGCTCTCGGGGGAAGGCCGAGAGGAAAAATGGGCCGGGAAGGGGCAATTTCCCGGCCGGCACCGCGATCCCCGGGGGAGGAAGGACCGCGCTGCCCCTGGCACGGTCATGTAATGAATTCCGGCGCTTCACTGTGCCGTCGGTCACACCGCGCACGATTTCCGTCGCCGCGCGCGGACCGGGCAAGCAAGCCCGTCAGCCGCCCGCAACGGGCGTTCCGGCCATCCGGCACGCTGGCCGATGGTCGGCGCGGACCGCGTCGATGGCGCGCGACAGCTCGTCTTCCCGGAACGGCTTGGCCAGTTTCGGCAGTGCGCTCGCCACGCCGGGCGGCAGTTCGGCATAGCCGGAGACCAGCAGCACCGGGAGATCGGGGCAGGCGGCCAGCGCGGCATCGGCAAGCTGCGATCCGGTCATGCCGGGCATCGCATAGTCGGTCAGCAGCAGGTCCACCGGTTGCTTCGCGAGAATCGACAGCGCGTCGCGACCCGAGCCCGCCTGCAGCACGCGGTGGCCGAGCTCCTCGAGCTGTGCGGCGGTGTTGATGAGCACCAGGGCGTCGTCATCGACGGCGAGGATGAGGAGCGAGGACGATTGCCGCGCGCGGATCGGCGGCGTTGCAACGGGCTCGGTCTCGTCCCCGCCATGCTTGCTGGCCGGCATCCACAGCTCGGCGGTCGTCCCCTCGCCGACGACGCTGCGCAGGACCAGCTTGCCGCCGCATTGCTCGGCAAAGCCGTGGACCACCGACAGTCCCAGACCCGTGCCCTTGCCGACGCCCTTGGTCGTGAAGAAGGGCTCCATCGCCCGGGCGAGCGTCTCTTCGTCCATGCCCTCGCCGTCGTCGGTGACCGACAGGCATATGTAGCGCCCGGGCGAAAGCCCGTGCGCCCCGTCCTCGGCGACGCGCTCCTCGCGCGCGGCGATCACGATCGATCCACCCTCCGGCATCGCATCGCGCGCGTTCACCGCGAGGTTGAGGATGGCGAGCTCGAGCTGGCCGGAATCGGCGTGGACGGTGGCCAGCACCAGCGGAAAGCGGGTTTCCACCGAGACGCCGACACCCAGCGTGCTTTGCATCATGTCGGCCATCCCGCGGACCAGGCTGGTCGTGTCGACGGTCTCGAGCTGCAGGTCCTGGCGGCGCGCGAAGGCGAGCATCCGCTGGGTCAGGCTTGCGCCGCGTTCGGCAGCGGTCCTGGCATTGTCGAGGAAACGCTGGATGTCGCCACCCTGCGCGAGCCGACGCTGGGCCAGCTCGAGGCTGCCGAGCACCACGGCCAGGAGATTGTTGAAATCATGCGCGAC